>Ga0070666_10000196_pt1 | contig 41189 bp, 44 predicted proteins | sample KBSS23metaG_FD_64677 | JGI IMG/M metagenome (GOLD analysis project Ga0070666, IMG submission 64677) | Switchgrass rhizosphere microbial communities from Kellogg Biological Station, Michigan, USA - KBS S2-3 metaG | ecosystem: Host-associated > Plants > Roots > Rhizosphere > Soil ... | reverse complement strand
TGCCCCGGATCCGTGCCGAGCGCGAGCTTGCCATTGCCGTCGAGCGACGCGCTGCCGCTGGATCTGACAAAGATGAAGTCGGGATCGAGCAGCCAGGTGCCGGTCTGGCCCTTGGGCGCCGTGGTGTCGATCTTGGCGTCGGGCGAGACGTTCAGGTGGTGGCCCGAGGTCTCGATGAAGCCGCCATTGCCGAACAGCGTGCCGCCCTTGCCGCTGAAGATGCCCGAAAAGTCGGTGATGCCGTTCGACCACACGACCAGCGTGCCACCATTGCCGGTGCGCGTTGCGTCCGCGGTGATCGTGGCGCGGCCGACATGCGTGTTCGCGGCGTTCTGCAATGTGCCCTGGCCACGGACATCGCCGCCGATCAGAACCTTGCCGCCGCCCGCGTCGCCCGAGACGTTGATGGTGGTGTTGTCGGCCACCGTCACGTTGCGGCCGGTGATGGAGACGAAGCCGCCGGTCTGGCCGCGGCCCGCGCCGCCGGCGTCGATCGTGCCGCCGGCGTTCACGTCGCCGTCGCCCGCATCCAGCACGACTTCGCCATTGTGGAGCCTGGCGCTGGTGGCCGAGATCATGCCGGTGTTGTTGACCACCGCGTCCTGCACGTTGGCCGCGGCGCGCGCGGTCATGATCACATGGCCGCCGGCGGCGCTGATCGTGCCGGAGTTCGTCACGCCGGCCGGGCCGTTGCCGGCCGCGCCGGCGGGCTGCGTGATCGCATATTTGATGAGGCCGTCGCCGGCGAAGTCGACGGTGAACGCCGAGGCGCCGCCCAGCACCACGGTGCCGGTGTCGGCCTGGACGAGGCCCTGGTTCTGCACACTGGCGCCCGACAGGACGACGCCGCCGCCGTTGCGGGTGCGGATCGTGCCCTGGTTGATCACCGAGGCGCCGCTGCCGCCGCTGAAGCTGTAATTGCCGGCCGCGAAGTTGTTGTCCGAAATGTCCGCGGTGGTCGCGATCAGGCCGCCGACATTGATGGTCGAGCCCTTGCCGAACAGGATGCCGTTCTGGTTGATGATCCAGACCTGGCCGTTGGCGAGCAGGTTGCCGTAGATCGACGAGCCTTCGCCGCCGAGGACGCGGTTCAGCGCGATCGAACTGGCGTTGGGCTGGTTAAACTTAACCGTGCCGCCGGCGCCGATGGAGAAGCTGTTCCAGTTGATGATCGCCTTGCCGGTCTTCTGGTCGATGACCGTGCTGTTGGGACCCTTGTCGGTGATCGTCGCCGTGCCCAGCACGACCTGGCCGCCCGCCGGCTGCGCGAGCGCATTGCCAACCATCAAGCCGGCCACAGACAGACAGCTCGTCCCCAGAAGGAGAGTCCGTACAATCGCGTGGCTCGTCTTGTTCATGACGTTGTTCCGTTAGAACCTGATGGCGAGATCGAGGAGGAGTTTGGTGGCTTCCTTGCCGGCGTCGGAGCCCGGCACCGCATGCAGCGTGTGCGAACCTTCGACGGCGCCGGTGATGTTGTAGGCAAGCCAGAAGCGCACGCCGCCGCCCACCGAGGCGATGTTCTGATCGACAAGCGAGGAGCTGAGCGGTTCGGCGTTGTACCAGGTCTGCGCACCGTCAACGTAGACATAGGGCTCGACGGCCTGGAGCCATTCCTTGCCGACGCGGTAGTCATAGCGAAGCTCGAGCGAACCGCCGAGGCCGTCATCGCCGGTGATCGCACCCGGATCGTAGCCGCGGCCGATCTGCGTGCCGCCGAAGGCGACCTGCTCACCGGTGATGAGCTTGGCGAACGAGAACTGGCCCTGGCCGCTGAACACCACGCCGAACGAACCGCCCAACGGCACGCTGAGCCGCGAGAAGGCGGTGACCTTGGTGAAATCCATCTTGCCGCCGAGCCGCGAAATGGCCGGATTCGGTCTCGCCGGATCAGCCGGGTCCCTGTTAGGCGAAGCATCGAGGAACGGCAGGCCCTGGGCCACGTCGAAGGTGACGCTCCACGACCCGCTGTTGAGGAACGCGATGTTGTTGCGCTGATAGGTACCGCCGATATCGAGCACGCGCCACTTGTCGTGGCTGATGCTCGAGCCCAGCACGTAGACGCGGGCGTCCTGCACGGTGAAGCCGCCGTCCAGCAGCAGCGTCTCGTCGCGCGTGCGGATCACGGGATAGGTGAGGCGCGGGCCGACGGCCCAGCTGTCGGTCAGAACGTTGAACGCGGTGAGCGTGGAGCCCGGCTCGCCATGGGTGACCGAGGCGATCAGGCTTCCGATCAGTCCGTCGTCCCAGAGTGGACGGCGATAGCGCAGCGAACCCGCGACCTGGCCCAGCGTCGACGCCGGCGAGGCGGTCACGGTCGCCGCGAGCTGGTCGGCGCCGAAGATGGAGTTGAACTCGACGTCGCCCGCGATGGTCCAGATGCCGGAGAAGCGCGAGCCGCGATTGTCGACCGCGAGCCCGCCGGTCGCCCAGGGCTGGACGACGTCGACCACGAGATCGGAGGCGCCCGGTGTGTCCGGCGACGGTTTCAGCACGCCCGCGGCGGTGATGCCGGGGATGTCGTTGGTCAGAAGCAGCCCGCGCTCGATCGTCTCGGACGTCAGCGGACGCGCCGCGGTCGCCGGGCGCAGGTAGCCGTGGATCTGCGAGCGCACATCGTCGTCGCCGCCCTGCACCGTGACGTTGGCGAGATAGCCCTCGACGACGTTGATCGTGAACAGGCCGTTGGCGACACGCTGCGGCGGCACATAGGCGCGCACCAGCAGATAGCCGCGCGCACGGTACGCTGCCTCGATCTGGTCGGCGATGGCGAGGATGTCGGCAAGCGTGATGTCCTTGCCGATCTTGCTTTCCCACAGCGGCTTGAACACGGCCGGCGGGATCGTCGTCGCGCCGGTGATCATGATGCCGGTGAGCTTGAAGTGCACTTCGTCGACGGCGCGCGGCACCGGCGAACGATGCGGCGCGACGATCGAGAAATCGAAATCCGGCGTCTGAGTCGGCTGCGGCGGACCGGGACGGTCGCGGCCGGGCGTGACGGCGCCGGGAAGAACCTGTGCGCCCAAGGGCGTAGAAATACCCAGCGCGAGCACGAGCGCGCCGAGCGCCGTACCCCCCTTGGCGGAGCCAAGCCGCCCAAATCCCAAGCCCCGACGCTTCAACAACAGACCCCCGTCCGACATCGAGCCTGCTGTCCCAGCACCGGCAGACCCCGCCACATAAATGCCCATAAAAATTCGGTGCGAACAATTACTTAGTAAGAACTTATGCCCGGATTCGGCGGATTTGTGGCCGGAACTTCTGGATTTCGCCCAAACCGGTGAATTTCGGTCACGTCGATCACACCAATATGGGTTGACGGCGGAAACATTAGGTGACGGAGCGGTTTCCAATCCTTAACGCCGCCGGTTCCCTGGCCCGGCCTAGGCTCCCGCCGCGGCAAATTCATGCCGCGATGAACAGAGGGAAGCTGATCATGACATCGGGTCTGAAGACGGGGTTGGGCATTGGCGCACTCGCGGCGGCGATGACCGTCGGCGTGTTTGTCGGGGCAGCGGTCGCCGACCAGCCGCACATGGAATCGGCACTGTCGGCGCTGCGCACCGCGCGCTCCGAGCTGCTGCTGGCCGAGCACAACAAGATGGGCCACCGCGCCGAGGCGCTGCGGCTCGTCAACCAGGCGATCGACGAAGTCCGCGCCGGCATGGCGGACGCGCACTGATACAGACGGCAAGGCGGCTCGGCGGCGGGCCGCCTTGTCCTACCGCGCGAGGTGGTGCGACAGCACCGCCGCCGTCTTCGCGGTCTGCGCGCCCTGGATCATCGTGAAGTGATCGCCGGGCACGACGCTGGCGTTCACAGATCCGCAGTGATCCCGCCAGATGCGCGCGGGGCTTGCCATGTGCGAATCCGCTTCTTCCGGCAGGATCAGGAAAATCTCTCCGCCATACGCACCGGGCCGGTAGCTCGCGATCGCCTCGCTGGTCGCCGCGAACACGGCTTGCAGCGCCGCCGGCATGCGCCCGCGCGGCTGCTGGACCGGGCTGCTTGTCCGGAAACGCCGCAGCACGTGCTGGTGCAAGCGCACGATGTGATGCGCCGCATAGAGTGCGGCGTCACCGAAGCCCTGCCGGCGCATCGCCGCCAGATGGTGCCGCGCGCGCGCCGCCATCAGGCCCGCCCATACGGCGAGCGGCCACTGCCGCGCATTGGTCTGCGTGTCGATCAGCGTGAGCGAGGCCGCCGGCTCGCCCGCCGCTTCCAGGCGGCGCGCGATCTCGAACGCGGTCAGGCCGCCGGAGGAATACCCCGCGAGGTGATAAGGCCCTTCGGGAAACGCCTTGCGGATCTCGGCGAGATAATCGTCGGCCATCGCGGCGATGGAGCGGTTGGGCGGCTGCTTGCCGTCGAGACCGCGGGCCTGGATGGCGTAGACCGGGCCGATGGTGGCGATCCGGCGGCCGAGCGGGAACAGCTCCATCACATTGCCGCCGACGCCATGCACGATGAACAGCGGCGTGCCCTCGCCGGCGCGGATCAGCACCAGCGGCGAGAACTCTGCGGTGCTGCGGCTGTCGATCGCGGCCGCGAGCGCCGCGACGGTCGGCGCCGCGTAGATCATCGTGACCGGCAGTTCGACGCCGAGCGCCTCTTCGATGCCGAACATCAGGCTGAGCGTCGACAGCGAGTCTCCGCCGGCGTCGAAGAAATCGTCGTCGCGGCCGATGGCTTCGCGGTCGAGCACGCGCTGCCAAATGGCGGCGATCGTCTCTTCCGTCTTGCCGCGTGGCGCGGCCGATTTCACCGGAGCCTGTTCAACCTCGCGGCGCTGGAAGGCTTCGTCCAACGCGCCCAGCGCCGCCATGTCGAGCTTGGCGCTCGCCAGGCGCGGGACCGCGTCGATGCCGTGAATGCGCTGCGGCTGCAGCGCCGCCGGTACGGCATCGCGCAGCGCGATCTTCAATGCGGCGGCGTCCACGCCGCCGACGACATAGGCGATCAGCCACCAGTTCGCGCCGACGCGGCGCGGGAACACCGCGACGTCGCGCACGCCGGCCATCTTGCGGATCGCAGCTTCGAGTTCGCCGGGCTCCACGCGTACGCCGCGGATTTTCAGCATCCGGTCCTTGCGGCCCACCAGGTCGATGAGGCCGTCGGCGCGCAGCTTCACCAGGTCGCCGGTGCGCAGGATGCGGCACGCCGGGTTGTTCGGATCGGCCGGGAAGTCGGCGCCGTCGCAGCGTCCGCCGCTCCAGCGGCCGAGCGCGACATAGGGACTGCGCACCACCAGCTCCCCGGTTTCGCCCGGCGTCACCGCCTGGCCGTCGTCGCCGACGACCGCGAGTGCATTGCCCGCGAGCGGATAGCCGAGCGGGATGCGCGCACCCTCGCGCGGAAAATCGTCCGGCACGAACCATTGCATGATCGGCGCCTCGGTCGAGGAGTAGCCAAGCTCGATGCGGCAATCCTTTGGGAGCCAGGCGCGCAACGCGTCGACGTCGCTCCACAGCACCGCATCGCCGCCGACGCGGACCACGCGCAGGGTCTGCGGCGCCTTCTGGCCAAGTTGCATCAGCGCCCGCAGCAGCGCCGGCACGGCGTAGATCATGGTGATGCCGCCGTCGCTCAGCCGGGTGAGAATCTGCCGGGCGCCCTGGCGCTGCACATCGATCAGATGCAGCGAGGCGCCGGTCAGGAGCGCCGTGAACCGTTCGCGCAGGCCGGCGATGGTGCATTCCGACGACAGCGGCAGGAAGCGGTCGTCCGCGTTGATGTGCGCCGCGCCGACATATTGCTCGACGCGCCGCAGCAGGGCGCGTTGCGAATTCACGATGCCCTTGGGTTTGCCGGTGCTGCCCGAGGTGAACAGCACGAAGGCCGGATCGTCGGGTCCGGCGGCGGCATGATGTTCGGCCTCGCGCGTTGCGCGCGCGGTCATATCGAGCCGCTTCACGCCGTCCGGCGCGATCTCCGCCGTGTCCGGATCGTCGAAGCGTCCGATCAGCGTCGTGACGCCTGCGTCCTTGATCACACTATCCAGCCAGGTACGGGGGTAGTGCAGGTCGAGCGGCACGAACAGCCGCCGCGCCGCAAGGCACGCCAGCATCGCAACGGGAAAATCCACCGATGCCGGAAGAAGGATGCCGACCAATTCGCCGGGCAGGGTCCGCTCGGCGATCGGCGCCGCCAGCGCAACGACGGCCGCCAGCATCTCGCGATAGGTGAGACGCTGCACGCCGTCATCGGCTGCGATGCGGTCGGGATGCGTCTTTGCCACGCGCTCGAAGTGCGAGAACACCGGGAAGGACAATTCCGCCGGATCGAATGGCGCAAAGCCGCGCTCCGCGGGACCGTTCCAGTCCAGCGCGAAGTTCGATCCGTCCAGCCAGGGGGCCGTGAACCGGTGCAGCATTCTTCCACTCGCGAGCCCGCGCACCCTAGGACCTGCGCGGACAACAAAAACTAAAGCGGCGTGTGCCGAAACAGGACAGGCACGGTCTATGCACAAACCCGGATGCAGGAAACATTCCTTGGAGCGGCTGTCCCGCCCCGGCACTCAGGAGCTTCGCCATGCTTCATATTCGTGCAGCGACACCCGCAGCAGCGCCCGCCAACGACAGCGAGCTGCCTGCCATTCCCTATATGAAACCCGCCGAGCAACCCTTTCCCAAGATGATCGGCCTGGAGTTCACCGAAGCGACGCCGACCCGCCTGCGCGCCACGCTGGCGTCGCGGAACGAACTGTGCCGGTCCGGCAATGCGCTGCACGGCGGTGTGATCATGTCGCTGGCCGACATCGTCGCCTCCTGCGGTGCGTGGCTGAACCTGCCGGAGGGCGCGAACACCACTACCATCGAGAGCAAGACCAACTTCATCGGCGCCGCCAAGGAAGGCGAGCCGCTGTTCGCCGAAAGCGTGCCGCTGCATGTCGGCAAGCGGTCGTCGGTATGGCAGACCACGATCACGCGCGGCGACGGCAAGCTGGTCGCCATGGTGATCCAGACCCAGATGGTGATCTGAAAATTTTTCGGTAAGGTCGGGCGCGTTTCGAACGGGCCCGACCTCATGTCATCCTCCGCGCAAGCCGATCCCTATGCCCGGGCGGCGGCGAAATTCGCGCTGTCCTGCAAGCTCGCCTCGATCGAGGCGCTGATCGACTGGGACGCGCAGACCAACATGCCCAAGGGCGGAAGCTGGGCGCGCGGCGAACAGCGCGGCGCGCTGGCCGAGGTCATGTCCGGCCTGACCGGCACCGCCGAGATCGGCGCCCTGCTGGACGAGGCACAGGGCTACGCCAACGTGCTGGGCGACGCCGAGCGCGCCAACCTGAAAGAAATGCGCAGGCTCTACGCGCATCGCGCCGCCGTACCGACGGAGCTGGTGGTGGAGCGCGCCCGCGTCAGCCAGGCCCTGCAATCGACCTGGGTCGAGGCGAAGAAAACCAGCGACTGGGCTTCCTTCGCACCGGGCTTCAAGACGCTGATGGCAATTCATAAAGAAGTGGCCGCCGCCAAATCCGCCGCGCTGGGGCTCGCTGCCTACGACGCGATGATGGACGAGCAGGACCCCGGCCTCACCACCGCGATCATCGATCCGATCTTCGACGATCTTGCGGCGTCTTTGCCCGGATTGTTGAGCGAAGTGCGCGAGCGGCAGGCATCGTGGCCGGCGGTGATCGAGTTCAGCGGCGATTTCTCGGTGGCGAAGCAGGCGAAGCTGTCGCAACACCTCGCGGTCGTGGTGGGCCACTCGCCGGAGACCAGCCGTATCGATGTGGCGCCGCACCCGTTCTCGATGCCGCATTCGCCCGGCGATGTGCGCTTCACCACGCGCTACAGCGAGGACAAGTTCCGCTACTCGGTCACCGCCACGCTGCACGAGGCGGGACATGCGATGTACGAGCTGAACCTGCCGCGGGCGCAGGCGTTCTCGCCCGCCGGTTTCGCGCGCGGCGCGTCGGCGCATGAAAGCCAATCATTGATGCTGGAGATGATGGCGGGGCGGTCTAAGGAGTTTCTCGCCTTCCTCGCGCCGCTGCTGCACGAATATCTCGGCGGCGGCGCCGCGTGCTGGTCGCGCACCAATATCCTGAACTTCTTCCGCCGCCTCGACGACGACTATATTCGCGTCAACGCGGACGAGATCAGCTATCCGCTGCATGTCATCCTGCGCTATCGCCTGGAACGGGCGCTGCTGTCCGGCGATCTGGCGGTCGACGACATCCCCGGCGCGTGGAACGAGATGTTCACGAAGATGTTCGGCCGCACCCCGCCCGATCACGCGCGTGGCTGTTTGCAGGACATTCACTGGGCGGCAGGCTATTTCGGCTATTTCCCGAACTATGCGCTTGGTGAGGCGCTCGGCGCGCAGCTGTTCGAACGCGCGACAGCCGACGATCCCTCGATCGTGCCGGCGCTCGCGCAGGGCGATTTCAAGCCGTATTTCGCATGGGTGCGGCCGCGCATCCACGAACAGGCGAGCCTGAAGAGCTTCGACGACATCGTCATCGCCGCCACGGGCAGCAAACTCTCAGGCGCCGCGCTGAAGCGGCACCTGAAGAAGCGGTATCTGGACGAAGCGCTGGTCTAGCGCCGCGCCGGCGTGCCGAGCGCGCCCCATTCGCCGCTGTCGACCAGTGCCTGGAGGAACTCCGGCGTGTACGCGGCTTCCGGGTCCTTCCGCACGGCCTTGTCGAGTGCCTCCGCGTCCTTGCCGACCAGGATGCGCCAGCGGCCGGCCTTCACGCCGTCCAGGATGATTGTCGCCGCCTGCGCCGCGGTGGTCGGCGCGTTGTCGCGGAAGGCGTCGCCCTGCGCCTTCACCATCGCGCGCACCTGGTCGTCGCTCATCTGCGCCAGGTCGATGCCCTGCGCCTTCAGCGCCTTGCGCACCGCCGGCACGTCGATGCTCGCGCCGCTCAGGATGATGCGCGAATTGTTGGCGATCTCGGTGCCGATATGGCCCGGCATCACCACCGACGCCTTGATGTGCGGCGCGTTGAGCGCGAGGTCTGCCTGGAGCGCCTCGGTGAATCCCTTCACCGCGAACTTGGCCGCCGAGTACGCCGTGTGCGGCCGCCCCGGTCCGAGCGACGCCCAGAACCCGTTCACCGACGAGGTGTTGATGATGTGCGCCTCGCTCGCCTTCATCATCAGCGGCAGGAAGGCGCGCACGCCATGATAGACGCCGCCCCAGCAGACGTTGAACGTCTTCTCCCACTGCCGGCGGTCCTGGTTGACGATCGAACCGCCGCCGCCGATGCCGGCATTGTTGAACAGCAGATGGATCTTGTCGGTCTCGAGGTCGCGGCGCACCGCTTCCGCCCAGCCGAACACCTGGTCCTCGACCGAGACGTCGGCGACATGCGTCACGACCTTGGTGCCCTGCGGCGCGACAGCCTCGGCGCGCGTCTTGGTCTCGGCCATGTTCTCGGCGATCACGTCGCACATCGCGACCGAGCAGCCTTCCGCCGCCAGCTGGATCGCCAGTTCGCGGCCCATGCCCGTGCCGCCGCCGGTGATGACGGCAATCTTGCCCGCGAAGTCCTTCATGGCTCTTCCTTCCCGATGTTTTTCCGAGGGCGATTGTCCGCAAAGCACGACACGGAGGCCAGCGAATTCGCGGGGCCTTACGCGACGGCATCGCCTCCTCCCTTTGTTGGGAGGTGAATAGCTAGATTCTGTACTCATAAAGGTATTCCGCTGAGGCGCGAACAGTGATTCATTCTCCGGATTAGGGAGGATGGCGATGGCACGGTTCGACTTGAGCGATGTGGAGTGGGGCCTGATCAAGCCCTTGTTGCCGAACAAGCCGCGCGGCGTGGCGCGGGTAAACGACCGTCGGGTGCTGAACGGCATCTTCTATGTGTTGCGCACAGGTACACCATGGCGCGACCTGCCCGAGCGCTATGGGCCGTACACCACGGTCTATAACCGGTTCAACCGCTGGGCCAGGGCCGGTGTATGGGTGCAGGTATTCGAGACGCTGGCGGCGAAATCGCCGCATTCCATGGCCTTCATCGACAGCTCGATCATCCGCGCCCACCAGCACGCCGCCGGCGGAAAAAAGGGGGCCAAGATCACGCCATTGGCCGTTCTCGTGGGGGATTGAGCACCAAGATCAACGCTCTGGTCGATGAGAACGGCCTGCCGGTGCGGTTGGTTCTGACCGCCGGACAGGCCCACGACCTGCGGGCCGCTCCCCAATTGCTGGCCGGTCTGAAGTGCCAGCATGTCGTCGCCGACCGTGGCTATGATGCCGACGCCCTGCTGGATTTGATCAGGGCAAGCGGCGCCAAGGCGCATATCCCATCCACCAGTCAGCGACTCGTCCATCGATCGGTAGACCGGCGCATCTATCGTCAACGCAACCTGGTCGAGCGCTTCTTCTGCAAGCTCAAACACTTCCGCCGCATCGCAACCCGCTTCGACAAGCTCGCCAGAAACTTCCTCGCTGCCGTCGCTCTCGCCTCAGCACGTCTCTGGACCCGAGCTTATGAGTCCACTACCTAGTCGCCGATCAGATGCGCCACGACCTCGCGCGTATGTGCGCGGTCGCTTCATCGGCCCTTGCGCAGGTAGATATACATCGCACCCTCGCCGCCGTGTTTTTTGTGCGCGGCGCGCGTACCGGCAACGAGACCGGCGAATTCCTTCTCGTTCAGCCAGCGCGGCACCGCGGATTTGAGCACGCCACGGGAGCGCAGGTTCAGCTCCATGTCGAACGGCGCGTCTTCGGCCTGCGGCCTGCCCTTGCCGGTGACAACGAGCACGAGCTTGTGGCGGCGCGCCATCGCGGTCTTGAGAAACAGCAGCAAGGTGCGGTGTGCTGCGGACTCGGTCAGGCCGTGGAGATCGAGCCGTGCCTCGGGTTCAAGCTGGCCGCGGCGCAGGCGTTCGGTGGTATTGCCGTCGATGCCCGTGCCGCCTTCGACGATACGCGCCGCGAATTTCGGCTGCGGCACCTCCAGCGCCGATTTCAGCAGCGGGCGCGAATCCTCGAAGGTTTTCGCGAACAGATCGCGTTCTTCCGGCGTGGTGGTGCGGCGGCTCATACGGGGAGTTTCGGCTTGAGCCCCTTGGGCAGCAAGACATAGAAGCGCGCATTGGCCGTCATGCCGCCGGCGGTCTGTTCCGCCGACGCACCGAAGCCGAAGAAGATGTCGGCGCGCGCGGCGCCACGGATCGCGCCGCCGGTATCCTGCGCGATGAACAGGTTGGCGAGACCATCGCCGGTGATGAACACCGGCAGGCCGAAGGGATGCACGCGGTGGTCGATGGCGATGCTGGCGCGCGGGGTGAGCGCCACGCCGCCGCTGCCTTCAGGGCCGAGTGCCGGATCGCCTACCGGCTTCTCGTCGAAGAACACGAAAGAGGCGTCGGTCTCCATCACCTTTTGCGCGTCGTCGGGATGATCCTTCAGCCAGCGGCGGATCACCTGCATCGACATGCCCTCACGCGGCACGCCGAACTTATGGATCAGGACGCGCCCGATGGGCGTGTAGGGATGCCCGTTCTGTCCGGCATAGGTGACGCGCAGGATCGAACCGTCGTCGAGCCACACACGGCCCGAGCCCTGGATGTGCAGGAAGAACACCGAGACAGGGTCATCGCCGTAGAACAGGATCCGGGTTTTGTCGGGCGGCGTCGCGTCGATCTGGGCCCGCGTCTCGAACGGCAGGAACTTGTGGCCGTCGAGCCGGCCGGAGATCGTCTCGCCTTTCCATTCGGTGCGGAAGCTGCCCAGGTCGATGGTGATCAGATCCTGCGGCATGCCGTAGACCGGCGTCTGGAATTGCGCGTGGCGCGTGCGGCTGCCGGACAACAGCGGCTCGTAATACCCGGTCACGAGACCGTCGCCACTGCCGACCGCGTGCGGCGTGAAGGTCTTCTCGAAGAAGGCGCGGGCATTCTTCGCTGCGAAAGCATTGCCGCAGGCTTCGCGCCAGTCGTCCGCCGTACCGGCATACGCCATCGGCGTGGCGGGCTTGAGGTCCAGGATTTTCACGCAAGAGCGGCGGAACGAGGCGAGCGCCGCGGCCAGATCCGTTGTCTGCCAGCCGGGGACGTCCTCAAAGCCCGTGGCGGTGAGCTTGAGCGGCCCCTCTTCAGTGCGCGACGGACCGCGGAAATACTTCCACCACACCCCGGCGCCGATGCCGGCGAGCAACAGAGCAATCGCGAGAACGATCAGAAGGCGGCTGCGCACACCTCGCACATTAGAGGGTCGCGCGTCCGGACGCGAACCGCCTTGCGGTTCGCTGGCCGTCGCTCCGCTACGGCATCCCGCCGGAGGTCGCCACCAGTAGCCAGTTCGGGTCGCGCGCGTGCACGTCGCGGGTGAAGGTCCACACGTCGGTCACGTCGCGTACCGACTTGGTGTCGCCCTCGACCACCTGGCCACCGGCGTCGTGGGTGGCCGAAATGAACTGCGCCCCGATGGCAACGGTGATCTCCGCGGCGCGGTTCTTGAGCGCGGCGTGGACGATCTTCACGTCCTTGAAGCCGACAAAGGTGAATTCCACCGTCTGCTTCTGCTGCTCCCGGCCGGCGACGACCTGATCGAAAGCCGCATACACCTCGCTCGAAAGCAATGGCTTCAAGGTCACGCGATCGCCGCGGGCAAAGGCGGTAACGATGATCTCATAGGCGGCACGGCTGCCCGACAGGAAGTGATCGGCGTCGAAGTCGCGATCCGCGAGCTTGATGTCGAACAGGCCCCGCGCCACCGGATCTGCCGGACGGTCGGCAATCTGCTCCGAGCGGGTCGGCAGCGTGACGATGTTGTCTTTCGCCGGATCGCGCGGAGCGTTGGCGGGCACGCGCGAGTCGGGCGGCGGCGCCTCATGTCCCGTGCGGCGGCCCAAGACCGTGTACAGGCGGAACAGGATCACCCCCGCGATCACCGCGAGCACAAGGATTTCAAGCGTTTGTGGGTCCAACATTCTCAAACCTTCGCGGCTACGCCCTCCGCGTTCTGTAATCCTAAACCCCGAAAACCTAGGGGTCCAGCAACCCTTAACGCACGAGGAACTGTTTGGAGGCGCAAAACGGCGTTTGCCTTGTCACAGGCGCGCGATCCGTGGTACCCGCCGCGGCCAATTCGCATTCCCAAGGAACACAAAATGAGCAGCACCGGCGCGCCGCCTCCCGGCGATAACGGCCAGGCCAACGCCCCGCGCGTCCAGATCGTCACGCAGTATGTGAAGGATCTGTCGTTCGAAAATCCCGGTGCGCCCACGCAGCTCACAACCCGTCCGAACATCGAGCTCGGCGTCGACCTGTCGGCCCGCCAGATGGAGGGCCAGCTATTCGAAGTGATCATGAAGCTGACCGTGAACGCCAAGGCGCCGGACGGCAGCGACAAGTCGGTATTCCTGGTCGAACTTAGCTATGCCGGCCTGTTCCAGATCCAGAATGTGCCGCAGGACGTGATCCAGCAGGTGCTTCTGGTCGACGGGCCGCACCTTCTGTTCCCCTATGCGCGGCGCGTCATCTCCGATGTCGTGCGGGACGGCGGCATGCCGCCGCTGATGATCGAGCCGATCGATTTCCTCGGGCTCTATCGCTCGCGCGCCGCACAGATGCAGCAGTCGGGCAACGCCTAGGCCGCCAGCAGCACCGCCCAGAGCGATTTCTCGCCGAGTTCCTTGGTGACGAATTCCGCATGGGCGGCAAGTTCGCCGGCGGTAACGCGCGATGGCAGCGCTGCCGGCCGGATGCGTGCGACGCGGATTTCCGCGACCTGTGCGATCGCGACCGGATCGAGCGACAGCTTCTTCTGCCGCCCGCCGACGAGTTCGAGATAGACCTGCGCCGTCAGCTCGGCGTCGAGCAGGGCACCGTGCTTGGTGCGGGCGGAAAGATCGATGGCGAAGCGCTTGCACAACTCGTCGAGCGAATAGCGCGCGCCTGGCAGCTTGTTCTTGGCGATCTCAATGGTGTCGATGGCGCGCGCAAAGGGCAACGGCGCGCGGCCGACACGGTGAAGCTCCGAGTTCATGAATTTGAGATCGAAGCTGGCGTTGTGGATGACCAACGCCGCGTCGCCGATGAACGTCATCAGCTCTTCCACAATCTCCGCAAACTTGGGCTTGTCGGCCAGGAATTCGTCGCTGAGGCCGTGGACGCGCTGCGACTCCATCGGCACCGGCCGCTCCGGGTGCAGGTAGAACTGCTTGGAGGCGCCCGTCGGCAGGTGATCGATCAGCTCGACGCAACCGATCTCGACGATGCGGTGGCCGTCGGCCGGTTCGAAGCCCGTGGTTTCGGTATCCAGGACGATTTCGCGCATGCGCTAGATATTCTCGGCCTTCAGGCGGTCGCGGAGATTCGCAACGATCATTTTCACCTGGTCGAAGGCATGCTCCAGCCCCTTGTCGGTGACAACCAAAAAATGGGCTTTTGCACGCTTTTCTTCGTCCGGCATCTGGCGGGAGTGGAGGTATTCGAACTTCTCTGCCGTCATGCCGGGCCGTGCCAGAACCCGCTCGCGCTGGATATGGGCAGGCGCGCTGACGACGACAACCACATCCATGTTGCCCTCGCCCTTGGTTTCGAACAGGAGCGGGATGTCGAAGACGATCAAGTCATGATCGGCGGTGTCGGCGAGAAACTTCGCCCTCTCCCTGGCCATCAGCGGATAGACGATGGATTGAAGCTTCTGCGTCGCATCGTGATTGCCGGTAACATGCTTCGAAAGTTCGGCACGGTCGACGGCGCCGTCTTTCACCACGCCCGGGAACGCCGCGCCGAGCGGTTCGACCGCGGCGCCGCCAGGCTGGTAGAGCCGGTGCACGGCAGCGTCGGCGTCGTAGACCGGGATACCCAGCTTCTGGAACATCCTGGACGTCTCGGACTTGCCCATGCCGATAGAGCCCGTGAGGCCGATATGGAGGGGCCGCCTAGCGGGCACGCAGCGCCTCCTCCAGATGGGCGCGCAGTTCGGGCGTGACCGCAGGCTTCACGCCAAAGAACGCCTCGAATGCCGGCACGCCCTGGTGCATCAGCATCCCCAAACCGTCCACCGTGCGCAGGCCGGCCGCACGGGCGTTCCGGAGCAGTGGCGTTTCCAGTGGATTGTAGACGATGTCGCAAACCGCGGCGTCGCGCGGCAGCACAGACAGATCGAGGTCGAGCGAGGGCGCCCCCCTCATGCCCGCACTGGTGGTGTGGATGACGAGCGCTGCGCCCGATGCAGCCTTGATCCAGTCGCCATCGTCGAACACAACAAGCCTGGGCTTCACCTCTTTCGCCAGAGTGGCAACGAGCTGCTCCGCGCGCGATTTCGTGCGGTTCAGGATGCGGATTTCGCTTGCGCCAAGATCGTGCAGTGCCACCACGCCAGCCCGCGCCGCTCCGCCGGCCCCAAGCAAGACGGCCGGCTTGCCGCGCACGAAACCGGCGCCGAGATCCTCGCGTAGCGAAGCGGCAAGGCCGGTAGCGTCCGTATTGCGGCCTTCGATGCGGCCGTCGGCATGGAAGATCAACAGATTCACGGCGCCCGCGGCCCGCGCAGCGAGATCAACCTCATGCGCCAGCGCGAAGGCCGCTTCCTTGTGTGGGATCGTGACACTGGAGCCCTTGAATCCCGCCTTCATCAGGCCCCGCACCGCGACGGAAAAATCCTCAGGCTTCACCGGCAGGGGGACCAACGCGCCGTCGATGTCCATTTCGCGCAACCAGAAGCCGTGTAGGCGCGGCGAGAATGCCTGTGCCACCGGCCAACCCATGATGCCGGCGACTCTGGCTGCGCCCGTGAGGCTCATTTCGGCACCACGCCTTGTTTGCGAAGTTCCGCCAGCAGCGGCAGCAACGGCAGGCCGAGGATAGCAAAGTAGTCGCCGGTGATGCGGTGAAAGAGCTGCACACCCAGGCCCTCGAGCTTGTAACAGCCGACTGCGGACAGGATCGATGTCCCCTCCATCTCAAGGTAGCGGTCGAGGAAGCTGTCGGAGAAATGCCGCATCCACAGCTCGGCGGTTTCACCGTGTCGCCAGACGATCTTGTTGTCGTGTGCCAGCGTCAGCCCGCCGTTGAGCTGGTGCTGCTTGCCCCGCAGCCGCGCCAGCAGTGCTCGGGCGGCCACCTTGTCCGGGCACTTGCTGACCAGCTCGCCGTCAAACAACAGCGTCTGGTCGCCACCCAGCACCAGGGCATTGGGATTGGACTGCGATACGCTCAGCGCCTTGGCGTCGGCCAGTGCGCCGGCGATCTTCTCAAGCGGCGTATGCTGGCGCAGCAAAGTATCCTTGAGAATGGTCTCGTCGATCGTGCTGGCAACCACGGTGAAGGGCACTCCGGCCGCGCTGAGAACGCTGCGCCGCGATTCACTTGCGGAGGCAAGGATGATGTTCATGTTTTCTCGGCCCGCTCGGCCAGCAGGTTGATGACGGCAGCTGCAGTTTCCTCAACAGAACGCCGAGAGACGTCGATGGCCGGCCACTCGTTCTGCTCGAACAGGCGGCGAGTATTGGTGACTTCGGCACGGACAGCTTCGACATCGACATATTCGGTATCGCGGGATTCTCCCATGGTCGAGAGGCGGTTGCGGCGGACCTGTATCAGCCGGTCGGGAGATGCCCACAATCCAACCACAAGCGGCCCTTTGGCGGCTACCAGCTCGACAGGTAACGGCATGCCGGGGACCAGTGGAACATTAGCGGCGCGGAAGCCACGCATCGCCAGGTACACGCAAGTGGGGGTCTTGGAGGTGCGACTGGCGCCGGTCAGGATTACCTCGGCATTGCCGATCGTCTCCAGGCTTTGGCCGTCGTCATGGGCGATGGTGAAGTTCAGCGCCTCGATCCGATGAAGATACTTTTGATCGACATCGTGCTGGCCACCGGGCCGATGGCTCTCCGCCGCACCACCGAGGAACTGGCGCATCGCCGCAATCGGCGCGCCCAGCACGTCATAGGTCGGGACCGACATTGTGGTGCACGCTTTGAGCAGCTCCTCCCGAAGCTCCGGATTCACCAATGTGAAGAACACAAGGCCGGGCTCGGCCTCGATGTGCTCAATAGCGCGCTGGAGTTGCCTGGGGCTGCGGACAAGGGCGTAGAAGTGTTCATTTACGACGACGCCCTCGAATTGCGCCAGCGCGGCGCGGGCAATGGCATTCAGCGTCTCGCCGGTCGCATCCGACACGAGATGAACGTGAAACTGCCTGCTCACAGAGTCATGCCCTTTTCATCCACGCGTGCTGTTCAAATCCGCAGTAGTCCTGTCGGTAAGTGTACGCATGTTGGTCAAGCCCGGACGATACCGGTTTTGTCACCAAGTGCCAGTCGCGCGCGTGGTCGCGAAACACTGGACCAGGCGCCTGGACCGGTTGGGATTTGTGCGGGAGGGCACAAGTGACGCACGGAGTCGTCCACACCTCACAGGCCCAACAACATCTACAGAATCTTAGAATCTAGATTCTTTGTTTTGAAGAATGGCTGTATGGGATAGTGCGTGAAGATCGCTGTCGTTCTCTTCAACCTTGGCGGGCCGGATTCGTTGCGGGCGGTTGAGCCGTTCCTGCGCAACTTGTTCGGCGATCCAGCTATTCTGACAGTACCTGGCTTTGTGAGAGGCCCGCTGGGACAGATCATCGCCAGGCGGCGCGCTCCCGTGGCGCAAGAGATCTATGCCAAGCTTGGCGGACGCTCACCCATCCTCGAGGAGACGCGTGCGCAAGCGGAGGCTTTGGATAAAGTGTTGGCAGAGCGCGGCCTGCACGCGAAGTGCTTCATTGCGATGCGGCACTGGCATCCATTGAGCAACGAGACGGTGGATGCGGTGAAGGTTTGGGGTGCGGACCAGATCGTTTTGCTGCCGCTCTATCCGCAGTTCTCAACGACGACGACAGGGTCATCGTTTACGGATTGGGCACGGGCCGCGCGTGAGGCGCATCTGGATGTGCCGGCCGTGCGCTTGTGCTGTTATCCGGATGCGCCAGGCTTTGTCGAAGCAATGGCCGCACTTATTCGATATCGACTCACAAGCCGGCGGGCAGATGTGAACTATCGATTGCTGCTGTCTGCGCACGGGTTGCCGAAGCGGACGGTCGCGAAGGGCGATCCGTATCAGTGGCAAGTGGAGCGTTCGGCAAAGGCGATTGTGGATGCGTTGGGGACTAGCGATCTTGACTGGCAGGTCTGTTATCAGAGTCGGGTGGGGCCGTTGGAATGGATCGGTCCGTCGACGGACGCTGAGATCACGCGCGCCGGCAAGGACGGCAAGGGCGTAATCGTGGCGCCGATCGCCTTTGTATCCGAACACTCTGAGACGCTGGTCGAACTCGATATCGAGTACGCCGACCTGGCCGGCAAGGCAGGGGTGCCGCACTACCTGCGGGTGCCCACGGTGAGTGCGCATCCGCTGTTCATTGCCGCACTTGCCGATCTGGTGATGCGAACCGTTCGCAAGACGGGTACAGTGAGCAGCACTGGGATGTGCATTTGCCCGGCGGCTTTCAGGGCCTGTGCCTTCAAGGGATAAGCGAATGAATTCAGTGGTGATGTTCCTGTCGAACTATATCGACTGGATCAAGGCATTCCATGTCATGGCGGTGATCGCCTGGATGGCGGGCATGCTCTATCTGCCGCGGCTGTTCGTCTATCACACCGAGGTTGCCGTGGGGTCGCCCGAATCCGCAATGCTCAAGCGGATGGAATACCGCCTGCTCAAGATCATCGTTAATCCGGCGATGATCGCAGTGTGGATCTTCGGTCTGACGCTGGCTTACGTGACGGGCGCGTACGAGGACACCTGGTTCCAGATGAAGTTCGTGCTGGTCGTGATCATGAGTGGCCTGCACGGATTCTTCGCCACGACTGTGAAGCGGTTCGCGGCGGATGCGAATACCCGTTCCACCCGCTTCTACCGGATCATCAACGAAGTTCCCTTCGTTCTGGTGATCGGTATCGTCATCCTGGTCATCATCCAACCTTTTGGCTGAAGTTAATGATGGGGGGCGCCTTGACGGAGGTTTGCAACCTCCCCAAATCACAGGTATAAATCACGCGTTCCCCTTGGCACGCATCGGCGCCCACGCGGCACCGGACCCCGGCTCAAGCCGGCGCTGGCCAAAAAAACTCCGACAAAACACTGGCACTTGGCGCATTTCTGCCTACGGCCAGCCGGACCAACACCCCCAATGCATTTCAGGTGTAATTCACAATGACCATCCAGGACGGCCTGCAGACGATGAAGTTGCAGGACCTCAAATCCAAATCGCCGACTGATCTTCTGGCGTTCGCCGAGGAACTCGAGATCGAGAACGCGTCGTCCATGCGCAAGCAGGACATGCTGTTCGCGATCCTGAAAGAGCTCGCCGAGCGCGACGTGGAGATCATGGGTCAGGGCGTCGTCGAGACGCTGCAAGACGGCTTCGGCTTCCTGCGCTCACCGGAATCCAACTACCTCGCGGGGCCGGACGACATCTACGTCAGCCCGTCGCAAATCCGCCGCTTCGGCCTGCGCACCGGCGATACCGTCGAGGGCCCGATCCGTTCGCCCAAAGACGGCGAGCGCTATTTCGCGCTACTCAAGGTCACCACGATCAATTTCGAGGATCCGGAGAAGATCAAGCACAAGGTCCACTTCGACAACCTGACGCCGCTCTATCCGACGCGCTGGCTGAACATGGAGCTGAAGGACCCGACACTGAAGGACAAGACCGGCCGCGTCATCGATATCGTGGCGCCGCAGGGCATGGGCCAGCGTGCTCTGATCACCGCCCAGCCCCGTACCGGCAAGACCGTGATCCTCCAGAACATCGCGCGCGCCATCAGCGCCAACCATCCCGAGTGCTACCTGATCGTGCTTCTGATCGACGAGCGCCCGGAGGAAGTTACCGACATGCAGCGTTCGGTGAAGGGCGAGGTCATCGCCTCGACCTTCGACGAGCCGGCAACGCGTCACGTGCAGGTCGCAGAAATGGTGATCGAGAAGGCCAAGCGCCTGGTCGAGCACAAGCGCGATGTCGTGATCCTGCTGGATTCGATCACCCGCCTGGGCCGCGCCTACAACACCGTCGTTCCGTCATCCGGCAAGGTGCTGACCGGCGGCGTCGACGCCAACGCGTTGCAGCGCCCCAAGCGCTTCTTCGGCGCGGCGCGTAACATCGAGGAAGGCGGCTCGCTGACCATCATCGCCACCGCGCTGATCGACACCGGCAGCCGCATGGACGAAGTCATCTTCGAAGAGTTCAAGGGCACGGGTAACTCCGAAATCATCCTGGACCGCAAGGTTTCGGACAAGCGCGTCTATCCCGCGATCGACATCCAGAAGTCCGGCACCCGCAAGGATGAGCTGCTGCTTGACAAGGGCACGCTCGCCAAGACGCATGTCCTGCGCCGTATCCTGTCGCCGATGGGCACGATCGACGCGATCGAGTTCCTGCTCGACAAGCTGCGCTCAGCCAAGAACAACGCGGATTTCTTCGACAGCATGAACACGTAAGCGGTCCAGCCTTGAAGCTGGTCCTGCTGCACAGTCCGCTCGTCGGTCCGGCGACATGGAAGGCCGTGGCGCCGCTGTTGCAGGCGCGGGGCCATGACGTGACGCTGCCCGATCTGTCGCCGATCATGGCGGAACATGGGCCCTACTATCCGGCGCTGGCCGAAGCCGCCGCCGCCGCGATCACCGACCCGGTCATTCTTGTCGTGCACAGCGGTGCTGGCGCGCTGGTACCGTCGATCGCGGCCTTGGAGGCCGTGCGCGGGACGATATTCGTCGATGCGCTGCTGCCCCACCCGGGCGAGAGCTGGTTCGGTGGCGTGCCCGAGCAACTGGGTGGCCGGCTGAAGAGCCTGGCGAAAGAGGACAGGCTTCCGCCCTGGCACGCTTGGTGGCCGAAAGGCGCCATGGAGCGGCTGTTGCCGGATCGTACGGCGGGTGCGGCGTTCCTGGCAGAACAGGCAGAACTGCCCCTCGCCTATTTCGAGGAAGCGGCCCCGGACATTCCGCTGACGACGCCAAGTGCCTATCTGCGTTTGAGCGAAGCATACGATACGGATGCCGACGCGGCGGAGGGTGCGGAATGGCCGGTGCTGCGTCTCAATCTGCAGCATCTGGGGATGCTGACGCACCCGCAGCCCGTCGCTGACGCGATCCAGCTGCTGGCCGGACAGCTGTAGGGCAAAAGAAAAAGCCGCCGCGAAGGATGTCGCGGCGGCCCGTTCGTTCGCGCGCAGCAGCTAGTGCTCGTGCGCTTCTTCGTGATGCTCGACTTCCTCGATCTCCTCGTTCTCGGCGCCGGCTTCGCCCAGGAAGTCCATTGCCGCGAGGATGATGCCCGACACCAGGAATACGCCGTGCAGCATCATCAGCCATTGCAGGTTGCCCTTGTCGACTGTCTCGATCGACATGAAGCTCTTCAGCAGGTGAATGACGGAGATCGCGATGATGGACGCGATCAGCTTCAACTTCATGTTGGAGAAGTCGACCTTGCCCATCCACACGGGCTTGTCGGGATTGCCTTCGAGATCGAGCTTGGAGACGAAGTTCTCGTATCCGGCGAATATGACCATCAGGGTCAGGTTGCCGGCGAGTGTCATGTCGATCAGCGTCAGCAGCCAGAGGACGACGGTGTTTTCCTCCAGTTCGAAGGAAATGACCTTGCCGGTTTCCTCCGCCACTTCCTTGCCGAAGGTGACGAGGAGCACGACCATTGCGATGACGAGGCCGACGTAGAACGGCGCCATCAGCCAGCGGCTGCGGAATAACGCCTGTTCGAATATTTCTTCGAAGCTTTTGCCGCCCATAAGGTCCCCCAAGCGGTTGATTCGGTCGCGCCAGTAAACGCGGATTTGCGTAACGGTTGAAGGTGCTGCTCCAAAAATGTGCGCCGCCGTTGACCGTCCGCCCCCGCTGGCGGACACTTGGTTCCAGCATTACCGAAGGGACAGGTTCATGACCGGGCATCCGTCCGACCGCGCGCAGTTCAAAGCGATGGCCGAAGGCACCCAGGACGACTGGATGAAGATCGCGGCCGCGTCAGTTGCGTTCAACAAGGATCTGCCCAACCGGGTGCTCTCGCACCTGAAGATGCTGAAGGGCGACTGCGGCGGTTTCGCCGTCGACCGGCTTGAGCACTCGCTGCAAGCGGCGAGCCTGGCGCATCGCGACGGGATGGACGAGGAGTATGTCGTTTGCGCACTGATGCACGACATCGGCGACATCCTGGCATCGGCCAGCCATGCCGAGCTGGGGGCCACGATCATGAAGCCCTACGTGTCGGAGGCGAACCACTGGATGATGGCGCAGCATGGCATTTTCCAGGGCTACTACTTCTTTCACTACCTGGGCCTCGACCGGAACATGCGCGATCAGTTCCGCGGTCATCCGCATTTTGAGTACACGGCACGGTTCTGTGCGCGGCACGATCAGAACGCGTTCGATCCGGCGTACGACACCATGCCGCTGGAGGCGTTCGAGCCCATGGTGCAGCGCGTGATGGCGCGGCCGAGGAACACGATCTACATGCGGCCCGATCAGAAGGTCGCGGCGGCGTAGCGGCATGAGTGCCGCCGAGAACAAGGCCCTCGTGCAGCGTGTCCTGAGTGCATACGGGCAATCCGATCTCAACCCGCTGCTGGAAGTGATTGATCCCGGCGTGGTGTGGGTCAGCCAGAGCCCGCCGGCGCACTATGCGTTTGGCGGCAAGCATGTCGGCCGCGCCGGCGTGCTGGCAGCGATGTCCAAGCTCGCGATGGAATACCAGTTGCACGCGTACAATGTCATCGAGTTGGTTGGCGAAGGCGAAGTGGTGTGGATGACCGCGCAGGTCGAGTTCACCCATCGCCGCTCCCGGCAGCAACTGACGTTCCCGATCGTCAGCCGTTGGCAGATACGCAATGGGCGTGTGCTGTCGTTGACCGAGTACTATGATTCCGCATCGCTGCTGTTGCAGGAAGGCCAGCTCACGCCAGCACAGCGGAGCGCCTAGGGCAGCGCGAGCTTCTCGACGCCATTGGCATGGAGGTGGAAGGGCGCGTCGCGGGCGACTTCCAGTTCGCAGACGGTTTCCTTGTCCAGCGTCTGATGGATGCCACGCAGCACGCGGCCGGCGATACCGTGACTGACGGCGACGATGCTGTCGTGCTCGTCAAACGATGTGTACCAGCTGCGCAGACGAGCCCTGATCGCGTCGTAGTCCTCGCCGTCGGGCGCGTTGAAGAACCAGCTGTTACGGGTTGGGCCTTTCCACCGGTCGGGCCAGCCGCTGCTGATCTGCCCGCGGTCGAGTCCTTCCCAGCAGCCGAGGCGAAGCTCGGCGATGCGGATGTCGGTCTCGATGCTGCTCTCCGGCTGGTCGAGGCAGCGCGCGACGATGCGCGCCGTGGCCTGGGTACGGCCCAGCGGACTTGCGATGATCCGGGCGGGGCCATGCAGGTGCGCGCGCAGGATCGTTCCAGCACGTTCGGTCTGGCGGCAGCCTTCGTCCGTGAGCGGCGAATCCGAATGGCCCTGGAGGCGGCCGTCACGATTCCATTCGGTCTGCCCGTGCAGGACCAGGAACATCAGGGGATGAGAACCGTGGCGCCGGTGGTCGTGCGGCTGTGCAGCGCTTCATGGGCCTTGCCCGCTTCTGACAGCTTGAAACGCTGATGCACGGCGACCTTCACGGCGCCGCTCGCTATCACGGCGAAGAGGTCATCGGCGGTTTCCTGGAGCTCTTGCGCGTTGCGGGTATAGCTCGCGAGGGTGGGGCGCGTGACGTAGAGCGAACCTTTGGCCGAAAGGATGCCGGGCTCGAATGCGGGAACGGCGCCGGAAGAATTTCCGAAGCTGACCAGCATGCCACGCACCGCCAATGCGTCGAGCGATGCCGGGAAGGTGTCTTTTCCGATTGAGTCGTAGACCACGGGCACACCTTGTCCGCCGGTCAGCTCGCGCACCTGTTTGACCCAATTGGGATCGCGCGAGTTGAGGACATGGGCGCAGCCGTTCGCTTTCGCCAACGCCACCTTGTCGTCGGAGCCGACAGTGCCGATCACCGTGACGCCGAGATGCTTGGCCCACTGGCAGGCGATCAGGCCGACGCCGCCCGCCGCCGAATGGAACACGATGGTCTGACCGGCCTTCACCGGGAAGGTTCGCTTCAGGAGATACTGTGCCGTCATGCCTTTCAGCATCGCGGCCGCGGCGGTTTCGTCGCTGATGCCCGGCGGGATCTTCACCAACCGGTCGGCGGGGATGTTGTTGGCGTCGGAATAGGCGCCCATTGCGCCGGCATAGGCGACGCGGTCGCCGGCCTTGAGCGTGGTGACGCCGGGACCGATGCTTTCGACCACGCCGGCGGCTTCACTGCCAAGGCCTGAGGGCAGCGGCAGCTTGTAGAGACCACTGCGGTGATAGGTGTCGATGAAGTTCACACCGATGACGGTGTGCTTTACCCGCGCCTGGCCGGCGCCGGGCGGCGGAAGATCGACGCCGACATACGCCAGCACCTCCGGACCGCCGGTCTTCTCGAAGCGGATGGCTTTCATCGGTCGTCTCCCATTGCTCGGCGGGATTCGACCAGTTTTGCGCGACGCGTCAACCACGCTCCGCGCAAGGGTGTTCAGCGATTGCTGTCGAAATCGTCGAGCTGGCCCTTTAGGGCGCGTTGGAAGGCGGGACGCGCCTCGCAGCGGGCGTGATAGGCGGCGAGGTTCGGGATCGATTTGACGAAGTCTGTGTCGTTTACGATGCGAAACACGGTCGACATCATCAGGTCGCCGACGGTGAAACGGCCGTCGAGATAGTCCTTGGCGCCAAGCGCCTTGGACAATTCGGCCAGCCGCAGGCGAATGCGTTCCTCAAGCTGCGGGCGGCGCTCCTTGGTCCATTCCTGGCCGGCGAAGAACATGAGCTCACCGTATTGCTGCACGACGACCTCGATCGTGTTCAGCGCGCAGAGTAGCCACTGCATCGCCCGCGCGCGGCCCGCCGCATCCCGCGGGATCAGCACGTCGCTCTTCTCGCCGATGTGCAGCACGATCGCGCCGCTCTCGAAGATGTGCAGATTGTCTTCGTGATAGCCCGGCACCTGGCCGAAGGGCTGCCAGTCATGGCGATAGGCGTCGGATTTCTGATCGCCCTGGCCGATCAGCTTGGTCGTGTAGGGAATGCCCGCTTCTTCCAGCGCCCAGCGCACGCGCAGATCGCGCACCTGGCCGCGGGCAAAGCCGGGGACGTTCTTGAAGGCGGAAACCTGGATCGTCATGGCGTGCTCCTAGAGATTCTTGAGATACGTCTCTTCGACGTCGAACAGCGATTGCCAGCCGCCGATATGGCTGTCGCGCGACGTCACACTCGAGAAGGGCGACTGGTGGAAGGTCTGGATCGTGCGCCCACCTTCCTCGCGGAAGTCGACGGTCACCAACGTCTGGTCCTTCGGCTCATCGGGATGGTCGGCCCACGCGAAGGTGAAGATGAGGCGCCTGTTGCGCTCGATCACGCGATACTCACCACCCATCCAGGTCTGGAGCGTCGGGCTCTCGATGCGGGCGCGCCATTTTCCGCCGATGCGGAAGTCATGCTCGAAGTTGGTGCAGCGAAATTCCTTCGGACCCCACCACTTGACGCGCTGATCGGCGTCTTCCCAAATGCGGAAGATGAGTGCGGCGGGCGCGTCGAAGCTGCGCTGGATCAGCAGCTCGTTGTCGGCGATGGGTCGTGATTCAGTTCTTGTTGCCATCTTTGGTCCTCGTCAGTTCTTTCACCAGGGTGTCCATCTTGTCGAAGCTGCCCTCCCAGAAGCGGCGGTAGAGGGCGAGCCATTCGTCGACTTTCTTCAGCGGCGTCGCATCGAGCGTGCGCGGACGCCATTGCGCTTTCTGGCCGCGCGAGATCAGGCCGGCGGATTCCAGCACCTTCAGGTGCCGCGACACCGCCTGGAGCGAGATGTCGAACGGTTCGGCCAGCTCATTCACCGTCGCCTCGCCGTCGGACAAGCGCGCCAGCAACGCCCGGCGGGTCGGGTCGGCAAGGGCGGAGAAGGTGGCGCTGAGCTGGTCCATATTCAATCTGTTTGTTTATCAACTGATATGTTGAATATAGGAGAACTACTCGGCTTTGCAAGGGGGCTCTACCCACCTCTTGAAACGAACATAATAAGAACTATATGGAGGACAGGAAGGCGATACAGACGGTATAGATGAGAGACTTGTCGGAAATTTCCGTCAGACGGCGAGAGAATCGAGGTCGGTTTGGGATGGAATCAAAGGCGATTTTGAAACCCGGTCAGTGGGTTAACCCTCAGATCGGGCTCGAATTGAACCGCGAATTTACGATTTCTCCCCTCGTCCCGCTCAGTTGGGGCGAAGCACGTGTTCCAGCGCGCCGTATTGGCCTTTGCGGAAGCCGTTGATGGGACCGGTCTTGGGGCCGAATTCCATCAACGTGTCGGTCGCGGGCGTGTACGCCGGCCAGGGCTGGCTGCCGCATTCGGGTTTGCCGGTTTTCGCGAACGACACCCAGCAGGCGTGCATCAGCGCTTCCATCGCGGTGTCTTCGGGAGAAAGCGAAATGCCGAAGCGCGATGCGAGCGCGGAACCTGTCGAGAAGACATAGGGGATCTCCGACCCGTGCCGAGCGCCGGGCACGCGGCCACGCTGCATCGAGGCGACATACGAGAAGTGGTAGAGCCAGGACGGTGCGCCACTCGCCGCTTGTCCCGCGATCCAACGCGCCGGCGCGCCCATGACCGAGTCGGTGAACACCGCTTGCGCGAGCGCCGTGTCGCTGGACGCATCGCTCGCATAGGCCTGGCGCGCCTCCGGCGTGAGACGGCCAATGATGCGATCGGGCGGAATGCCGAACGACTGCATCAGCGAGGCTTCGAAGCTGTTGGAGCCGATCACCAGCGGCACATCGAGCGCCGTGCCGTCGGCAAAGGCGCGCGTCGGCGATTCCGGAATGAGACGGCCGTCGGCGAAGGGGCCGAAGCCGAGCTGCGCGGGCAGATCGAGTGTCTTCTCGGGCGGAATGGCGCGCAGTTGTTCCGGTGTCGCGTCCGCGCCGAGCCCGTTTTTGCTGGCGAATTCGACACCTTCTGCTTCCTGCGAAGCGAGCGTGCCGGAGTTGAACCAGCCGCCGCCGGACTCGACAATCGCGCGGTTGAACAACCCTTTCGCAGATGGTGCGGCGAGCAGGTAGAGGATACTCGAGCCGCCGGCAGACTCGCCGAACACGGTGACGTTGTTCGGATCTCCTCCGAACGCGGCGATGTTGCGCTTCACCCATTGCAGTGCCGCAATCTGGTCCATCTGTCCGTAGTTGCCGAGCGGTGCGGTCGCGCCGGCGGCTCTCGTCAGTGCCGGGTGCGCGAAATAGCCGAGCAAGCCGAGGCGGTAGTTGATCGAAACCAGGACCACACCGTCCTGCGCGAAATGCGTGCCGTCGTAGATCGGGCCCGAGCCCGAGCCGAATCGATGCGCGCCGCCATGAATCCACACCATCACCGGCAAATTCTTGCCGCCGTGCGGGGCAAAGACATTGAGATAGAGGCAGTCCTCGCTCTGCGTCTGTCCCGCGCCCATCGCGAGAACGCCGTCGCCACGCTGCGGCTGCGGACAGATGGCGCCGGCGCTGGTGGCATCGCGCGGGGCCGTCCATTTGGCGGGCGCGGCAGGTGGCTCCCAGCGCAACGCGCCAACCGGGGGCGCGGCGTAGGGAATGCCGCGATAGACATCGACCCCGCCCTGTGAGGTGCCGTTCACGGGGCCACTGTCGATGGCAACCGAGCCGGCCAGAGCCGTGGACGAGGCGAAGAGAAGGCTGGCGAATGCAGCGGCGAGCTTCATGGAGGATCTCCCTGCTGCTTTGAACGGCTCAGTCGGGAATTTCCGGCACGATATTGAACCCGTGCAGATGCCAGCGCGGGCCGGGGAAGGCCATCACGTCGCCGTCGGTCTGCCAGATGGTGATGCCGGTGGGCTCGGACTTGGCTTCGAACGGTGTAATCAGCGACAGGCCTCCGAGGGCGATGAAGCTCGCCATGATGGATTCGGAGTGGCCAATCAGGATGACGGTCCGGGGTGCGTCTGCATGATCGTGGTCAAGCCCTTGCCGGTGCGCATCGTGCCCTGAACACCGTCAATCGTATGCTGCGACTCGCCGTGCCGCGCGAAGACCAGGCGAGTCGGCATTGCTCAGCTCAGATGCTGGCGAAAGAAGGTCGCGGTGCGGCCGTTGGCAAGATCAGCGCAGGCCTTGTCGTAGTGTGCGCCACCTTTGCGCGCGAAGGCGTGGTTCATCTGCGCATACGAATGGATCGTCACCAGCGCGTTGCCCTTCAGGCCGTCCTTGATCTGCTTCTGCGCCTCCGGCGGAACGTATTCGTCCTTCTCCGCGATGTGCAGCATAAGCGGCTTCTTGATCGCGGGCGCCTCGCTCAGCTTGTCCTGGATATTCACGCCGTAGTAGCCGGCCGAGGCATCCGCATCGGTGCGCGCCGCGGTCAAATAAGCGAGCAGCCCGCCCAGGCAATAGCCAACGGCGCCGACTTTGCCGGTGCAGCCGGTGACGCTGTGGCGCAGATAACCGATCGTGTTCTGGATGTCCTTGACGCCGGCGTCCTGGTCGAAGCGGCCCATCAGGTCGAAGGCCCGTTTCCAGTCGGCATCGGTTTGATCGGTGAGCTGCACGCCGGGCTCCAGCCGCCAGAACAGGTCGGGGCAAAGCGCGAAGTAGCCGCGCGAGGCGTAGTCGTCTGCGATGTCGCGCATCACCTTGTTGACGCCGAAAATTTCCTGGATCACGACGACGCCAGGACCGCGGCCGGAAGCCGGTGAGGCCAGGTAGGCGGAGAATTCGCCGTCCGGGCTCGACTTGATCTTCACCTCTTGGCCAGCCATGCGCGCACTCCCGGATATTTTGCCGGGAGGTTAGCGGCTAGATGTGGCGCAGGCCACTACTGCGGCTGGCCGCCTCCGGCAGGACGCTGCGGCAACTGAAGCATCTGGCTCAACGTCACCGGGTTGGTGATCGGCGCCGAGACCTGGCCGCGCTGGACGACATAGGCGGTCGGCTGACCGTTTTGCATCCCCTTGCCCTGCATCGGATGACCGGCCGGGAATGCGTCGTCCGGCGAGACCACGGTCAGGAAGCGGTTGGGCAGCGCCCTGCCCCAGATGGCGTTGGTGAGCTCGTGCGTCTTGGGATTGCCGAGCGGGCCGACGACCACGAGATGCAGCTGGGTCAGCGCGAATTCGAAGCCCGCATAGTAGGAGCCCATCGAGATGAACGCGCGCTGCGCCTCGCCCGAGAGCGTGTTTACCAGCGTGTTGATGCGATCGGAATATTGCTGGTCGTTTGTCGCCATCATCAGGCGCGCCAGGACCTGGATCATCATGCCGTTGCCGGACGGGCCGTTCTGGTCGAAGACCATCCGTGAACGGACGATCAGCGCCTCGGCATCCTCGGACGTGTAGAGGTAGCCGCCCTGCGCCGCATCCCAGAAATGCGTGTTCAGCGTGTGCACCCATTTCTGCGCGATCTCGAGGAAACGCTTCTCACTGGTGATCTCATAGAGCGCCAGCGCGGCGCGAGCCATGTGCGAGTAGTCCTCCGCAAAGCCACGCGGGCCGCGCTTGCCGCCGATCCAGCTGTGATGAAGCTTGTCGCCGTCGCCCAGCACCTTCACGACATGATCGAACGCGGCGATCGCGGCCTGCACCCAATCGGCGCGCTGCATCGCGGCGCCGGCATTGGCGAGGGCGGTGATCACCAGGCCGTTGGCGTCTGCCAAGATCTTGTCGTCGCGCCTCGGCGGCACGCGGTCCTGGCGTGCCTTGAGCAGCAGTGCCCGCTGCTTGGCGAGCAGAGCCTCGTCGGCATCCGACTGCGGGAACGGCGCGGCCGAGCCCAGACGCTGGAGGATGTTCTTGCCCAGATAATTGCCGTCGCGCTGGACGTTGTAGACCGTCTTGAACTTGGCGACGAAGGTGCCCATCAGGGCCGCGTCGATTTCCGCTTCGGTCCAGAGGTAATACTTGCCCTCCTCGCCTTCGGAGTCGGCGTCGATGCTGGCGGCGAATGCGTCACCGGCCTTCATGTCACGCAGCAGGAATTCGACCTGCTCCACGATGCGCGCGGTGCAAAGCGCGTTGCGGTTGAACTGCCAGACGCTCGTCATGACGTCCAGGATCGTGCCCTGGTCGCTGAGCTGCTTCTCCCAGTGCGGCACCAGCCAGCGTTCGTCCTGGCAATAGCGCGAGAAGCCGCCGCCGACATGATCCCACAGTCCGCCGAGCAACATGTTGTCGAGCGCGGTGGATGCCAGCGTGATGAACTGTGACATGCCGGTGCGCAGGAAGGCGCGCCACAGGCAATCGAGCAGCGTCGTCTGCGGGAATTTCATCTGGCCGAGCACGCCGCCGAAGAAGAGGTCGAAGCGCTGGCCGATGCGCACGGCGGCGCTGTCCAGAGTGCCCGAGTCGAGCTGGCCACGCATGTCGCGATGCCACAGATTGTTGAGTTCGCGCACCACGCTCTCGGTCGCGTTCTGCATCGCTTCCGGATTGTTGCGGAACGTGTCGAGCACGCTTTCCATCACCTGCTGGATCGGCGGCGACATGCCTGCGCGCTCTTCCGTCGGAAAGTAGGTGCCGATGACGAAGGGAAGCTGCTTGGGCGTGAGGAACGCAGTGAGCGGCCAGCCGCCGGCGTGGCCCATGAGGTTCGCAGCAGCCTGGTAGATCTGGTCGATGTCGGGACGCTCTTCTCGGTCGACCATCACGTTGACGAAGTTCTCGTTCATGAACGCGGCAATCGCGCTGTTCATGAAGCTCTCGCGCTGCATCTGGTGGCACCAGTGGCAGGCGGTGTAGCCGATCGAGAGAAGGATCGGCTTGCCCGACGCCTCGGACGCGGCCAGGGCTTCGGCGCCCCAGGGGTGCCAGTCGACAAGGTCATCCTTGTGCAGGAGCAGATAGGGGCTGGATTCACTGGCGAGGCGGTTCATGTCTTCTTTTCCGATGCGCGGCATCCGCCCTGATCGAGCGAGGCCAAGTTGCATTTGTTGGCTTGATCGGGGGAAGCTTCTAACGGGGGTGCGCGCCTCTCACAAGCGCCCATGAATTAACGGGTTTACCGCGATGAAGATGAACGTGACGATCGACATGACGCCCAAGGAAGCCCGCGAATTCCTGGGCCTCCCCGATGTCTCCAAGGCGCAGGAGCGGATGATGGCGGAGATAGAAAAGCGCGTGAAAGCCGCGGTCGACATGAACGATCCCGAGGCGGTGATGAAGGCCTGGATGCCCTTGGGCGGGGCGGGCTTCGAGCAGTTCCAGAAATTCATGCTGGACAGCGCGCGCGCCATGACCGGTGGAACGGCGCGCAAAACCAAGGAATGACCGACACGATCTATGCGCTGTCGTCGGCGCTGGGACGCGCCGGCGTGGCGGTGGTGCGCGTGTCGGGGCCCATGGCGATGAACATCGTCGTTGCCCTGAGTGGCGTGCCGCCTGAACCGCGAATGGCCGTGGTGCGCGAACTCGTGAATGAGGCACGGCAGCCGATCGATCAGGCGATGGTGCTGTGGATGCCGGGACCGCGCAGTTTCACCGGCGAGGACGTCGCCGAATTCCACGTCCATGGCGGGCGCGCGATCCTCGACGCGCTCCTGACCGAGATCGGCAAGGCGCGCGACACGCGGCCGGCCGAAGCCGGAGAGTTCACGCGCCGCGCGGTCGAGAACGGCAAGCTCGACTTCACCCAAGCCGAAGCGGTGATGGATCTGGTTGATGCCGATACTGAGGCCCAGCGCCGCCAGGCGCTTCGCCAATATGGCGGCGCGCTGGGCCGGCTGTACGACGGCTGGCGCGACCGGCTGGTGAAAGCGCTGGCTTGGGCGGAAGCAGAGATCGACTTTTCCGACGAGGATTTGCCCGGCGAGCTGATCGAACAATCTCAGTTTGAAGTAATTGATATAATTGGACAAATTGGTAGTCATTTGAGCGACGCGCGGCGTGGAGAGCTTATCCGCGAGGGGGTGCATCTGGCCGTGATCGGCCCACCCAATGCCGGAAAGAGTTCGCTTATCAATGCGCTGGCCAAGCGCGACGTCGCCATCGTCCATGAAACAGCCGGCACCACCCGCGACGTGATCGAGGTGCACATGGATATTGATGGCATTCCCGTGATCGTCGCCGACACCGCGGGCCTGCGCGAAGCCGGCGATCCGGTAGAGCGCGAAGGCGTGCGCCGTGCCGTCGCCCGCGCCGAAGAAGCCGATGCCACCCTGCTTCTGGTCGACAGCAGCGCGGAAGACCCGTTTGCGGGGCTTCCAGACGATGTGCGGGACAAGGCCGCGCTCGTCATCTGGAACAAGGCCGACCTGTTGCGAGAAACGCCAGCGGGAGAGCGACTTCTGCAAGTTTCGCTGAAGACTTGGGAAGGCTGGGATGCCCTGATGGGCGAGGTCTCGAAGATCGTCGCCGCCAAGGCCGATCAGGCCAGCGAAGCGCCGGTCATCACTCGCGCGCGTCATCGCCACGCGCTGGAAGAAGCCGTTGCGGCGTTGCGCCGTTCTCTGAGCGCGCCCGGCCCTGAGTTGTTTGCCGAAGACGTTCGGCTAGCTGTTCGCGCCATCGGGCGGATTACTGGCCGGGTCGATGTCGAGGAGCTACTCGACGTGGTCTTTCGGGACTTCTGCATCGGGAAGTGAGCCGATGTTTCACGTGAAACATGGTGCCGCCGACAGCAGGACTTGAACCTGCACTCGCGAGGAGCGGGCTGTAGCCCGATGTCTACCAATTCCACCACGCCGACGGCTTCGGGCGAGTAGCCCAGCGCCCGCTCGGAGAGAAGTCCTGCTTGAGCATGACTGTCCCCTGCCCTAAGACCCGCGCCATGGATCGGGTCGACGTCATCGTGATCGGCGGCGGGCACGCGGGCTGTGAGGCCGCGGCAGCCTCGGCGCGCTTTGGCGCCAATACGCTTCTCCTGACCCACAAGGTCGAGACGATCGGCGAGATGTCTTGTAATCCGGCCATCGGCGGGGTTGGCAAAGGGCACCTGGTCCGCGAGATCGACGCCATGGATGGTCTGATGGGCCGGGTGGCGGACGCTGCGGGCATCCAGTTTCGCCTGCTCAACCGGCGCAAGGGACCGGCGGTGCGTGGACCGCGCGCCCAGGCTGATCGCAAGCTCTACCGTCAGGCAATGCAGGCCGCCCTCGCCGCCCAGCCGAACCTGACGATTTTGGCTGCCGCTGCTGAAGACCTCCTGATCGAAGACGGTCGCGTCGCCGGCGTCATCACTGCGGACTCGAAAACAATACGTTGTGGTGCCGTGGTGCTGACCACCGGTACCTTCCTGCGCGGTCTCATCCATATCGGTGAGAAGAAGATTCCGGCCGGTCGCGTGGGCGACGCGCCGTCGGTCGGCCTGTCAGAAAAGCTATATTCCATGGGCCTTTCTATGGGTCGGTTGAAGACGGGGACCCCGCCCCGGCTCGACGGAAAGACGATTGACTGGGCACGGCTCGAGCCGCAGCACGGCGATGAGCCGCCGACGCCATTCAGCTTCCTGACTCGCGCCATCAGCACACCGCAGACCGTCTGCCACATCACGCGCACGACCTTGCAGACCCACGAGATCATCCGCGCCAACCTGCACCGGGCGCCGATGTACTCCGGCCAGATCGAGTCGACCGGCCCTCGCTACTGCCCCTCCATCGAGGACAAGGTCGTCCGCTTCGCCGCGCGCGAAAGCCACCAGATCTTCCTGGAGCCGGAGGGGTTGGACGACGACACCGTCTATCCGAACGGCATCTCGACCTCGCTGCCGGAAGACGTCCAGCTCGCACTGCTGGCGACCATCCCGGGACTGGAAAACGTCGCGGTAAAGCGACCGGGCTACGCCATCGAGTACGACTATGTCGATCCGCGGGAGCTGAAGCCCAGCCTGGAGAGCAAGAAGACGCCCGGCCTATTCCTGGCCGGCCAGATCAACGGCACCACCGGGTACGAGGAAGCCGCTGCCCAAGGTCTGATGGCCGGACTGAACGCTGCGCGGTCTGCCGGCCGGTCGGATGCCGCCGTGCTGGACCGGGCGTCGGCCTATATCGGCGTGCTGATCGACGACCTGGTGACCAAGGGTGTCAGCGAGCCATATCGCATGTTCACCTCGCGCGCCGAATACCGTCTGACGCTTCGTGCTGACAATGCCGACCAGCGTTTGACGTCGATCGGCGTGCGAGCAGGGGTGGTCGGCGCGGCGCGAGCCGCTGTTTTTGCTCAGAAAATGGCTTGTCTTGACGCCGCGCGGGCGACCATGCGGTCGCTCAATCTGACGCCCAATGAGGCGCAGAAGTACGGGATTTCTATTCGTCTCGACGGCGTGCGCCGAACCGCGATGGACCTGTTGAGTCTGCCGGAAGTCGATCTGCCAAAGCTCGCGTTGATCTGGCCGCAGGTCGGCGCCTTCGCGACCGACATCGTCGAGCAGCTCGAGGTCGATAGCCAGTATGCCGGCTACCTCGACCGCCAGGACGCCGACATTCTTGCCTTCCGGAAGGATGAGGGACTGAAGCTTTCGGACGCCATCGACTACCGCGCCATTGCCGGCCTATCGACAGAATGCGCAATCAAGCTCGGCCGAATCCGGCCGGCCACGCTGGGGCAGGCCGCCCGCATCGATGGCGTGACCCCCGCCGCTCTCACCTTGGTCCTGGCGCATGTCCGATCTGCCAAGCGCGCCTGAGTCTTTCGGGCCAGACGAATTCGCAGCCAAGACGGGTGTTTCACGTGAAACACTCGCGCGGCTGAAGGCCTATGTCGAGCTACTGGAAGACTGGAACCAGCGCCACAATCTGGTGTCTCGGAACGCGATGGCCGACGTCTGGCGCCGCCATGTGTGGGATTCGGCGCAGCTGACTCAATACCTTCCTCCCTACACGACCACGCTGGCTGATCTTGGCAGCGGGGCAGGTTTCCCCGGTCTGGTGCTGGCAGAACTGCTGAGGGGGAGGGCAGATGTCATCCTCTACGAGTCTACCCGCAAGAAGGCGGATTTTCTTGAAGCCGCAGCCCAGCGCATGGGGCTCAGCGTTGGCATTCGCAACGCCCGCATCGAAGCCGAAAGGCACGCCCCCGTGGACGTGGTGACGGCCCGCGCATTGGCGCCGGTCGATAAGCTTCTCGGCTATGCACAGACAATGGCGGCTCGGCACACGATCTGTCTGTTTCTAAAGGGTCAATCCCTAGCGGCTGAATTGACCGAAGCCCGTAAATCTTGGAGGATGAAAGCCCTCCAGCACCCGAGCGCGACGGACTCTTCGGGCGTCATTCTGGAGGTCCGGGAGTTTCGCCATGCCCAACCTAACCGGTAGGCCGCGCGTTCTTGTCGTTGCCAACCAGAAGGGGGGTGTCGGCAAGACCACCACGGCGATCAACCTGGGCACCGCGCTGGCCGCCGTCGGCGAGCCGACGCTGGTCATCGACCTCGACCCCCAGGGCAACGCCTCGACCGGCCTCGGCATCCCGCGCAGCGAGCGCAAGCTCACGACCTATGAGGTCTTGATGCAGGAAGCGAAGATCGCCGACGCAGTGACGCCGACGCGCATCCCGCGCCTGTCGCTGGTGCCGTCGACGGTCGACCTGTCCGGCGCCGAACTCGAGCTGATCGACACGCCGCGCCGCAATTTCATCCTGAAGGATGCGCTGGAGGAATACTCCGCACACGGAGAAAATCCGTTTTCCTACATCCTGATCGATTGCCCGCCGTCGCTCACGTTGCTCACCGTGAATGCGATGGCCGCGGCCGATGCCGTGATCGTGCCGCTGCAATGCGAATTCTTCGCGCTTGAAGGCCTCTCGCAATTGCTGAAGACGATCGACCTGGTGAAGGTGAATTTGAATCCCGGGTTAGAAATCCAAGGCATCGTCCTGACCATGTACGACAAGCGCAACAAGCTCTCGGAGCAGGTCGAGGCTGACGTGCGCGAGAACATGGGCGACAAGGTCTATCGCACGACCATCCCCAGAAACGTGCGTATTTCCGAGGCTCCGAGCCACGGGCTTCCCGCGCTGGTGTATGATCTGCGCTGCCCTGGCTCGCAGGCCTACATCAAGCTCGCCGGCGAACTCATCGCGCGCGAACGCGAGCGTCATCAAGTGGCGGCATAGTCATGGCACCCGAAGAACGGCATCGTGGATTGGGCCGCGGCCTTTCGGCCCTGATCGGCGAGGAAGCGGCCCCGACACGTGGTGAAACGCAACGCGCGACGCACAAGCTGCCGATCGCGTTCCTGCGCCCGAACAAATTCCAGCCACGCAAACGCTTCGCCGAATCCGATCTGCACGACCTCGCGGAATCGGTGAAGGAGAAGGGCGTGCTCCAGCCCATCCTGGTCCGCCCCGTGAAGGGCGAGGCCAACGCCTACGAGATCGTGGCCGGCGAGCGCCGCTGGCGCGCCGCCCAGATGGCCAAGCTGCATGACGTGCCGGTGGTGGTGCGCGAGATGGGCGACTCCGAGTCGCTCGAAATCGCCATCATCGAGAACGTCCAGCGCGCCGACCTGAACGCCATCGAGGAGGCCGCCGCCTACTACGAGCTGATGGACCGCTTCAAATACACCCAGGAGCAGGTCGCCAAGGAGGTCGGCAAGAGCCGCCCGCACATCGCCAATACCCTGCGTCTGCTGACGCTGCCCGAGCCGGTCCGGGCGCTGATCCGGGACGGCAAGCTCACCGCCGGCCATGCCCGCACCTTGATCGGGCGGGACGATGCCGAGGCGCGGGCCAAGGAGATCGTCGAGGGTCTCCTGAGCGTCCGAGAAGCTGAACAGCGTTCAGGAACTCACAAATCCTCCAAAAAGAAGGTTGTGCTCAAGGACCCGAACACACGGGCGCTAGAGGCAAGCGTTTCCAATGCGTTAGGGCTGAAGGTTCAGGTTATCCACAAGGGCTCCAAAGGCGGCGAAGTCAGAATCGCTTACAAATCATTGGAGCAACTCGACGAGATCAACCGCCGTCTGAGCAAACACTGATAGCCTGCTTATCCTGTTGAATATTAAGGACGATATGACGGTTTGGTGAACGGCTAAACACTGTTCGCCAACACAAGAGCTTGTGCCGGATCGATCCGGCCATCATAGAGCGCCCGTCCGATCACCACGCCCTCGATATTCGGTTCTTTCGCGGCTTTCAGATGCTCGATGTCGGCGATAGAGCCCAAGCCTCCCGACGCGATGACCGGGATTTTGACCGCTCGGGCCAGCGCCGCTGTGGCGCTGACGTTCACCCCCTGAAGCAGGCCATCGCCGTCCACATCGGTGAACAGGATAGCTGCGACCCCAGCGTCCTCAAACCGCTTGCCGAGGTCGGCGGGGGTAAGGGTTGAGACCTCCGCCCAGCCCTCGGTCGCGACCTTGCCGCCGACCGCGTCCGCGCCGACCACGATCCTGCCCGGATGGGCGCGCGCGGCCTCCTTCACGAAGGCCGGGTTCTTGAGCGCGGCGGTGCCGAGGATCACGCGGGTGATGCCTGCGGACAGCCAACCCTCGACCGCCGCCATATCGCGGATGCCGCCGCCGAGCTGGATGGGCAAGCCGATCGCTGCACGGATGGCGCGGATGGCGTCGCTGTTCACCGATTTTCCGTCAAACGCGCCGTTCAGGTCGACGCAGTGCAGCCACTTGAAGCCAGCGCTCTGGAATTGCCGTGCCTGTGCGGCAGGATCGTCGTTGAATACAGTCGCCTGGTCCATCAGCCCCTTCTTGAGGCGAACGCAGCGGCCGTCCTTCAGGTCGATTGCCGGAAACAGAATCACGGGCGCCATTCCAGGAAATTGCCGAGCAGGGCGAGCCCGACCGCCTGGCTCTTCTCGGGATGAAACTGCACGCCGACAAGATTGTCGCGTGCCAGGGCTGCGGTGATCGGCCCGCCATAGTCGGTGCGGGCCAGCACGTCGGCCTCGCGCGCGCAGCGCATGGCGTAGGAATGTACGAAATAAGCGTTTCCGCCCGCCGGCAGGTTCGCCGTGACCGGATGCGTCCGCGTAATCGTGAGATCATTCCATCCGATCTGCGGAATCTTCAGCGCCGGATCGCTGGTTGCCATCTTCACCACTTCGCCGTCGATCCAGCCCAGGCCGGCGTGATCGCCGAACTCGCGGCCGACCTTCGCCATCAGCTGCATGCCCACACAGATGCCAAGGAACGGCACGCCGCGCGCGATAACGGCATCGTTCAGCGTCGCCACCATCCCGGGCACGGCCGAAAGGCCGCGCATGCAATCGGCGAAAGCGCCGACCCCAGGGAGCACGACACGGTCGGCCTTGGCCACGACCTCCGCATCAGCGGTGACAACGACGTCCTGCCCCGTGCCGCGCTCCGACGCGACGCGCGCCAGCGCCTTCTCTGCCGAACGGAGATTGCCGGAGCCGTAATCGACGATGGCCACCACCGGCCGCATGTTTTCATCCGTACACAGACAGCCCGCGTGAGCACGGGTCGCGGGCGTGTCTTAGACGAAACGCGCGGCAAAAAGAACTAGTGTTGCGGGCAGGGCTCGTAGTCGGAGACATTCGGAACCGGGTGCAGATGCACGCCGAGAACCACCCAGTCGCGCCACGGATTCGGTCGCGGTTGCAGCGACGCTTGCCCGTTCTTGAGCGCGTCCAGCATGCCGGCGCAATTGCCATTGATCGTGGCGCCGACCGCCCAGGCCTTGTCCTTGCTTCGCGTCATGATCGTGCCCCAGAAATAGGCGGCACCGCTATGCGATACAAAGACCACATCTTCCCCACCGTCGCCGTCGAAGTCGCCGAAGAATACGTCGCACGGCGAGCTGGCCGTGGTCAGGCAGGCCGGCGCGCCGGCGATGTTGGTCCAGTCCTGTGTGACAAGCCCGTCCGGCAACGTCCGGTCCTTCGGATAGATGGTCAGATTGTTCTTGAGGTCGGTCTGCGCCGGCGGAGTTGCTTGCGTAACGGACTGGCCGTTCAGCGCGGCTTTCGCCATCCGGCGCACCGTCTCGGTCTGGCCGCGGTTGGCAAGCAGGTTCAACGCCGCGCGCCCGTAGCGGCCGCCTTCCGTCCGCAGGTAGTCGTAGTCGAAGGCCTCCGGCTTCACGACGCCGTTTCCGATGCGCGCGACCTGGCTGTCCACCGCCAACCGCGCCGGATCCGCGACGGGCGTGAAGAGCAGAAGCAGAATGCCCAGCACCAGGAACGCCGCCGCGATGTTCACCCGCGAGACCAGCGCCATCCACACGCTGCCTCGCAACGAAAGCAGTGCCGCCGCGGCGTAGCCGAATGCGTAGGTCAGCGCGACCACAATGGTGGCGGCCGTCAGGATGCGCTCCACGGTCCAGCCATACTGTCCGACGCGCAGCGAAAGCGCATAGGTCGCGATCAGGACGAATGGTATCAGCACCAGCGCTGCCGCGAACTCGGACCAGCGCATGACGAGTGCACGATTGTGCTGCGGATCGCCGTCCTGGAACGCGGCGTTGATCAGGATCACCAGCACGCCGGCGGCGGTGAGCAGCAGTCCAGCGGCGCTCTTCGTTGCCCACAAGGGTTGCAGGCCCGTGAACGGCAGGCTGAATGTGAAGCCGACGGCGATCAGGACCATCAACGGCAACAGCCAGGAGAGCAGGGTGTGCGCCACGGTACGGATACCGGCGACCAGTCGCCCGCGCACGTCGGTGACGTGCAGCGCCGCCGCCGCTGCCAGCGAACTCGCCGGGATCGCGAACCACGGCTTCTCGATCAGATCCTCGATGAAGTGCAGGTTGATCAGGTTGAACAGCACCGCGCCCAGCCACAGCACGCCCCAGAACACGCCGACGAACACGGCGGAGAGCAGGAGCTGGATTTCCAACTTCCACGCGGCCTCGAAATAGGCGCTGTAGGACGCGACGTATTTGCGCTCGAAGTCGGCGGCAGTGATCAGCGCCTGCGCGATGAACAGGCCAACGATGGTGAAGGCGACCAGCGCGAATGTCATGTCGCCGTCGCTGTCGCCGGGCGGCTTGGCGCCGGACGAGTCCCACTGGCGCCAGACATCCAGCCAGCCGAGCAGGGAGAGGATCGCCGTTACGGCCACGGTCCAGATGACCAGCGTGCGAAGCCGCATCGTGCCCACCGCCTGTATGAACAGCGGCGGCACGAAGACGAACACCATCAACAAGGGCACGATCCAGTAGGCGTTGCTCGCCGGCCAAACGTTCTTGTCGACGGCCAGGTACAGGAGATAGAGCGCAACACCCTGGACCAGGCCGACGATCAGCCGCGCGCCGCCCAGTGTGTTGTGGTTCTCCGCCGCCGGTTCGTGCGGAAAGACAGTCTCGGTGCTGGCCATGGCGAGCGCCCCAAAATCCCCGCAGCACCTTAAGCCCGATTGCGGCCCTTGTTGGTCAGAACTTCATCGCAACGAGGACTGCGCCGCCGGCGATCATGGCGATACCCAGCCAGTTCGCGCCGTTCAGCTTCTCGCCCAGGAAGACCACGCCGAAGACCGCCACCAGCACCACGGACAGCTTGTCGATCGGCGCCACGCGCGCCGCATCGCCCAGCTTCATGGCGTGGAAATAGCAAAGCCAGGATGCGCCCGTGCCCAGTCCCGACAGCACCAGGAAGATATAGGTGCGGGTGGTGATGCTGCTGGGCGCCTGCCAATTGCCGAGCAGGGTCAGGATGCCCGCGAGCGCGACGATCACCACGATGGTGCGGACAAAGGTCGCGAAGTCGGAGTTGACGTTCTCGACGCCGATCTTGGCGAAGATGGCGGTCAGCGCGGCAAAGCCCGCCGAGAGCACCGCCCAGAAGGCCCAGTTGCCGGTGATCGCGTTCATGCGTGTCTCCCATGCGTGCCGCGACGTTGGACCAAAGCCGGGCGGGCGTCTATTGTCGCGATGTAGGGGACAGAGCCGTCACCATGAACATTGTCACCGGAAAGAAGGTCCGCGAATTCTCCGCCGCCGACCTCAATGCTCTGTTCGTGCAGGCGAGCCTTGAGATCTTCATCACCACATTCGCCTGGTTCAGAAAGTAATAGATCGCCACGATCATCGCGAAGTTGATCGTGATCATTTGCGTGAAATAGCCGATCTCGACCGCCGTGATGGCGCGCGCCAGGTTGAAAAGATCGAGTTCGCTCATGCCGGTCCCCTCGCGCCATCTTGACGCGCCGTACTGCTCCCGTCAGGGGATGCGCTGGAGCACCACATCCATGGCCTTGTCGGCGGGAACGGCAATGTCGGGTGTGATGCCTTTGCCCTCCCAGTCCCAGCCGGT
>Ga0070666_10000193_pt1 | contig 41355 bp, 29 predicted proteins | sample KBSS23metaG_FD_64677 | JGI IMG/M metagenome (GOLD analysis project Ga0070666, IMG submission 64677) | Switchgrass rhizosphere microbial communities from Kellogg Biological Station, Michigan, USA - KBS S2-3 metaG | ecosystem: Host-associated > Plants > Roots > Rhizosphere > Soil ... | reverse complement strand
GCGGCTCGCCGCCGGTCAGGTCGCCGATGACGTCCTCGAGCACCTGACCGAACTCCGTGCGGAGTCCGGGCTCGGCGCCGGCGATCCGGCCGCGGAGGTCGTCGATGACCTCCTCGACCGGGCGGCGTTGCCCGCGGGGCTTGAGCCGGATGACGTAGTCGCCGCGGTTCGGCTCCGTCACGAAGAACCCGAGCTCGGTGCCGGTGCGGCGCGAGTAGGTCGCGACGTCGGGAAGCCCGGAGATGATCTTCTCGACCTGGTCGAGGATCTGGTTGGTGTCCGTGAGGGACGTGCCGGCGGGAGTCCAGTAGTCGAGGACGATCGAGCCCTCGTCCATCTTCGGAAGGAAGTCGGATCCGATCGCCCGGTAGAGGATCACGCCTCCCCCGAGGAGCGCCACCACGACCGCGAGCGCGATCGACGGATGCGCGATGAAGAAGCGCGCGATGCGCGGCGGCCTCGGCTTGCGCGCCGCGCGCGCGCGGCGGCCCACCCGCATTTTCGAGGCCGCGAGGGGCACCGCGAGGGCGGACAGCCAGTAGGAGACGGCCAGGGCGATGCCCATCGTCAGGGCGAGCGGCCGGAAGAACGCCCCCGCCACGCCCGAGAGCAGCGCGAACGGCACGAAGATCACGATCGTCGAGAGGCTCGAGCCCGTCAGGCCCGGGAGGACCTCGGCGAGCCCCGAGAGGGAGGGATCTTCGGAGACGCGCTCCTCGGCGTGCCTCGCGATGTTCTCCACGACGACGATGGCGTCGTCGGCCACGAGCCCGATGGCCGCCGCGATGCCGCCGAGCGTCATCAGGTTCAGAGTCTGGCCGGCGAGGCCGAGACCGAAGAGCACGATCGCGACCGTCACCGGAATCGTGGCGACGGCGATCGCCGTGATCTTCCAGTCGCGCAGGAAGAGCAGCAGCACCAGCGCCGCCAGCGCGACCCCGATGAGGATCGCGTCGCGGACGCCGCCGACCGAGGCGCGGACGAACTCGGCCTGGTCGTAGAACGCCGTCCACCGGACGTCCTTCGGCAGCAGGTCGGGCTTCTCCCGCAGGAGGCGGGCGACCGCCGCGGCCACGGCCAGCGTGCTGGCGTCGGGCTGGCGCACGACGTTCACGAGCACCGCGGGCTTCCGGTCCGCCGTCGTGTGGATGTAGGTGACCGCGTCCGCGGTCTGGACCGTTCCGAGCTCTCCGAGCGCCACCGGCACTCCTCCCGCCACGGGAACCGCGATGCGCGAGAGATCGTCGAGGCCGCGGGGCTTGCCCGTGACGAGCGCCAGATAGAGCTCGTGGTTCGACTCGACGAGGCCGGCGGAGAGCACCGCGTCGTTCTTCCGGATCGCCTCCACGACGGCGGACGGCGGAATCTTCCGGCCCGCCAGCCGGTCCGGGTCGAGGCGGACCTGGAACTCGCGGCGCGTGCCTCCCTGAACCTGGACCTGGGACACCCCCGCGATCTGATTGAGCTCGGGCTTGAGCGTGTAGTCCGCGAGCTCGCGCAGCTGCGCCAGCGATCGCGAGTCCGAGGTCAGGGCGTACCCCAGGATCGGGAAGATCGCGGTGTTCATCCACTCCGCATCGATTCGCGCCTGTGCCGGGAGATCCGGCTTGATCCGCTCGATCTCGGCCTGGACCCGCGTCAGCGCGACCCGCATGTCGGTGCTCCACGCGAACTCGGCCCCGAGCTCCACCGCGCCCCTCGTCGTCGTGGAGGTGACGCGTTCGATTCCGGGCACGCGCAGCACCGCCTCCTCGAGGGGACGCGTGACGGCGGGAATCATCTGAGCGGCCGGCTCCTCCGCGGTCTCCGCAATGACCTTGATCCGCGGGAACGTCACGGTCGGGAAGATCGCGGACGGCAGGCGTTGCGCGGTCCAGACTCCCGCGGCGATCAGCACCGCGAGGAGGAGGAACACCGCCGGCGCGCGGCGCGGCAGATTCCGGACGAGACTCGCCGCGCTCATCGCGTCCGACCCGCGAATCGCGGCGGGCTCACGGCGCGCGGGGCGAGGCCGCGACCGCCGCGCCGTCCGGGAGCCCGACCTGGCCGGCGACGATGACGAGGTCGCCCGGCCGGAGCGCCGGCTCGAGGAGCTCCGTCCCCGCGCTCCCCCGGATCCCGGCCACCGCGTCGCGCCAACGGGCGTGGCCGTTCTCGACGAGCGCGATGCGGGACTTGCCGCTGACGTCGTCCCGCAGGAGCGCGGCGTCCGGGACGACGACCGCGTTCACCTTCTGCGCGACGACGATGTGCGCGGTCCCGAACAGGCCGACCGCGGAGGGGACGCCCCGGCCCGTGAGGTCGATGCGCACCGGAGCCGTGAAGTCCGCGGCATTCGCCTGGGGCAGCACGTCGTGAACCACGCCCGAGGTCGGCCGCTGCTGGCCGCCCAGCGCGACGGAGGCCGCCTGGCCGGGCCGGATCTGCGCGAGCGCGCTCTGGGACACGTCGGCCACGAACACCAGCGCGCCCGAGTCGGCGAGCGTCAGGATCTCCTGGTCCTCCGTGACGCGGTCTCCCGCCGCCGCCGCGTGCGCGAGCACGACGCCGTCGACCGGGGCGTGAAGGCTGGCGTGGACCGTGTTCCGCTCGGCGAGCGCGAGGGCCCGCCGCGCGTCCTCCTGCTCCCCGGGAGTCTTCGCCTCCCGCTCCATCTCGCGGGCTCCGGCCAGCGCCGCCTCGCTGTCGCGGGAGATCACGGACCCCACCACCGAGCCGCGGCGGACCCGATCCCCGTCGATGACCCCGAGCGACACCAGCGTGCCGGCGAAGGGCGCGCGGACCTTCTGCTGGACCAGGGCGACGGTGCGGCCCGGCGCGTCGACCGTCCGGTCGAGCGTGGCGACGGCCGCGGGCGCGGTCTGGACCGGGACGGCCGCCTCCGGAGCCGCCTTCGCGTCCGCGGCCTTCGGGTCCGCGGCCTTCGCCTCGGCCGGCTCCTCGCGCGCCCGACACGAGAGAGCGAGGCCGAGCAGCAAGAGCGCCGCCCCGCGCCTCAAGGCTCTCAGCGAGGCCTTCCTCATGGCTCGCTCCACCGCCGAGACACCGCCTGCGCGATGCGGTAGCGCGCCGTGACCTCGTTCAGCCGCACCTGCGCGTCGACCGCGGCCGCGTACGCGTCCAGCACCTCCAGGGCCGACGCGGCGCCGCCGCGGTAGCGGCTCTCGATCTGAAGGTACGAATCGCGGGACTCGGGCGCGGCCCGCGAAAGGATCTCGATCTGTCGGAACAGGTGCTCCTGGGCCGAGCGCGCCTGCGCCCAGGCGAGCCGGGCATCGCGGCGCTCGACCTCGAGCTTCGTCTGCGCCGAGCGAACGCCGAGGTCCGCCTCCGCGATCTTCGCGCGCAGCCCGCCCCGGTCCCAGAGCGGCCAGGCGACCGTCAGCGACAGCGAGTAGCCCTTCGCGCCCCAGAACCGGTCCCAGAAGTCGGCGTTCAGATGCTGCGTGTCGGAGACCCAGAAGCCCGTGTCGGCGTTGAGCGAGACGTGCGGGAGACGCTCGGCGCGCGCGATCGTGAGCCGCGCCTCGGCGGATCGCTTCTCCGCCTCCGCGGCCTCGATCTCGGGCGCGCGCTCCCACGGCGCGGACTCTCCCGGCGCCGGGGCCTCGGGCGGCGGCAGCGCGGCCACATCGAGCGCGGCGTCGGGTTCCCGGCCCAGGCTCTGGTTGAGCGCGAGCCGGGCCTCGTCCGCGCGCTGCTCGGCGTCCGCCACGGCGGCCTCCTCGAGCGCGAGCCGCACCTCGGTCTTGAGCACGTCCGCGGCCACGCCCTGCCCCGAGGCCTGCCGGCTCTTCAGCGACGTGCGGTAGGTCGTCAGCCGCTCGATGCCCTCCCGCCGCGCCGCCTCCTCGGCCCGCGCCGCGAGCAGCTGCGTGTAGCGGCTCCGAACCTCGAGATCCAGATCGCGGACCGCGACCCGATAGCGCGCCCCGGCGGCCGCGGCCTCGGCGTCCGCGCGCGCGATGCCCGCCTTCAGCGCGCCTCCCGCGTAGAGCGGCTGACGCGCCACGATCTGGCCGCGCGCGTCGCCCCGGTTCGTCAGCACCGGGTCGTATCCGCTGCCCGGCGCGTAGACGAAGTCCCCTTCGAGCGCCACGCGGAGCCACCGCTCCGCCTGCGCCTGGGAGACGCGCTCGTGCGCGAGCGAGACGTCGAGCGAAGACAACGGCAGCCGCGCGTTGGCGGCCCGGGCCTCTCGCAGCGCCTCCTCGAGCGAGAGCGCCGCCTGACTCGACGCCGCCGACGGCAGACCGATCGCCAGGGCGACGATGAGGACGAGGAGGACTCGCCTCGCGGCGAGTCGGACGAACCCGGTCGCGTCCATCGACGGGTGTAGGATCGAGCGGAGGTCTCGCCATGCCGTTTAGCTCTCGTTTAGCAAGCGTGGTCGTGGTGTCTCTGGCGCTGCGTTCGCCGCTCTTCGGACAGGGCGACGCCGCCTACCGAGTCGTGCAGAAGGTGACCGTCGGAGGCGATGGCGGCTGGGACTACCTCGTCGTGGATCCGGCGGCGCGCCGGCTCTACGTGACCCGGGCCACGCGGGTGATGGTCTTCGACGCCGACTCGCTCAAACAGGTGGGCGAGATCCCCAACACGACCGGCGTGCACGGCGTCGCGCTCGCGCCGGAGCTCTCCCGCGGCTTCGCGAGCAACGGCCGCGCCGGCTCGATCACGATCTTCGATCTCAAGACGCTCGCGACGATCGAGGAGGTCAAGATCGAGGGCCAGAACCCCGACGCGATCCTCTACGACCCGCCGACGAAGCGGGTCTTCGCCTTCAACGGACGCAGCGCCGACGCCACCGTGCTCGACGCGGCATCGGGCAAGGTCGCGGGAACGATCCCGCTCGGCGGCAAGCCCGAGTTCGCGACGACCGACCTCGACGGCCACGTCTTCGTGAACCTCGAGGACAAGAGCGAGGTGCTCGCCCTGGACCCGAAGAAGCTGAGCGTCGAGCACCGCTGGCCCCTCGCGCCATGCGAGGAGCCCTCGGGCATGGCGATCGACCGCGCGCACAAGCGACTCTTCGTCGGCTGCTCCAACAAGACGATGGCGATGATGGACGCGACGAGCGGGAAGTTGCTCGCGACGGCGCCGATCGGCGGCGGCGTCGACGCGAACGGCTTCGATCCCGGCACCGGGCTCGCGTTCAGCTCGAACGGCGAGGGAACCCTGACGGTCGCGAAGGCGGATCCGGCCGGAAGGCTCGAGGTGCTCCTGAACGTCGCGACCCAGCGCGGCGCGCGGACGATGGCCGTCGACGAGAAGACCCATCGGATCTTCCTCGTGACCGCCGAGTTCGGGCCGCCGCCCTCTCCGACCGCGGACCAGCCGCACCCGCGCCCGAGCCAGGTGCCGGGCACGTTCACGATCCTGGTCGTCGGTCGCTGACGACCGACGATTCTTACAGCCGGTCGCTGACGACCGACGATTCTTACAGCCGGTCGCCGACGGCCTCTCGCGCCGCGGCGCCGCTCTCTACTTCTTGGGCGCGACGACGATCAGATCGGTGAGGCCCCCGAGACTCGAGTGCGCGAGGTAGACCACGCCCTTGTCCGTGACGGCCGGGTTCCGGGCTCCCTCGTGCGTGGGGACCCTGGCCTCGACGGTCAGCTTGCCGCCCGAGTCCACCGCCGCCACGATGAGCTGGCCCGCGCGGGCCGCCCCGACGTAGACGCGGTGCGTCGCGGGCGCATAGTCGATGTCGTCGACGCCGTCGCCCGTGTCCACCGACGAGAGGACCCGACCCCCGTGGCCCGTGTCCATGACCTCGACGCGCGTGCTGCACGCGACGAAGAGGTGGCCGTCGTCGGGATCGACCCGGATGCCGTGCGGACCGTCCTCCCCGCACCCGGGTTTCCAGGTTGAGAGGGTCTCATGCGTGCCGAGGTCGATCTCCAGGGTCAGGTCCTTGTCCTCGAGGTTCGTGTAGAACCGGCCGTGTTTGACGTCGACCGCGAAGCCCTCCGGGTTCCCGTCGTACGTGAGCTTCGCCTTCTCCGCCAGCGTGTCGCTCGAGAGGATCCGGATCGACTTGTCCCGCGGCGTCGTGACCCAGACCTCCTTGCGGCCGGGCACGTAGGCGAGGCCGTCCGGCATCGAGTCGAGCTTGTGGCAGGCGCCCTTCGCGAGCGTCTTCGGATCGACCGCGCAGACCGTCGAGTCGGCGCGGTTCCCCACGTAGACCGTCCCCTCACCGATCGTCACCGAGCTGGGCCCCACGACGCGCTTGCGGTCTCCCGAGCCCATCTCCGCCGTCGGGAATCCGTCGACCGTTCGGATCGAGTCGTTCGTCGTGTCGACGACCGCCACGCGCCCGGTATTGCCCGCGGGGGCCCACACCGAACGTGTGGCCGGGTCGAAGGCGATGTAGTCCATCGTGACCCCGGCCGACGTCGCGCCGGGAAGCGGAATCCTGCGGACCTCGTACTTCGTCGCGTCCGCGGCATGCGCGCGGCCCGTGCCGGCGATCGCGGCGCAGGAGAGGAGAAAGAAGATGCGGTAGCGGACGGCTCGTGAGGAAACGCGCATGGGTCGCCTCCTGCCGGATGATAACGAACCGCGGCGGGCGCCGTCTCGAACGAGACCGACCAAGAAAAAAGCGCAGCGGCCCTCGAAGGGCCGCGGCGCGAGAATGCGATCGGAAATTTCCGAGGCGAAGGCCTAAGACCCGGGCGTGGGGCGGGGCTGGGCGCCCGAAGAGCTGGCGCTTCCGCTCGTCGTGCCGGTCCCGCTGTGCGTTCCCGTGTTCGCTCCCGTCCCCGAGCTCATGTCGGGATGCGGCGCGTTGGTCTCGCCCGTCGACCCCTTCTTCATGTGCTTCTTGACGTACGACTGGCACGCCTTCTCGCTCTTGAACTTCGGGCTGGTGTAACCCCGCCAGCCGTCGTTGGTGCAGTCGGACGCCATCGTCGGCGCGTGAGCGCCGGAGTTCGGCATCACGCTGGAGCGCGACGTGTCGACCGGCGGCATCTTGTCCCCGGCCCGTGGCGTCGTCGTCTGCGCCGACTGCGCCGAGGCCGCCATGGCCGCTCCCGCGAAACACAGAATCCCCAATCCGATCCTGACCCTCATGGACTCCTCCTTACAACTTGCTTCTCCGCGGTCCCGACGCCCTGCGCCCGAGTGGTGCTCATTCCGCCGCATCGTCGACTTTTGCAATCGCCATGCCCCGGCCGAAGACCGCTCGCGCGGGGCGGCGGAACGGGCCGGTCCGCCGACGTCGGAGTCGCCGGCGCCGAGTCAGGCGTGCGTGGGCCGCCACCTGCCCGCGAGGGTCGCGACCACGGCGACCAGGTCCTCCGGAACGACCGGTTTGGCCACGTGCGACTGGTACCCGGCGATGAGCGCGCGCCGCCGATCCTCGGGCCTCGCGAACGCGGTCAGCGCGGCCGCGGGAGTCGCGCCGCCGTCCCCCGGTTCCATCTGGCGGACCCTGCGAATCAACTCGTAGCCGTCCATCTCGGGCAGCCCGATGTCGCAGACGAGCACGTCCGGCCGATCCCTCCGGAGAAACTCGAGCGCCTCGTGCGCGGACTTGGCGACCGTGACGGCCGCGGCGCGGTCGCCGAGGATGCGCTCTCCGAGCTCGCGGGCGTCGGGGTCGTCGTCGACGTAGAGCACGCGCACGCCTTTCAGCACGCCATCCTCCAGGCGGCCGCGGGCGGGCCGATCCGGCTCGTCGGCGCCGTGCTCGTCCGCCAGCGGCAGCGTGACGACGAAAGTCGCGCCTCGGCCGTCGCCCTCGCTGTGCGCGCGGACGCTCCCCCCGTGCTGCTCCACGAGCTGCTTCACGAGCGTCAGCCCGATGCCGAGCCCCCCGTAGCGCCGGCTGTGGGAGGCGTCGGCCTGGCGGAATCGGTCGAACACGACCGGGAGGAATTCCGGCGGGATCCCCACGCCCGAGTCCCGCACCGTGATCGCGACCTGACCGCCGTCGCGCTCCACCGCGACCCCGACGCTGCCTCCGTCGGGCGTGAACTTGACCGCGTTCGTCAGCAGGTTCCAGACGACCTGCTGCAGCCGCGCCGGATCGCCCATCACGTGAGCCCCCCGCTGGTCGACGCTCCTCGTGACGCGGAGCTGCTTCGCGTTCGCCGAGGGCATCACCGACTCGACGGCCGCGGCCACGACGTCGGCGGCGTCCACGCGCTTGCGCTCGAGCCGCAGCTTTCCGGAAATGATGCGGCTGGTGTCGAGGAGGTCCTCGATGAGCTGCGTCTGCGCGAGGGCGCTGCGTCCGATCGCGGCGATCCCCTGCTCGACGGTCGGGGCGTCGTCCTTCCGCCGCTGCAGAATCTGCGACCAGCCCAGGATCGCATTGAGCGGCGTCCGGAGCTCGTGCGAGAGGGTGGCCAGGAAGTCGTCCTTGAGCCGGTTCGCGCGCTCCGCCTCCTGCCGGGCGTTCTGCTCGGCCTCCAGCAGGTGCTCGCGCTCGCGACGCGCCTCCACATGAACGGAGATGTCCTCGAAGTAGCACACGAGACCGTGCCGCCCGTCCGGGAGCGTGATCCGATCGACCCTCCATCCGTAGTATTCGGTGACGCCGCGGTCGACTCGGAACACGGCGCGCTCGCTCTCCACGAACGAATCGCCGCTCTCGAGCGTGTGCCGGAAGATCTCGACGAGGGCATCGGCCTCGCGGGTCCCCACGAGCCCGTGGAGGATTTCACTGAAGTCCCGGCCGAGGAGCCCGCCGGGGGGCGCGCCGAAGGCGGGCACCGCAATGGGATTGACTTCCACGAATCGCAACGCGGCGTCGAGGAGGAACATGCCGAGCGGCGCGGCGTTCAGAAGCGTCTCGAACTGCTCGCCGCGGTGGCGGATCGCCTCCCGCGCCTCCCGCCGCAGCCGCGCCATCTTCAGGTGGGCCTCGACCCGCGCGAGGAGCTCGCGGGCGCTGAACGGCTTGACGAGGTAGTCGTCGGCGCCGGCCTCCACGCCTTCGACGCGACTCTCCTCGCCGGCGCGCGCCGACAGCAGGATCAGGGGCGTCTCGCGGAGGGACTCCTCCGCGCGTATCGCCTTCAGCAGGCCGAAGCCGTCCATCCGCGGCATCATCACGTCGCTGAGGATCAGGTCCGGCGGCCGCGTGCGAGCGGCCTCCAGCGCGGCGTGGCCGTCCGCGACCGCCTCGACCTCGCAGCGCCCGCCGAGAAGCCTCGCGAGGTAGTGACGCATGTCCGCATTGTCGTCGGCGACGAGTACGCGCGGACGCCCGCCGCCCCCGTCGGCGAGGCCAGCCGCTTCCTGCGCCGGCAACGCGTCGGCATACGCGCGCGCCGGAGACGGACCCGCGCCGCTGGCCTCCGCGCCCTCGGGCAGCCAGCGCAGCGCCTCCTCGACGAACGGCGCCGCGGCGGTCGCCGCCGGCGCGGCCGAGTCTCCCGCCGCGACCTGGTCGGACGGCAGGTGCGCGGTCCCCGCCGGCACCGTGATCGTGAAGCGGGTCCCCCGGCCGACTTCGCTCGTGGCGCCGAGGGTGCCTCCGTGGAGCCTCACGAGCTCCTGCACGAGCGCCAGGCCGATGCCGCTGCCCTCGTGCGTACGGCCCCGCGCGTTGCGCACGCGATGGAAACGCTCGAAGAGCCTCGGCATCTCCTCGGCCGGGATCCCGGTTCCCGTGTCCCACACGACGAGCTCGGCGCCGTCCTCGCGATCGCGCAGCGAGACGCCGATCTCGCCCTCCAAGGTGTACTTGAAGGCGTTCGAGAGGAGATTCAGGACGACCTTCTCCCACATCTCGCGGTCCACGTACACCGGGGCGCGCAGGGGCGGGCAATCGAGCACGAGCCGCATGCCGGCGCGCTCGATGGCGGATCGGAAGACGCTGGCGAGGTCGCGGGTGAACGCGGAGAGGTCGGTCGCCTGATAGCGCGCCTGGACCCGGCCGGCCTCGATCCGAGAGAAGTCGAGCAGCGTGTTGACCAGGCGGAGGAGGCGCAGGCCGTTGCGGTTCACGACCTCGAGCTGCCCCCGGGCCGCGGGCGAGAGCTCCGAGGAGCCGAGATCGAGGATCTCCTCGACCGGACCCAGCATCAGGGTGAGCGGCGTGCGGAACTCGTGCGAGACGTTGGAGAAGAACGCCGTCTTCGCGCGATCGATCTCGGCGAGCGCCGCCGCCCGTTTCCGCTCCTCCTCGTAGGCGCGGGCGTTGGCGATCGCCGTCGCGATCTGCGTCTTGACCAGGTCGAAGAAGTCGCGGTACGCCTCGTCGAAGTCGAGCCGCGCGCTGACGCCGAGCACCATCACGCCGGCGGGCTCCCCGGCCTTGTGGGACGGAATCGGAACGACGGCGGCGGTCTGCGGCGGGTCCGACCAGGGACCGGGCGGCACCGTGCGCATCCGCTCGGAGAGGCGCTCGACGACCCGCGTGGCTCCCGTTCGCACGACCTCGCCGAGCGGCCACCCGCCGGTCTCCGGCGCCCGCAGGTCGATCTCGGAGGGAAGCGGCTCCTCCCCGCCGGGCAATCCGGCCGTCCCGGCGAGCCGCGCCCGCTCGCCGCCGTTCTCGACCAGGTAGAGCATCGCGAACGGAACGTCCTTCGCGTCCGCGGCGAGGGTCTCGGCGGCGATGGCGCAGGCCTCCTCGGCCGTCTTGGCCTCGGTCACGCGCGCGCCGAGGTCCCGCAGCGCGCGCACGCGGCGCTCCCCCACGATCTTCTCGGTGATCTCGTGAACGGTCGCGAGCACGCCGCCGATCCCGCTCGGGACGGTGTCGTCGGGCACGGGACTGTAGGCGATGACGAAGTGGCTCTCTTCGAGGTATCCGTGACGGTGGATCTCGAGCGAGATGTCGTCGTCCCAGGCGGCCGGACCGCCGTGAAACGGCCGGTCGATGAGTGGGCCGATCACGTGCCAGATCTCCGACCAGCACTCACTGGCCGCCTGTCCGAGGACGCGGTCCGGGTGCTTGGTGCCCGGGTACGGCCGGTAGGCGTCGTTGTAAAACTGGATGTACTGCGGCCCCCACCAGAGGATGTGCGGGAAGCGGTTGGCGAGCAGGATCCTCACCGTCGTGCGCAATGCCGGCGACCAGGAGGACATCGGGCCGAGCGGCGTCTTCGCCCAGTCGAAGTCGCGGATGCGCTGCGCCATCTCGCCGGATCCGAGGGAGGCCTCGGCCGCTTGCGGCGCCGCCGCAGCCGTGGCCGTAGCCTTAGTCTTAGCCTTGGCCGTAGCCGTCGTAGCCTGAGTCTCGACGCTCATCCGTTCTCCCTGCTCGAGCCGCGTCCCGAGGAGACGCCCCGCTCGACGTCGGCGAGGAAGGCCTCCAGGTCCGCGCGCTTGAAGAGCCGATATCCGTTGGCCGGGTTTCTCCGCGACGGAATCTTGCCGGCCTCGCCCCAGGCCCGCACCGTGTTCGCGGCGACGCCCAGGAAGGCCGCGGCCCCGGCCACCGTCAGATAGTCGCGAAGTCTCGGGCTCGTCGGCTCGCGCATGGGCTTCCCCTTGGCCCGGACCCGATTGCAAGAACCCTACCAAACCTTCTCGAACCGGGCGCGCGAAGAGAGTCCGACGCCCGGGGTGCGTCGCGGGGCCAAGGATGTAGAATGTCTACATGCTTGGGGATTCGGGCGCAGCGAGGCGGCCTTGAGGTTCCGGTGGCCGCTCCCCTGGGGCCGTGCTCGACGCGAGGAGGACCTCGACGAAGAAATCCAGGCGCATCTCCGCATGGCCGAGGCCGATCGTTTGGCCCACGGCGAGTCGCCCGAGGCGGCGGCGGTCAGCGCCCGGCGCGAGTTCGGCAACGCCGCGCTCATCCGGGAGATCACGCGCGAGATGTGGGGCGGCCGCGCGCTCGAGCGCCTGCTGCAGGATCTTCGCTTCGGCATCCGGATGCTCGCGCGGCGCCCGGGTTTCTCGGTCCTCGCCATCCTCTGCCTGACGCTCGGGATCGGCGCCAACGCCGCCGTCTACGCCTGGATCGAAGGGATTCTGCTCCGCCCCTACCCGGCGGTCTCGCACCCGGAGAGCCTCGTGGTGCTCGCCGGGACCTCGCGCGGAGCGCCCGGCTTCGACACTCTCTCCTGGCCGGACTGGGACGACCTGCGCCGGCGCTGCACGCTCTTCGACGCCTTCATCGCGGAGAAGATCACCGGGACCACGCTGAGCGTCGGAGACCGCGCCGAGCGGGTGCCGGGAAGCCTCGTGTCCGCGAATTACTTCGAGGCGCTCGGCGTCCGTCCGACGCTCGGTCGAGGCTTCCTTCCCGCCGAGGAGTCCGGCCGCAACGCCCACCCGGTCGTCGTGATCAGCCACCGGCTCTGGAGCGATCGCTTCCACCGGGATCCCGGAATCCTCGGAAAGACTCAGGTCCTGAACGGCATCCCCCACACCATCGTGGGGGTCGCGCCGGAGGGCTTCCTCGGGACCTTCGTCGGATACGCGTTTCAATTCTGGGTGCCGGCGTCGATGCAGGAGGCGTTCGATTCCAACGTCTACAAGCTCGAGGACCGTGGCGAGCGGTGGATCGAGGGGTTCGCGCGCGTGAAGCCGGGCGTGAGCCGCGCGCAGGCCCAGGAGGAGGTGTCCGCCGTCGCGAAGCGCCTGGAGGCGGACTATCCGGCCACCAACCGCGGACGCGGGATCCGGCTCCTTCCTCTGTGGCAGTCCCCGTTCAACGGCGCGAGCGTGCTGCTCCCGACCCTTCGCATCGCGCTCGGAGTCGTGATCTTCGTTCTCTTCGTCGCCTGCGCGAACGTCGGAAACCTCCTCCTCGCGCAGTCCGTCGGGCGCCGCCACGAGATGACGGTTCGCCTGGCGATCGGGGCCGGACGCGGGCGCCTCGTCGTCCAGCTCCTCACCGAAGGCCTGATCCTCTCCTCCTTCGCCGTGGCCGGCGGGCTCCTCCTGGCGTATGGACTTCGGAATGCTCTCGTGTGGGTGATTCCGCCGCGGAGCGCCCCGCTGACTCTCGCGGGCCGGGTCGACTGGCGCGTCCTGGCGCTCTCGGCCGGCGTGTGCGTGCTCGTGACCCTCCTCGTCGGGCTCGCTCCCGCGATGCAATCGGGCTCGGTTGATCTCGCCGGCGCCCTGAAGTCGGGGTCGGGGGGCGTCTTGCGGGGCACCGGACGATCGCGTCTGCAGTCGGGCCTCGTCGTCCTCCAGGTGACGCTCTCGTTTCTCCTGCTCGTAGGCGCGGGCCTTCTCGTGCGCAGCATGCAGCGGATCCGCTCGGCCAGCCCCGGCTTCTCGGCCGACGGCGTGCTCACCACCGGCATCGATCTCGCCTCCGCGGGGTACGACCCTCCGCGCGCCAAGAGCTTCCAGGACGCGCTCCTCGAGCGGGTGCGCGGGCTTCCGGGCGTCGAGGCCGCGGCCTACTCCCGCGTCCGGCCGTTCGGCCTTCGGGACTACTCCTCGGCGCCCCTCACCGTGGATCGCTATCGGCCGGCGCCCGACGAGGAGCCCTCGGTGGCCTTCAACGAAGTGAGCCCCGAGTACTTCGCCGCCCTGGGGATTCCGCTCGTCTCCGGGCGCGAGTTCGCGCGCACCGACGACGAGACGAGCCGTCCCGTCGCCGTCGTGAACGAGACGATGGCCGGGCGGTATTGGCGCGGCGAGGACGCGGTCGGCAGGGTCTTCCGCTCCAAGGGCCGGACGCTCGAGGTCGTGGGCGTCGTCAGGGACTCGAAGACCCGGACGCTGCTCGACACGGCCGAGCCGTTCTTCTACGTGCCGCTTCGCCAGAGCTTCTCGGTGCCGGTGGTTTTGTACGTCCGCACCGCGCGGTCACCCGAGTCGCTGGCGAAGGGACTGGCCGGAGAGGTCCACGCGCTCGACGAGGGGCTCGCTCCCTCCGAGCTCATCTCGATGCGGGAGCAGGTCGAGCGTTCGACCGCCACACAGCGGGTCGCCCTCGTTCTGCTGATCGTCGTCGGAGGGCTCGGCCTCCTTCTCGCCGCCGTCGGCATCTACGGGATGATGGCGCACGCGGTCTCCCAGAGCACCCGAGAGCTGGGATTGCGCATGGCGCTGGGCGCGGACGTCGGAGATCTCCTGCGGCTCGTCCTCTCCCGCGGACTGAGGCTCGCCGCCGCCGGCGTCGCGATCGGCGCCGCGGCCTCCCTGGGATCGACGCGGTTGCTCGGATACCTTCTCTACGGGGTCAGCCCCCGCGATCCGATGGCCTTCGGGTCGGCCGCGATCGTGATGGCTCTCGCGGCTCTGGCGGCCTGTGTCCTGCCCGCCCGCCGGGCGATGCGGACCGATCCCGTGCGCGCCCTCCGGGCGGAGCCCTGAGACGCGTTCTGGCCCGGGAGTGACGGTCCCGAACCGCCGGAGCGTGGGCCGGCGCCTCATCTGATGCGTTTGCATCTGATGCCGGGGACCCGCGCATCGGACCATGTCCCAGGGGAGGACCTCCGATGTTCCGGATCCGGGTCAAGAAGCCTCTGGGCGAGAACGTATGCCTCTTCGAAATCGACGCTCCGCGGGTGGCCCGCCGGCACCGCCCGGGCCAGTTCGTCATGGTCCGTCCTCACGCCCACTCGGAGCGCATTCCCCTGACGATCGCCGACGTGAATCGCGAGACGGAAACGATCACGCTCGTCGTGCAGGCCGTCGGGAAAACCACCATCGAGATGACGGAGGCCTTTGCCGAGGGCGACTCCTTCGCCAACGTCGCCGGCCCCCTCGGCAACCCCACCCACATCGCCATTCCGGGCAGGCCCGAGGACTTCCGCGGCACCGTCGCCTGCGTTGCGGGAGGGATCGGCGCCGCACCCATGCTTCCGATCGCGCGCGCCTTCCGAGAGGCCGGCCACGAGGTCGTCACGATCCTCGGGGCGCGCCGCCGCGACCTCCTGGTCTTCGAGGATCGCCTCGGCGCCGTCTCGAACGAGCTCCTCGTCTGCACGGACGACGGCTCCTACGGGCGAAAGGGGTTCGTGACGGACGTCCTCCGCGACGCGATCGAGCAGCGCCGCGCGCGGGGGGGCGACGTCCACCTCGCGATCGCGATCGGCCCGCCCCTGATGATGAAGTTCTGCTCGAAGACGACACAGCCCTACGCCGTCCCGACGCTCGTGAGCCTGAACACGATCATGGTGGACGGCACCGGAATGTGCGGCGGCTGTCGCGTCATGGTCGACGGGGTCGCCCGCTACGTCTGCGTCGACGGCCCGGAGTTCGACGGACACCACGTCGACTTCGACGGCATGATGCGCCGCCAGGCGATGTACCGGCCCGAGGAGGCGGCGAGCCTCGCCCGCTATCGCCGGCGCGAGGGCGACGAGAGCTGCCGGCTCGAGGCGCGGGCGACGGCATCGGACGCCGGGATCGCATTGAAGAGCTAGGAGCCAGGATGTCCGACCCGACACGGTCCAACCCAACCGCCGAGGAGATCGAGGCCCGCATCGAGGGCCGCGATAGCCTGAAACCGAAGGACCGCGGCAAGCTCCCCAAGATCTTCTGGGCCGAGCAGGATCCGGCCGAGCGCATCGGCAACATTCGCGAGGTGCCCTTCGCCTACTCTCCCGCGCAGGCGCGCGCCGAGGCGGTGCGGTGCCTGTCCTGCAAGAACGAGCCCTGCGTCTCGGGTTGCCCCGTGGGCGTCGACGTGCCCGCCTTCCTGAGGCTCGTGGCCGACGGGGACTTCCGCGGCGCCATCCGGAAGATCAAGGAGACCAACCTGCTGCCGGCCATCTGCGGGCGCGTCTGCCCCCAGGAGAGCCAGTGCCAGGAGAACTGCATGGTCGCGAAGGTTCACAAGGACCTGGGATTCGCCGTCTCGATCGGAAAGATCGAGGCGTTCCTCGCCGACTGGGAGCGCGAGGAAGGCGGCGTCGAGCTGCCGGAGGTCGGCGCTCCCACCGGCCGGCGCGTCGCGATCATCGGCGCCGGTCCGTCCGGCCTGGCCTGCGCGGGCGACCTGCGTCGCCAGGGCCACGAGGCGGTCGTCTTCGAGGCGTTCCACAAGGCGGGCGGCGTGCTCGTCTACGGGATCCCGGAGTTCCGCCTCCCGAAGAGCATCGTCCAGGCGGAAGTCGACAACCTCTCGAAGATGGGGGTGCAATTCGAGTTCGACACCATCATCGGCCAGACGATGACGGTGGACGACCTCTTCGACGAGGGCTTCGACGCCGTCTACGTCGCCACGGGCGCGGGGCTCCCCTACTTCGTCAACGTTCCCGGCGAAGACTTGAACGGCGTCTACTCGGCCAACGAGTACCTGACCCGCGCGAACCTGATGGCCGCGTACCGTTTTCCCGAGGAGGACACGCCCGTGCTGCGGCGGGACAACGTCGCGGTCCTCGGCGGCGGCAACGTCGCGATCGACGCCGCGCGGACGGCCCTGCGTCTCGGAGCGAAGAACGTCTCCCTGGTCTACCGACGGTCACGGGAGGAGATGCCCGCCCGTCTGGAAGAGGTGCACCACGCCGAGCAGGAGGGCGTCCGGTTCCGGATGCTCTCGGCCCCCGTCGAGATCCTGGGCGGCGACGACGGCTGGGTGCGGGCGCTCCGGGTGCAGCAGTGCGTGCTCGGCGAGCCAGACGAGAAGGGCCGCCGCCGGCCGGTCCCGATCGAGGGAGCCCACGAGGAGATTCCCGTCGAGATCGTCATCGAGGCGATCGGCAACGGCCCCAACCCCCTGATCCCGAAGACGACAGCCGGCCTGACGACGACCCGGCACGGCACCCTGGTCGTCGACGAGGCGACGATGATGACGACCCGCAAGGGCGTCTTTGCCGGCGGGGACATCGTGGCCGGCGCCTCGACCGTCATTCTCGCGATGGGCCACGGACGGAAGGCCGCTTCCGCGATCCATGCGTTCCTCTGCAGACCAGCCGAGCCCATCACTCCCCCCGCCGAGGCCGTCGCGCCCGCGCCTTAGGTTGCGCTTCCCCTACCGACGCAGGAACGGCCGCAGCCCGGCGGTAGGTTCACTCCAATCCTCGACGCTCAGGGACAGGTCCGGAACGCCGACGTGTCCTGGATCGGCGCGAAAGGAGTGCCGCGTACGTTTCTGTAGGCCTTCGACTCGCCCGTGTGCCTGTCCACGGCCGTGATTTCGACTTCGACATTGGTCAGTCCGGCGGCGAAGAACCAGTACGAGTCCCACGGGTCGACACACGCATTGAGAACCTTCACGACGAGCTCGACGTTGTTCGGGTCGAAGAACCAGAAGTAGCCGCTGTCGCCGGTCAACTTCACCGCCGTGGCCATTTCCGTAGGCCCCGTCGGCGTGGCCTGGAACGACGCGGTGACCGAGAAGCGGTCGTTGTTCAGACACAGCGTGTGCGCGTCCGGCGTGCAGGGTCCGGTGGGGCCGGTCGTGATCCGGCCGATCCTGTTGCCGAGCTCCTCGGTGAACCAGAGGTTCCCGTCGGGACCCGCGGTGATGGCGGAGGGCCCGCTATTGGCCGTGGGGACCGCGAACTCCGTGAAGTCCCCCGACGTCGTCATGCGGCCGATCTTGTTGGCGGCGTTCTCCGCGAACCACAGATTTCCGTCGGGCCCGGCGGTGATTTCCGACCCGTCGGGTGAGCTCTGCGGAGTCGGAATCGGGAACTCGGTGATGATGCCGGCAGGCGTGATGCGGCCGATCTTGTTGGCGGCGAACTCCATGAACCAGACGCTTCCGTCGGGGCCGGCGACGATCTCCGCGGTGTCGCTGTTTGGCGTCGGAATCGGGAACTCCGTGACGACGCCGGCGGTCGTGATGCGGCCGATCTTGTTGGCGTTCTCCTCGGCGAACCAGAGGTTTCCGTCGGGCCCCGCGGCGATGGAGCCGGCCCCGCTCGAGGCCGTTGGGACCGGGAACTCCGTGATGACTCCGGCGGTCGTCATCCGGTCGATCTTGTTGGTGCCCGTCAAGGCGAACCACAGATTCCCGTCCGGGCCCGCGGCGATACCGCCGGGTCCGCTCCCATCGGCCAGCGGAAACTCCGTAATGGCGCCGTCCGGAGTGATCCGGCCGATCCCGGCATTCCCGGGGACGTCGTCTTGAGGGGCAAGGGTGAACCAGATGTTTCCGTCGGGTCCCGCCGCCATACTGAAGGGTCCGCTCGCATGATTGGGGGCCAGCGGAAACTCCGTGATGGCGCCGTCCGGGGTGATCCGGCCGATGCTCCGGACACCGACGGCGAATTCGGCGAACCACAGGTTTCCGTCCGGACCGGCGATGATCTCTACGGGCAGGCTGGCCGGAGTCGGGATCGGATACTCCGTGATCGTCTGAGCGCGGGCTCGGGTGGCGGCAAACAGAAGCAGCACGAAAGAGACTCGCAGTGTCGTCAGCAGGAGGCGAGGAGCCTGCCGGCGTGGGGAGTACAGCATGTGACCTCCTTCGTGAGCGGATTCGAGGAGTCGTCCCCGCCCTCAAAGTTTTTCTACGCCGCAGGCTCCCGGTGGTCAAACCCCCTTTTCATCAGCGATCCATCAGGAAACGCAAATGCATCGCAGTTGCGGAGCGGAGTCCGGTCGGGACGCGAGGATTTTGACCTCCGACCACTCGGTCCCGAAGGGGACTCTGGTGGAATCGCATGACACTCACTGCGTGGCGGGTTTCTTCATCCCGATGGAATCACCGGACACCACCTGAAACGAGAACAGCCACGGAACGGCTACGCTGACTATCCGCGAAGGCGCACCGATGTCGCCTGACCCGTTTTCGCGTTTGAGTTGCCTGCGTGTTTGCTTAGGGCGGTCGGCCGGGTGGCGATGAATAGGGGGAACCCCGCGAAAGCCAAGACCAGCAGCCGTTCGTCAACCTTGGCGATAGCGCCGCATCTTGTCGGCGATGCCGCAGGTTTCCATGGCGCACCAGCGGCGGCGCTGATTCTTGCTGGTATCGAGAAACAGCCACCCGCAGGAGGCGGTGTTGGCGCAACGGCGAAGCCGCGAGGCGGACGGATCGCCGAGCAGGTCCAGCGCATCGAGCGCGAGGCGCTTCAGCGGCAGCCGCGCGTCGCAGGCCTCGGCGCGCCAGCGCAGGCGTCCGTCCGCGCCCAACGACTGGCTGGCCCAGGCCCGGTGCAACCAGGAATCGACGCCGCGCACCGCGTCCGGAGGCGGCGGCCGATCGTCGATCCGAGCGGCGAACAGCGCGTGCAGATGCTGGCGCAGGGTCACCACCTCCCGCATCAACGCCGCGCGCCTGTGCGCGGCGCGCGGCGCGCGGACGCCATCGTCCGGACGCAGCACTCCGGCGCGGACGCACCACGCGATGAAGCGCTGCGGCCGCTGCAGGTAGTCCTCGACCTCCACGGCGTAGCGGTCGTGGATGGTGTTGACGAAGTCCAGGCAGGAGCGCCCGCCATCAAATCGGATGGCGGCAATCGGCCGCGGAGGCAAATGACGAGACACGGCTGACATACGGTATTGCTCGATCCTCCAAGGAGCCACGATTCGCGTCGCTACCATCTAACTCAGTTTCAATGGTAACCTGCCTGCCGGCACCGATAACCTGACGATGAGGTCATCGTATGACGCCCAGGTCGGCATCTTCGACGGAGACATCGATCGGCGCAACGCAACGCCAACGGATTGTCGGCATCGTCGTCGCGACGCTCGTGACGCTCGCCGTGGTAATCGCCGACCTGGCGCGCGGCGGCCGTCCCGATCCGCCGGCGCTGCGCGCCGCGGCCACGCGGCTCGATGGCGCGTGGCGATTCCACACCGGTGACGACCTGCGCTGGGCGAACGCCGATACGGATGACGGCGGATGGGAGACGATCGACTTGACCGCCTCGCCGGGCAGCCACGACGGCGACGTCGGTCTGCCCGACTACGTCGGCGGGTGGATGGCGCACGGTCATGCCGGCTATACCGGCTACGCCTGGTATCGGCGCGCGGTGACGGTGCCGGCCGGACGCGCATCGTGGGACATACTCGGGCCGACGCTCGTCGAGGACGGCTACGAGCTCTATTGGAACGGCCGGTTGCTGGGCGGGTCGGGCAGGCTCGGCCCGGACCCCCGTCTCGTCGGCACGCGGCCGCTGCGGTTCGCCCTTCCCGCCGACGCGGCGGGCAAGCGTGGGGTTCTCGCCGTCCGCGCCTACATGCTTCCCGGGTCCGGGCCCAGCGCCGACGGCGGCGGGGTGCATAGCGCGCCCATCCTGGCGCCGCGACCGGTCAGCGACGCGCTCCACCGTGTGCAATGGGAGCGCACCGTCGCCGGCTACATCGTCGATGCGATCGAGCCGGTCGCGATGTTGGCGCTCATCGGCTTGGCGCTCGGGTGCTGGTCTCTCAGCAACCACAGGGGCTTCCTGCTCTTCGCCAGCATCGCGCTTGCGCTGACGGCAGCCCGGCGGCTCAACAATGCGATCGTCGCGTGGACCGACCTGTTGGATCTGCCTACCTATGCGTGGCTGGCGAAATACATGTGGATCCCCACGTTGGCCGCCTGGACGTTGGCCTGGAACCGCTGGTCTCGGCGTCCGTGGCGCAGCATCGATGTGGCGGCCGTCGTGGTGGCGATCGCCGAGATCGTCGGCGCCGCGACCGAATCGGCGAGCGTGACGAGCGTCAGCCGGATCGCGTCGATCGTTCTCTTCGTCGTGATCGGAGCGCGGATCATGCGCAGCGGCCCGATGCGGATCCTGGCTTTCGTCACGCTGGCCTCGATCCTGACCGCGTTTTTCGGCAGTGAGCTGCTCGATCCGCTCGGCGTGCCGGGAATCGGGTTTCCCTTCGGCATCGGCGTATCGCGGACGCAGTACGTTTACGCGATCGCCATCCCGCTCCTGGCCGTTCTGATCGTGCGAACGGCGTCATTGGCCGGTCGTCGTTCTCGGCGCCTCGCACCGGATCAAGATGGGAAGAACATCCGGGTGCTCCCGCTCGAGGGTGAGTTCTGACGCGCACACGGGCTGATCGCGAGGCCATCAACCCCGCCGCGCCGTTCCCCGATTTCCGAGAACGGGGCACAGGCGGCTCCGGATCGAGATCAGCGACACCGGGTAATGCGCTGAGAGGATTGGTCGGGGCGAGAGGATTTGAACCTCCGACCACTCGGTCCCGAACCGAGTGCGCTACCAGGCTGCGCTACGCCCCGACGGAAGGACTGCGCTTTATACGCGATTCCGGGGGTTTATGCAAAGCGACGCCCGGAGACCGTCCCGAGGAGCAGAGCGGCGAGGGAGCCCGTCACGCCTTGCGTTCCCAGCGGAACTTGCGGTCCTTCTCCTGGATCGGGACGTCGTTGATGCTCGCAAAACGGTTCTTCATCTGGCCGTTGTCCGCGAACTCCCACATCTCGTTGCCGCACGCGCGGAACCACGACCCCGAGTCGTCGTGCCACTCGTACTCGAACCGCACGGCGATCCGGTTGCCGGCGAAGCACCAGAGCTCCTTCTTCAGCCGGTAATCGAGCTCCTTCGCCCACTTGCGGCGGAGAAACGCGCGGACCTCCTCGCGTCCATTCAGGAACTCCGCGCGGTTGCGCCAGACGGTGTCCGGCGTGTAGGCCATGACGACGCGGTCCGGATCGCGCGAGTTCCACGCGTCCTCGGCGGCCTGGACCTTGGCGCGCGCGCTCTCGAGCGTGAAGGGCGGAAGGGGCGGCCGGTCGGGTTCGCTCACGGCGGATGTCGGCGCAGGGCCGCGCGGCTCGGCTCCCCTTCGCCTACTGGACCTTGACGCTCAGCCCGCCGCCGGCGAAGTCGACGACGAGCGCCCGCGAGTCGCCGCCGTTCAACTGGGCGTTGGTGGTGGCGAAGACCGAGGGCATGTTGGGACCGGAGAACCAGGCCTTGATGGCGGCGGGCCCCGACGGGATCGTCAGCGTGGCGGCCACCGTGCGGCCCTCGCCCTTCTTGAACGAGAACGGCTTGCGCAGAAGGATCTGGTCGTTCACGGCCACCATGATGTGACCCTCCGGGATCGGCGAGGCGAACGTGAGCCGGAGGGTCGCGTTTCCGGGCACCGGCGCGGAGCCCGGTCCCTGCGTCGAGGCGGCCCCCGCGGCGCCGCCGGCGTTCGGCTGCAGCGCATTCGCCGGCGCCTTCTTCGCGGCGACCTGCGGCGGCGGCTCCTTCGCCTTGGCGGCCTTCTTGCGGGCGGCCTCGGCGGCGGTTCGCTGCTCGGCGATCTTCTTGTCCGCGTCGTCGCGGATCGAGATCGCGTCGGCGTTGCTCGCGTCGAGCGCCAGGATCTCCTCGGCCTTGGCCCGCGCCTGCTCGACCTTGCCGTCGGCCAGCAGGGTCTTCGCGGAGTCCACGAGCTGGGAGGCCTGCTGGATGCGCGCCTGCTCCTGCTGCCTGCTCGTGACCGCGTTCTCCGCCATCTGGGCGTACTGCCGCGCCTCCTGGTTGTTCGGGCTGCGCGCCAGGACCTGGCGGAAGCGCGCCAGGCTCTCCTCGTACTTGCCGGCGTCGAAGAGCCGCTTGCCCTCCTCGAGGGCCTGCTTGCGGTCCTTCACTTCCTGCTCGAGAGCCACGTCATGCTCGGCGGTCGGACGCGCGGCGGACCGCGCCCGCATCACGAAGAAGCCGAGGAGCAGCACGACGACGCCGAGCGCCGCCAGGCTCACGGTCCAGAACCAGCGCGGGTTGACCTCCGCCTTCGCGAGCTTCTTCCAGTCCTGCGGGTGCCCCGCGGGAGCGGTCGGAGGCCGCGGCGGCAGCGGGGGCATCTCCCACGCCGGCGCCCCCTCGGAGGATCCCGACGCGTCCGCGGCCGCCTCCGACTCCATCGGCCTCGGGGCCGAGAGCGATTCGAACGCGGCCTTGTCGGCGACCGTCGGCAGATCCGCCTCGAGCGTCGAGGACGGCATCGAGAGCATCGCCGAGCCTTCCCCGGACGACGCGGGCGCGGAGGCGACTGGCGCCGGCAGCGGCGGCATCTCGCCCATCGGCGGGATGCCGAGCGGCGGCGTGTCGCGAGGCGTCAAGTCGGGGTTCGTCGCGCTCGACGCGGTCATCGGGCGCGGCGTCGGCGTCACTCCCGTCGTCGGCCGCGGCGTCGCGCCGGAGCCCGAGGTCGCGGGACGCCCCGTCCGCGGATGCGTGGGCTCGGCGCCGGGGCGCGCCATCGGGGACGGCGTCTTCTGCGCTCCGGCGGGAGCGGCCGAGGACGCGTCGGTGCGCGCCCCGGGAGCGCCCATGGCCGCGAGCTCCTGGAGGTTCGAGAGCTTCAGCGTCGGGAGGTTCTCCGCGGCCGACACCATCGTGCCGAGGTCCTCGAGCGCCTTCTGCTCCTCGAGGTGCGCCTTGAGCTGGTAGAGCGCGAGCGCCAGGTCCTTGCCGCGCTGGTAGCGGTTCCACGGATCCTTGGCCATCGCGCGCGCGACGATCGCGTTGAACTCGAGCGGCACCTCGCTCGAGAGCTCCGCCGGCGGCGTGAAGTCCTCGTGGACGATCTTGTACGAGATCGCCGTCAGGTTGTCGCCGAGAAACGGCTTACGGTTCGTCAGCAGCTCGTAGAGGACGACGCCGAGGGAGAAGATGTCGCTGCGCCCGTCGACCGGCGCGCCGGAGACCTGCTCCGGCGACATGTAGTTCGGCGTGCCGAGGAACTGGCCGGTGGTGGTCAGGTTCGAGGACGCGATCTTGGCGATCCCGAAGTCCGTGATCTTGATCTTGCCGTCGGTCGTCAGGATGATGTTGGCCGGCTTGATGTCGCGGTGGATGATGCCCTTGCGGTGGGCGTAGTCGAGCGCCTCGCCGATCTGCGCGATCAGGTCCGCGATCTCGTCCCAGTTGAACTTCTTCTTGTCGGCGAGGAGCGACTTGAGGTTGCGCCCCTCGATGTACTCCATCGCGATGAACGAGGTTCGGCTCTCGGGGTCCTCGCCGATGTCGTGGATCGTGACGATGTTGGGATGCGAGAGGATCCCGGCCGTCTGGGCCTCGCGGACGAACCGCTCGCGGAACTCGCGGGACTCGGAGTCGTCGTCGTCGCCCTGGGAGGTGCGGATCGTCTTGATCGCGACCATTCGGCCGATGACGGGGTCCTTGGCCAGGTACACGATCCCCATCGCGCCCTTGCCGAGCTCGTTCAGAACCTCGTAACGGCCCAGCTTTCCCAAGCGGGCTGCCGCCCCTACCTTCTCGGGCATCTCTTCGGAACGAGTCCCTCCCAGCCGGTCCCCGTGGAGACAGAGATCCACTGGAATACCGGGTCCCAAAGTCTAGCAGGTTGGGGCAAACGGGGGTGGGGGGTCACCTCCCCGGGCGATATTCTCCGGTCCATGAAGCCCTCCGAGACCGCTGAAAAGCTCGCCGAGGCCGCTCGGCGGGCCTCGATCACGCGGTACGAGCGGGGAAAGGCGACTCCCCGAACCCGCGAGGACTGGGTCACCGTCGAGGAGCCCCTGGAGATCCGCGTCGGAAGCCAGACGCTGGCGGTCACGATGCGGACCCCCGGCCACGACCACGACCTCGCGGCGGGGTGGCTGGTCACGGAGGGCATCGTCTCGCGGCCCGACGAGCTCGTGCGCCTCGAGCACTGCCGCGAGACGCGGTCGCCCGAGGAGGACGGCAACGTCGTGATCGCGCGCATCACCGCGCGGGCCGGCGACGTGCTGGACCGCGCCCGCCGTCTGCTCCTCACGAGCTCCTCGTGCGGCCTCTGCGGCAAGGGGTCGATCGAGTCGATCCACGGCCGCTTCCTCCCGATCTCCACCCCCGCCATCACCTCGCCGGAGGTCCTGCTCGCGCTGCCGGACGCGCTGCGGCGCGCGCAGACGACGTTCGGCCGCACGGGAGGGCTGCACGCCGCGGGCGTGTTCTCTCTCGCGGGCGAGCTCCGGACGGCGCGCGAGGACGTCGGCCGGCACAACGCGGTCGACAAGGTCGTCGGCTCGCTCTTCCGCGAGGGGCGCCTCCCGCTCTCCGACTCGATTCTCTGCGTCTCCGGGCGGGCCTCGTTCGAGATCGTTCAGAAGGCGCTCGCCGCCCGGATCCCGATCGTCGCGGCCGTCTCGGCGCCGTCGAGCCTCGCGATCGACCTCGCGCGCGAGTCCAACATGGCGCTCGCCGGCTTCCTGCGGGAGGGCGGGTTCAATCTCTATTCGGGGGAGGATCGCCTTCGGACCGCCGCCGCTTCGACTGCTCCAGGATCCAGGGGATGACCCAGCCGATCAGCGCTCCGGCGAAGATCAGGAGAGCGACCGCGAGCACGAAGGCGATCCCGATCGCCACGCACGAGATCGCGGTCATGCCGGAATTATGAACCTCGGACTCCTGGCGGCGCGCCTTGCGGGCCTCCCGACATGAGAGCCGCCCGCCGCGCCCGCCAACCGACATGAGAGGGGAAGTCGTGAAGGGATCCTCTCCCAGTGAAGATCAGGAGCGGCTCAATAGCCGCAAGGCGGTGGTCGCCATGCTGACCATGGCCGCGGTCGTGCTCTTCGCCGTGGGCGTGTTCCTGTGGGTGGTCCTGTCCCGTGCCTGCCAGGGCCACTAAGTGATTTAATCCGACCCCATGAAACCACTCTCCGCACCGCAGATCCGCAACGTCGCCGTGGTCGGCCACAACACCGTCGGCAAGACCACCCTCGTCTCCGCGCTGCTCTTCGCGGCGGGCGCCACGACGCGGGCCGGCAGGATCGAGGACGGCACCTGCACGACCGACTTCGACGCCGAGGAGATCGACCGGAAGATCTCGATCAACCTCGCGGTCGCCCACGCGATGCACCGCGACACCCGGATCAATTTCCTGGACGCGCCGGGTTACGGCATCTTCGCGCCCGAGGCCCGCGCCGCCGTCTACGCCGCCGACGCCGCGATCATCGTCCTCGACGCGGTCTCCGGGGTCGAGGTCCAGACGGAGCGGGTCTGGAAGTTCGCCACGGAGTTCAACCGTCCGGTCCTGTTCGTGGTCAACCGCATGGACCGCGAGCGCGCCTCCTTCGAGCGCGTCCTCGAGGCGCTCCAGAAGAAGTTCGGCCGGGGCGTGATCGCCCTGCAGATCCCGGTGGGACAGGAGAAGGCGTTCCGCGGGACCGTGGACCTGGTCCGCATGGAGGCGCACATCCACGAGGGCGGCAAGCGGGCCGACGGCCCGATCCCCGCGGACCTCGCCGAGCAGGCCAAGGCCGAGCACGAGAAACTGGTCGAGACGGTGGCCGAGGGCGAGGACGACCTCATGGAGAAGTTCTTCGCGCAGGGCACCCTCGAGGCCCAGGACATCCTTCCGGGGCTCAAGCGCGAGGTCGTCGAGCGCAAGGTCTTCCCGGTCTTCGCCGCGTCCTCGTCGCTGGGGATCGGCGTGCTGCGGGTCCTCGACGCCTGCGTCGCGCTGCTCCCCTCCCCCGAGGGGCGCAAGACCGACGCGGTCGGCAAGGACGGAAAGCCCACGGCGATCTTCACCAACGAGAAGGATCCCGCGGTCGCCCAGGTCTTCAAGACCGTCTCGGACGCCTTCGCCGGCCGCATCAGCTACCTGCGCATCCTCTCCGGGCACTTCCAGTCCGACGGCACGTACTGGAACGCCACGAAGGGCACGCCCGAGCGCTTCTCGGGGCTGTTCCTGCCCCAGGGCAAGGAGCACGTCGGCGTCCCCGAGGGCCGGGCCGGCGACGTCGTCGCGGTCGCGAAGCTCAAGGACACGCTGACGGGCGACACGCTCACGACAAAGGACCACGCGGTGGTGCTGCCGACGCTGACGGTGCCGGAGGCGTCGATCGCCTACGCCATCGAGGCCAAGGCGAAGAGCGACGAGGACAAGATCGGCACCGCGCTCCACAAGCTGATCGAGGAGGACCCCTCGCTCGCCTTCCAGCGCGACGAGGAGACCAAGGAGTTCCACCTCGCCGGCGCCTCGCAGCTGCACGTCGAGATCGCGGTCGCGCGCCTCAAGAAGCGCTACGGCGTCGAGGTCATCCTCCACCCGCCCAAGGTGCCCTACCGCGAGACCATCACGCGCAAGGCCGAGGCGCACGGCCGGCACAAGAAACAGACCGGCGGCCACGGCCAGTTCGCGGACTGCCGCATCCGCGTCGAGCCGCTGCCCCGCGGCAAGGACTTCGAATTCGTCGACGACATCTACGGCGGCGCGATCCCGCGCAACTTCATCCCCGCCGTCGAGAAGGGCATCCAGGAGGTCCGGCGCAAGGGCTTCCTCGCGGGATACCCGATGGTCGACTTCCGGGTCACGCTCTACGACGGCCAGTACCACGACGTCGATTCGTCGGAGCTCGCGTTCAAGCTCGCCGGCGCGCTCGCCTACAAGGAAGCGATGGCCGCCGCGAGGCCGACGCTGCTCGAGCCCGTCATGAACGTCGAGATCAGCGCGCCCAACGAGTACGTGGGCGACCTGATGGGCGACCTCTCCTCGCGGCGCGGCAAGGTGGAGGGCATGGACGCGGCCGACGAGGACACGGTCATCAAGGCGCAGGTCCCCATGGCGGAGCTCCTGACCTACGGCGCGCAGCTGCGCTCGATCACGCAGGGGCGGGGCAGCTTCCACCTCGAGTTCTCCCACTACGCCGAGGTGCCGCACTCGCTTCAGGAGAAGGTCATCGCCCAGTCCAAGGCGGGCAAGGGCGGCGAGGCGAAGGAAGCCTAGAGACCGGGGCGCCGGCTACGGCGCCGCCGGCGTCCGCGTCCTGCGCGGCGCCCGTTCGGGATCCAGCACGAACGCGTTGGCCGGGGACGGCTGCGTCGGGTTCGTCTGCTTCGTCGAGATCCACGCCGAGAGGAAGACGGCCGCCACGATCCCGGCGGTCACCGCCGCGCCGGCGAGCGCGTGAACGCTTCGGGGGCCGGGAGTCTCCCGGAAGCGCCACACGAGCATCGCCACGATGAGCGGCGTCATCAGCGCCTCGGGCGTCAGTCCGAAGCGGTTCTCGACCTCGACGGGCGCGTAGATCGCGAGGTACGCGCCGCCCACGAGGATCGTGCTCCACTGCGCGAACGCGGCCTCGTCGATCGGGCGGCGCCGGAAGAGGCGCACGGCCGCCAGCCCGCAGCCCGCGAGCGCCACGGCGAGCAGCGCGAAGTTGACGAGCGCGAGGGGCCAGCGGTACCAGAGGTCGAGGCGCGTGATGAACGTGAACGGATAATCGAAGTCCAGCATCGCGAACACGTGGAGCCCGAGCGTGGCGAGGTAACCGAGCGGATGGTTCCGGAAGAACGCCGCCGGCGTCGGGTCGCCGCGATAGAAAGGGTTCAGGTAGACCAGGAACGGCGAGCGCCCCGGGATCACGACCGTCCCGTACTTGAGAGCGCCCATGCCCCACTGCGTCTGCATCCGGTAGAGGCTGTGGACGATCAGCGGGTTGATGCGGCCGAAGACCTTCCAGTTGAGCGCGAGCTGGGGGATTAGCGGGAGGAGGAGACCCAGCCCCCCGGCGAAGACCTCGCCGAGCGAGAACTTCCAGAACAGGAGAGCGCGCAGGAGCCAGACTCCCAGAAGCGCGAGCGCGACGATCGCGTTCGCCGGACGGACCGCGACGGCGAGGCCGGCGCACAGGAACGAGAGGAACGCGCTCGCCGCCGGGGTGAGCCGCGGGGCACGCGAGCCTTCGGCCTGGGGAAGCCTCCAGCAGAGCGCCACCGCGAGCTGGACGAGCACCGCGGAGAGGAGATCCGAGAGCACCTCGCTCGTGTGGAGGAGGAGCGCGGGGTTGAGGGCGCCGATCGCGTACGCCCAGACCCCCACGGAGTCGGAGCGGTAGATCCGACGGAGGCGCGCGGCGACGAAGGCGCAGGCGCCCAGGTACGCGGCGAGCTGGACGACGAACGCGACGAGGCGCAGCTCCTCCCCGGGAAGGCTCCGGAAGCCCGAGAGGACCACGAGGAACGCCGGATACCCGTAGGTGCGGAGGTCGGTCGGCCAGGCGAAGAGTCCCTTCGTGCGGAGGATCTCGCTCAGGTAGTGATAGCCCCACGAGTCGTAGATCACCGTGGGGTATCCGGCGACGAAGCCGAGGCACGCGACGCCGATGGCGGCGGCAGTCACTCCGACGTAGACGCGACGCGGGGACGGCGAGGGCGCGGTCAGAGCGTTCTCCAGCGCCTCCCGTCGCGCTCGAGAAACCTGTCGGCCGACTCGGGCCCGAACGTTCCCGCCGCGTAGTTGGGGAAGTCGGCCGGCGGCGTGCGCTCCCACGCGTTGAGCAGCGGCGTGAGGACCTCCCACGCGTGCTCGGCCTCGTCGCCGCGGATGAAGAGCGTCTGGTCGCCGTGCGTGACGTCGAGGAGCAGGCGCTCGTAGCCTCCGGCGATCGGCGCGCCGAGCTTGGAGTACGGGAAGTCCATGTAGACGGACTGGACCTGGAGCACCGAGCCCGGGATCTTCACGCCGAACTTGAGCGAGACGCCCTCGTCCGGCTGGATGTGGAGGCGCAGCACGTTCGGCAGCACGTCGCCCGACGCCTTGTCGAAGAAGCGGTGCGGCACGGCCTTGAACTCGATCGCGATCTCGGTGACGCGCTTGCCCAGGCGCTTGCCGGAGCGCAGATAGAACGGCACCCCGGCCCAGCGCCAGTTGTCGATCGCGATCCGGACCGCCGCGTAGGTCGGCGTCGCGGAGTCGGCGCTCACGTCGGGCTCGTCGCGGTATCCGGGCACGCGCCTCCCGTCCACCACGCCCGGCCCGTACTGGCCCCGCACGGCCCACTCGTCGATTTCGCCCTCGGGCAGCGGCCGGATCGACTCCAGCACCTTGACCTTCTCGGCCCGGATCGCGTCCGCCTCGTAGCGCGCGGGCGGCTCCATCGCCGTGAGCGTCAGGAGCTGCATGAGGTGGTTCTGGAACATGTCGCGAACCACGCCCGCCTTCTCGTAGAACCCGGCCCGGTGGCCCACGCCGACCGACTCCGCCACGGAGATCTGGACGTGGTCGACGTAGCGGTGGTTCCAGAGCGGCTCGAACACCCCGTTGGCGAAGCGCAGCACGAAGATGTTCTGCACCGTCTCCTTGCCGAGGTAGTGATCGATCCGGTAGATCTGGTTCTCCTTGAACGCGGAGAGGAGCACGCCGTTCAGGTGCCGCCCGGAGGCGAGGTCGTGGCCGAAGGGCTTCTCGACGACGGCGCGCACCCAGCCGTTCTCGGCCTTCGCGAGGCCCTCCGCGCGGATTTTCTCCACGATGGTCTCGTCGGCGTCCGGAGGCGTGGCGAAGTAGAAGATCCGGTTGCGCGGGCCGCCGCGGCGCCCCTCGATCTTCTCCAGGGCCGCCTTCAGGTCGGCGTAGAGCTTGGGGTCGTGGAACTCCCCCGCGATGTACGTGACGACGTCCGGGAAGTCGCCGGGCCTGCCCTGCGTCGGCGGCGTGAACTCGCGCGCGCCGCTCTCGAGCCGCCGGCGGAAGTCGTCGTCGGAGTATTCCGTGCGCCCGATGCCGACGATCGCGAAGTCGGAGGAGATGGCCCCGTCGCGGTTGAGGTGCGCGATCGCGGGGGCGAGGAGCCGCCGCGTCAGGTCTCCCGACGCGCCGAAGATGACGAAAGTGCACGGCGGACGCATCGTCTCCTCCGTCCGGCGGGACTGGACGAGCTCCGGAGACGGGACGCTCATGCGCGCAGAGCGCGGTGGACCGATCCGGCCAGCTCCTCGAGCCCGGAGGCCACGTCCTTGCCCAGCGCCGCGCGGAGGACCCGGCGCCCGCGGGATTCGAGCGAGGCGAGATCGCCCTCCGCCTGCGCGGCGATGACCTGGGCGAAGTCCCACGGCCTGCCGGGGATGGGCACCCCCGCCGCGGGCTCGCGCGTGATCTGCAGGAAGACTCCGCTCGGCGGCCCGCCCTTGTGGAGCTGGCCGGTCGAGTGCTGGAAGCGCGGACCGTAGCCGATCGTCGTCGCCACGCGCTTCGCGTTGCGGACCTGGAGGCGGATCGACTGGAGGGCCGCCTCCGTCTCGGCGGTGTCGTCGAGGTACGCGGTGATCGCGAAGTAGTCGCCGGGACGGATCGACGCGAGCAGCTGCGCGAGCCCCTCTTCGTCGATTCCGGACCCGCCCGGCTCCGCCGGAGGCCGTTCCTTGCCGGAGAGGATGGCGTTCGTCTTGTCCTTCGCCTCCTGGACGTTGGGCTGGTCGAACGGATTGATGCCGAGGACCCGGCCGGCGATCGCCGTCGCGAACTCCCAGCGGAACATCTCCGCGCCGAGATCCAGCGGGTCCGCCAGAATCATCGACGCGGCCGAGTGCCCGTGCTCCGCGAGGTCGGCGATGCGGGTGCCCGCCGAGGATTCCTCCCGCCCGCGCGTGTCGTAGCGGACGAAGAACCGGTCGCCGCCGTACACCTCGGGCTTCCCGAGGGCCTCGCCCTCGACCGGCAGGACGCCCCTGCCCTCCTTCCCGGTCGACTCCGCGATGAGCTGCTCGAGCCACATGCCGAAGCGGTCCGCCGGTGGCCCGATCGAGAACGTCAGCTTGTCGCGGCCGCCCAGCGCCTCGGCGCCGATGGCCGCTCCGAGGAGCAGTCCCGGGTTCTGCGGACCCGCCGCCCGGCACGCCTCCGACATCGTCCGCGCGCGGGCGACGAGCGTGGCGACGTCGGCGCCGAGGAACGCCGCCGGCACGAGACCGAAGTTCGACAGCGCCGAGTAGCGGCCGCCGATCTGGGGATCGCCGGGGAAGATCCGCCGGACGCGCCGGGACCCCGCCTCCTTCTCGAGCGCCGAGCCCGGGTCGGTGATCACGATGAACCGCTCTCCGGCCCGTCCCGCCAGCTCCCGCGTGGCGTGGTCGAAGAAGTAGTCGAAGAAGATATTGGGCTCGAGCGTGGTGCCCGACTTGGAGGAGACGATGAAGAGCGTGCGGCTCGGGTCGGACCGGGCCGCGGTCGCCTCCACGGCGGAGGGCTCGGTCGAATCCAGGACCTCGACCTGCGGATATCCCGCCTTCGCGCCGAAGGTGCGGCTGAAGACGTAGGGCGCGAGGCTCGACCCGCCCATGCCGAGCACGACGACGCGGTCGGTCCCGACGCGCGCCTGCTCCACGAAGGCCTTCAGCTCCGGAAGGGTGGGCGCGATCCGGTCGGGAACCGTCAGCCAGCCGAGTGCGCCCTCGATCTGCTTGCGCGCGACGGCCTCGGCCTTCCAGAAGGAGGCGTCGCCGGACCAGACTCGCGAGACCGCGCGTTCCGCCTCGAGGCCGGCGATCGCCTTCCGGCAGCGGGAGGCGGCGCCGTCGGGCAGGAGGTTCAAGCGACCCTCATCGCCTGTTCCTTCTGCGCGATCGTCTTCAGCAGCGAGTCGAACGAGTCGGAGAACTTCTTGACGCCTTCGTCCTCGAGCTCGCGCGCCACGGTGGCGAAGTCGATGCCGAGCTCGCCGAGCGTCGCGAACGCCGCGTGCGCCCCCGGGAGGTCGTCCGCGATCCGGATCTTGGGGTCGCCGTGGTCCTTGTACGCCTCGAACGTCTCCGGCGGCATCGTGTCGACCGAGGTCGCCGCGATGAGCGCCTCGACATAGTAGAGGTCGGGCAGGGACGGGTCCTTCGTCGACGTCGACGCCCACAGCGGACGCTGGAGCGTGGCCGCTTCTCCCTTCAGGGCGCCGAACCGCGGGCCGGTGAAGACCTCCTGGAACGCCTGGTACGCGATTCGCGCGTTGGCGATGCCGAGCTTCGCGCGAATCGACGACGCGCCGGCCTTGCCGCCCTTCACGAGCGCGTCCAGCTTCTTGTCGACGTTCGTGTCGACGCGGGACACGAAGAAGCTCGCGACCGAGCGGATCCGGTCGATCTTCTCCTTGCGGCGGACGCGGTCCTCGAGCGCGCCGAGGTACGCGTCCATGACCTCGCGGTAGCGGGGAACGGAGAAGAGCAGCGTGATGTTGATGTTGATGCCCTCGGAAAGGCACTGGCGGATGGCCGGCACGCCCTCGGCCGTGCCCGGGATCTTGACCATCACGTTGGGCCGGCCGCAGGAGCTCCACAGCCGCCGCGCCTCGACGATCGTTCCCTGCGTGTCGCGCGCGAGCCCGGGCCCGACCTCGATCGAGACGAAGCCGTCCTCACCGCCGGTCTTGTCGTAGACGGGCCGAAAGATGTCGGCCGCCGCGCGGACGTCGGCCACGGCCAGCGACTCGAAGATCGCGGGCGCGTCCTTGCCCGCCTCGCCCGCGCTCCGGATGTCGTCGTCGTAGAGCGGCGACTCCGCGATGGCCTTCTGGAAGATCGTCGGGTTCGACGTCATCCCCCGCAGGCCGTCCTGCTCGATCAGGCGCTTCAGCTCCGGACCCTGGTAGAGGTCGCGGCGGATGAAGTCGTACCAGACGCTCTGGCCGAGCTCTCCCAGCCGCAGAAGCGGATTCGTTTTCATGTTCGCCTCCCTTGAGTTTGATCGAAGGCGCCGTTGCGGGCGTCCTCCTCGATCGCGTGGATCTCCCCGAGGCGGCGGACGTGCCGCTCCGCCCCCGAAAACTTCGCCCCCAGGAACGCGCGGACGCACTCGCAGGCCAGCAGCGGCCCGATGACCCGCGCCCCCAGGCACAGGACGTTCATGTCGTCGTCCTCGACGCCCTGCCGCGCCGAGAAGGTGTCGTGGCACATCGCCGCGCGGGAGCCGGGGACCTTGCTCGCCGCCACCGACGCACCGACGCCGCTGCCGCAGAGGACGATGCCCCGGTCGCAGCGGCCGGAGACCACGGCCTCGGCGACCTTGCGCGCGTAGACCGGATAGTCCGCCGGCTCGGTCGAGAACGTGCCGAAGTCCTCGACGGTGTGGCCGAGCCTGCCGGCGAGGTCGATGACCTCCTGCTTCAGCGGGAAGCCCGCGTGGTCGCAGCCGACTCCGACCTTCACTTCAGGAGCCCCTTCGCCCGCTCCACCACGTGCTCCACGGTGAAGCCCAGCTTCTTCATCACGACGTCGCCGGGAGCGGAGGCGCCGAAGCGATCCACGCCGATCGAGCCTCCGCGGTCGCCGACGTACTTCTGCCAGCCGAGCGTCACGCCGGCCTCGATCGAGAGGCGCGCGGCGACGTCGCGCGGGAGGACCTCGTCGCGATAGGTGGCCGGCTGCCTGTCGAAGAAGGCCCAGCACGGCATCGAGACGACGCGCGTCGGGATGCCCTCGGCCTCGAGCTTCTCGCGGCCGCCGACCGCGAGCTGCAGCTCCGAGCCCGTGCCGATCAGGATCACCCGCGGTTTCCCGCCGCTCGCCTCCGCCAGAACGTACGCGCCGCGGGAAACGTCGCCCTTCGCGCCCGAGCGGTCCAGCACCGGCAGGTTCTGGCGGCAGAGCACGAGGCCGATCGGCCCCTCGACGTGCTGCATCGTGGCCTTCCACGCCTCCGCGGTCTCGTTCGCGTCGCCGGGACGGATGATCGTGAAGTGCGGCATCGCCCGCAGCGACATCAGCTGCTCCACCGCCTGGTGGGTCGGGCCGTCCTCGCCGAGACCGATCGAGTCGTGCGTCCACACGAAGATCGTCGGCAGGTGGCTGACCGCGGAGAGTCGGATGGAGGGGCGCATGTAGTCGGAGAAGCAGAAGAAGGTCGCGACGAACGGACGCACGCCGCCGTGGTACGACATCCCGTTGGCCATCGCCGCCATCGCGTGCTCGCGGACTCCGTAGTGGATGTTGTTGCCCGCGCCGGTCTGGCCGTCGAAGTCCGCCTGGCCCTCGATCTTGGTCTTCGTCGACTCCGAGAGGTCGGCGTCGCCGCCCAGCAGCCACGGCACCGTCTTCGCGATCGCGTTGATCGCCTTGCCCGACGCGACGCGCGTCGCCAGCGACTCGCCGGTCTTCCACTTCGGGAGCTCGGCGTCCCAGCCCGCGGGCAGGGCGCCCTTCGCCTGGGTCCTCCATTGCTCGGCCAGGTCGGGGTACTCCTTCGCGAAGGCCTCGAAGCGACGCTCCCACTGCGCCTGCTCCTGGATGCCCTTCTCGACGGCGGCCCGGAAATGCCGCAGCGCCTCCTCGGGGACGTGGAACGGGTCCTGCCACTCCCAACCGAGCGCCTTCTTCGTCAGCGCGACTTCCTCGGCGCCGAGCGGGCTGCCGTGCGCGGCGCTCGTGCCGGCCTTGTGCGGCGAGCCGTAGCCGATCGTGGTGCGGACCGCGATGAACGTGGGCCGCTCCTCCTGCGAGACTGCCGTGCGGATCGCCTCGTCGATCGCCGTCAGGTCCTCGTTCCCGTTCTCGACGCGAAGGACCTGCCAGCCGTAGGCCTCGTAGCGCCTGAGCACGTCCTCGGTGAAGCTCCAGCTCGTCGGACCGTCGAGGGAGACGTGGTTGTCGTCGTACAGATAGGTGAGCTTGCCGAGTTTCAGGTGCCCCGCCAGAGAGCCCGCCTCGGAGGAGATGCCCTCCATCAGGTCGCCGTCGCCCACCATGCAGAACGTGCGGTGGTCGACGATCGTGTGGCCCGGCCGGTTGAAACGGTGCGCGAGCCAGCGCTCCGCGATCGCCATGCCGACGGCGTTCGCCGTGCCCTGTCCGAGCGGACCGGTGGTCGCCTCGACGCCGGGGGTGTCGTGCCACTCCGGATGGCCGGGCGTCTTGCTCCCCCACTGCCGGAAGGACTTGAGGTCGTCGAGCGTGAGGTCGTAGCCGGTCAGGTACAGCAGGCTGTAGAGCAGCATGCAGCCGTGGCCCGCCGACAGCACGAAGCGGTCGCGGTCCGGCCACCTCGGGTCCCGCGGGTTGTGGCGGAGATGGCGCTGCCAGAGCACGTAGGCCATGGGCGAGGCGCCGAGCGGCAGACCGGGATGCCCGGAATTCGCCTTCTGGACCGCGTCGATCGAGAGCGTGCGGATCGTGTTGATGCACAGCTCGTCCAATTGGGGCGCAAGCGACTTGCGCGCGGTGGAGCTCAAGCGGTGGACCTCCCGTCCCGCATCTTATTACGCGGTCCGGCGACCCCTCTCGTGTGCAGACCCCATGAAGGCCGCACGAGTGGACAGATCCCTTCCGCCGCGCTCTTCTGATAGAGAATCGCGCGGAGAGGTTTCGCTGAGCCAGACCACGAAGGAAGCCGTCGTCCTGCCCCGGGGCTCCCGCAAGCCCCTGGAGTGGAGCGGATCGGAGCTGCAGGAGCGCGCGCTCGCGCTCGAGTGGCTCGAGACCGACGGCTTGGGCGGCTACGCGTGCGGGACCGTGGCCGGGGCCCGGACGCGGCGCTACCACGGCTGGTACGTGCCGGCGATCCCCAGCCCGCGGCGGCGCTGGATGATGGTCGCCGGCTGCGACGAGTTCGTCACCGCGCGCGGCGTGACGACGGGGGTCTCCACCCAGATCTACGAGAGCGCCACGCATCCCGAGGGCGTTCGCAACCTGATCCGCTTCCGGATGGAGCCCTTCCCGACCTGGCGCCACGAGACCGGGACGTTCAGCCTCGAGCGGTCGCTGTGCATGGTGCGAGACCGCTCACTGACCGTGGTCCGCTACGTCAACCGGGGCGCGACCGAGCTGACGCTGCGGGTCCGCCCCCTTCTGGCGCTCCGCAGCTCCCACCGCCTCCAGCACGAGACCGCGGGCGACTGGAACGCCGAGACCCAGGCCCGGGGCGAGACGAGCTCGGTCCGTCCGCTGCCGTACCTGCCGCGCCTCTATCTTCGCGCCATCTTCGGCGAGACGCGCCTCGACCCCCAGTGGTATCGCCACTTTCGCTACCCGCAGGAGACCGCGCGGGGCTACGACGCCGAGGAAGACCTCTGGAGCCCGCTCGAGTGGACGTGGAGCCTGCGGCCCGACGCCGGCGCGTATCTGCTCTTCTCGCTCCACGAGAGCGCCGGGGACCCGGACTCCTTCCTCGACGAGGAGCGCCGGCGCCGGCAGAAATTCTCGCGCACGCGCGACCCCGTCTTCGACGAGCTGGCCAGCCGCGCGGAATGCTTCCTGGTGGAGAGCGATAACCGCGACGCGTCCATCCTCGCCGGGTTCCCGTGGCTCGCGGACTGGGGACGCCAGGCGATGGTCGCCGCGCCGGGGCTCGCCCTCGCGACGGGGCGGCCCGGCTACGTCGCGCGGGTGCTCAACGCGTTCGGGGCGGCCCGGCGCGACGGCCTGATCCCGAGCCACTTCTCGGGCGAGGAGGGCGACGCCGAGTTCGACTCCGCCGACGCGTCGCTCTGGTTCGTCCTCGCCGTGGAGTGGCTGGGGCGGCTCCGCCGGACTCCCGGCGAGCCGTCGCCTCTCCTCGGCGCGGTCCGCTCGGTCATCGCCGCGTACCGGCGCGGCACGCGATGGAACATCGGCGTGGGGCCGGATGGTCTGCTCGTCGCCAATTCCCCCGGACGCGCACTGACGTGGATGGACGCCGTCGTGGACGGCTCTCCCGTGACGCCGCGTCCCGGACGCGCGGTCGAGGTCAACGCGCTCTGGCACGCCGCGCTCCAGAGCGCGGCGCGGCTCGAGCGGCAGGGAGGCGAGACCGGGCGCGCGCGCGAGCTCGAGTCGGAGGCGTGGCACGTCGGCCGCCGGTTCAACGAGACGTTCTGGTACGCCGAGAAGGGCCATCTCTACGACGTCATCGGCGACGGCGGACCCGACGCGAGCCTGCGTCCCAATCAGATCCTCGCGGTGTCGCTGACGCCGGACCTCCTGCCGCCGCACCGCGCGCGCTCCGTGTACTGGACGGTGAGGCGGCGGCTCCTGACTCCGTTCGGCCTGCGCACGCTCGACCCCGCCGATCCGCGCTACCGCGGCCGGTGCGAGGGCGACGAGCGCTCCCGCCTCGCGGCGGCGCACCAGGGCACGGTGTGGCCGTGGCTGATGGGCCCGTTCGCCGACGCGCACTTCCGGCTGTTCGGATCCGGCGCGGAGTCGAAGAAGACGATGCGCGCGCTGCTGGCTCCGCTTCGCGCGCACGTTCGCGACGCCGGGCTCGGCTCGATCTCCGAGATGTTCGACGGCGACGCGCCGCACGCGCCCCGGGGCTGCATCGCGCAGGCGTGGAGCGTCGCCGAGGTCGCGCGGGTGCTGTACACGCACCTGCTCGGCGAGGAGTGAGCCCTCCCGTCGGTCCGCCGGCCCCGGGCGCCCGTTCCCTGCGCGTCCTGATGTTCGGCTGGGAGTTTCCGCCGCGGGTCAGCGGCGGCCTGGGCGTGGCCTGCGAGGGCCTCGTGCGCGGGCTCCTCGATCTCGACACCCGGGTGACGCTCGTCGTTCCCTTCCGGACCTCCCGTCGGCCGCCGGCGCCCGGCCTCCGGGTCCTCTCGGCGCCGCCCCCCCGGAAGCCGAGGGCGGGGACGCCCGCGCCCCGGATCCGCCTGCGCATCCGCCGCGTCCGCAGCCTCCTCGCGCCCTACCAGACGGCCGCGGCCTACGCCGAGGAGTGGCGAGAGCTCGAGACGCCGGCGCTCCGGACCGATCCGACTCCTTCTCTCTACGGGCCGGACCTCGCGAGCGAGGTGCTCCGCTATTCGGCCGTCGCCCGCGCGATCGCGCGGAGGGAGCGCTTCGACGTCATTCACGCGCACGACTGGATGACGTACCTCGCGGGGATCGAGGCGCGCCGGGTGAGCGGCCGGCCGCTCGTGCTCCACGTCCATGCGACCGAGTTCGACCGCACCGACGGCGAGGGAAATCCGTTCGTCTCCGGCATCGAGCGGACCGGGCTGACCGCGGCGGACCGCGTGGTGGCGGTCTCGGGCTATACCGCCGAGATCGTGTCGCGGCGCTACGGCGTGAGCGCCGAGCGCCTGCGCGTCGTGCACAACGCGATCGACGCACGGGCTCCGGCGCGCGTGTGGTCGGTCGAGGAGAAAGAGCCGCTGGTCCTCTTCGCGGGCCGCATCACCTCGCAGAAGGGCCCCGAGTACTTCGTCGAGGCCGCCGCCCGCGTCGCCCGGGAGCTTCCGGCGGTCAAGTTCGCCGTGGCGGGGTCCGGCGACCGGCTGCATGCCATGCGGGAGCGCGCGGCTTCCCTCGGCCTCTCCGAGAGGTTCCTCTTCACGGGTTATCTCCCGCCCGCGCAGCTCGACCGGCTCTACGCGCGCGCCGACCTCTACGTCATGCCCTCCTCCTCGGAGCCGTTCGGGCTGACCGCGCTCGAGGCGCTGCAGCACGGGACGCCCGTGATCGTGTCCAAGACGGCGGGGGTCGGCGAGGTCGTGCGCAACCTCCTGCGGGTCGACTTCGGCGACGTGGAGGGGCTCGCGAGCCACATCCTCTCGGTCCTCCTCTACCCTCCGCTGCGCGGAACGCTCGGCGATCGGGGACGCGCCGAGGTCGAGCGGATGTCCTGGCGCGAGTCCGCCTGGCGATGCCTCACCGTCTACCGCGAATTGGTGGGAGAATCGGACGAAGACGCGGGAAGACCCTGACGCATGATCCCGATCTGCCTCTACTTCCAGGTGCACCAGCCGTACCGGCTGCGGCGGTACAACTACTTCGACGTCGGGCGCGAGCACCGCTACTTCGACGACGCCGCGAACGCCGATCTCCTGCGGCGCGCCGCGCGGAAGTGCTACCGCCCGGCGACGGAGATGATCGGCCGCCTGCTCGAGCGTCACCCCGGCTTCGCCGTCGCGTTCTCGCTGTCGGGCTGTCTCATCGAGCAGCTCGCCGAATGGGACCCCGAAACGTTGGAGGCCTTCCGAGCCCTCGCGAGCGCCGGGGGCGAGCGCGTCGAGCTCCTCGCCGAGACCTCGCACCACTCGCTCGCCTGGCTCTCCTCGCGCGACGAGTTCGCCGCGCAGGTCGACGCCCATCTCGGGCTTCTCCGCGAGGCCTTCGGGCGGACTCCCCGCGTCTTCCGCAACACCGAGCTGATCTACTCGGACGCCCTCGCGGCGTGGCTGGAAGAGCGCGGCTTCGCGGGCGTGCTCGCCGACGGCGTACACGCGCTGCTGGGCCCGGGATCCCTGAGCCCCCACCACCTCTACCGCGCGGCGACACCGGGGGGGCTGCCGCTCCTGCTGCGCGACGCGCGCCTCTCGGACGACGTCGCGTTCCGTTTCTCGCAGAGGAGCTGGAGCGAGTGGCCGCTGACGGCGCAGAAGTACGACCTCTGGGTCTCCGGGCTCTCCGGCGAGGTCCTGTCGCTGTTCATGGACTTCGAGACCTTCGGCGAGCACCAGTGGGCGGAAACGGGGATCTTCGCGTTCTTCGAGGAGTGGGTCGACCGGGCGTCGGCGCACGGCGGAACCTTCTGGACTCCCTCGCAGGCGATCGCGCATTTCCCGGCCCGGGAAGTCCTGTCGGCGCCGCGCCCGATCTCGTGGGCGGACGAGGCGCGGGACCTGTCGGCCTGGCAGGGCAACGACCTTCAGACCGACGCGCTGCGGCGCCTCTTCGCGCTCGAAGCGCGAATCCGGGACGCCGCTTCGGACGAACTGCGGCGCGACTTCCGGCGCCTCTCGACCTCCGACCACTTCTATTACATGGCCACGGCGAGCATGGGCTCGCAGAGACCCGGGATGTCCTCCGCCGACGGCGAGGTCCACGCGTACTTCTCGCCCTACGAGTCCCCGTACGAGGCGTACATCGCCTACGTGCACGTCCTGTCGGACCTCGAGCGGCGGCTGCCGCGTCGCGGCCGGACCGCAGCCGCAGGCGCGCGACCCCTCGCGCCGCCGATGTCCGCCTGATCGCCCGTACACTGACCGCTTGAAAGACGCGCCGGTCTTCCTCCTGATCTGCGACGGGTGGGGCCACGCCCCGCCCTCCGACGGCAACGCGATCGCCCTCGCGAAGACGCCGGTCTACGACCGCTGGATCGCGGAGTCGCCCTGGACGCTGCTCGAGGCCTCGGGCGAGGCCGTGGGGCTCCCCGCGGGCGTGATGGGCAACTCGGAGGTCGGGCACCTGACGCTCGGCGCCGGGCGCATGGTGCCGCAGGACCTGCTGCGGATCGACCTGGCCCTGCGCGACGGGTCCTTCTTCGAGAACCCCGTGTTGAAGCACGCCATGCAGCACGCGCGCCGCAAGGGCGGCACGCTCCACCTGATGGGGCTCGTCTCCGACGGCGGCGTCCACTCGCACCTGCGCCACGTCGCCGGGCTCCTCGAGATGGCGGCGCGGCTCGAGGTGCCGCGCGTGCGCCTTCACGCCTTCACCGACGGCCGCGACACCTCGCCCAAGTCGGCGCAGCGCTTCCTCGCGCTGCTGGAGAAGCCGCTCGCCCGCGCGAAGGCGAAGGTCGCGACCGTGTCCGGCCGCTACTACGCGATGGACCGCGACAAGCGCTGGGATCGCGTCGCGCGCGCCTACCACGCGCTCGTGTCCTCGTCGGGCCTCCACGCGGGCAGCGCCGCGGACGCCGTGAAGGAGGCCTACGGACGCGGCGAGACCGACGAGTTCATCCAGCCCACGGTGATCACCGAGGACGGCGAGCCGGTCGGCCCGATCCAGGACGGCGACGCGGCCGTCTTCTTCAACTTCCGCGCCGACCGCGCGCGGCAGCTCACGCGCGCCTTCACCGAGGCGGACTTCGCCGAGTTCCCGCGCCCGAAGCCGCCGAAGGTCCACTTCGTCACGTTCACCGAGTACAAGTCGGAGTTCGGCCTGCCGGTCGCGTTCGCGCCGGCGAGCCTGACGCACATCCTGGCGCAGGAGTGGGCGG
>Ga0070666_10000189_pt1 | contig 42318 bp, 35 predicted proteins | sample KBSS23metaG_FD_64677 | JGI IMG/M metagenome (GOLD analysis project Ga0070666, IMG submission 64677) | Switchgrass rhizosphere microbial communities from Kellogg Biological Station, Michigan, USA - KBS S2-3 metaG | ecosystem: Host-associated > Plants > Roots > Rhizosphere > Soil ... | reverse complement strand
CAGGGAATGATCGCGCGCTGGATGTACGTCTCGCTCTACAAAATGCACCAGGCGTCGATCCACGGCGTGTGGCGCGTCGTGTTCGACACGCTGGGGCGCAGTCTGCACGGCGGCGTCGAGCCGCGCGTCAAGCTTCACTGACGACGGCCTCCGCGGCGGTCAACCCACGGCAGAAAATCTACCAGATCGACACGCGTTCCTGGGGCGCACGGTACAGCTTGTCGCCCGGTTTGAGCTTGTAGGTCTGGTAGAACGCATCGAGATTGGACAGGGGGCCGTTCACGCGGAACTGGTCCGGTGAATGGGGGTCGGTCTTCACCAGGACGATCTGGATCTCGTCGCGGGTCTTCTCGCGGTGCGCTTGCGCGTAGTTGAGGAAGAAGCGCTCATCGCCGGTCAGGCCATCGATCACCGGCGCATCCTTGCCGCCCAGCGATAACTTGTAGGCCTTGTACGCAATCGCCAGGCCGGACAGGTCGGCGATGTTTTCGCCCAGCGTCAACTTGCCGTTGACGAAGTACCCCGGCACCGGACTATAGGAATCGAACTGCGCCACCAGCGCCTTGGTCTTCTCGCTGAAACGCTTGTGGTCGTCCGCGGTCCACCATTCGCGCAGGTTTCCGTCGCCGTCGTACTGGCTGCCCGAGTCGTCGAAGGCGTGGCTGATCTCGTGGCCGATGGTCCGGCCGATCGCGCCGTAGTTCGCGGCGTCGTCGGCGGTCGGGTTGAAGTTGGGCGCCTGCAGGTAGGCGGCGGGGAAGACGATTTCATTCATGTTCGCCGTGTAGTAGGCGTTGACCGTCTGCGGCGTCAGGAGCCACTCGTCGCGGTCGATCGGTTTGCCCAGCTTGTCGAGGTTGCGCTGGAATTCGAACTGGTTCGCGCGCATCGCGTTGCCCACGAGGTCGTCGGGCTTGATGACGAGCTTCGAATAGTCGCGCCACTTCGCCGGGTAGCCGATCTTGGTCTTTATCTTGGCGAGCTTCGCGTGCGCCTCCTTCTTCGTCTCGGGTCCCATCCAATCCAGGCCGTCGATGCTCTGTTTGTAGGCGGCGAGCAGGTTGGCCACCAGTTTTTCCATCCGGGCCTTGCTTTCGGGCGGGAAGTACTTCGCGACGTAGACGTGGCCGAGCGCCTCACCGATCGCGTCGTCGACGGCCTGCACGCCGCGCTGCCAGCGCGGGCGGATCTGCGGGATACCGTAGAGCGTGGTTCCGTAAAAAGCGAAGCGCTCGTCGACGACGGCCCTGTCGAGAAAGCGTCCGTAATCGCGCAGCACTTTCCACTTGAGGTACGCCTTCCACACCGGCAGCGGCGTCTTCGCGTACAGCTCGGCGAGGTTCTTGAGGTAAGTGTCCTGGTATAACACGACGTCGCTGACCTTCGCCGATACGCCGGTCGCGGTCAGGTAGGCGTTCCAGTCGAATCCGGGCGCATAGGCCGGCAGGTCCTTGATGGCGATCTTGTGGTACGTCTTGACCGGGTCTCGGTTCTCGACCTTGGTCCAGTTGATTTTCGCCAGCGCGGTCTCGAACGCCACGATGTCGGCGGCGTCCTGTTTTGCCGTCTTGCTGCCCATCCTCGCCATCATCGACTCGACAAGCTCGGTGTACTTCTTGCGAATTCCGACGATCTTCGCGTCGTCGTTGTCGAGGTAGTAGTCGCGATCGGGAAGGCCCAGGCCGGCCTGGGACAGGTACGCCACGTACGCGGTCGAATTGCGCTTGTCCTGGTCGATGTCGAGATCGACCGGCGTAAGGATGCCGATCTGCTTCAGGCGGGCGAGCGCGGCCGGGATCTCGGACTTATCCTTGATGCGGTCGATGGCCTCGAACTCCGGAGCGAGCGGCTTCATCTTCAATGTTTCGATCCGCGCCTCGTCCATGAAGCTGCGATAGAAGTCGCCGACCTTGCGCGCTTCCGTGTTCGGCGCGGCGGATGCCGATGCGGAGACCTCCTCGATGATGAGGCGCAGTCTTTCCTGCGCTTCCTCATGCAGGATGTACAGCGGACTCCACGACGGCTTGTCGGGGGGAATGACCGTCGCCGCGATCCACTTGGCGTTGGCGTGCATGAAGAAATCATCGGCGGCGCGGACCGACGGCTCGATGTACTGCGGTTCGACGCCGGACTTAAGGTCGGCGGCCAGCGTCAATCCGCTCAGCGCGGCGACACCACAGGCAACGGCAATTCGTATCTTCACGATGGAAACTCCGGGTCGGTCAGTTCAACTCGTGCAACTCTAACTTCGATTTGCGGCGTGTCGGCTCAGGGCTGGAAGCCCTTGACGCCGGCTTGCCAGAACAGGAATGCAAAGGTGTCCGCGCGCTCCTCGTAGGCCGCTTTCTTGGTCGAACCCATGCCGTGGCCTTCGTCGAAGTCGATCCGCAGCAGGATCGGCCGGCCGCTGGCCGTCGCTGCCATCAGGCGCGCGGCCAACTTGCCGGCCTCCCACGAGTCGACGCGCGGATCGTTGAAGCCGGTGGTCAGCAGCACCGCCGGATACTTCACGCCATCCTTCACCCAGTGGTAGGAGCTCATCGCGAACAAGCCCTTGAAACCTTCCTCGGTCTTGACCGTTCCGAACTCCGGGATGTTGGGAACGCCATTGGCGGAAAACTCCGCGCGCATCAGGTCGGAAACCGGCACCTGGTCGACCGCGGCGCCGAAGAGATCGGGCCGATCGGTGATGGAACGGCCAACGAAAATGCCACCGGCACTGCCGCCCATGATCGACATCTTCGGGGTCGACGTGTACTTGTTGGCCAACAGCCACTCCGCGCCCGCGATCGCGTCGCGCCACGTGTTCGGTTTGGTCGTCTTGTAGCCCGCCTTGTACCAGTCCTCGCCGAACTCGCCGCCGCCGCGAACGTGCGGCACGGCGAGCACGCCACCGCGATCGAACCACGGCAGCCAGGTCGGGCGGAAGAACGGCGTCGACGAAATGCCGTACGCGCCGTAGCCGTAGACGATTGTCGGGTTGCTGCCGTCGAGCTTCAGGCCTTTCTTGTGCACGATCGACATCGGAATGAGCGTCCCGTCGTGCGATTTGACGTGGACCTCGGTGGCCACCAGCGTTCCCGGATTGTCGAACTTGCCTTGCGGTTGCAGGCCGGTGTCGACGACCTTGCCGAGCGAAGGCTCGAACGCGAAATAGCCGCCGAAGCGTATCCAGCCACCGAGACTGAACACTGCGCCCGGCAGGCGCGGATCGGACACCAGTCCATCCATGTCGCCGACGAAGGGCAGCGCAACCTGCTGCTGCTTGGCATTCGGCGTGTACTCGAGACGGAACAGCTCGCTGTTACCGCCGTTCATCTTGCGCACGTACAGCGCATCCTTTGCCGCCACGAGTCCATTGACCACCGACTCGCCCGGCGCCACGACGACCTCGGCCGTCGCGAGGTCCGGCTTCGACAGCGACGTCTTGAGCACCTTGAACCGCGACGCGCCCTTGTGCGACAGGAGGAACAGCGCATCGCCCTGCACCGCAAGGTCGGTGACGTCGTCTGCCGTGTCGGTGACCTTGACCCACGGGGTCTTGTCGCCGTTCAACGAGGACAGCGGCGCGACCCAGATCCGCATTTCTCGCTGCACACCGTTGATCGCGAGCGCGAGGATGTGGGACGTGCCTAGCGGGTTGAACGCAAAGACGTTTTCTTCCGGTGTCAGCGTCACCATCGGCGAGGCGCCGGCACCGAGCAGCAGCGTGTCGTTATCCGGGTTGTCACCCAGCTTGTGGATGTACACACGCTGGTAGCGATATTTTTCCGTTACCGGGGCGCCCTCGGCCATTTTTTGCAGGCGACTGTAGACCAGTCGGCCGTCCGGCAGCCACGAAGGATTTCCGAAATTGGCGCGGTCGATGCGGTCGGTAAGCTCCTTGCCCGTGCTCATGTCGATGATGTGGATCACGCTTTGCTCGGACCCGCCCACGGAAATTCCGTAGGCCACGAACTTGTTGTCTGGCGACGGTGCGTAGTAGTCGATGGCCGAATGCTCGCCATTGGCCGATTTCACAGCGTCCGGGTTGACCAGCAGGTGTTCCTTGCCTTTAAAGCCGTCACGCACGTAAAGGCTGAAAATATTTTCGGTCGCCAGGCGCTTTTCGTAATAGACCTTGGGTCCGACAACCTGCACGCTGGAGATGCGGGCGGAAACGGCGTCGCCGCGAACCTGTATCTCCTTCAGCAATTCGTCGCGGCCGGGAATCTTCGCCAGCACACTTGTGGTGTAGGCGGCCTCGCCTTTCATCCACGCCGCGACTTCCGGATTCTTGAGATCCTCGAAGTAGCGATACGGGTCGTTCACCGTGACGCCGAAATAGGTGTCGGTGACGTTGCGGACCGGAGGTGCGGCCGGGCGGGTTTGCGCGGTAGCGGAAACGGCGGTGAGCGCGACCAGCGCGCCGACGGTGGCTTGCAGCGAAATCCGGGGAATTGTCATGGGGGCTCCGGCCAGGAATTGCAAAGGGCAGAAGTATGTCACCGCAGCGGCCGTTTCGACCGGTCCGCGCGATATACTCCGCGCCGCGCGGACGAAACGCCGCCCGCGGCGACGGATAGTCTACCCAACCGCCTTAACGCCCCCTTAATGGCCCATGAACGCCGACCTCTTCTCCGCGACCATCCTGCTCATCCTGGTCCTCGACCCCTTCGGCAACCTGCCGATCGTCGTATCGGTGCTGGGCCCGGTGCCCGCGGCCCGGCGGCCCAAGGTCGTCCTGCGCGAGTGCTTTTTCGCCTACATGATCCTGATCGCATTCATGGCCGGCGGACGGACGTTCATGCAGTGGCTGCAGTTGTCCGACGAGTCCCTCGCGATAGCGGGCGGCATCATTCTCTTCCTCATCGCGCTGCGCATGGTCTTCCCGCACCCGGACGGTGTGTTCGGCGATTCGCGCGGCGGCGAGCCGTTCCTGGTTCCGTTGGCCGTGCCGTCCATTGCCGGGCCTTCAGCGCTGGCGACGGTGATGCTGATGGCGTCGCGCGACCCGGTGCACATGACCACTTGGGTGATCGCGCTCACTGTTGCGATGGCGGTGACCACGTTGGTGCTGCTCGCGGCACAGCGCCTGCAGGACGTCGTGGGCGAGCGGGCGATTCAAGCGTTCGAGCGCCTGATGGGGCTGGTGCTCACCGCGATCGCGGTCGAGATGCTGCTGAACGGCGTCAGGACTTTCGCGGCCCGCCTGTCGCAATGACCGAAAGGCGTGCCGGCTGGGTCGAGGTCGAATGATGATGCTTCAGGCTGGAAGCAGATCTGAGCCATCTATCTTTACGGCACCCGCACGCAACAACTCACGCACCAGCGCTTTGGCCAATTCACCGGACGGAAGGCGCAGGCACGCCGCGTTCACGTCGCGAAAGAACCCGACGCGCTCGACATAGGCAGGCAGGTCAGCCAGCGGCATGCGCTGCCGGTCGAGCAGCCGGAACGTCAGCAGCACCTTGAGCGCGTGCCGGGCCACGCGCGCATCATCCGCCTCGAAGGCGGCGATTCGCGCGTAGGCGCGGGCGAGCGCCGCTGCGATGTCGGTGAACAACTCACCGTGTCCGGGAATCACGACCCGCGCATCCAGCGTCGCGATCAAGTCCAACGTCGCGCGCGTAGCCGGCACCGCGGCAGCATCGACGGCGCGCGGCAAGATCAAGCCAAAGCCATTCTCCCAAAGCGCATCGCCGGAAATCAGGATGCGGTGTTCTGGGTTGAAAAAGACGAGCGCGCCCATGTCATGGCCAGGGGCCGCCATTGCTTGCCACTCGAGATCGCCCCAGACGTGCGCGGAGCCAGCGCGCACGATCTCGTCCACAGCGAAGCGATCGCTCCGCTGATCGGCATAGTCCAGCCACAGCGCTTTCTGGTCCCAGCGCTCGATCAGCGGCGCCTCGCCTTCCGGCAACGCGATGCGGCAGCCATAGGCGCGCTGGATTGTCGCGTTCCCGCCGATATGGTCCGAGTGACAGTGCGTATTGACGATCCGGGCCAGCGGCTCGTCACCCAATCCGCGTTGCGAACGCAGCAGCGCGAGCGTCAACGGCGCGTGCCGAACGTAGCCGGTGTCGACCAGGACGTTGCCGTTAGGGCTCTTGAGCAGGATGTTGTTCGAAGAAAGCCAGTCGCGGATAAAGACGTGGATCTGCGGCGGCAACAACATGGATGTTACTGGAGCTTGCCCAGAAAATCGCGCACCAGCGCCACGCGGTCCGCGAGCGTCGGCGCGCCGCGCTCGATGCGGATACGGTCCTGCCCATGAAAGCGGATTCGGCCGTCGCGCTGCACCATAAGGATCAGGTTGCCGGGATCGAACGGCGGCTGCTTGATGAACTGGATCGACGTGCGTTCAGGTCCGGCGTCGATCTTGGCCACACCCAATTCCTTGGCGGTGAGGCGCAGCCGATGGCAGGAAAGCAGCGCCTGCGCGGAATCCGGCGTCGGACCGAAGCGGTCGACCAGCTCCTCCTGAATCGAATCGAGTTCCGCCTTCGTGTCAGCGCTCGCCAGCCGCTTGTACATGACCAGTCGCTCGTGCACGTCGGCGCAGTACAGCGATGGCAGCAACGCAGGGACATGGAGGTTGATCTCGGTCGTTACGCCCAACGGTTGTGACAAGTCGGGCTCGCGGCCCGACTTCAGCGCCTTTACCGAAGCTTTCAGCATGTCGGAGTAGAGCTGGAATCCGATCTGTTGCATCTCGCCGGACTGCGAATCACCGAGCACCTCACCGGCACCGCGGATCTCCAGGTCGTGCATCGCCAGGTAAAAGCCCGATCCCAGGTCTTCCATCATCTGGATGGCCTCGAGTCGCTTCTTGGCGAGCGCGGATAGGGCATCGCCGGGGGGAGTCAGCAAATACGCGTACGCCTGGTGATGCGAACGGCCGACGCGTCCGCGCAACTGGTGCAATTGCGCCAGGCCGAAACGGTCTGCGCGATCGATGATGATCGTGTTGGCCGTGGGCACGTCGATGCCGGTCTCGATGATCGTCGAGCACAGCAGCAGGTTGACGCGCTGCTGGTAGAAGTCGCGCATCACGTGCTCGAGTTCGCGTTCCGCCATCTGGCCGTGCGCGATGGCGATGCGCGCCTCGGGCAGCAATCGCGCCAGGATTTCTGCCTTGGTGGCGATCGTGTCGATGTCGTTGTGCAGAAAATAGATCTGGCCGCCGCGCTTCAACTCGCGCAACGCCGCTTCGCGGATGATCCCCGATGAATACGGGGCGACGAAGGTCTTGATGGCCAGGCGGCGCTGCGGCGCCGTGGCTATCACCGAAAAGTCGCGGATGCCCTCCAGCGACATCGCGAGCGTGCGCGGGATGGGGGTCGCCGTCAGCGTGAGGACGTCGACCTCCGCGCGCAGCCGTTTCAGCTGCTCCTTCTGGCGCACGCCAAAGCGGTGCTCCTCATCGATGATGACCAGTCCTAAGTTGCTGAACTTGACGTCGGACTGCAGCAGCTTGTGCGTGCCGATGACGAGGTCGAGCTGTCCCACGGCGAGCGCGGCAAGTGCCGCCTTCACTTCCTTGGCGCTGCGAAAACGCGAGAGCTCCGCCATCCGCACCGGCGTATCGGAGAAACGATCCGAAAAGGTCTGGAAGTGCTGTTCGGCAAGCAGTGTCGTTGGCACCAGCAGCGCCACCTGCTTGCCGTCCGCGAGCGCAACCCACGCGGCGCGCAACGCCACCTCGGTCTTGCCGAATCCAACGTCGCCGCAGACCAGCCGGTCCATTGGACGTCCAGACGTCATGTCGCCGATGACCTGCTCGATGGCCGCCGCCTGGTCGCCGGTCTCCTCGAAGCCGAACCCTTCCGCGAACGCCTCGTAGTCGTGCGGATTGAAGCCGAATGCATAACCCTTGCGCGCGGCGCGTTGCGCATAGAGGTTGAGCAGTTCGGCCGCCGTGTCGTGGGCCTGCTGCGCCGCCTTCTTCTTAGCCTTGTCCCACTGACCGCTGCCCAGTTCGTGCAACGGCGCGGCGTCCGGCGAAGCTCCGCTGTACCGGCTGATGAGATGCAGGCTCGCCACCGGAACGTAGAGCTTGGCGTCATTGGCGTAGACGAGTTGCAGGAACTCGTTCGCGCCGTCGCCCAGGTCCAGCGTCACCAGTCCCAGGTAACGTCCGATGCCATGCTGCTCGTGGACGACCGGATCGCCGATACGCACCTCGGACAGGTCGCGCACCATCGCGTCGACGTTGGAGCGCCGCGCCGACTCGCGCACGCTGCGCCGGACGACGTTCGCATAGAGTTCCGCCTCGGTGACGAAGGCCAGCTTGGCCTTCGGCCACGCGAAGCCGGAAGCGAGCGGGGCGGCGGCGAGCGACACTCTCTCGGCGCCGCGGGCAAACGCCGCGAAATCGTCGACGAGCGTGGGGCGCAACCCATACTCGGCGAAATACTGCTGCATCGTTTCGCGGCGCCCGGCGCTTTCCGCGACGATCGCCACCCGTGCGTCGGTCGTGGCCAGGAAGCGCTTCAGCGCGACCAGCGGATCATCGGCGCGGCGGTCGACCTGCACCGGCGGGAGCGGGGCCGTGGGTCCGGCACTGCTGCGCGTCAATTCGATGCGCGCGAACGGCTTGAGCGCGCCATTGAACTCGTCGGTGGGCAAGAACAGTTCGGTGGGCGGCAGCAAGGGGCGCGCCTTGTCGCCGCGCAGCAGCTTCCAGCGCGATTCGGTGTCCTGCCAGAAGCGATCGATCGCGCCGGGGACATCGCCGTGCAGGACGACGGTCGCGTCCGCAGGCAGGTAGTCGGCGAGCGTGGCGGTCGCTTCGAAGAACAGCGGCAGGTAGTACTCGATACCGCCGGGCACGACGCCGTGCGAAATGTCCTTGTACAGGTCGGACTTCGAAGGATCGCCTTCGAACAGTTCGCGGAAACGGCTGCGGAAGCGCGTGCGGCCGGAGTCGTCCAACGGAAATTCGCGCGCCGGCAGCAGGCGAACAGTCGGCACCGGATACAGCGTGCGCTGCGTGTCGACGTCAAACGTCTTGATGCTCTCGATCTCGTTGTCGAAAAGGTCGATCCGATACGGCAGCGGTGAGCCCATAGGAAAGAGATCGATCAGGCCGCCGCGCACACTGAACTCGCCGGGCGAGACGACCTGCGTCACGTGCGCGTAGCCGGCCAGCGCGAGTTGCGCGCGCAGGCGCTCGACGTCGAGCCGCTCGCCCTGCTGCAGGAAGAACGTGAACGCGGCGAGATAGGACGGCGGGGCCAGCCGGTACAGCGCTGTCGTGGCAGCCACGACAACCACGTCGCATTCTCCGCGCGAAACGCGATACAGCGTTGCCAGCCGCTCGGAGACCAAGTCCTGGTGTGGCGAGAAGTGATCGTAGGGCAGCGTCTCCCAGTCCGGGAACAGCGCCACGCGCAATTCCGGCGCGAACCACGGAATCTCCTCGCTCAGCCGCTGCGCCGAATGCGGATCGCCGGTCACCACGGTCACGATGCGCCTGGCCGCGACGCAATCGCGTCCGAGCTGCGCCAGTGCGAGTGCGTCGGAGGAGCCCGCAAACGGCCCGGCGGAAGTCTTGCGGCCCGGTTCCGGAATGGCGGGTAGCAGCGCGGGCAACGCCGGTTCCACCGCGTCTTCCGGCAGGACTTGCGCCTGCGATGTGGAGTCAGGAGCGTTCAAGGACGCAATTATACGGGGGCTGCAAAGACCTCACTCCCGCCTGCGCGAGCAGCGGAATCCGTATACTTGTTGCATGTCCGCACCGTCGCCCGCCTCTCGGGGTGCGTCTCCGTATCTGTTCCTGTCGCTTCCGCCTCTTTTCTGGGCGTCCAACTGGATCATCGGCCGCGCGCTGCATTCGGACGTCCCGCCGATGGGGATGACGTTCTTCCGCTGGCTGTTCGCAATCGTGATCCTGACGCCGTTTGCGTGGCCCCACTTGCGCCGCGACTGGCCGATCATCCGCGCGCATTGGAAAACGATGCTCGTGCTGGGCGCCATCGGCGTGGGGACGCACAACGGATTGGCCTACCTCGGCCTCAATTTCACGACGGCAACCAACGGCGTGATTCTCAATTCGTTCATCCCGATAATGATCATCACCATTTCGTGGATCTTCCTGCGGGAGAAATTGACGCCATTGCAGGTTCTCGGCGTGCTGGTTTCGCTCGCCGGCGTGCTGACGGTCTTGAGCAGGGGGAGCATCGACACGCTGCTCGGGTTTCGCCTGAACATCGGCGACCTCTTCATCATCGGGTCGATGGCGATGTGGGCGATCTACACGATCGGGCTGCGCTGGCGGCCGGCCGGCATCAGCATGTTGTCGTTCCTGCTGGTCGTGGCGGTGATCGGCGACTTGTGCGTCGTGCCGCTTTGGGCATGGGAAATGGCCCTCGGGCGATTCATCGTGTGGTCGTGGACCAGCGTGGCGGCGCTGGTCGCTGTCGCGACCTTTTCGTCGGTGCTTGCCTACATACTCTGGAACCGGGGGGTGGAGGCGGTGGGAGCGAATGTCGCGGGCCTCTTCGTGCACCTGATGCCGGTGTTCGGCGTAGTGCTCGCCTGGCTGTTCCTGGGCGAGCGCCTGCAGCCATTCCATGTCGCGGGAATCGCGCTCATACTTGCCGGTATATGGGCGACGAGCCGCTTTGGCGCCAAGCGCATCGAGGCGGACGAGGTGGCGGCGGTGGGAACGGATTAGGCGAAAAGCCAGAGGCCCGCATGGAAGACAACATCGGCAATCCGCAGCGCGTCGCGTTTCAGCAGCGCATCGTGGAATTGAAGATGGAGCATCGCGACCTCGATACCGCAATCGACCGGCTCGCCGCCGATTCCGCGCACGACGAACTGCAGTTGCGGCGGCTCAAGCGCCGCAAGCTGCTGCTCAAGGACCAGATCGCGCGTCTCGAGCGCGAGATCGACCCCGACGTTCTGGCCTAGGAACGCGACCGGCGGCTACGCAGGAACGCGGCCGTACTTGTCGTCAAAGCGGACGATGTCGTCCTCCTCAATGTAATTCCCGCAGGCCACTTCGATGAGCGCGAGCGTTTCCGCGCCGCGATTCTCCAACCGGTGGCGCGTGCCGACCGGAACGAACGTCGACTCGCCCTGCTGCACGTCGTAGACGCGCTCGCCGATGGTGACGTGCGCCGTGCCGCGCACCACCACCCAGTGCTCGCTGCGGCGATGATGCAATTGCAGCGAAAGCTGTCCGCCGGGCTTGACTTCGATGCGCTTCATCTTGAAGCCGGGTCCCTCCTCGAGCACTGTGTACGTTCCCCAGGGCCGCGAAATGGTCTTGTGCAGCTTGTAGGAATCGTGGCCGCGCGCCTTCAGTTCCCCGACCACGTCCTTGACCCGCTGCAGGTGATCCTTGTGCGCCACCAGCACGGCATCCCGCGTGTCGACGATGACCAGGCTGTCGACGCCGATCGTGGCGACGATGCGGTCCTCGGAATGGATGAACGTGTCGCGCGTGTCGATGGCGACGCGCTCGCCGCTGCCGCGGTTTCCATGGGCGTCGGCTGCCGTCAGTTCCGAGATGGACTGCCACGACCCGACATCGCTCCAGTCGAAATCGCCGCGCACGACGGCCACTTTGCCATCGGCGGCGGCGCGCTCCATGACCGCGTAGTCGATCGAGATGTTCGGCGAGGCGGCGAATGCGGCTGCGTCGATTTCCAGCGCGCTTTCGCCCGACTTCGCGGCGAGCTGTTCCCACACGGGCTTGAGCGCCTCGACGACCTCGGGTGCATAGCGCGCGAAGGTCGCGAGAATCGTGGCCGCGGTGAATGCGAACATGCCGGAGTTCCAGACGTAGTTCCCGGCGGCCAGATAGAGGCGCGCCCGCTCGACCGGCGGCTTTTCCACGAAGCGCGTTGCGGCGAAGGCGTGGTCCGCGATGGCGTCGCCGCACTCGATGTAGCCGTACCCTGTTTCCGGATGCGCCGGTGTGATTCCGAACGTCACCAGCCTTCCTTCTCGGGCCAGCCCGGCGGCGATCGACACGGCGGCGCCGAATGCAGCCTGATTCCGGATCAGGTGATCCGCGGCGAGTACCACCATGACCGCATCGGAGCCGTGGCGCGATTGCACGAGCAGGGCCGCCAACGCAACGGCAGGAGCCGTGTTGCGGCCGAAAGGCTCGAGCAGGTAGACCGCGTCGCGCGGCTCGTTGTCGCCGAGGCCCGCGTAAACGTCCTTGGTTCGGAAGTAATAGTCGCGATTGGTGACCGTCACAAGGCCCGTAACGCCGGCCAGCGACGCTGCGCGGTACGCCGTCTTGGCGAGCAGCGTCTCGCCGTCGGGCAGCGGCATGAATGGCTTCGGCGCGGTCTCGCGCGAAAGCGGCCACAGACGTGTTCCTGCGCCTCCGGACAGGATCACTGGAATTACGGGAGATTGTTTGTCGTTGTTCATGCGCAACTTCGCTTGCCAACACTGGGGGATACGAATTCTAGCGCGTTCCCCTGATCCGGGCTGCCAATGACGCGAGTCTAGGGGTTGCGAACCAAGCGCCTCGGGTCGAAGCCCAGGGCGGGAAGCCTTGCCACAATGCGCGCGTATACGCCGTCGCTCATCTGCGGCGCGCGGGCGAGAATCCAAAGGTATTCCCGTCCGGGTTCGCCGACGACCGCATAGCTGTAGTCGTCGGCCAGGTCGATCACCCAATAATTCGCCCAAACAAACGGCAGCCAGGCAAGCCAGTCCGGTGCGAAGCGCACCTTCAGCTTGGATGGCGAGGTGACCACGCGCGCCACGCCTTCGGCCTGCATCATCGAGCCGTCGTCTTTTCGGCACGCATTGACGACGCGAATAGTACTGTCAGCGTTGCTGCTGTAGGTGGCCGTGACATTGCGCGCGCACTTGCGCTCGAAGAAGTTCGGATAGCGCGCGATCTCGTGCCACGTCCCGGCATACCGGTTGAGGTCGAGCGCATCCACAACGCGCAGTGGCGCATCGGCAGCCGCGCACGGCGGCACGCCGCCCAGAAGCAGCATCAATGCAAACAGCGGAAATCGCAACGGATGTTCCATGGGCTTTCCAAGGTTGAATTGTTCGCGGCAACCCCCATCTTCCAGTGAACAGGGGATCTCGTACACTTGACGACGCCCCAAGCTCGCAACGCTACGGGCGAGCGGGTATAATTGGTGTGTAGCAGCAATGGCCGGGGCCGCCCGAAAGGACGGAAACGGACCCATCGATCACCGGGGGTGAACTGGTCTCGACGGGGGTAGTGAAGCAGATTGGGGCATGCCGAGGCGTCAATCCTCGTAAATCTTTGGCACTCGCAAATATAACTGCGAACGACGAAAACTACGCTCTGGCGGCTTAACCCCGCTGGACCTTGCACCGGAGGGCGCTCACCCCGGGTGATGTAACTGTCACAGCAAGGACATTTTGAGCGATCGCGTGCGTCCGGGTCACTTGAACGACACGCTAAATCTAGGTGACTGGTTTCCGCGCCGTCTGTCCGTCAACGGTTCGGAGATGAGAGCACAATGACTCGACTAAGCATGTAGGCCTGACTGTGGAGCGCTTCCGGACGCGAGTTCGATTCTCGCCACCTCCACCAAATCAAAGATAGCGGCCCCCCAGCGGGGCCGTTTTCTTGCCCTCTACATAGTGCAAGGGGGCAGTCAGATCAAGCGGGCGAGCAAAGATTCCCCTCCTAAGGAGCAGCGCCGCCACCGCGACACTGCCCAACAACTTCCAAATTGGCGAACCTAGGGAACCACTGGATCGCTCGTCGCCCTTCATTTTTGTCCATTCTCCGCACGAACCTAACTCGGGCTGACACGGGTTTCGGCATGGCGCCTACATCAGTCTCGGGGCGGAAACCCTAAGGTCTGGAAACAGGGAGTGATCAAAGCCCTACGTGAGGTGAGATCGTGGTTCTAGCCGACCCTACTGTTGCAAAAACGTTTTTGGTACTGCACCGCGAAACAAACGTCGTCCAGACGATGATCGCCTCAGGCGCTCCGGGCCCGTTAGTCGACGAATTGCTCGGCCAACTGTGGCGATTGCAGGGCAGGTTAGAAAAGCGAGCGTCGGTAGCGTCCGACGAATCGCGCGAAATGTTGACGGAACTTTGTCAATTCACGAGAAGTAGACTCGAGGCCACAGAACAGTCTCTATCTGTCGTTTCCACCCTCCACTAAGCCCGACAGACAAGGAGATAATCGTGCCGACCAAACCTAAGGTTTCAGTGGAGCCTAGACCAGACGGAAAATGGGCCGTGCAGACAGACCGAACCACTCGCGCGGACTCACTTCACCACCGCAAATCCGATGCAGTCGCTCGCGGGCGGGAGCTGGCCGAAAGTAAGCGGAGCGAGCTCGTAGTAAAGGACGGCGCAGGCAAGATTATGGCAAAAGATAGCCACGGCCGAGATCCGCGTCGAATCAAGGGGTGATGCGGTCGTTTGGCTCAGCAGTGGTTACCGTCAAAAGTCCGCCCGCCGCGTCAACCCGTGATCTCCCACTCCGCGTAGCCCGCGGCGATCTCGTGCCGCTCAGCCTTGTACCTTGCCCGATACCACTTGCTGGTCAACGGACCTCGGGCACGGAAAGGGTAGAGGAACACCGTCCCCGGTTTGGCTAGATCGTTTCGTGAGCGCGTGGCAATCTCGCGCCGGCCCGCCTGTTGCCTGTCAAATGTGCCCCTGTACCGGCCGAAAGTTGCTGCGCGATCAGCTGTGCGGGAGCGTCCTACTGCGAAATCCGGTTGCCGCCGATCCTCGCACACCAAAACGTCGTGCATCCTTCTGACGTATTGAACCATTGACGCCCGAAGGATCCGAATGGATTGGTTTCGCTTGTTTTCGCGGGAACGAGGCGCTACGTCGTTTTTCAAAGTGACGACTTTCAATGGCGCGTCCCATCATGCATCCAGCGTCCGCGCCGTTCGAACATCCGCAATGACTGACGCCCCAGGTCCTCCGCTTTCGGAGGAGATAAAGCGCCGGCAGGTTGCGCTTATGCTTCGCTACGTAACCGCAACGCGTGCTTTAAAAATACCTCCGGGTTTAACGGCCTAAACCTTGGTCATCGGGTCGAAAACAACCAGTAACCACCCCAAATTGCGACCCACGACGCGAGCGTTGTCTTTGTCACAAGCGGGACCGAGAGAAGATGGGCCATTTCGAAAAACTCGCCGTTGATGGGCCGCCCATACGGGAATCACCTATTGAATCTCACCCGCGTTTATCTTTTCCTTTAGGTCTTGTACCCAATCCGCTCCCGGGCCGCCCGCGAGCGTGGCACCGCGCTGTGTAACTCGGTTTGTCACACTGACCGCATATCTGATCGTGCTGCTGGGCAACCGTTTCACATGAAAGACAAAGTGTTCCGGATCGATGCCCGCCGCCGCTAGTACCGCTAGCGCGTCAGATACCTCTCCGGAATCGTAAATCAAATTCGCATCTCCGGTTACTTCCATGTTGGACCTCAGCGATTCCACTATGCGGTCTCAAGTGTAACGAGCCCTGATGGCAAATGGGCCCACACGCGCGCGCATTCGTATCTAGGTGAAGACGACACATGGCGTAGGACAAACCGCGCCCTCGAACAACTTGTGTTGTCGGCCTGTTCAAGAAATCACGCCGTGACCGTTATGTAAGGGCCTTCCTACGCATGAACAGGCGGTGACCCGGTCGCCGCAGTGGAAGACAACGGCTACATTGGCCTGCAGCGTCGATTGGCGGCGCGCAACCACAAGGAATGCATGAATACTTCGACGATTACCCCGCAGGGCAAGATGGTGACCGGACTCTTCAGCGATCGCGCAAGTGCAGAGCGCGCGTACGAGGGCCTGCACGCCCGCGGCTATGGCCGTGACGACGTGAACCTCGTGATGTCCGACGACACACGGAAGGCGCACTTCGGCACGACCCAAGGCGCGCAGACCGAATTGGGAAACAAGGCGGCAGAAGGGGCGGGCGTGGGCGGCGCAATCGGAGGTACCGTCGGCGCAATCCTCGCCGCGATTGCTGCAGTGGGTACCACCATCGCCATTCCGGGTCTCGGTCTTGTGATCGCGGGTCCGCTAGCCGCGGCAATTGCCGGTGCGGGCGCGGGCGGTGCTGCCGGTGGCTTGGTTGGCGCTCTCGTGGGCTGGGGCATTCCGGAAGCGCGCGTCAAGCGTTACGAAGCGGGTCTCAAGCAGGGCGGCATTCTCATGGGTGTGCGTTCGCGTTCCGATGATGACGCTTCATTCTTCGCCGACGATTGGAAGAAAAATCGCGCGACCGACGTATACGCTTGACACTCGTCGGTGTCAGGGCCACGGCCCCCGTTGTCGGGCCGTGGCCCCGGAAAGCGTCGTACGTCATTAGACTTGCCATCAGTGTGGCACCGGTCGCATCCGACACTGGCAGAGGTGTGAGCGTGGGAAGGAACCTTTAGTGCGCCCAAAGGGTAGCTCGCCGAAGGTACGCGGAGCTATGCTGTTACCGCACGAACGTGACGAGACACCTGACGGGCGCGGCGAACCTCGGGCAAAAATCGTTCAGGCGGCCCGCGATATTGAGAGCGGCAAGATCGATACCGATAACTATTCGCGCATAGGTGGCTGGTTCAACCGACTGTTCAAACGTAACGACTGAGCTGCGGATCATGCCTCGCGCGGGACGGGGCTTTATGAATACGATACGATTGCCGCGTCCCTTCGCGGAGGCGCAGGCCGACTTACGAGTGTGTGCCTACAGGCGCTCGCGTTGCTAGCGGAGTGAATTGGACTTCCCCGATGTGCGGCCGCTACGAACTCCACACCCAACCCGCTGCCATGGCGCTGGCATTCGGGCTGAAGTATCCGCCCGAGATCACCGCCCGCTACAACATTGCGCCCACGCAGCAAGTGCCGATCATCCGACGCAACGCGGATGGCGAGCGTGAGCTGTCACAGGTCCGCTGGGGGCTGGTCCCGTTCTGGGCAAAGGATCCATCCGTCGGAAGCAAAATGATAAACGCACGTGCCGAGACCGTTGTCAGCAAGCCAGGCTTCCGCGACGCGTATAAGAAGCTGCGGTGTCTGATTCCCGCTTCCGGCTTCTATGAGTGGGGAAAGATGACTGACGGCACGAAACAACCCGTGCGGGTTGCGATGGTGGACGACCGTCCGTTTGCGTTCGCAGGGTTATGGTCGCGCTGGGGTCCAAAGGATGCTGAGATCGAAACGTGTACGATCATTACGACCGAGGCAAACGAACTCTGCCAGCACGTGCACGACCGTATGCCAGTGATCCTGGCGGCCGAGAATTACGTCCGATGGCTTGACACCGCGGACGCCGACCCGGCTGACCTCTTGCGACCGTATCCTTCCGACGCCATGCGCGCTTACCCGGTCTCTACGAAGGTCAACAGCCCCAAAAACGACGACGAGTCGCTCATCGAACCCCTGTCACGATGATCCCGGGTCGCTTGCTATCGCTGGTTGCGCTGCTTCTCACGGGCCGCCGGATTTTGGGAGCGCGCCCGCCATGAAGCGCTGTTCGCCTGCGCGCATCAATGTTCGCCTTTTCGAACGGGGCGATGTGGCGCTGGACGTATCGCGACGGCTCCCGCCAGGAGCTGCCTCGCATCGACTTCTCACAACGCAACATCGGGTCTATATGCTGGATGTCCGTCGACCAACTCGTGCAACAGTTCGGCCCCAGCAGGTAGTCGAGTTTGGTGCCCGAGATCCCCGTCTGCGCACTTCCGTGAGGCCTAACGAAACAAGCTAACCGGCGGCCCGCTGCGGCGGGCGCCAGCTCTCGCATGCGGGCGTCCGCGCTGAGCGGCCGGTTAGGCCGCATTGTTGCCGCTAGCCTGCCAATCGGCTGCGTAGGGACCCCGAAAGTTGATAGGCGGAGACGTTACCGAAAGATATACGAACTCGACGGAACCAGTGTTCTCAAGGCCATGGACGTCGCCCTCCGCAAAGCGCACAACATCGCCTTCCGCGAATGGCGCAGTTGCGGCACCCCCCCAACAGCAGGAGGCCGCTACCGCGCAGCGCGACCCAGACCTGTTCAGAAGCCGCGTGCGCATGCGGCGGGTTCTTTGCGCCGGGGGCGACGGTTACTCGGGTAATGGTCACGCGTTGCGACCGTGAATTCTCCGGGAAAAGTAACTGCTCGGAGGTTACGCCACCGTTGGCGAATGACCCGACCTCGTCTCGGCGAATGATCTCCACAGATAACTCCTGAATGCGGCCTAACGAAACAAGCTAACCGGCGGCCCGCTGCGAAGCCCCGCATGCGGGACGTCCGCGCTGAGCGACAGGTTAGGCGTCAAATTGCTTCGCGAGGCGTCCCACAGCCAGGTGCGAGCCTCATCGGGGAGATAGCGATCGCCATACTCCCGACGGGCTTTATTGAGCCGATTTCAAGTATCCGTACAGGAACCCGCTAGTGACCAGATCGTTGTCGTTTGCGTTGGTACAGACAGAAAGCGGGCTGGCGACTTCTACGCCAGAGGGGAACTCGTATCGATGAAAGATCCGTCCGCTCGCACTCGCAATAGATTCACGAATGGAAAATATGGTTCCTCCGCGAAACAGGCGAGTTTGAATCGAGGCGTTTGGAGCGACTTCGATTCCCAACAGGTCAACTGCTGTGACAACGAGGACAGTTCCAGGGGGGATGGTGAATGCCGCGCTCGATCCATCCGAAGCCAGGACCTTGTTGAAATTGCCCGTCTTACCGCCAAAGCCCGGACATGCGCCTATTTCCGAAAGATCAGCTTTCAACGTTACGATCTGGGTAGCGACCGGGGTAGGAAGGTTGCTGATTGCCACCGTTCCTTGAACGGGTAGCGGAGTGTTGACAACCCTGACGTCCAGCCCGGAAGGCGGGCCGGCGGCGATTGCCGGGATACCGGAAACCATAAGCCCGACGGCAAGCGCGACCGAGAACCAATGCGTGGAATTCCTTTTAGACTTCATGGTGACCCTCCTACCTGTTTAGGGAAAGAGCATGGTTCACATCCTCCAATTTCCTGCGCTCAAAATTACTGCGTCGTGCAAGGCAGGGCGCCAGTCGGAGAACCACGTGCAAGGCACTGTGGTCTGGAAGGATGGGGAGTCGGAGGCGCCGCGGAAATTTTGCACCCAACGTCCGGTCCACAGCAACTACGATGACCGGCCACAGCCCGTCCGGCGCGACGCGTCGGCCGAACGCTTGAGGTGCGGATCGGGGGCTCCCGACACCTTACTGAAAGCAGAGGACCCAATGCGCGGGCCATATCGCGCTCCTGCTCGCCACCTCCGCCAAACCAAAGAATCGCGGCCACCGTGTGGACCGTTTTCTTGAAAAAAGCGACGCAAAGGAGTAATGTATTTTCTGGGGGTTGACAGGACCCCCGGGTTTTATCCCTCCAAGGCGGTGCCCCGTCCAATCCTGTGAGCGTCGCGTGACGGATGCGGGCACCCAACCATGCTGGCAATCCGTCCGGGCGCAATGCAACCTTGTGCTTGGAGGTGTCGTCATGCGCTATCAACTGAAGCAGATTTACTGCCGTCCCTGGACGTTGAGCGGCCTCTCGCTAAAGCTCATCGAGAGCCACTACGAGAACAACTATGGCGGAGCGTTGCGACGCCTGAATGCCATCACCGAGCAGCTCGAGTCGCTCGACTTCGCTACGACACCCGGATATGTGATCAATGGCTTGAAGCGTGAGGAACTGATCGCGCTCAATTCCACGCTGTTGCATGAACTCTATTTTGCAAGCATGGGCGGCGATGGCAAGGCGAAAGGCGCCATAGCCGAAGCGCTCACGCGCGACTTCGGGTCGGTTCAGCGCTGGCGCACCGAGTTTTCCGCGATGGGTTATGCATTGGGCGGCGGCTCGGGCTGGGTGCTTCTCACCTGGATGCCACGGGATGGCCGACTCATCAACCAATATGCGAGCGACCACAGCCAAGCGATCCCTGGTGGTATCCCGGTGCTCGCACTCGACATGTACGAACACGCTTACCACATCGACTTTGGTGCAAACGCGAAGGCTTACGTGGATGCGTTCCTGCGCAATATCGATTGGCAAGCCGTCGAGGGACGCTACGAAGATGCGACCAAGGTGGCGCCACCGCGACCGCTGGTACAGGAGGAATTCGGCGACCTGCCGGGCGTCGGCGTCGAGGAGGTGCGAAAGATGCTGGCCGAAGGCAAGCCGCTGCAGCTCATCGACACGCGGCCAAAACACTTCGTTTCGCGCCAACAAGATATAGCCGAAGGCGTTGCCTGGCGCGACCCAGAGCGCGTCGACGAGTGGATGGGCGAGCTCTCCAAGGAGAAGCCGGTTGTCGTGTACTGCGCCTACGGCTTTCATGTCGGCTGCCGCACCGCGATCGCACTGCGCGATGCGGGCTTCGACGCCCGCTACATGACGGTTGGCCATTCCGGCTGGAAGGCCGTCGGCGCGCCGGTCAAGATGAACGCATGAGGCGCCCGACGATGAAGAATCTCTTCATGTCGCTGATCAGCGGTTTGTGCGTATTCGGAATACCAGGAGGAACAGCAATGGCTGAAACAGTGAACTTCGATCAGGACAAGGCGGGCGCGCCACCCGCGGGGTGGAAGTCCGGAGTGACTGGGCGCGGGTCGCCAAAGTGGACCGTCGAGAAGGACGGCACGGCGCCCACTCCCCCAAACGTGCTCAAGCAATCAGGGAGCGGAACGTTCCCGTGGTGCGTAAAGAGCGATACCTCGATCGAGAACGGCTCGGTCGAGGTTAAGTTCAAACCGATCTCTGGCCATGAGGATGCCGCCGGCGGGCTGGTCTGGCGGTGGAAAGACGGTGACAACTATTACGTCGCGCGTGCCAACGCGCTGGAGGACAACGTCTCGCTTTACTTCACCCAGATGGGACGACGTAGCACCATCAGTTATGTCAACGCACCGGTGGCAAAGAACGAGTGGCACACATTGAGAGTGGAATTTGCCGGGAAGAGCATACGCGTCGCTCTGGACGGCAAGTTCTATATCGAACAGGAGGATCACCACATCAGCGGGTCGGGATCGGTTGGCGTATGGACGAAGGCGGACAGTGTTACCTCGTTCGACGACTTCACCTACAGTTCGGTCGCGACCCGCTAATTCACGGCCTGCAATTTGACGTCGGATAATCCAATTTGGCGGTCCGGGCGACGACGGGCTCGCTCGTACTTGACAGCAGCCGTAGGATGCGCAAAAGATAAGTCGTCGCGGTCGTCCGCTGGACTACGAAAGGAACGCCCATGAAGGCAAGTGACTTGCGCATGGTACTGGCCCTTGCCGCGGTCGGCGCGTTCGCGCTCACGCCCGGCGTCGGCGTTGGCAGCAAAGACGCGTTCGATCCGCTGCTCGATGACAGGACGTTTTGCGGACCGCCGGTCGGACGTCCGGCCTTGCTTCAGACGCTGGTCCTCGCGCAGGCGGAGACCAAACCCTTCAAGCCGCAGCCGATGCAGGCTGCGGGCGGCGAAGTCCCGCTGTACGACAACCTGGGCACGCTGTCCTTCAAGGTAGGAACGCGCGACGCGAAGGCGCAGGCCTACTTCGACCAGGGCATCCGCTGGGCCTTCGCGTTCAACCACGCCGAGGCGCAGCGCGCCTTCCAGGCCGCGCAGAAGGCAGACCCGAAACTCGCGATGGCCTGGTGGGGGGAGGCGATGGTGCTGGGCCCGAACATCAACGCGCCGATGATGCCCGAGGCGGTGGCGCCGGCGCTTGCCGCGCTTGCCAAAGCAGTCGAATTGGCGCCCGCTGCGCCGGCGAAGGATCGCGCATTGATTGCGGCTCTCCAGAAGCGCTACTCGGCGGACCCGAAGGCCGAACGTGCCGCGCTCGACGCGGCCTTCGCCGATGCGATGAAGTCCGTGGCCGAGAAGTACCCGGGCGATGACACGGTGCTCACGCTTTACGCCGAGTCCGTGATGGACACGCAGGCCTGGGATTACTGGGAGGCGGGGGGCGCGAAGCCCAAGGGCCGCGCCGCGGAGTTGCTCGCTGCGCTGGAGAAGGTGCTCGCACGCAATCCAAATCACCCGGGAGCGATCCACCTCTACATCCACGCGGTCGAGGCTTCGTCGAATCCCGATCGCGCGTTGCCGCACGCGCGACGCCTGGCCGCGTTGATTCCTGGCGCGGGCCACATCGTGCACATGCCTGCCCACATCTTCTACCGCGTTGGTCTGTACAAAGAGTCGCTGGAAATCAACAAGCGCGCTATGGCCGTCGACGAAAAGTACTTCAGCACCTCGCCCTCGGACCCAATGTACAAGTCGGCCTACTATCCACACAACATCCACTTCGTACTGGTCTCGGCACAGATGGGTGGCGACGGCCCGACCGCGATTGATGCTGCGGGCAAACTCGACGCGTCGTTATCGGACACGGTGATCGCGCAGTTCGCGGTGCTGGAACCCATCAAGGCCGCACCTTACCTGGCCCATGCGCTCTTCAGCCCGCCTGAGGCGATCCTGGCCTTGAAGGAACCGCCGAAGGAGCAGGTGCTGGTATCCGCGTTGGCGCACTACGCACGCGCGCTGGCCTTCGCGACGAAGAAGGACGCGGCGGGCGCACAGCGCGAGATCGCCGCGATCGCCGCGATCGAGCAGAAGGCCGATTTCAAGCCCTACACCGAGTGGGCAGTGCCGGGTAAGGAGATCGTGCAGACGGCGCGCTTAGTCGCGGTCGCGCGCCTCGCCGACGCACAAGGCGACCTTCCGGGCGCGGCGAAGGCCTACGAGGAGGCGATCGCGGTCGAAGACGCGCTCGCCTACATGGAGCCACCCTACTGGTATTACCCGATCCGCCAGTCGTTAGGCTCTGTCTACTTGCGGCAGGGCAAGCTCGACGACGCGGAAGCAGCGTTCCGCAAATCGCTGTCGCGCGTACGCGGCAATGGCTGGGCGCTGGCGGGGCTCGCGGAGACGTACCGTCTGAAGGGCGACACGGCCGCCGAGAGGCGCACTCGTCGCGCGTACGCCGAAGCGTGGCTCGGCGATCCGGCCGGCCCTCCGATCGCCGCGCTCTAGCTTACGAGGCCTCGGAATCACTCTCCTATTTCTGCTTCGCGTGAACGAGTAAGCCAGCGATCGAACGTCACGCATCGCGAGCGGCTCCCACGGAACTAGCCTTCGTCGGCCGTAAGGTGGATCTTTTTACGTCCGCATTGAGGAAGTCTGTTGCCTTCCTACGGACATCTCAGAGGGACACCGATACAAGAGGATCGACGGTTCAGCCATTCTACCCATGCGGCCTGGACCTTCATCTGGCAGACGGCAAGATCGATTCAGCGCCCGCCGGGGGAGATTCAACGGTAAGGAGGCAAAATGGACAGAATCACTCTCGCGACGGCAACTTCGTTGACACTGATGACGATGTGTTCAGTCCCATTCGCCGACGCGGCTGGAAATATAGAGCAGGGTGCGCCAGCGCAGGTCGTGAAATCGCAGTCCGACGAACAGTCCTGGACCAAGGGCGACGATGCCGAAGGCGGATTGCCGGCGAACAACGGTGCGACCCAAACGCCGCCAGCGAAACATCCTCCGACTGCGATCATGGATAAGGCGACTCCCACCGACAAAACGGTGGCCGAGAAGAAGAAGGCTGCCGGACATGGCCCGACCAATGTGATGGATCGCGCCGCGCCCGATCAGAAGTCGTCTGACGAATCGTCGAAATCGGACGCGCCCGCCAAGTAACTCGGCAACACCTGGAGCGCACTGAACCGCCGCATTATTCTAAGCGCACTGCTTGGGCGAGTTGTCCGTCCGCGCGACGTTTTGGAGAAGGACCTATGGATCGGAAGCCATTCACCCCCAAGGCGTACCTGAAGGTGGATTGCCCATACTCGTTCAAGTATCTACTGTTCATGGCCGAGGCCGGGCTGCTCGATCGCATCGAAGTAATCAGGTGCGACCCAAAAAACGCCGCGTTCGAACGGGTCAAGCTCAAGCTGGCCGCGGCAACCAACGAGCCAGCGACATTTCCGACTGTCGAGGTAGAGCCTGGCCGCTATCAGTCGGATTCAGACCAGTTGATCGAGTATTACGCGCAAAGGAACAACGTTTATCCCGGTGACCTTCCGGCACTAATGTTCTATAAGCAGGGCATATTCCCGCAGTTGCAGGAAGAGCACTCGAGGGGAGAGCAACGCTCCTAGTAACGATCCATTCGTCGATCTGGCTGCAATCGATGTCGTACTGTCAAGCGCACCGCCTCAACAAACCCAATAGTGACGGCCTCCGAGCGGGGGCCGTTTTTTGTTCGTTCTGACCATGAGGCTGCGTGTTGTAGGGATCGCCCTACCAGCTTTTAATGAGCAGCCCTGCAGCAATCGCGCCGGTGACTCGGTATCGTCAGAGCCGTGCGGCTGGCACTTCCAGCGACTTCGAGGAAGGATTAGTCATGTTTATGATCCAGCGAAGTGTGGCAGCGGTAATCGTGGTTCTCGCGCTCGGTGCATGTTCGAACATGAACAACGGCACCATGGCGCGTTCGCCGCAATTGGAAATGCCCTATCCGACCACGCCGACGGCACCGGTGATGGGCTCTCAAGACAAGGTAGAAGGCTCGCAAGCGCCGGCGGTACAAGGTCCGGCGAAGTAGGAGACGTTACAGCGGCCTCCAGCGAAGCGAGCGAGCGCTACCGCCGCGACTGAAGCGAAACACCTGCTCAGTTGGGCTTTGTACCTACTAGTACCGGCTGATAAAACACGCCATCAAGCCTGGTTGCACGTTGGAAGCCCGTCGCGTCCATCATTGCGAGAATACTGTTCACGCCAATTGCGTAATAGCGTGATCGCATTTTCCGGGTCCGAACGTTGTGGCTTGCCAGCGTCTCCTCCAGAATGAACATTGTCACGTCGTAATGATCCTTTTCGAAATCCCACACTTGCACGACTAAATTGCGAACCGAATTGCGAGTAAACGCACGAATTGGTTTAATGATGTTCTTCCCACGCGGCTCCTGATCGTAGTCGCGAACGGTCAAGAGACAGCCGCCACCTGGTCGAAGACATGCAAACATTTGACCCAATGCTGTCGAGATGTCGGCGTCCGTCAGCAAATGTGGTATCGAATTGTCACAGGAGATGACAAGGTCAAACCCTCCGCCATGATGGGCAAAGGCTTGCCGCATGTCGCATACGGTCAGGTCGGTGCGGTGATTGCGCCGCTCTGCCTCAATTCTGGCCCGCTCGACCGCGCGGGGAGAAAGATCAGAGCCGGTGACCTGGAAGCCGTTCATCGCAAGCGCCAAGACCTGGGTTCCGATGCCGCACGAAACATCTAGAACAGTATTGTGAGCGGGCCATTGCGACTGGATGATGTTAGTTAGCACACGGCCCTGCCACGCCAGGCTCGTCTCCCAGTCATCAAATATCAGGTGATGATCGGGAGCCAAGTCGTCGTAAAAGCGCGACACGCTACTCATATGGTCCTTGGCAAAAGAGGAAGTGCGAGTGAGTCCGCCTGCGCATCAGTGAGACTTTTCACCCGTCTGTCAAACGTCCTTGTCGCGCAGGGAATCAGTAGATAACCGCCGCGCCTCGGCCACCGCAGATACCCGGTTGTGCACATTGAGCACGTCGAAAATTGTCGCGACATGGCTCTTGATTGTGCCTTCGGTGACGTTCAGTTGGCGGGCGATCGACTTATTCGATAGTCCCTTAGCCAGCAGCGCAAAAACTTCCCGTTGCCGTGGACTGAGAAGATCCAGACGACCGGAATTCGTGCGGCGTTCGCTTTCCGACAACCCAATTCTGTCAGTCGGTGTCGCTGCCGACCCCGACCCCGGCGGTTCGAGCATACTCATTAGTTGCGGCGGCAGGTATTGCCCGCCAGCGAGAACCAGGCGGATTGCCTGCAGCATGACCTTGGAATTTGCTGACTTTGGAATGAATCCCGCGGCGCCGGCGCGCAGGGCCGCCTGCGCCTCGGCCCCGCCGTCGACGCCGGACAGTACGATGAGGGGCACCGTGGGATGGGCCATGCGCAGGCCATCGATTGTCCGCGCACCGCTCATTCCGGGCATGTTCAGGTCGACCAAAGCCAAGTCAATGTCGGGGTGCGTGTCGAATATCTGTTGAAGCGTAACGGCATCCCAGGCCTCGACAAAGTCAATGGCCGTGTCGAGCTCAGCGAGTTCGCCGCGCAGTCCCGACCGGATCAACGCGTGATCGTCAGCCAGCAGAATCTTCATCGCAAGTGCCTGCATCTGTCATCTTGCGCATCTTCCATGCGAAGTGCGTCAACACGGCGCGGAGCTTGGCTGGAGCAACAGGCTTGTGCAGAAGTGGGTAACCCGCGTCATTTGCCGACCGAATCGTCTCGGGCCGTGTATCTCCGGTGATCAAGATACCGGAAAAAGGTGCGTCGGTCAGGCTCGCCAACTGTCGCAGCAGGTCGATTCCACTCAGGACATCTGATAGCCACAAATCACACAGGACAAGCACCGGCTTGCCGGGCACCATAGCTATTGCCGCGTGAGCGCCTGTGGCATCGCCGACGAGGGTCACTTCGCATCCAAGTTCACTCAATAGCGCCTTGCTTCCGGCGAGAACCAGAGGATCGTCGTCCACAACCAGGATCGCCGGCAATGGTTGTCCCGGCCGCGCCAGCGTGGAATCGCTCCTCGTGGTCTCATGAACCCAGTGAGCCTCGCCTGCGCGAATGCGCAGTGAGAACACGGACCCTCGCATTGGCGCGGAACGGAGCGAGACCTCGGTCTCGAGCAAGCGTGCGATACGGGTGACGATCGCCAGCCCTAGTCCGAGCCCACGATTGCGATCCCGCGCGGCATTGCCGATCTGGTAGAACTCCTGGAAAACTTCGCTCTGCTTTTCGGGAGGAATCCCGATGCCGCTGTCGCGCACTTCGATCTGCCAAGCGGCGCCGCGACGCCTGCAGCACAGCAATACTGTGCCTTGGCTCGTATACCGTATGGCATTGGCAACGAGATTGGAAAGTAGGCGGTGCAGCAGCAATTCGTCCGTAACGAGCACGGCGCTAGTTGGCCGGACTGCCAGGCGGAGGCCTTTCTCCGTCGCAGCATCGGCGTGCTCGGCGTACACCTGCGCAAAAAGACCGCCGAGCCGGAAGGGCCGCGGTTCAACGACGAGCGTTCCTGCATCGAGCTTCGATATGTCGAGCAGGGTGTCGAATAGCCGCTCCATTGCCGACACTGCCTTGGCAAGATCGCTCACGATGGTCTCGATTTCGCTTCCCTGCGTTCGCCGTTGCAACGTTGCGGTAAACAAGCCTATGGCGTGTAGCGGTTGGCGCAGATCATGACTGGCCGCGGCGATGAAGCGCGATTTCGCCTGTGTGGCGTGTTCAGCAGCGTCCTTCTGCGCGACGAGTTCGCGTGTCGCGATCTCGATTCGCGCTTGCAGCGCCTTGGTGTCCGCCTGCAAGCGCTTTGCCATGTCGTTGAAGCCTTCGTTCAGTGCGCGGAATTCGCCACCGCCCTCCGATAGTAATGGCTCGACGTGCGCTCCGCGGCTCAACTTCTCCATGGCCCCGGCCAAGCGTCGAATTGGGCGGATGACGCTGTTCCCAATGCCCAGTGCGAGAACAACGGCAAGCAGCAGAGAGGCTGACCCAATGCCCAACCCCACAATCAACAAATGCCGCTGGTCAGCCCGTGCCGACGCACGCGACATGGCGACCGTGATTCCTCCTACTTTTGCCGGCGCACTGCTCGGTCCCATCTGTTCAGGAACGTCCGCTGTGTCAAGCCGCGTCGCCAGGACCGGCTGCGTGAATCGTGCGGTCGCGTCACCGTTCCTTGCGATGGTAGACGTGGCACCGGCCACGACTTGGCCACGCGCATCGGTAATCGTCACGCTGGCGACACCAGCTTCTCTGGCGACCGATTGGGCGAGCCGGTCAAGGGCGGAGCTGTCGCCCGCGAACAGTGCGAACTCTGCGCCAGGCGCCAGTTGCCGCGCGAGCGAATTGCCTCGCTGCGCGAGCACGACGTCGACCTCGGCGATACGCATATAGGTGAAATAGCCGACCAACGTGAGCAATATCGTGACGCTTGGCAAAAGTGCCAAGAACAGGACGCGCGCGCGGATGCCCCATTTCTTCATGGCGCCTTCCCTGGGGTTGCGGAATCGACGGAGGTCGGACGGAGTGGAGCCTGCCGGCCGTCACCGCGGGCGGCTAACTTTGAAGCAAGCGTGGCATCGTCGTCCAGCGAAATTCCCAGGGAACGCGCGACGGTGTGGTTTACGCTAACGGCGAAATACCTTGGATATTGCGGCGCCGGCAATGCAGCGTCGCCCGTCAGGAAGCGTCCGGCAATTTCCGCGCCTTGCCTGGCCACCTGGCTCGCCGTTGAATACAGGCCCAGTAATGCACCGGCCTTGACCAGACCTTCGGAGAAGCCGATCACCGGCACCTGCGCGCGATAGCTGGTCAGCATCATTCCATATGCCGTTGAGGCATTGAACACGACTGGGTCGGGTAGCGCCAACAATGCATCACTCGCCGGCAGTACCCGCTGCAATGCACTGTAGATTGCTGCGGATTCCGCGATTTCGGCGATGTCAACGGCAACGTCGCGTTCTCGGGCGCCTTCGCGCAAGTCCTTTGCGAGCTCGGCGGAAGTCGGGCCGAGCACGACCCCAATGCGCATGCGGCCGGGGAGGGCGATGCGCAGCAGATCGAGCTGACGCGACAGTGGCTGGTCTATGTAAACAGCCGAAAGTCGGTGTGGCCTGCCATCTCCGCGACGCGGCGTGAGCCGTTCGAACGCCTGGCGGGGAATCAGCAGGCATAGCGTGGGCGGTATCGCAGGCAGCGTTGTTTCACGAGCGACGACGCTCCGCGCCGCGGCAAGGCCGACCGTAATTACAAGATCGTAATTCTTGAGAAGTTGGTCGTCCGCAGTCATGACGTGCTCGGAACTCACCACGTCGACCCGCTCGCTGCCGCGCTGTGACTTGATGCCCGCGCGCAACTCGTCGGCCACTTGCTGGTAGGTTGCGGCCTGATCGCTCAGCACCAACAAAGTGTCCGCGCGTGCGCGCGTTCCCAAGGCACAAGCTCCTGCAAACACCGCGAACAGGCAGAGCCTGATGCAAGGACGTAGGAGGATGGTTGCGGACAATTCAGGCATTCCGCGCTAGAACTTGACTCCCACCGTCAGCCACGCTCGGCGCTCCGCGAAATTCTCCGGGCGGAACTCCGTGTAGTGCCTGTCGAACAGGTTCTCGACAACAAGAGCAACTTCCGCGGTGCCGCGTTCGAAAGGAAAATTCCTCGCTACGCGAATATCGACGCGACTGAAGCCCTGCTGTACGGCCGGCACGCCAATGGGCTTGTAGGCACTTTGCTGGTGAAACGTCAGACTCGCATCCCAGGTTTCCGCAAAATGCTGCGTCATCAGCACATGCAGGGTGTTGCGCGGCGCCGACTCCGAATAGCTGCCGAAGCGATCATCGCTGTCAGCCTGAAGATGCGTCGCCGAAATCGCTACCGAACTTTGCGGGAAGGGACGCCAGACGAATTGTCCCTCGATGCCCCATTGCCGCACGTCGTCGCCGTTCACGACGGTTCGCGGCGACGGCGGAAAAGTGATTCCTTCGTTGGTCAGGTGAATGAGGTTGTGTAGCGTCTCGTAGAAGGCTTTGACATCCAGCGTCGCACGCCACTGCGGCCACGCACCAAGGTAGCCCACCTCGGTGGCGACAATCGACTCGGGTTGCAGACCGCCCTGGGTGATGACGATCGTGCCTGGCGGAGGCCCGATGATGATGGAGCTAGGAAGCTTTTCTTCGAACAGTGTCGGCGTGCGCAGCGCCTTGGAAACGCCGAGCCGGATGACATGATCCGGAGCAACGTGGTAGTTGACGGAGACCTGTGGCGCAACATCCGTGCCGGTCAGGTCATTATTCTCGAGCATGCCCCCGATATTGACGAGCATGGCGTCCGTGACGCGCCACTCGAGATGCCCGAACAGGCGCCCGACACGTAACCGCTCTGCCTGCCGGAGGAGCAACGGTCCCTCCGCAACGTCCTCGCGCAGACTGCCGCCCCATACGCCACGCCACGCCGGGCCCAGAGTGAAGTTCTGCTGAACTTCGAGATCGGTACGGCGCACGGAGCTACTGTCGTCCAGTGGAAAGCGCTCGTCGTTGAATGGCGGCAGCGGCTCGGTCTGGAACCGATCATGCAGGTTGAAGCTGTAGTAGTAGATCTGCGCGTAAAAGCCGTTGTCGGCGTCCAGGCTGCGTTCCCACTTGAGCTGCGCGTAACCGGTCTGGAAGCGGGCGTTGCGCGAAGGGTCGGAGAGGGCTCCAGTGCCCACGCCGCTGGTCCGATTGGTGACGCCGGCCTGGAGCATCACGCTGTCGATAGGTGTCAACTGCAAGTCCGACCGGAAGGTGGCGAAGTTAAGCGCATTGTTGTCGGCGATGTTCGCGAAACCGCTATCCGACTGGTGTTCCGCGGTGATCCGGTACTCGAAGCCATCCTTGCCGCCCGCGTAGCGCGCCACGCCGTCAAGGATATTGTTAGTTCCAGCGTTGACCGTCGCAAAGGTTCCGCGCTGCAGTGCCGGGTGCTTCGTGATGAAATTGATGGTGCCGAGAAATGCGCCGATGCCATGAGAGGCCGTACTCGGCCCGCGCACGACCTCGATGCGCTCGATATCATCCAGCGCGAGGGGGAAGTCGTTCCAGTCGACGCCACCCAGTGTCGCGTTGTTCATCGATCGACCATCGATCAATACCTGGAGGCGCGAGAAATATTCGCGGCCGAGTCCGTGATAACTGACAATGGGTTGCTGGCCTTTGACGCGAGTTGAATAGCTGACGTTGAAGCCAGGCACCATGCGGAACAACTCGGGGATAAGGCGAACGCCGGATGCCCTGATCGTTTCCTGGTCGATGACCGTGACGGCCTGTGGCGCGTCGGCAATGTTCTGACGGAGGCGCGATGCCGACAACACGGTGGGAAAGTCTGTCAGAAACTCACGCTCGGAGAGTTCCTGCGCGAGCACCGGTCGGCAGTGCAAGACAACGCAGAGCAGCGCGCAGGCGAGCGAAGCGGGCGTCGCTTGCTTCATCGGTGGTCTACACCTCGTTGTTATCGCTTATCCGGCGGCGCCCGCATGCCGGCACCGCTGAGTGCCATCTGCAAGCTGATTGGAGGGCCGCAGGGCCTCACTTGTCAATACCGGTCGGGTTCGCTTCTACTTTTGGCGTATGCCGAAAGGTATAGATGCGTGACGCGAGCCACCGATAGTATTCAGCGGATGTCCAAATGGTCCAGCAGGCTCAAATCAGCGCGGCGAACCGTGCGTACTCAGTATTGAGAATTGACTCCGATTGGATGCTGCCTTCAAATATCGGAAAGATGTGGGCAGCTCGACATGCGCTTGGCAGGAGACGCACATATGTGGACTCGCAGACATTCCGGTGCCGCTGGATTGGTGCTCATGCTGGCTTGGCTGCCGCCTGCGTTTGTCGCACCGTGCTCCGGCCAAACTCCGGGCCCGCCCAATCTTGGAGCAGCCGCGACACCGCTTGGTCCGCGTTGGATGCTTACGGGAAGCCTTGCTGAACCGCGGGTTTTCCACACGGCGACATTAATGGCCAATGGCAAGGTGCTGGTCGTAGGAGGATGGGACGGCAGCAAGGGCATTGCGGGCGTGGAGTTGTACGACCCGGCTGGAGGGACATGGAGTCATGCGGCTCCGCTCAACGCACCTCGCGCAGGCCACACGGCGACGCTGCTGCAGGATGGGCGGGTCTTGGTCGTGGGGGGAGGGGGCGGGTTCCAAAATTATGTTCCGGACTTTGCGGAACTTTACGATCCCCTCACCAACACCTGGAGCAAGACAAGCTCGATCTCCGGACGGAGTGACAGTACTGCGACGCTGCTGCAAAACGGAAGTGTACTTATCGCAGGCGGAAGCGACAGTGCCGGAAAATTCTTGACCACGGGGGCGCTCTTCACACCGGCCACTGGGGATTGGAGAACCATCGCTGGTCTCGCGGACCCACGGGTGGCTCATCAAGCAACACTTCTGCAGGATGGCCGCGTCTTGGTAACTGGAGGATGGGATCCCTTTGGCGTAGATATCGGTAGCGCCGAACTCTATGACCCGCTTTCCGGAACATGGAAGGGGACGAACGGCGCGGGCCCCCTGCAAGGGCTGTTCACCACGACGTTGATGCCGAATGGCTTGGTGTTGGCGGCAGGAGGTGCTCTAGCAATTGCCGAGCTTTTCGATCCATCGACGGAGCATTGGAACGCAGCAGGAAGCCTTCGGACCGCCCGCGAGGCTTGCACTGCGTCATTGCTCGCGAACGGCAGTGTGCTTGTAGCCGGCGGGATCCCTCGTGGGCCAGGCATCTTACCTCCCGTTGGAAGCGCGGAACTCTATGACCCAAACAGCTCGCGTTGGGAGCCCACAGGCGGCCTGCTAATCCCGCGTTACGCCCATACGGCTACCCGGCTGCTCGACGGCAGGGTACTCGTTGCTGGAGGACGAGACGCGATTGGCGTCATCAATAGCGCCGAACTCTATGGAACAATTCCGATCAACTCGTTCCGCATGACCGCGATGTTCACCGATCAAGCGGGACTATTCCAATACATTCAGCTGCAGGAGCTTTCGGGGCTGAATGATCAACACCATTTCACGGGACTGACCCTTGTTGTCAAATCCGGAAGCGGGGTAGTGAAGACTGTCACTTTCCCGAACGACCTGCCCGATTCGAACACTGCGGGCCGATACGTCATGGTGGGAACCACGCTCGGGCCACCAGTCGATTTCGCGTTGCCGCCTGGATTCATACCAACGGATGGCGGCACGCTTTATTTCGCGGGTTTTGACACATGGGCATACCCGGTTCTGCCTGCTGACGGACATGCAGTGCTGCTGCGCGACAATACTTTTGCCTCAAATCCTCCTCTGACTGCAGCGATGATATTTCGGTCATTTTTGGGCCTTTTCACGGGCCTTGGCGTCCCGATTGACCCAATTATCGAGTACTACAACGCCTCGCTGGACCACTACTTCATCACTGGCTCTCAGCCCGACATCGATGCGCTTGACTCGCATAGAACGCCTGGCTGGAGCCGGACAGGAGAATCGTTTCCCGCGTACATATCCAACCTTCGCCAATGGTTCGACAAACCACCCGACCTGCTTCCAGTGTGTCGCTATTGGATTCCACCGGCAGTCGGCGACTCGCACTTCTTCTCCGTGTCCTCTGGCGAATGCGCAGCTGCACAAGCACTCCCAAATTACGTGTTGGAGACCGACAAGGCGTTTTATGCGTCGCTCCCGAACGCGCAAACCGGCGAATGCCTTTATGACCAAATGCCGGTGTATCGCTTGTGGAACGGGCGCTTGGACTCCAACCATCGGTACACAAGCTCGTCTGCAATCCGCGACGTTATGAAAGCCAAAGGTTACATCGCCGAAGGGTACGGTCCAAACGCTGTTGCCATGTGCGTGGGGGGTGGCATCCCATCGGAGTAGCGATGTCCGCTTTACTTCGGACGGAGTCCGGTATCGCCCCTCAAGTCGACACCTTCATATCGCATGCGACCGCCGATAGTGAACTAGTGGAAGCGCATCGCGTGCCACTTGAGCGCCAGAAATCAGCAGCGTCCTGTGCGCCACTTGTGATTAGCCAATCCGATATAGGTGTGCCTGCCTATTGGTAGGCGGGTATATCGGGTTGCTTATGCATTCCGATGAATTGTGGAGCACCTAGGGGAGGGCTATAAATATTTTCGACAATAGCATTTGAGGCGAGTGGTTGTTGGACGCCATTGCGGCATTTTGGACGTCGCGACGCGCCGTGATCAATGTTCAGCGGGCGGGCCGCCGACAAGTCGCCGAACCGTTGTATCGACGAGGAAGCGTAATCATGAAGATAGCGCGAATGTTTTTCCCCCTGCTGCTATTGTCCGCCTCGTCTGCTTTCGGATGTGACTACGAAGTGAGTATTGGCGACGACCTCGATGGTTTCCAGCCTAGTCAGCTGACGATTTCTGCCGGAGACAGCGTCTGCTTTTATGCCTACATCGATGCCATAGATACCGGCCCACACAATGTCGTGGCAGATGACGGGTCGTTTCGCTGCGCGCGTGGCTGCGACGATGAGGGCGGCGATGGAGCGCCTTCCGGTGGTATGAGCTTTACTCGCACGTTCAACATACCTGGCGTCTTCACGTATCACGATGAACTCAGCCATGCGAGTGGCGCCATCGTCGTGCGCACGGCGGCGTTGGTGTATATGGCTGTCGAATATATCTATGGCCAGCCGGGCGGACATGGATACGTCAGTTCGTACTTCGTCACATCGTCGCCCAATGAGATCAGGTCACTGGACGAGGGCGCCTTTGGCGGCATGTGGCATCGCACAGGGGAAACATTTACCGTTTGGAAAAATCCCCCAGTCGGCGCACTCGAAACGTGCCGTTTCTTTGACACGGCCTTCGGCGAACATTTCTACACACCTTATGAAACCGAGTGTGCAGGGCTGAAAAAGCAACCAGGCTGGCAATCCGAGGGGATCGCTTTCTACTTGTCGCTTCCGGACGATTACGGCAACTGCCCGATGGACACGACCGCCGTCTATCGTCTTTACAACGACGGCAAATACCCACCGCCTTCGTACCCCGACACCAAATCAGGCGCGCCCCTTCACCGCCTGACAACGAGCGCGGAAGTATTCGACCAAATGCGTGCCGCGGGCTGGATATTCGAAGGCGACGGTAGAACGTTTGTTTTTGCGTGCGCGCCTTCCTCGGCGGCGGCCCCTGTACCGTAGTCGTCTGCGTCCGAACCACCATTCTTGGGGAGAAAGCATGCGAATTCCTTACTCGACAGCAAGCATGGTCGTTGCGACGCCGATCGCGTCGCCGTTGGCGTTCGGCGATTCGGGCGCGAGGAGATGACAATGAAAACGCGACAGCTGTTAGTGGTGTTGGTGGCTCTGGCGGTCATTCTGCCGTTGAGGGCCCGAGCCGACGGTGCAATCGAGCCGAATGCAGGTAACTGGCAAACGTGGGTGATCTCTTCCGGCGCCGATTATCGCGTCCCGCCACCGCCGGGATCGGCGGACACGCAAGCCGAATTGAGAGCGCTTGCGGCCTTGGTGAGCCACAACGATGCGCAGATCCAGCAGCGGATTGCATTCTGGGATGCTGGCGCGCCGGCCTACCGCTGGATCGACCTGATCAATGAACGTGCGCTTGCGGGTGTCCCGACGACTACGAATATCAGTCGCGTGTACGCCTACGTGGGCCTCGCCATGTATGACGCGACGATCGCGGCCTGGGAGTCGAAGTACTTCTACAACCGGAAGCGCCCAAGCGAACGCGATCACCGGCTGCCGACGGCCTTGCCCGTACCCGACAGCCCGTCCTATCCGTCAGAACATGCCGCTGCCGCGCAGGCCGCGGCGAGCGTGCTCGCCTATTTTCTGCCGGCAGAAGCGCAGACGTTCCAGAACCTGGCAGAAGAGGCGGGTTGGTCGCGTGTGCTGGCCGGTCTGCAATACCCCAGCGACTACGATGCCGGACTCGCGCTGGGGCGCAAGGTAGCCGAGCAGGTAATCGCCAAGGCGCAGGCCGATGGATGGAACCCTGTCTTTACCGGCACCGTGCCTACGGGGCCGTGCCTATGGATCGGTTCCAACCCCCCCAATTTTGGTGGGGCAACGATGAAGCCGCTGCTGCTCAGTTCGCCCAGTCAATTCAGGCCCGCGCCTCCGCCTGCCTGCGACTCTCCACAAGTCGTGGCGGAAACGGCGCTCGTTCACAACTTCCCGCGAGCCGTTCCTGGAAGTCCCGCGATATTCGCAACCAACTACAAAGCGTTCTACTGGCAAAGCCCGGAAGGCCTGTCGGTTTGGCCCTACCGCTACGCCGACAAGTGGATGTTCGAAGACCGGCTCGATCAGAATCCGCCTCGTGCCGCTCGCGTCTACGCGCTGATCGGAGCCGTGCAGTTCGATGCCTTTATCGCGAGCCAGGACGGCAAGTTCAAGTATTGGTACATCCGGCCGCCTCAGCTTGATCCCGGGATCGTGCCGCTGTTTCCGGTGCCGCCCTTCCCGAGCTACCCGTCGAATCACTCGACGTTCTCGGCGGCAAAATCGGAGGTAATAGCCTACCTGTTTCCTGCGCATGCCGAGTTCATTCGTGCCGTAGGTAAGGAGGCCGGCGACTCGAGAATCTGGGCCGGCATTCACTACCCGATGGACAACGTCGCAGGCGTGGAGCTCGGCAAATCGGTGGCTCAGGTCTTCATCTCGCGCGCACAAAACGATGGCTCGCAATAGAGTTATTTGGCCGACGTAGGAGTGCCATCGATCCACGTTCAGTTGCGGAGGCGCCTTGGTTGCACCAGCGCGCAAACGAACCCCGGGCTTGCCGCCCGCGTGCCGGCGGTGGTATGGCATCACCCATCGCCGGTGCTGGGCGCCATGTGGTAGTGACGCCGCGAACGTTCAACGACTGCTTCAAGTGACCGGGACGTCCGATTGGTCGGAAGCTGCCGTCAACGGCGTGGCGGCCAATGGCACGAGCGGGCGCTCGGTATCGCGCAATGCCGACAAAGGCGGCGTTCGAGGCGTGCTACTCGCGTTGGGGAAGCTACTGCGGATCTAGCGGGGCGGATTAGACACTCCCTAACTTCCCCGCGGCGTTTGAGGTTGATACGAGTAGGTACGCCGTGACCAGCCCCAAACGTATTTCCCTAGCCAACAATGACAATTGCCTGGCGGCCACTGATGCTGTGGGCCTTGGACGCCCACCAAGTTGAAGTCGCGTATCGTCCCGTAGGGTTGAGTGCAGGTTAGGCGGCACGGTGACGAGTCCGTTAGGCACGCGACGGAACAATCATTGGATAACCTCATCTGCACGCAGCAGCATGGGTTGCGGGACCGTCAGGCCGAGCGTCTTTGCGGTCTTTAGGTTGATTACCAGATCGAATTTCGCGGGCTGCGCAATCGGAAGTTCGGCTGGCTTGACGCCGCTGAGAATCTTCGCAACGTAGCTTGCCGCCCGCCGATAGAGGTCCACCAAGTTCGGCCCGTAAGTGATCAGCAGCCCTGCTTCGGCGTACTCCTTCAACACGTGAATTGCGGGCAGGCGATGCTTGAGCGCCAAATCCGCGACCTGTTGCCGGCGTAGGTAGAACACCGGCCCAGCAATGATGACGGCACCGACCCGCCTGCCAGTCATCGTGGCGAACGCACCCGCGAGTTCGTCGACGCTGCGAATGTCGACGACATCGAGCGCCACATTCAGTCTTCGCGCAGTCGTCTCAAGCTCCGCGAAACCACCAACTTCGCGATCAGCCTGACGAATGACCCCCACACGAGAGAGCCTGGGGACGAGCTCGGTCAACAAACTGAGGTTCTTGGCGAACATCTCGGGGCTCGCGTCAATGGTCAAGCCAGTGACGTTTCCACCGGGCCGCGCCAAGCTCGCGACGAACCCCGCCCCCACGGGATCCGCCGAGGCGACGATGACAATGGGAATTGTGGCGGTCGCACGTTGCGCTGCTGCGACGTACGGATTTGATCCGGTAACAATCACGTCTACCCGCAAGCGAACCAACTCCGCAGCAAGATCCGGCAGCCGCTCCATTCTGACGCCGGCGTAGCGGCCCTCGAACGTGAGGTTGCGGCCATCGACGTAGCCGAGATCGCGCAACCCCTCGGCAAGCGCCCGCAGCAGGGGCGCCGCTTCCTCGGCCGTTCCACCCAACAGGATACCGACACGGTGGACCTTTGCGACAGGCTGCGACTCGGCGACAGAACCCGCGGTGATGAGACCACCAGCGAAAACGCTAATGAATGTTCGCCGTTCCACCTGCGGATCGCCTCGTCAACGAGTGGCAGTCCCGCAATACTACCGCTGCTAGCGCGAACCCGGGTATTGTCGGCCTTAGCGCATCGATGACGTCGTCCCTCGGATTGCCGCTTAACGAAACAAGCTAACCGGCGAAACGGCGAAACGGCATAGCTCGATTCTCGCCACCCCCACCACACCAAAGAATGACGGCCCCCGAGCGGGGCCGTTTTCTTGTGATCTCCGAAGTGCACGTTGCCGTTGCGTCACATCGGTGATCGTTGAAGTTAGACGCGGAGCGGCTTCGCGCAAGGTCCGCTCATCGATATTCCTGTCGAAAGACTTTACATTCACCTGTCCAAACATAGGGCCGCTGCGTCCCGTCGAAAACCCAAGGGTTGTAAAGACAAAAGAAGATTTCTTGGGGTGCGTATCTTGCCTGCCATAAATTGGCCTGGGGGCCCCCGAGGGGACACACCAATGATCACCGCTGGACATTGGCTTGGCCGCGCTCGGCGCAACTCGTCGCCGGTGCGTTCAATCGCGACATCGCTGGATGGCGCAGATCGGTGATCGAGTAAACCAAATTTCCTAGCTCTTCGCGACTCTAGCGCTACTGTGCGCTCGGCATGGAATTCCTCACGAGAAGGAAATACTCTCATGATGTGTTCAACTCGCTTGTCGATGCTGAATGCGGTACGAATCGGGTATTTCTTCGTGCTGAGTGTGTTGCTCCTCGCTGGCGTCGCCGTGCGCGCCGAACCCATATTCGGTCTTACAACCACGAACAGCATCGTGAAATTCGACAGTGCGACGCCGGGCACCGTGTCGGCTCCAATAATAGTTACCGGCATTGGTGCCGAGACGCTCCTCGACATCGACATCCGTCCGGAGGACGGCGCACTTTATGCCCTTAGCAGCGCGGGCAACCTCTACTTGATCGACATGACTACCGGAGCGGCGATCTTGAGCGCAACTCTCACGGGTGTCGTCCTTGACCCTGCCGCCACCCGGTTTGGCATCGACTTCAGCCCGACGGTAGATCGGCTTCGGATCGTGAGCAACACTGGACAAAACCTGCGACTGACCCCTGGTTCCAGCGTCACAACCATCGATAGCGCTCTGAACGGGGCGGCCACTGGCGCAGTATCCGTGGCGTACACCAACAACGACACCGATCCGGCGACGGGAACGGTGCTCTTTTATCTCGGTGCCAGCGTGCCTAACACCGTGTTCAATTCATTCAATCCGAACGGTGGCGTGCTTAGCATTGTGGGAGCGATGGGGGTCACCAGTTCTCAGAACGTTGGCTTTGATATTTCGGGTCTCACGGATATCGCCTTCGCATCGCTACAGAGCCCCACGGGCGGTGGATCTTCCCTGTACGAAATCAATCTAGGTACCGGCGTCGCCTCCCTTATCGGAAGCATAGACACGGGCCTGGCACTTCGCGGTATTGCGGCATCACCAGCCGCGGGCACGGTCCCGGAGCCGGGTACGCTTTCGGCAATCGGTCTGGGACTCTTGGCCATGCTCCTTAATGGGCGCCGTCGGCGATCGGTGGGTTGCAGCGCTGGATCCGCGACCGTGCCGCCCGTCTAGTGGCGCGAGCCTGCGTTCCGAGTAGGAAGGGAGGCAGAAATGGAACCGAAATCGACTGGGTCTAACACGGATGTCGGCAAGCGTATCGCCTTGATAGTGATGAGCCTGGGCCTTGCCTTCATGATCCCGATGGCTTCGGCAGTGGAACCGGCAGTGAAGTGTTCCAAAGGCCCGTGGGACTTCAGGGACCCTGCCTCCCTGAAGCTCTCGGATGGCGAACACAGCTTGGGCAAAGTTGAGACCCCCGAAGGTGCGCTGGAAGTCCGCGTGAAGGTACAGAAGGGAGAAGTTTCTGATCCCATGTATTTTCTTCGGGGCAAACAATTGAAGAAGGTATCGGACGCCAAGGTCCCCAAGGAACTTCGTGAGTGCATGAACCTGAAGAAAACCGCGGCCCTTCACGACTGGATCGGACCGCCGATGATCGCCGCACTCGATTGGCTGATTACGTCGGCTGAGGCAAGGGCATGCGTAGCGAGAGTTATCAGTGTCACTTGCAACCAAAACACGTGTTGCGTGCTCGCGAGCTGCGGTAGGGCACGAGCGGTGTGGTGCGAGGGATTCTAGGTAGCTGCGTCGCGCCACCGCCAGCGTCGTTGGCGGCCCCGGCGATGATGCAGTGCGCGCGGGCAGGGTCCGGATGCAGGTCACCCGCGCGCACTACCTTCCCTAGACGCCTGGAATGGGCAGCACGGGCATGATCTCGACGGAATCTCCAGGAAAAATGGAAAAATGCGGATGCCTGTCGAAGAGTCTGGCGGCAGCCTCGTGCGAATCCGCGCGCACAACCGTGAATGCGCCCAACTCATTGCTTTTATCGTCGATCCCACCTTGCGTGACCTTCTTGGTTTTCCCCAATGGCCCGCCCATGCTGACAATGGCGGCGTGATGTTTCTCGACCCACGCCTTCCAAGCTGCCATGCCTTCCTTTTCCTTCGCGCGGCGATCCAATTCGGGCAGGGCGTCCCAGGCCACTCGTCGCGGACTGGTTTTGCTGCCAAGGAAAACTGCGAGATAGGTATTGTTCGTGCTCATAACGTCTCCTTTCCATTGCGCTTTGCGGGTTGGAACAACAACTCCATATGACGATGCAAGTGCTCGCGGCTTAACCTAGGGAGATGTATTTCAGGACACACGCCCTATTTTTTTATTGCGAAATCCGACGCCTCAAAAATCTGACGGATCTCGATCGTGTCACCGGGCTCGGCCGGGCAACGCTGCGCCCACTTCACGACTTCTTCTTTTGATGAAGCCTCCACCATCCAGTAACCGCCGAGCACTTCTTTGGATTCGATGTAAGGTCCATCGGTCACGGTGGGCTTGCCTTGGCCGAACGAGACGCGGGCGCCGGTGATTTGCGGGTGGAGTCCGTTCAAAGACTCAATCCGGAGGGTCTTGCCCATCTCGTCATTGAACCGGCCCATTTCTTCCACCTTCTTCGGATCGGGTACGAAGTTGGGGTCTACCGTCTTGCCGCCTTGATAAACAGCGGGGATCATCAGCATCATGAATTTCATGGCATTTCTCCTTTGATAATTCTTGTCCTACATCCTTAGTCGTTTGGGGAAGCCCGATTTCGACAACGCTCGAAAATTATTGTGTTTGAACCTCGAGTCGGGCAATCGCGACATCGGCGGCGTCACGTAACTTCATGGATCTGTTCGAGCCACTGGTGCGTGGCGCTAGCCTGAGCATTCGTAGCGCGCTCCGTTCAGGTCCGCTCTATGTATTTACCATCAACATGAATGGAGTCTACTTTGCGAACAGTGCGGCGCCGACACCCATAGGAACATCGTTGCGCAACACGCGAGATGCCGCTGGCCAGCCCCTTGGAAAACTGGTCATGAAGGCAGTCGCCACCAAGCAGAGTGCTTCCGTGGGTCGTAAGCGGTCGTCAGCGACAGACCGCTTCTGGCCAATTGCAGTCATTTGCGCTACGCGGCGATAGCAGTCGTTCAAGGGACCGAGCCGACAACGCTCAACCCTGATCGTTGAGGTGCAGATTGACTGCCGGAGGTGAGCTGCGCGTAGTCGCTCGGCTCATCGCGAAAGAGTGTGGCGGGACGGCGTTGGCAACTGGCGGAGCGGACCGGGATACCGGCGCGAAAGCAGGGTAGCAGGAAGGAACGGGGACCGCCGTGGGTCCCCTTTGCGGGCTAGATCGTTCCGATCAGTGATCGTGGCGCTTGGAGTGGATCTGGCCGCGGATCTCTCCGCCCGGCGAAGCGACGGTGTGGATGTTGCCGTACGCCTTGCCGTGCTCGATCGCGATAAGCGCGTCGTCTAGATTGCCGACCGCTAGCTGCTGCGTAGCATTGCCGAGCATATTGGCGTCCCGGAGAGTGCCCGATACCGTGCCCGACCTTGCACCCGGGCAAAGTGGGGTGAGCGCGGAGACAACGGGATCGGCTGGCTGCGTACCGGCGGTTTTGCACAGCCACAGGACGATCGCGCCATTCACGCTTTTTTGGCCGACGTGGATGTGAGATTGCGTGATATCCGCCTGAAGGTCCGAATAAGTCAGCGTATACTCGATCGTGCGCGCAGCCTCGTTGATCACGAGCTTGAGCTCGGCCTGGCCGGTAGTGATGACGACCGGAACCTCCTGAAATCCGGAAAGATCCGTGTGGGCGCTGCCGTTTCCATTACCGTTGCCGTTGTTGCCCTTATCGTTGGCGACTGCGTTTAACGATAGAAACAGCCCGGCGGCTGCGAGGGAAAGAGTCGTAGCAAGCGTTGTGCGACGCATGAATTCCTCCTGCTTGTGGCGGATGATGAGGTGTGTGTACTCCGCATCGACACGCCTAGAGGGACGCGAAGTCCACCCGAGGCTTACAGGCGCCTACGATCAGTTATTCCGTCGTAGGGAACGGAAGTTGGGAACGCCCGTGGATTGGGTGCTTTCGGCCAACTGCGGTCATAGAATGCTGCGCTCCAAAGCGGACCTCGGCCGGCAA
>Ga0070666_10000187_pt1 | contig 42589 bp, 27 predicted proteins | sample KBSS23metaG_FD_64677 | JGI IMG/M metagenome (GOLD analysis project Ga0070666, IMG submission 64677) | Switchgrass rhizosphere microbial communities from Kellogg Biological Station, Michigan, USA - KBS S2-3 metaG | ecosystem: Host-associated > Plants > Roots > Rhizosphere > Soil ... | reverse complement strand
CTTCGGGGTTCCCGTCACCGATGCCCACGTCGTGTCCGCGGAATTCCCGCCCGCCGGAATCCTGAACTTCGCCCGGGAGGAAGCCTTCGACCTGATCGCCCTCGCGGGAACGGGACGTTCTGTGGTTTCGACGGCCCTGCTGGGCTCGAACGCCCGAACCGTCGTCCAGGAATCCGACCGGCCGGTTCTCCTGATCCCGGTGCGGAACCGGGTGACGCCCCGGGCTCTCTCCGGGAAGACGTCGGTCGAGATCGCCGTGCCGGCCTGAGGACGCGATTCTGCCCGGTTTGCCTACCCACGGGTCGGCCGTTCCGGCCCCGGACGACCGTGGCGTCCCCGCCGAGCGCGACATTCCCCAATCGGATAAAATGGCGCTATGCCTTCCCCGGTTCGCGAAGCCATCGATCTCCTTTCCAAGAGCGGCCAGGCCGCGTTTGCGATCGACTCGACCGACCGCCTCGTCTACTGGAACAAGGGATGCGAGGACCTCCTCGGTTACGAAGCGCAGAAAGTCCTCGGCAAGTTCTGCCACGAAGTCATGGGGGGGCGCGACGAGAACGGCAACCAGTACTGCTACCGGAACTGCCCGGTCGCCAACCAGGCCCGGACCGACGAAGACCGACCGGTTCAACCCTTCGTGCTGACCGTCAACGACAAGGCCGGGAACGCGAAACGCCTGACAGTCTCGATGTTCGCCGTCCCCGCCGTGCGGCCCTCTCTCTCGGCGGTCATCCACGTGATCCGGCAATCGGACGCGCCCGAGACTCCGCTCGAGAAGAGCCTCGCCAGGACGTCGGCCGCGGCGGGCCCTCCGCGGTGGCCGCTCCTCACCCATGAAGGACAGCCCGTCGAGTTGACGACGCGGGAAAAGGAAATCCTGCGTTGCCTGGCCGAGGGACTTCCCACCTCCACCATCGCGGAAAAGCTCTTCATCTCCGCCGTGACGGTCCGTAACCATGTCCAGAGCATTCTTCAGAAGCTCGACGTGCATACCAAGCTCGCGGCGGTCGTCTTCGCCTATCGGCACGACCTGATCTGACGGGAGGCCGCGCCCGGATCAGGAACGGGCCCGGCTCGCGGGGCGTCGCTTCGCCGCTCTTCCCGCGGCGCCGGCGGCTTTTCCTTTCGGCGCGCCGGCGAGCAGATCGAGGAGATCCGACGCGGTCACGATCCCGACCAGCTCACCGCCGCTGACGACCGGCAGAGCGCCGATCTTCTTCCGTCGCATCGTCCGGGCGGCGTCCGCCACGAAAGCTTCCGGGGCGATCGTGGCAACGCCCCGGCTCATCGCGGTCGACACGTCGCGGTCGACCCGAAGTTTCCCGGCGAGCAGGCCGACGAGATCGCGGTCCGAGAGCATGCCCACCACCTCTCCCGCCCGGACGACCACCAGGTGACGGAGCCTCCGGTCGCGCATCCGCGCGAGCGCGAGCTCCACGGAGCCGTTTTCGGAGATCGTCTCCACTTTCTTCCGCATGATCTGCCCGACCCGCATGACCTTCCCTCCGTCCGGGCGGCCGCCCGTTTTCGCTCGATTATGCCCGATCCCCGCGGAAATGATGCGTTTGCAGGACGAAACGCGAAAGACGGGGGGGAGATGATCGGTGCGGCAAGGAGGTGCCCATGGAAGTTCGCAAGATCATGACGGCGCGGATCTGGTCGTGCTCCGACAACGGGAGCCTGGCCACCGCGGCCGCGACGATGCTCGATCACGACTGCGGTTTCGTTCCGATCGTCGACCGCGATGGGGAAGTCCTCGGCGTCCTGACGGACCGCGACATCTGCATGGCCGTCGCCCGGGAAGAGCGCCGCGCCGCCGACATCCCCGCGCTCAGCGTCTCCTCCCGCCGCGTGATTTCCTGCGCGCCCGAGGACGACATCCACGAAGCGCTCGCCCGGATGGAGAACGCCAAGGTGCAGCGCCTCGTCGTCGTCGACGAAAACGGCGTGCTCAAGGGAGTGATCTCCATGACCGACGTGCTTCGTCACACCGTCCCCTCGCGGACGTCGGACCCCGAGTGTCTGACGTGCGCCGAAGCGGTCGGTTCGCTCAGGCTCATTCGAAGCACGCACCGGGCTCGAAAGACGTGGACCGCCGCCGCGGAATGAGACTGGTTCGTTTGGATCAAGACGTGCGCCGATCCGCGGCGCATGATGAAGTCGACCAAAGGGCGCATATCGAGCATCGACAGGCGCCCGCGAAACGAGGAGAAAGAAATGACGACCGGTAGAAAACTGGGATCCGCAATCGGAGCCGCGTATCTGGCCCTCCTGCTCCTGGAAGGGGCGGCGGACGCGAAGGCCACGTGGGTGAAGAAGGCGAAAGACCTCGGCATGCCCGCGGAGAACTGCCTCTACTGCCACACCGAAAAAATGCCGAAGAAAGACACGTTCAAACTGGACGAGTTGAACGACCGCGGCAAGTGGCTCATGGCCGAGAAGGACAAGAGAAAGGCCGCCGAAATCGACATGGCCTGGCTCAAGGATTACCCGGGAGGAGCCGCACAGAAGTAGTGGGTCCACGGAAGGGGTCGGACTCCGGTCCGACCCCGCTCCGATTCCGTCGCGAAGACGGACAAAAGCGTACGGGGTGACATCATGAGGTTCCTTCGACTTTTCCTGCTCGGAGTCTGCGCCGCGGCCGCCGTCGCCCGGGGAGCGCCCGCGGGGAAGCCGAAACCCCCGTCCGACGCCGATTGCCTCGCCTGTCACTCCGATGCGACGCTGAAATCTTCTCGCGGGCGATCGCTCTTCGTCGCCGCGCCGAAGCTTTCCCGATCGGTTCATGGCGAAGCCGGCCTCGCCTGCGTCGATTGTCATTCCGGGTTCGACCCCGGCGAAATCCCGCATCGCCGAAAGATCTCCCCGGTCGCCTGCGTCTCCTGTCATGAAGGAGTCGGCGCAAAGCACGCATTCCATCCCGACCTCGCCGCCTCCGAGAAGAGCGGACCGCCTCCCACCGTCGCCTGCCAGAGCTGCCACGGAGGCCACGACGTCGTGCCGGTGGCCTCGGCCGCTTTCCGGCTGCGGTCGGATCCCGCGGCCGGATGCGCCTCATGCCACGACGACGTCGTCGCCGAATTTCGCGCGTCGGCTCACGGACGCGCGCTGGCGCGCTCGGTGAAAGGGGCCCCCGATTGCCTCACCTGCCACCAGCGATCGATCATCGGCAGCATCGGCGTCTCGTATGCCGATCGAAAGATCGCGCAGGAAAAGATGTGCCTCTCCTGCCATCTCCGGAACCCGGCCCTGAAGGCCATGATGCCGGCGGCGGGCTTCATCGAATCGTTCGAAACGAGCGTGCACGGGCGGGCTCTCGCCGGAGGCAACGCCAGCGCTCCGACGTGCATCGACTGCCACGGAAGTCACCGGATGAGCAACCCGCTCGCGCCGGGATCGACCGTGGCCCGGCTCGCGATCCCCAACCTCTGCGCCAAATGCCACCCCGTCGAGGCGAAGCAGTTCGCGTCGAGCGTGCACGGGCGGGCGCTGGCCCTCGGCCACCAGGAGGCTCCGGTCTGCACCGACTGCCACGGCGAGCACGACATCCTCGCCCGCCGGGACCCCCGCTCCCCCGTCGCCGCGGCGAACATCTCGGCCCGCGTCTGCACCCCGTGCCACAGCTCGCTCCGCCTCACGAAGAAGTACGACCTGCCGACGGACCGGGAAAAGACGTATGGCGACAGCTTCCACGGGCTCGCCGCGAGAGCCGGCGCCGTCGAGGTCGCCAATTGCGCGAGCTGCCACGGCGCGCACGACATCCTCGCTTCGAGCGATCCGCGATCGCGGGTCGCGCGGGCGAATCTCGCGGCGACGTGCGGCAAGAGCGGCTGCCATCCGGGCGCCAACGTGCGCTTCGCGACCGGCCGCGTCCACGTCACGATGACGAGAAAGCAGGACCCCCTGCTCTACACGATCGCGACGATCTACCTCCTCCTGATCGTCGGCACGATCGGCGGAATGTTCGCCCACAACGCGCTCGACTTCGCCCGAAAATTCCGCCACATCCTCGCCATCCGCCGCGGGGAAGTCTCGGAGCCGCCGGCGGGGCGCGCCCTGTACGTGCGCATGACGCTTTCCGAGCGGCTGCAGCACGGCTCGCTGATGCTTTCCTTCCTCCTCCTCGTCGTCACGGGTTTCATGCTTCGCTATCCCGACGCCGCCTGGGTTCAGGGAATCCGGCGCATCTCGCCCCGGCTCTTCGACTGGAGGAGCCTGATCCACCGCATCGCCGCCGTCGGGATGGTCGCCGCCAGCCTCGGCCACGTCGCCTACATCGCGCTGACGGCGCGCGGACGGCAGCTCGTCCGGGACCTGTGGCTCCGGCCGAAGGATCTCCGGGAGGCCTGGGCCACCGTCCGGTACAACCTCGGGCTCGTCTCCGAGAAACCCCGCTACGACCGCTTCAGCTATGTCGAAAAGGCCGAATACTGGGCCCTCGTCTGGGGGACGATCGTGATGGCCGTGACCGGAACGATCATGTGGTTCGACAACACTTTCATCGGGCTCTTCACCAAGCTCGGATACGATGTGAGCCGAGTCATCCACTTCTACGAGGCCTGGCTGGCGACCCTGGCGATCCTCGTCTGGCACGTGTACTTCGTGATCGTGAACCCCGACGCGTACCCGATGAACGTCGCCTGGCTGACCGGCAAGCTCTCCGAAAAGGAGATGGCCGAGGAACATCCGCTCGAGCTCGAGCGGATTCGGGGTGAGACGATTCCGCCGGCGGGCGAGACGCCCGAGCCGGACGGAGCGAGCTGAAGGAAAGCGCCGGCGCGAGAGCGCCGGGAACCGCCGCGCGACGGTCGCGAGGCGGAACGCGTCGAGGCAGGGAGGAGATCGATGGGCCGGTTTCGGAGTCTTCGGGAGTGGGTGCGTCCCGTGTTCTACCTCGGGCAGAATCCGCTCAGTATCCTGGGCGCGGTCTTCACGACGAGCTCGGCGCTCACGCTGATCAGCTTCTGGTTTTTCGAGATTCTCCAGGCGAGACCGCTCGCTCCCTACGCGGGCATCGTCTTCTTCCTCGTTCTTCCGGGGGTCTTCGTCCTCGGCCTGCTCCTGGTCCCGCTCGGACTTCTCCTCCGCCGGCGCGCCCTTCGCCGGGCCGGGAGCCTTCCGGCGCAATACCCGAAGGTCGACCTTCACCATCCGGTGATCCGGCGGGCGGCGGCGCTCGTCGCCCTCGCGACGGCGCTCAACGTCGTCATCCTCGGCGTCGCCTCGTACCTGGGGATCGAGTACATGGATTCCGCCCAGTTCTGCGGACAGACGTGCCACACGGTCATGCAGCCCGAGTACGCGGCGTACCGGGACTCCCCGCATTCCCGGGTCGCCTGCGTCGAATGCCACATCGGCGAGGGGGCCAACTGGTTCGTTCGATCCAAGATCTCGGGGGTTCGGCAGGTCTTCGCCGTCAGCCTTCACACCTACTCGACACCGATCCCTTCCCCGGTCAAGCATCTCCGGCCCGCGCGGGAAACGTGCGAGCGGTGCCACTGGCCCCAGCGCTTCGTGGGAGACAAGCTCCTCATCCGCACGAAATTCTCGTCCGACGAGACCAACACCAAACAGCAGAGCGTGCTCCTCGTGAAGGTCGGCGGCCGCAGCGGACAGGCAAAAACCGGCATCCACGGGCGCCATCTCGACCACGGTTCGCGCGTGAGCTATGTCGCGACCGATGGACGGCGGCAGGTGATCCCGGTCGTCTGGTACGTGGACGATGCCGGAAAGACCGTCGAATACGTCTCCACGGAAGTCAAGACCACGCCGGAGCAACTCGCGCGAGGCGAGCACCGGACGATGGACTGCATGGACTGCCACAACCGGCCGTCCCACACGTTCGAGATGCCCGAACGCGCCGTCGATCAGGCGATGACGGCGGGGGTTATCAGCGCGAGCCTTCCGTACGTCAAGAAAGAAGCCGTCGCGCTCCTTCGCGGCACGTATCCGGATCAGGAAACGGCCGCGGCGAAGATCTCCGGTGGCCTCGTCGATTTCTACCGGACGAAATATCCGGCGATCTACCAGGCGCATCGGGCGCAGATCGAGGCCGCCGCCGACCAGGCGAGCGCGATCTACCGCCGAAACGTCTTCCCTTCGATGAAGGTCGGCTGGGGCACGTATCCGAACAACATCGGTCACGACGATTTTCTCGGCTGCTTCCGGTGCCACGACGGCAGTCACGCGTCGAAGGACGGCAGGGTCATCACCCAGGACTGCGACGCGTGCCACGCCGTGCTCGCCCAGGAGGAGTCGAATCCGAAAATCCTGAAGGACCTGGGGCTGCAATGACGCGGGCGACCGGCACCCCGAAGTCGGCCCGCTTCCGTTGAATGGGAAGCCTCCCGCGAACAGGGCGAATCGCGACCGCCGTGCTCCGGGATTTCGGGCGACCGGCCACCGGAAACGCCGGATGGGGACGGCTCTGGACGGCTGCGGCCCCCTCGTGAATAATGCGGGAAGGATGAGCCGAGATCGATGAGCGCCGCGAGCGATTTCTGGGGCAGTCTCGTCGGCAAGAAGATGGTCATGGCCGTCACCGGCGTGATCCTGACGCTGTTCGTGATCGGCCACCTGGTCGGGAACCTCCTCGTTTTCGCCGGGCCCGGTCCCTACAACGACTACTCCTACTTCCTGAAGCACCGGATCATCGAGCTCCTGTGGATCGCCCGGGCGGGACTCTTCGTTTCGCTCGTCCTCCACGTGGTCGCGGCGATCCAGGTCTCGCTCGCCAACCGGCGCGCCCGGCCGATCGGGTACGCCGTCAAGAAGGACATCGAAACGAGCTACGCGGCGAGGACGATGGCTTGGAGCGGCCCGCTCCTCTTCCTCTACATCGTCTATCACCTGATGATGTTCACGTTCCTGACGACGGGGCCCGGCTACAGTCCGACCGACGTCTACCGGAACGTCGTCCTGTCGTTCCAGGTTCCCGCGATCTCCGCCATCTACGCGGTGTCCATGGTTCTGCTCGGGCTCCACCTCTACCACGGCGCGTGGAGCATGCTGCAGACCCTCGGCGCGGGGGCACCCGGATATCACCCCCTGCGGCGCGCCGCGGCGCCGCTCTTCGCCGGCACGATCACGCTGGCGTACATCCTGATTCCCGCCGCCGTACTCTTCGGCTGGATCTCCTGAGGGGAAAGGAAGCGATGGAGCTCGACGCCCGCGTTCCCTCCGGCCCGATCGAGAAGAAGTGGGAGAAGCACCGCTTCGAGATGAAGCTCGTCAACCCGGCCAACAAGCGGCGCTACCGGGTGATCGTCGTCGGCTCCGGTCTCGCCGGCGCGTCCGCCGCCGCCTCTCTCGCCCAGCTCGGCTACGAGGTCGACTGCTACTGCTACCAGGACAGCCCCCGGCGGGCGCACTCGATCGCCGCGCAGGGTGGGATCAACGCCTCGAAGAACTACCAGAACGACGGCGACAGCGTCGAGCGCCTGTTCTACGACACCGTCAAGGGCGGAGATTTCCGGTCACGGGAAGGGAACGTCTATCGGCTGGCCGAGCTCTCGATGGCGATCATCGACCAGTCGGTGGCCCTCGGCGTGCCGTTCGCGCGCGAGTACAGCGGCTACCTTGCCAACCGCTCGTTCGGGGGCGCCCAGGTCTCGCGCACCTTTTATGCCCGGGGACAGACGGGACAGCAGCTCCTGCTCGGGGCCTACTCGGCGCTGACGCGGCAGATCGCGCTCGGGCAGGTGAGGATGCATCCCCGGCACGAAATGCTCGACCTCGTCGTCTCCGACGGCCGTGCGCGCGGCATCGTCGTCCGGGACCTCGTTTCGGGGGAGATCTCTTCCCGCGCCGCCGACGCCGTCGTTCTGGGGACCGGCGGCTACGGAAACGCCTTTTATCTTTCGACCAACGCCGTCGGCTGCAACGTCACGGCCATCTGGCGCGCGCATCGCCGCGGCGCTTATTTCGCCAATCCCTGCTTCACGCAGATCCACCCGACGTGCATCCCCGTCACCGGCGAGCATCAATCGAAGCTCACGCTCATGAGCGAATCGCTCCGCAACGACGGCCGGATCTGGGTACCGAAGAGGACGGGAGACCACCGTCCCCCCGGCGAAATTCCCGAAACCGAGCGCGACTATTACCTCGAGAGGAAATATCCCGCCTTCGGCAACCTCGTGCCCCGGGACGTCGCCTCGCGCAACGCCAAGGAAGTGTGCGACGAGGGGCGCGGCGTCGGCCCGGGAGGCCGGGGCGTCTATCTCGACTTCGCCGAAGCGACGGGGCGTCTCGGCGCCGGGGTCATCCGCGAACGCTACGGGAACCTCTTCGAGATGTACGACCGCATCACGGGAGAGGACCCCTACGCGCAGCCCATGCGGATCTACCCGGCGATCCACTACACGATGGGCGGCCTCTGGGTCGACTACAACCTCATGAGCAACGTCCCGGGACTCCACGTCATCGGCGAAGCGAACTTCTCCGACCACGGCGCGAATCGTCTCGGCGCGAGCGCCCTGATGCAGGGACTGGCGGACGGGTACTTCATCCTCCCCTACACGATCGGCGACTACCTCGCGCGCGTCTCTCCGAAGGACCGGCTCGCCGAGGACCATGCCGCTTTCCGGGAAGCGGAACGAGACGCCCGCGGGCGTCTCGAGAAGCTCCTCGCCGTCAACGGAAACCGCACCGTCGACTCCTTCCACCGCGAGCTCGGCCTGCTGCTCTGGGACAAGTGCGGCATGGCAAGGAATCGTCGGGGCCTCGAAGAGGCGATGGCGCGAATCCCGGCCCTCCGCGACGAATTCTGGAAGAACGTCCGTGTTTCGTCGGAAGGCGAATCCTTCAACCAGTCGCTCGAGAAGGCGGGACGGGTCGCCGATTTCTTCGAGTTCGCCGAGCTCATGGTCCAGGATGCCCTGGTCCGCGACGAGTCCTGCGGCGCCCATTTCCGGGAGGAGCACCAGACCCCGGAAGGCGAGGCCCTCCGCAACGACGAGAAGTACTGCCACGTCGCCGCCTGGGAGTTCCAGGGGGTCGGAAACGCTCCGACGCTCCATCGCGAGCCCCTCCGGTTCGAGTTCGTGCATCTGGCGCAGCGGAGCTACAAATGAAGCTGAACCTTCGGATCTGGCGCCAGGACGGCCCCCGGGCAAAAGGGGGCCTCGAGAGCTATCCGCTCGACCGGCTTGAGCCCGACATGTCCTTTCTCGAGATGCTCGACATCCTCAATGACCGGCTCCTGCTCGAGGGCACCCGGCCGGTCGCGTTCGACAGCGACTGCCGGGAGGGAATCTGCGGAACGTGCGGATTCATGATCGGCGGCGTGGCCCACGGGCCGCTGAAGCTCACGACCGCCTGCCAGCTCTTCCTCCGCCACTTCCGGGACGGCGACACGATCACCGTCGAGCCTTTCCGCTCCCGCGCGTTTCCGGTCGTCAAGGACCTCGTCGTCGACCGCTCGGCGCTCGACCGCATCATGGCGGCGGGCGGCTTCATCTCCGCTCGCACCGGGAGCGCCCCGGAGTCGAACGCGATCCTCGTCCCCAAGGCGAAGGCCGACGCCGCGATGGACGCCGCCTCCTGCATCGGCTGCGGCGCGTGCGTCGCCGCCTGCCCGAACGGATCGGCGATGCTGTTCACGGCGGCGAAGGTCGCCCACCTGGCGCTCCTGCCCCAGGGACATCCGGAAAGAGCCCAGCGCGCCCTCCGGATGGTCAGCGCCATGGACGCGGACGGGTTCGGCAGCTGCTCGAACCACGGCGAATGCGAAGCCGTCTGCCCGAAGGGCATCCGGCTCGACGTGATCGCGCGCCTGAACCGCGAATATCTGGCGGCGAGCGCCACCGTCGACCGGGAGCCGGTCCGGAAAGTCTGAGCGGTTTTCCGGCCCTTTCCCCTTCCCCCGTCTGAAGGGTTTGCATCATGTCCCCCGGGAGCTGGCCGCCTACTCTGAGCGGGTCAGAGGGAGGACCGCATGCTCTCACCCGTCGAACTGGAAATCGAGCTTTTCTGCCGCGGGATTCGCATCGACGCCTCCTGCGATACCGAGGAAGACGCCCGGCGCATCGCCCGGACGCGCGCGGGACTCGGCTCCGGTCTCGAGCTCGTAATCCCCTCGCCCCGCAAGAAGATCTGGATGAACGCGCCGGTCGTCGAACCGTTCGCTCAGGCCTCCCCCTTCCTCCTCCAGCGCGCCGGGACGTATTTCGTGGAGGACGTCCGTTCGGGCGTCCATTACCCGGTCGAAATCCCCGGCGAGCCCGACTGGTACTCCCGTCGGACGACCGGGGGTATCGAGATGAGCCGGATCGGCGTGCTCCAGGGAAATTACCTGGGCGTGTATGTGTCCAACTCGTGTCTCTACTGGGCCTCGTCGCCCTCCCGCGCCTGCAAATTCTGCACGACGGGGAGCAACGTCGGCGTCGTCGAGCAGGCCCGCAAGAAGGTCGAGGACGTCGTGGAAGTCGCCCGCGCCGCGCGGGACGAATCGGGCTCGATTTTCACCCACTTCAACACGGGATATCACTTCGAGGAGGTCGACCGGCTCGAGCCGATCCATGGCCTGCGCCAGTGCGAACCGTTCGTTCGCGCCGTGCGGGAGCAGGTCGGGGGTTTCATCGGCGTCCAGGCCCACCCGGTGCCGAAACGCAAGTTCGGCGAGTACGACGCGCTGATCGATGCCGGGGCCGACCACTTCTCGTTCTGCTACGAGTTCGAGGATCCCGAATGGTTCGCGAGCCTCTGCCCCGGCAAGGCGGCAACCCTCGGGCAGGAGGGCTTCTTCGAAGCGATGGAGTACACGGCGAGGAAGCTCGGACCGGGAAGGGCGTCGGGCGAGATCATCGCGGGCGTCGAGCCCATCGCGGCGACCAAGCGCGGCATCGATCGCATCGTCGACGCGGGAGCGTTCCCGACGGTCTGCATCTTCCGCCCGACGGTCGGCAGCAACATGGAACGGGTCCCCTCTCCCGACCCGGAAGCGATGAAGGAAGTCTTCGCCTACCTCTACGAGGCGTGCCGCCGCGCCGGGCTGCCGATCGGGATCCTGCCGATCGAAGTTTCGCTCGTGGTCCAGCCGGACGAAGCCGCCGGTCTCGTCCCCACGAACATGGCGACGCGCGTCTACGAGGCGAAGCTCTCCGCGATGCGGACCCTCGCCCGCCCCTATATCGCCTGGAAACGAAGACCCCGCGCCGCCTGATCGAAGGCGAGCCGGTCCGCGCGCCCGCTATCTGATCTCGACGTTCTTGTGGAGGATCTCACGGCAGAACCGTTCGAGGTCTGCGTTCGTGAAGTCGTTCCAGCCGTTGCAGGTGTCGCGGTCGCGAAGCTCGGCGTCGCAGGAGAGCGGAACGCGCCGCACGATCTGCCGGGCCAGCTCCCACTTGTTGGCGAGCTCCTCGATCTCGGCGCGCGGCGCCTTCGGATGGCGCGCGTAGAGCCAGTCGTACCGGTCGCGAAATTCATCGTCGGACAGGCGCCGGAAACCGCGGCAGTAGATGCCCTTTTCGGCCGCGACCTGACACATCGAATGTTCGTCGTCCGTCAGCGCGACCAGCGCGTCGCGCAGCCGGGCCACCGCCTCGGGCCGGTTCAACCGGATCGTGATCGGTCCCATGCGCACCTCCTCGTCATTCCGTGACGTCGCCCCACGTTGCCCTCTGCCGATTTCCCGCGGGAGACCCTGTCGACGCCGCCGCGACACGATGCCAACCGCTCGCGCGTTGTCATCGTTTGGCCGAGCCGGAAACCGGGGACGGCGACCGACGGGGCCACGCCCCTCCGGCCGGCTCCGGCGCCCGTCCGGGAGGCTCGACCAGGAGGTACACGTAGGCGGCGGTGATCTCTTCCGGCGTCAGATAATCGAACACGGGCATCCGCCCGTGGCTCGCGGAAACGCTCGGCTCCACCAGCCCTTCGCGAACTTTTCGAATGAGCTGGGTCGCGGTCCGTTGCTCGGTGAAGAAGGCCATCGGAGGAGGCATCCCGTAGCCGACACGATATTCGAAGGCGGTCGTCGGGGTGGCCGACGCGTCGTGGCAGATGTGGCAGGTTCCTTTGACGAGAAGCTCTCCCACGCGGGTGACGGGCTCGCGGATGGGCGCCGGGGGTGGGCCGGGCTCCGCCACTCCCGCGAGGCTCTTCACATACGCGACGACGCTCTCGGTCTCCGCCCGATCGAGCTGCGGAAAAGGCGGCATCTTCTCTCCGCCGCTCAGGACTCTTTTCCGAAACGAAGCCTCCGCTTCGGCGGCGTTCCGGGAAAGCTGGGATTCGTCGACGGGAAGTCCCCGCTCCTTCATCTTCTCGCGGAAGAACGTGCGCGATGTCGCTCGGGCGAGCGAGGTGACCGGAAGGATCTCGGGGGGCGCCCCGCTGCCATCCTCCCGGTGGCACGCCTGGCAGTTCAGGCGATACAGGTCGCGCCCGGTCACGAGAAAGGGCGCGTCCAGCGGCTCCCGGCTCGCGGCGCCGGCGGCCGGGGCCGCCCCGGGCGAGCCCCATCGGCCGGTCCCCCCGAGGGCGGTGGTCTCGAGAGAGAGATGGAGGTGCCTGACCCAGCTTTCCCCCGAAACCGGGGACGACCGGACGGCGATCGTCTCGGCCGGGGAGGCCCCTCCCCCGGCGGGCAAGCGCGGCGCGGGTCGCTCCGCCCGGACGAACGCGGGAAGCAGAGCGGCGGCGACCACCCCGCGGCACCATCGGGAAAACCGCCGTCCGGGAGTCATCCTCTCAGCGAGCGAGCTCGAAATCGATCTCGGTCGGTCCGGCAACCTTCGCGGGCTTCTCCTTCCCTTTGGCCCTCGGGTGCCAGACCTTGACGGTGTACGAGCCGTCCGGCACGTCGGGAATCAGATAGCCGCCATCCGCGCGCGCCTGGGAAAAATAGGGCGTCGGAACGGCGACCACGAACGCTTCCATCTCGGGATGGACCTTGCAGAGGAGCGCCGCGCCGCATTCCTTCTTGAACGTCCAGCTCTTGACCTGCCCCTTGGGCCACGTCCCGAGATTGAACTTCTCGGCGCAAGCGTCGGGAGAGAACACGTTATGGAGCACGGCGTCCGAATTCAGGAAATCGACCGTCGTGCCGGCGAGGATCGGGAGGACGCGGGGCACGAAGGTCATGTTCAGCTGGTTCATCTTCGCGTGGGCCGCGGGGGCCGGGAAGGTCTTCCCCGGAATGGCAGCGACGTACACGACGGCGTCGGCGCAGCTCGGCGTTCCCTTGCAGACGAGCTTTCCGTGGATGTCCCCGGCGGAAAGCGGCAGGGAGGCGGCCGCGGCGAGGACCGCGGCGATCAGGGTCTTCTTCATGACAGTTCTCCTTCTAGTAGGCAAAGCGGAGGACGGTCGCGACCGTGTAATTCTGCGAGTCGCGGAGGTCCCGGTTGTATTCGACCATCGCCTTGATGTTGGCCCGGATCAGGAAACTGGCGTTGGCGTTGAGCGTGCGGATCGACGGAACGAGAGGATCGGCGACACGGAGATTCTCGTACCGAAGCGATACCTGGAGCGGAGGAACGATGACGTAATCCGCCTGCGCGAACCAGGAGTCGTAGGTGCGCGTCGCGGTGCGAATCTCCGAGAGGGAGTCCGGATCCCTCAGGTCGAGCTTGTCGGTGCCGTGGAGCGCGACCCCGAACAGGTTCAGGTCTCCCAGATAGAGTGAGGCGTAGGCGCCGATCCGGGCGTAACGGCGATCCCGCATCCTGAAGGGATTCCCCTCGTCGTCCGAGATGTCGAAATCGACTTTGGACCCGTCGCCCGTGTAACCGAGGATTCCGAGGCGCAGGGAACGCTCCCGCCAGTTCTCCGGGGGAAGCGTCACGCCGGTCGTATCGCCGTCGAGGCCCATGCCGCCGATCTTGTAGTCGACACGGGCGTAGACGTCCTTCCGGCTGCTGCTGCCGAACGTGTCGTTCGGCCCGCCGGGCCCGATCGGATTCCCGTAACCGATCGTGTAGAAGAAGCGGTGCGCGGCGACCCCGTACATCTCGATCGCGCGCATGCGGCCGGGCAGGCTGACGCCCGGCCCCTCCTCCGCGAGACCCGCTCCCCCGCGGATGCCGATGGGCGCGTAAGTGAACAGCGTGTCGACGCCGTTGTCCGTCATGAGCCACATTTCCTGGAATCCGTCGTAGAGGTCCGGCGCGAACTTCCCGATCTTGAAGTTGAACAGATGCTCGGGACCGAACGCGGAGTCGAGATCGAGTCGGGCGTGCTCGATTTCGACGTCGCTCCCGCCGTCGGGCCGCTCGCCGTAGGTCACTTCACCGAAGAAGCTGAAGTGCTTCCCGAGCGTCCCCGCCGAAAAGAGATTCGCTTCCTGCGGGAACTGGAAGTCGTTATGGGTGATCGAGCGTCCGGACTCGTCGTGGCTCGAGGCGTAGATGTCGGCCATCTTGACGTTGATCGCGATCGGGGCATACGACGGGAGGTCGCTCGGATAGACCATGGCCGGCCAGATCCGTTCGTACGCCTCCGCGCCGAGGGAAACCGGCTTCTGCTTGACCTGTTCTTCGGTTTCGAGCGGCATCCGGTAACCGTTCAACCGGAATGCCTCGCCGAACGGGTTCAACTTCGGAAAAATGGCATGGCAGGTCTGGCAGGACGTCTGGTACTTCCGCGAAAAAACCGGAACGGCGCCCGCCTCCCGTGGGGCGGCAGCGACGAGAAGGATCCCGATGACGAGGGTGTAGGCCGCGAGAGTTTGACGATGACTCTTTTCCATTCCACTTCTCCTGTTCTGAAGAAGATGGTGGAGCCGGAACAGGGGCGGGGGAATAACTCAAATGCATCAGATGGCCTGAAGCGATCGACACCGGACTCAACAGGGTTTCCGGCAGAGGTGACGGGAGCCTCCGGTGGTATTCGGTCCGGGTCCGCATTCGGTCCGGGTCCGCGATCAACGCCCCCCGCGACGTTCCCACACGACCCAGCCGCTCCCGGCATACACCCGTTCGAAACGTACCGGGAAGAAGGCGCGTTTCGACAGGCGGCGCGAGGTTTCGAGATCCGCCCCGAAGTAGCGGCAACCCAGGGCGCCGAGAGTGCGATCGAGCCGGCGTGGACTTCGAAGGGAGGGAAGGATCTTTCCGTATCGCCATGGCCCGCTCCAGTCGCCGAGGAGCTCGCCGCCGGCGAAATACTTCAGGTTTTCTCCGAAAAGAAAATACGCGCGGACCGGGGGACCCGGCCGGGAGTTCAGCCACGCGACCGCACCGTAGCCGGCGACCCGCCTTCGGAGAAAGGCGTCTCGAGCGGCCGGCGAGGTCGGGACGGGTCCGATCCACCGCCAGACCCTTGCGGCGGAGAGATAGGCGGGCGCGAGAAGAATCGCTCCCGCCAGAGCCGTTCCCGCCGCGGCGAAGCGTCGCGGCGGGACGGTCGGATTCGGGTACCGAAACCCCGCCGCGCTCCAGCCGGCGGAAGCGGCGAGGAGCGCCAGCGAGGGGAGCAGGAACCGCGGGTCCTGCTTCAAGAGCGGAATTCCATACGCGAGGGCGGCGAGGAGCGCCCGCCGCGGTCTCCCGGCGCGCACGGCCCCGATTGCCGCGACCGCCAGGGCGCCGAGCCACAGGGGCGATATTCGCCACGGCATCCAGAGGGCGGACCATGCCGACGCGTCCTCTCCGTACGACTTGAGAAACTCGGCCTTGTCCCATTCCGTGTGGCCAAAGAGGCGCGGGAGAAAGGGAAAGACCGGGTTCCGCGTCTCGGCGAAGATCCATCCGTACGTGAGCGCGAGGACGGCGCCGGAGAGGGCCAGCCCCGCGGCCGCGATCCGCACGCGGCCTCTCCGGCCCGCGCCGAAGAGAAGCGTCAGCGCCGCCAGCATCAGCGGAGCCCACAGGCCGAGATATTTCGTCGCCGCGGCGAAACCCGCGAAGGCCCACGCCAGGGTGAGCCAACGGCGGTCGCCCGACGCTCTCCCCGATTCCCACGCGAGGTACGCGAGCGTGAAGAAGAGCGTGAGATCGAGATCCACCAGCGCATAAGCCCCGAGCCCCACGACCAGGGGACTGCCGACCCAGAAGGCGGCAGCGAGGAATCCGGCCCTCCCGCTCCCCCACTTCCGACCGAAACCGTAGAGCGCGAGGGCGGTCGCGGCCAGCGCCAGTCCCTCGACGAGATGCGTGCAGGAGTCGTCGAAGAAGAGCAGCATCGCGGCGTGCAGCGATTCGACGAGCTCCGGGAAGACCGGGTTTCGGAGGTTCGTCTCGAACCCGACGGAGTGCGCGGTCGCGAGCGCGCGCGCGATGGGGAGGTGGTAGAGAGTTTCGTCGAACGCGGTGGGAGGATAGAGCGACAGCACCAGCGAAGGAACCGCGAGGAGGGCGATCCCTGCGCCCCCGGAAAAGAAGAGCGAAGACGAGGTCGCGGTCCCCCGCCTCGCCCGGGCGCGCCGGAGCACATCTCTCCAGACCGGGATCGCGGCGAGCTGGACCCCGACCGCGAGGCATCCGATCTCGAGGCGGCCGAGGCGTCCCATGAGGGCGAGGGCGAAGAGCGCCGTCCCCCAAATGCCCGCCCCCAGTCCGAGCGAAACGGCGAGCTCCTCGGCGACGCACGAAAACTTCCACTCCGGGAGCGCCCGGCGGCCGGCGGCGAAGAACGACGCCGACAGGACGACGAACGCCGCCGCGTGGCCGACGAGGAAGAGGATCACGCGGACCGAGGAGCAGTCCCGGACACGACGGAGCCGGAAGAGAGCGGCACCCCCGCGACCGGCGCCGTTCGTCCGACGAATGCCGACGACGCCGCACCCTCGGGTCTCGCCTCGCGCCGGGAAGAAATCACTCCGTCATTCTCCCACCGGATCGGCCGAGTGCCCCTCCGAGAGGGTGACGGCGCGGCTTCGCGGGCCCCGTGCGAACGCCCGCCGCGACACGCGACCTTCCGCCGGGGAGTGGGCGGAACCCCGCGTCGGGATTCCGCCGAGATCAGGCCGCGAGCCAACCGATGTCGTTCCCTCCAAAGCACTTCGGGTGCCGAAAAAAAAGCCCGCCGAGCCGCTCGCAACGTGCTAACCTCTTTCTCCTCCCCCTTCCGGAACATTTTTGTTCCGGAGATGAAGGACAAAAATGGCCGCCGCCGGAATGACCGCCCGCCATGGCATTTCTCTCCGCAGGTCTACGTCTGTCCACCGAGGCTCGCCGGCTCATCGGGGAGTCCGGGAGAGCGGAACCCGGCCCCGACCTTCCGAGTCTTCTCCGGAAAGGGGGCCGTCGTGGAACTTCTGAAGAAGGGCGCCCTGCTCGCCGCCACGATCTTCGGCGTCTCCTCACCCCGGCCGGGATCGATCCTCGAGGGACCCGCTCCGACGCCGGTTCCCGTCGGCCGCGTCGTCGTTGTCCCTCCGGAGAACTTCCCGCCGACCGCGATCGAGCACTTCCTGACGAGAGACCAGGTCAATTTCATTCGCCCCGGCCTCCACATCGTCGTCAACTCCGTCACCATCCCCGATGACCGCCGTCCGCTGGTGGACTTTTCCATGATCGACGACCTCGGACGGCCGCTCGACCGGGCCGGCGCGATCACCCCCGGTCCGATCGCCGTGAGCTTCATCCTGGCGTGGTGGGACGCCGGGGAGCGCCGGTACACGGCCTACACGACGAGGACCGTCACCACCCCGCCTTCCAGCCCCCGTCCGGGGGTGACGGCCGTTCAAGCGGGAACGGACGTCGGCGGCGTCTTCACCGACCTCGCGCCGGGTCACGCCCTCTACAAGTTCAAGACCGCGATTCCGGCGGGCGACGACCCGACGCGCACGCACACGCTCGGCATCTATTCGACGCGCACCCTGACCGATCTCATCGGCAAGAACTACTACGCCAACGTCGAATACGACTTTCGCCCGGACGCGCAGGCCGTCACCGAGCGATGGGGCGCGATGGATCTCGAGAAGAGCTGCAATACGTGCCACGACCCTCTCGCGGCCCACGGGGGCGCGCGACGCGACGTGAAGCTCTGCGTCCTCTGCCACACGCCGCAAACGACCGATCCCGACACCGGCAACACCGTGGATTTCAAGGTGATGGTGCACAAGATCCATCGGGGAGCGAGCCTCCCGAGCGTCGTCGCCGGCGAGCCGTATCAGATCATCGGGTTCGGCCAGTCCGTCAACGACTACTCGACCGTCGTCTTTCCCCAGGACATCCGCAATTGCACGACGTGCCACAACGTCTCGGCTCCCGAAGCGGAGGTCTGGTACACGCGGCCGAATCGAGCGGCCTGCGCCTCGTGTCACGACGACGTGAATTTCTCGACGGGGCAGAACCACCCGGCCGGAATGCAGGCCGATGATCGGGCCTGCGCGGCCTGTCACCAGCCGCAGGGCGATCAGGAATGGGATGCTTCGATCCGGGGCGCGCACACCGTGCCTTTCAAATCGACCCAGCTCGCGGGGATTCACGCGACGATCCTATCCGTCACCCACAGCGGTCCCGGGCAAAACCCCCACATCGAGTTTCAGCTCACCCGGAACGACGGGGTCGCGATCGCTCCCGCGACGTTCGGCGCCAATCTCTCGGTCCTGATGGGAGGGCCGACCACGGACTACTCGGTCGATCCGAACGGTTTTCGCGAGCGCGCCGATGGCGCGTCCTTCGACGGAACGACGGCGACCTACACCTTCTCGCACCCCGTCCCGGCCAACGCGATCGGGACCTGGGCGTTTACGCTCGAGGCGCGCCGCACCGTGACGCTCGACCCCCATCCGAACGACTCCGCCACGGTCCAGGAGAGCGCCTTCAACCCCGTCTTCTACGCCGCCGTCACCGACGGCGCGCCGGTCCCGCGCCGCGAAGTCGTGGATCTCGCCCGTTGCAACACGTGCCACGACCGCCTCGCCATCCACGGCAGCCTGCGGCTGAACACCGAGATGTGCGTGATCTGCCACAACCCGAACGAATCCGACGCGGCCCGCCGGCCGCCGGCCGAGGCTCCCCCGGAGTCCGTCGACTTCAAGCGCATGATCCATCGCATCCACACGGGGACGGAGCTGACCCGGGACTTCACGATCTACGGGTTCGGCGGCTCGAAGAACACGTTCAACGACGTTCGCTTTCCCGGAGACCGGCGCGACTGCGAGACATGCCACGTTCCGGGGAGCCAGCAGCTCTCCGAAACGCCGCCGCCGGGGCGTCTGTCGACCTCGACGCCGCGCGACTGGTACTCTCCTCAGCGACCCACTGCCGCGGCATGCCTCGGTTGCCACGATACGCAACCCGCCGCGGCACACGCGTTCGTGAACACCGCGCCGTTCGGCGAAGCCTGCGCCACCTGCCACGCTCCGGATGCCGAGTTTTCCGTCGACAAGGTGCACTCGCGGTAGCCCTCGCGACGGAATCGAGGCGGGGGAACGCGATGACGCGCCGTCGGGGTGCATGGGTGGCGGCCTTGCTCCTCGGGTGGTGCGGTGCTCCTTTCGCGGCGGCCGCCGGCGCGGAGGCCCCGCCCCCCCCTTCCGTCACCCCCGAAAAGCCGGCGCCGGCGACAGCGGCGATCGCCGCCTGCGCGGACTGCCACGACGAGGCGGCTTCGTTTGCGCGCAACCCCCACTCCCGCCTTCCGAACCTGACCCGACAGGGAGCCTCCGGAGTCGGCCTCTGCGCCGCCTGCCATGGAGATGCTTCGGGCCATCTCGAATCGTCCGGGGGAACGCCGGTGGCGCGGCCGATGCGGGGGCGGGACGGTGCCGAATTCTGCGTGAGCTGCCACGGGACGACGGCCGCCCGCTCGTCGTTCCGCAACGGCGTCCATGCCAACTCCCCCGCGGTGAACTGCCTCAGCTGCCACTCGATCCACGCTGCCGACCCGCGTTCGCCTCACCTGGTGGCGAAGGCCTCCGTCGCCCTCTGCGCGTCCTGTCATCCGTCGCAGGCGGCCTCTCTCCGGGACAAGCCCTTTTCCCATCGCCTGCGGGGAGGAATGGACTGCGCCTCGTGCCACGACCCCCACGCCCTCCGGGGGGACAACGCGCTCCGCCGGACACGGGCCGACGAGCTCCCGTGCCTCTCCTGTCACGCGGAAAAGCGAGGACCGTTCGTCTTTCCGCACGTGAATGGCGTGGCGGGAAACTGCCTGAGCTGCCACGAACCTCATGGCTCGTCCAACCCGAAGCAGCTCCTTCGGGCGCGGATCGCTTCGCTCTGCCTCGAGTGCCATTCGACTCTGACCGCCGCCACCCTCGGGTCACAGCCGCCGTCCTTTCACAACGTCCTTCTGCCGCGCTACCAGAACTGCACCACGTGCCACGTCGCCGTGCACGGATCGAACCGGTCGCCGAGCCTTCTCCAGTAGTCCGCCATGAGAAACACCGCCATCCGCCTCGCCGTCCTGATCCCGGCCGTCCTGTTCGGCGGATCCCCGCGCGCCCGCGCGGAGACGCCGGCGCCGATGCCGATGCCGGTCGACGTCGAGGTCGGATACCGGTTCGTCGACGTCCGGGGGAACGAGGACCAGTATCGGAGCCAGATCAATGAAAGGGCGGGGTTTCTCCTTCATTCCTTCGTTCTGACTGCCCCCGGTTCTCCGGGATTCTTCGACCACCTGCGCATCGACGCCAGCGAGCTTGGCGCGGGCCCCGCCGGGTCGATCCGCGCCCGGGCCGGCCTGTCGGGAAAATACGACCTTCGGCTCTCGTATCGCCGCACCGAGCTCTTCAGCGCGCTGCCCGGTTTTGCCAACCCCCTCCTGGCGCAGGGCATCGTCCCCGGGCAGCACACCGAAAACCGGGTGCGGAACATCTTCGACGCCGAGCTGTCCCTTTTCCCGGGAAGAGTCGTCACCCCCATCTTCGGATACACGCGAAACCGCGACGAAGGACCGGGACGGACCACCTATCACGTGGGTCAGGACGAATTCCGGCTCGACGACCGCCTCGACGACGAGGAGCAGGAATTCCGGGCCGGAGCGGCCTTCGACGCCGGGGGAGTTTCAGGACAGATCGTCCAGGGATGGAGGAAGGTCCATGTCGTCGAGACCCAGTCCCTCGCCTCCGGAGCGGAGAACGGCAACAATCCGGGAGCGGTCCTCGGGGTTCCCGTTTCGCTGGACAACCTCGACCGGCGGACGAAGAGCGACGCGAACACCCCCGTCACCAGCGCCTTTCTCACAGGTCGCCTCGGAAGCCGCGTCAAGCTCGTCGGCTCGTACGTCCACGCCGCCGCCGAAAGCGACACCGCCTCGCGCGAAGACCTCTCCGGAAAGCTCGTGTCCTTCGAAATCAGCCGGCGGTTCGGCGGGCTCTCCGAGACGGTATCGTCGCGCGCGAGAAACTCCTCGTGGAGGGCGAGCGGCCGGGTCGAAGCGAACCTGGCCGAAGGAATCGATCTCGTCGCGGGGTACTCCCGGGATCACGACGAGCTCGACGGGTTTGCTCTCGTCTCGAGCCTCTATCTCGATTCCGTGACGTTTGCCGGACAGGACCCGAAGAATCTCCTCTCCCTGCTCCAGGCGACCACGTCGGTCGAGAGGACCGTGTCGGTGTACGACGCGAGGCTGGAAGCGCGGGCCGTCGGGCCGTTCGCGCTTCGCGCCGGGGCGTCGCAGACCGACCAGGACGTCGTCGTCGCCGGCGATCCTTCGGAAATCGTGGTTCCGGGCGGTCAGGGAGGGGCTTTCCGAAGAAGGATCCGCTCGCTCGAAGCCGGAGCGACGTTTTCGGCAGGCGGCCTGACGCTCGGGGCGGAATACCGGCGGGAGCGCGCCGACGACGCGGTCGTTCGCACCGACTTTCTCGACCGGGATCGCACCCGCCTCCGCGCCTCATGGCGCCTCCGGCAACTGCTTCGGCTGAGCGCGACGGCGGAACAGGTCGACGCCTCCAACGACCGGACGGGTATCGGGTACGACGGCCGCGTCCGCCAGTACGGCGCCGAAGCGGAAGTGAGCCCGGGCAAGGCGGCCCGCTTCCGCCTGTCGGTCCAGAAATTCCAGGCCGACAGCGAGGTTCTCGTTCGCCAGCCGCAGGACTTCGCGGAGGATCGGTCGATCCATCGGGAGAACGGCCGGTCGCGGGAAGCCGGCGCCTCGCTGCAGCTTTCGCCGGTGACACTGGACGCGTCGTTCGGCCGCTACGACAACGCCGGGTCCTTTCCCTTCACCCTCGACCGCGCGAACGCGCGGGCGGAGGTCGCGCTCTCGAAGAATGCCTCGGCCGTCGCCGAGTGGTCGCGGGACAAGTACCGCGAACCGGCCCGGGCCGACGCCGGACAGGGTTCCTACGACGCGAACCGATACGGACTGTTCCTCCGCTGGCGGCAGTAAGCGATCTTCCCGGCCTTCGACGGAAACAAGATTGGGCGCCCGAGAAAAAACGCCCGAAGGAGGCTCCATGGATTCCGACTCGAAACTTCCGTCACGGCCGCGGCGCGCCGGTGCCGATTCCGGGAATCGTCGAACGATGAAGGCTTTCGTGATGCACGGGATCGGGAAAGTCGGGCTCGTCGACAAGCCCCTTCCGGAGATCGGGCCCAATGACGCGCTCATCCGGACCACGGCCGCGCTCGTCTGCACGTCGGACGTCCACACCGCGGGGGGCGCGATCGGCGAGAGGTCCGATCTCACGCTCGGCCATGAGGCAGTCGGAACGATTGACGCTATGGGCGACGCGGTCCGGGGCTTCGCGATCGGGCAGCGCGTCACGGTGGGGGCCATCACGCCCTGCTGGCGCTGCGAGAACTGCCAGCGCGGCTTTCCTTCCCAGTGCGGCGAGGCCCTCGGTGGATGGAAGTTCGCCAACACCAAAGACGGCAACCTGGCCGAATTTTTCCACGTCAACGACGCCGAGGCCAACCTCACGCCCATTCCGGACGACGTGCCCGACGAGCTCGCCGTCTACACGTGCGACATGATGAGCACCGGGTTCATGGCCGCCGAACATGCCGCCATTCCCATCGGGGGGTCGGTCGCGGTCTTTGCCCAGGGCCCCGTCGGCCTGATGGCCACGGCGGGAGCGCGGCTCCGGGGAGCGGGACTGGTGATCGGAGTCGAGAGCGACGCGAAGCGGCAGGCGCTCTCCCGGCATTTCGGCGCCGACCAGGTCGTCGACTTTTCGAAGGGCGACCCGGTCGCCAGAATCCTCGAGCTCACGGGCGGAAAGGGCGTCGATTCCGCCATCGAGGCGCTCGGAAGCGAACGGACCTTCGCCGACTGCATTCGGGCGACCCGGCCGGGAGGCACGATCTCGAACGTGGGCTATCACGGTCAGGGGGACATCGTCCCCATCCCCCGCGTCGCCTGGGGAGTCGGGATGGCCGACAAGACGATTCGAACCGGCCTCTGTCCGGGAGGACGCGAGCGCATGGAGCGGTTGCTCCGACTCCTGAGGACGAAGCGGGTCGATCCCACGCCGCTCACGACCCATCGCTTGCCCTTCGCCGAGGTCGAGACGGCGTTTCGAATGATGTCCACCAAGGCCGATGGCATCCTGAAGCCTTTGATTCTCTTCTGAAGACGACAAGGGTCGCCGGCGACGGAACGAACCCTCCCGGCGACCGACGGCGAAGAGGCGCCCCCCTCAGGCGGGCATCGCGTCGTTTTCCTCCTTGAAGAGATCGGTCGAAATGTAGCGCTCGGAGGTCGAAGCCAGGAGGCAGACGATCAGCTTGCCGCGGTTTTCGGGCTGGCGACCGAGCTCGATCGCGGCATGGGCCGCCGCTCCCGAGGAGATGCCCGCGAGGATGCCCTCTTCCCGGGCGAGCCGCCGGGCCATCACGAAAGCCTGGTCGCTCGAAACGGAGAAGGTCCCGTCGACGAATTTCATGTCGAGATTCTTCGGGATCATCCCGGTGCCGATCCCCTGGATCTTGTGCTTGGTGTGGGTGCCGCCGGCGATCACGGGCGATTCGGCCGGCTCGACGGCGATCATGCGGACGGACGGTTTCCATGACTTCCACACGCGTCCGACGCCGGTGAAGGTCCCCCCGGTTCCGACTCCCGCGACGAAGATGTCCATCTGGCCGTCCGTGTCGTTCCACAGCTCCATCGCCGTCGTGCGCTCGTGAATCTCCGGATTGGCGGGATTCTCGAACTGCTGGGGAATGACGCCGCCGCGCGCCTTCGCCACCTCTTCCGCTTTGGCGAGCGCGGCCTTGATCCCCTCGCCGCCGGGAGTCAGGATCACCTCCGCTCCCAGGAACTTCAAGACCTTGATGCGCTCTTTCGACATGGTGTCCGGCATGATCAGGACGCACGAGTAGCCGCGCTGCGCCGCGACCATCGCGAGCGAGATGCCGGTGTTCCCGCTCGTCGCCTCGACGATAGTGCTCTTCGAGGCATTGCGCGGATCGAGCTTCCCGTCGCGCTCGAGCGCCCGGACCATGGCGACCCCGATGCGGTCCTTGACCGAGTGCGCCGGGTTGAAGAACTCGAGCTTCGCGGCCACGGAGGCCTCGATTCCCTGGGTCACGCGATTGAGACGGACGAGCGGGGTGTTGCCGATCAGGCGGGTAACGTCGCTGGCGATCTTCACGAATACCTCCCCAAAGAAAAAGCCCGGACTATCCGGGCGATCGTTTCGCGTGAGACGGTCGCCGGCGACGTCAGGCGGCGGTGCGACAGGGGAAGAGCGCCGGCAGCGTTCTCACGCATCGAAGCATATCAATCTCGCCCCTCTCCGCCGTCGCGGGGACCCGCGCCGCACGCGCAATGCGATATTGTCGAAAACGAAGGGTTTCCCGGGAGGAGGGGGTCTGGCCAGACGTTCGGCGATGTGGAAGAGCCTGGGGCAGGAAGAGCCGATCCGCGCCGAAATCTTCGGCCCGGAGCGTCTCGAAAGCGAGGCCGCGCGGCTCGCCGCCCGGCACCAGCGGATCGGTCGCTTTCCCCGCCGGGGCCTCCTTCGCCGGCGCCTGGAAGAAAGCGACGTCGAGCTGCGCGCGATCCACGAGTCGATCGTCGCGGGTTCCCGGCAGGGACAGGCGATCTCGCCCGCCGCGGAATGGTTCCTCGACAACTTCCATCTGGTCCTCGACCAGATCCGCGAGGTGCGGGAGGACTTCCCGGCCAACTACGAAAAGCAGCTCCCCCAGCTGGCCGAGGGTCCCTGGCGGGGATATCCCCGGGTCTACGCCATCGCTCTCGACGTCGTCGCCCACACCGACAGCAACCCCGACATGGAATCTCTCCGGCGATTTCTCATCGCCTACCAGCGGGTGACCCCTCTGTCGATCGGCGAGCTCTGGGCGGTCGCGATCGCCCTGCGCATGGCGCTCATCGAGAATCTCCGTCGCCTCGCCGGCCGGATGGAGGTTGCCCGGCGGCAGCGGGCGACGGCCGACGCGCTGTGCGAACGAGTGCTCGCGGCGCTCGATTCGAATGCCGGGGGCGACCGCGAGGAGATCGCCAACGCAATCCTCCGGAGCCCCGAACGCCGGACGGTGGTCATCAATCCGACGTTCGCGGTGCGGGTGATGCAGCGTCTCCGCGACATCGATCCCGCCCTCTCCGCCGCGCAGCGATGGGTCGAAGAAGGGCTCGCCGCCCAGGGCCTCACGCCCGACGCCGCCGTCCACGCCGAGCACAACCGGCAGACCACCGCCCAGGCCACGATCGCCAACATCATCGCCAGCATGCGCCTCTTCTCCCAGACGGACTGGGCCGCCTTCTTCGAGTCCGTGAGCCTCGTCGAGAAGATCCTCGCGGGCGATCCCGCCGGTGCCTACGCGAAGCAGGACTTCGCCACGCGCGACCGGTATCGCCACGTGATCGAAGCGGTCGGCCGCCGGGAAGGGGCCCGCGAATGCGCAGCGGCGAAGCGCGCCGTCGAGCTCGCCCGGGAGGCGAAGGCCGAAGAGCAGCGGCACGTCGGCTTCTTCCTGATCGACCGCGGGCGCTCCCGCCTCGAGCGGGACCTCGAATACCGCCCGAAATGGAAAGAGTCCGCCCGACGGTTCGTCCTGGCGCATCCTTCCCCGTTCTACCTCGGCGCCATCGGCACGGCCACGGTCGCGCTCGAGATCGGCGCCGCGGGATACGCCGTCCGCTCCGGCGCCGGCGTCCCGCTCGTCGCCCTGACGCTCCTCCTCGCGCTGCTCCCCGCAAGCGAGCTGTCGCTGACGGTCGTGAACTTCGCCGCAACCCTGCTCTTTCCGCCGAGGCTCCTTCCGAAGCTCGACTTTCGCGAAGGCATTCCGGCCGAGTGGGAAACGCTCGTCGCGGTCCCGGCGATGATCGACGACGAGGAGGGCGTGCGGGAGCTGCTGACCGGCCTCGAGATCCGTTCCTACGCGAATCCCGACGCGCACCTGCGTTACGCGCTGCTCACCGATTTTCCCGATGCCGCCGAGGAGCGATCGGCGGGCGAAGCGGAGCTTCTCCAGTACCTCCGGGACGGGCTCCGGGCGCTCAACGAAAATGCCCTCCCGCCTCCCGGAGGCGGAGACCGTTTCTGGCTCTTCCACCGGCGCCGCGTCTGGAATGCGGCGGAAGGGAAGTGGATGGGATGGGAGCGCAAGCGCGGCAAGCTGACCGAGCTGAACCGGGCTCTCCGCGGGAAGGGCCCCACGTCGTTCGAGGTCATGCCGGCAGAGCGCGACGCCTTCGCCGCGATCCGCTTCGTGCTGACGCTCGACGCCGACACCCGCCTCCCGCGCGACTCGGCGCGCGCTCTCGCCGGCACGCTTGCCCATCCGCTCAACCGCCCCCGCCTGGACCCGCAGACCGGCATCGTTCGCGAGGGGCACGCCATCATCCAGCCCCGCGTGTCCGTCACGCCGGAGAGCGCGAACCGTTCGGCGTTCGTCCAGATCTCCTCGGGCGACGCCGGAATCGATCCCTACACGACGGCCGTCTCGAACGTGTACCAGGACCTCTTCGGCGAGGGCAGCTTCACCGGGAAGGCCATCTACGACATCGACGCCTTCGAGGCCGCGCTCGACGGCCGAGTGCCCGAGAACACGCTGCTCTCGCACGACCTTTTCGAAGGCTGCTTCGCCCGCTCCGCTCTGGCGAGCGACATCGAAGTCTTCGAGGACCATCCCTCCTCCTACGACGTGTACACCCGTCGGCAGCATCGCTGGGTGCGCGGCGACTGGCAGCTCCTCCGCTGGCTGGCTCCGCGCGTCCCCGGGGAAGGCGCAACGCGTCCGAACGAGCTGTCCGTCCTCTCGCTCTGGAAGATCTTCGACAACCTCCGAAGGAGCCTCGTGGCCCCGGCGCTGCTCCTCTGGCTCGCCGCCGCGTGGCTCGTTCTCCCGGGGTCGCCCTACGTCTGGTCCGCCCTCGCGGTGTTCACGATCGCCTTTCCGATCGTCTTCCACCTCGCCGAAGGGCTGACGATCCACCCTCGCGGCATTCCCTGGACGAGCCACTTCTGGGGCGTCTGGGGAGACGCGATGGACAACTGCGCCCGCTTCGCGCTCCGGGTCGCGTTCCTTCCGCATCTCGCTCTTCTCTCCCTCGACGGGGCCATCCGGGCCAAGTACCGGCAGTTCGTGTCGCACCGCGGGCTGCTCGACTGGACGACCGCGGCCGCGTCCGAGAAAAGCCGTGCGCAGTCCTTCGGGTCGTACTTCCGGCGGATGGGTTCGAGCTGGCTCTTCTCCGCGCTGCTGGCCGCCGCGGTCGCCGCACTCGCGCCGCGGCACATGATCCCGGCCACGCCGTTTCTCGTGCTGTGGCTCCTCGCCCCGGCTCTCGCGTGGAAGCTCTCCCGCCCCCTGACCGTCGAACGCGCCGAGATCGGCGACGACCAGCGGCGCGAGCTCCGCGAGGTGGCCCGCCAGACGTGGCGCTATTTCGAGCGCTTCTGCGCCGCGGCCGAAAACGGGCTTCCTCCCGACAACTTCCAGGAGGACCGCGACCCCGCGCTCGCCCACCGCACTTCGCCGACGAACATCGGCCTCGCGCTCCTTGCCACCGTCGCGGCGTACGACTTCGGCCACGTCGGAATGGAGGACGCCGTCGAACGGCTCGAGCGCACGCTGACCTCGCTCGAAGCCCTTCCCCGCTTCCGCGGCCATTTCTACAACTGGTACGACACGCTCGCGCTGACTCCCCTCCCGCCGCCGTACATTTCGACGGTCGACAGCGGGAACCTCGCCGCCTGCCTGATCGCGCTCGAACAGACGGCCCTCGAATGGGCCGAGGGGAGTCTCGACTCGCCCGCGTGGCGGGACGGCCTGGACGACGTCGTTCGCCTGATCCAGAAGGAGTTCGACAAGGTGCCGCCGTCGGGCGTCCGGACGGAGGCGGTTCCCGTGCACCAGATCCGCGAGCAGATCCGCCGGCTCGGGGCGATCCCTCGCGCCGAGACGGAGAAGGGCCCCTGCCTCGCCGCCGCCGCCGATCTCGCGCGGGAAATCGCCGATGGGCTGACGGCGCTCGCCCGGGAGCACCGCGAGATGGATATCCGCGAGCTTCGCGCCTGGCTGACCGATCTCCTCGCGCAGGTGGAATCCCACTCCCGGGGCGGGGCGGCCGGCGCCGGTTCGGGCGCGGCGGAGCCGGAAAAGTGGAAGGAGCGGCTCCGGGCGATCGCACGGCGATCCTCCGCGATCGGCCGGGGAATGGATTTCCGGTTTCTCTTCGACGCCAACCGGAAGGTCTTCTCCATCGGGTACAACACGGCGCTCGGACGCCTCGACCCGTCCTTCTACGACCTGCTCGTCTCCGAGGCGCGCCTCACGAGCTTCATCGCGATCATCAAGGGAGACGCTCCGACCGAGCACTGGTTCCGCCTGGCGAGGCCCTTCACCTTCGCCGCCCAGAGACCGCTCCTCCTCTCCTGGTCAGGCAGCATGTTCGAGTACCTCATGCCGCTGCTGCTCCTGCGTTCCTATCCGGGGACCCTGCTGGCCGCCACGTGCCGCACCGCCGTCGCGGCCCAGGTGCAATTCGCCCGCGGACGCGGCCTCCCCTGGGGCGTTTCGGAATCCGCATACAACGCGCGCGACCTGCACATGAACTATCAGTACGGCCCCTTCGGCGTCCCGGATCTGGGGCTGCGGCGCGCCGCCGCCGACGAGGCCGTCGTCGCCCCGTACGCGACGTTTCTCGCCCTTCTCGCCGACGGCAGTCCGGTCCCCGAGAATCTGAAGGCGCTCGCGCGCGAGGGCGCGCGGGGAGAGCTCGGCTACTACGAGGCGATCGACTATACCGGGCGGCGCCTGCCCCCCGACACGCGGAGCGCCGTCATCAAGTCGTACATGGCGCACCATCAGGGCATGACGCTCGTCGCCCTCGACAACTTCCTCCACGACGGCGTGATGCAGCGCCGGTTCCACGCCGATCCCGCCGTCCAGGCCGGCGAGCTCCTCCTCCAGGAGCGCCTCCCGCGAAACGCGCCCGCTCTCGCGGGTTCGATCGTCGCCCAGGTGACCGCGGGCCGCGTCGTGCGCGAGGAAACCACCTTTCCCGTCCGCCGTTTCGAAAGCCCCGACTCGTCGACGCCGCGAACGGAGGTCCTCTCCAACGGGAGTTACTCCGTGCTGATGACGACCGCGGGCGCCGGCTGGAGCCGCCGCGGCAAGCTCGCCGTGACGCGCTGGCGGGACGATCCGACCACCGATGCGTGGGGCTCGTGGATCTATCTTCGTGACGTCCGAAGCGGCACGAACTGGTCGGCGGGCTATCAGCCGACGCTCCGCCGGCCGAAGCGCTTCGAGGCGACTTTCTCGGAACATCGGGTCGAGCTCAGCCGGTCGGACGACGGGGTCGACACGACGATGGAGATCATCGTGTCGTCGCAGGACGACGCGGAGATCCGCAGGGTCACGCTCTCGAACAGGTCGCCCCGCGCGAAAGACGTCCGGGACATCGAAGTGACGAGCTACGCGGAGGTCGTGCTCGCGCCCTTCGAAACCGACCTCTCCCACCCGGCCTTCGCGAAACTCTTCGTCGAGACGGAGTGGATCGGCAACGCCCTCCTCGCGCGGCGGCGCCCCCGCTCCGCCGACGAAGCGCCCGTCTGGGCCGTGCATGTCCTCGCGGTGCAGGGCTCGACCCTGGGCGTCGTCCAGTACGAGACGGATCGCGCGCGGTTCCTCGGCCGCGGTCGCTCGCCCCGGGCCCCGGCGGTCCTCGTCGAAGACCGCCCTCTCTCGAACACGACCGGCGCGGTGCTCGATCCGATATTTTCGCTTCGCCAGCGGGTGCGCGTCGCTCCCGGCGAAACGGCGCGGCTCCTCTTCTCGACGGGCGTGGCGGATTCCCGGGAGGCCGCCATCGCTCTCGCGGAGAGGTTCCAGGATCCCCGGCTCTTCGATCGCGAGGCGTCTCTCGCCTGGATGCGCTCGCAGGTGCTCCTGCGGCATCTCGACATCACCCCCGACGAAGCCCAGCTGTTCCAGCGGCTGGCGGCGCGCATCTTCTACAACGATCCGAGCCTGCGCCCTCCCTCGGAGACTCTCGCGAAGAACACGGAGTCGCAGCGCGCCCTCTGGGGGTACGGCATCTCCGGCGATCACCCGATCATCCTGGTGCGGATCGCCAACGCCGAGGAGACCGAGCTCGCCCGGCAGCTCATCCGCGCCCACGAATACTGGCGCCTCAAGGGCATCACCGTCGATCTCGTGATCGTCAACGACGATCCGTCGGGGTACTTCCAGCCCGTGCAGGACCAGATCGGCCGGATCATCGCCGCGTCGCCGTCCCAGACGCTGGTGGACAAGCCGGGAGGAGTGTTCGTCAAGCGCGGCGATCAGCTTTCCCCGGGCGACGTCGTCCTGCTGGAGACGGTCGCGCGCGCCGTACTCGTCGGCGCCAAGGGGCCCCTCGCGGACCAGATCGAGCGCACTCCTTCGCCGGACGCGCCGTCGGCTCCGTCTTCGCCGGCCCCGCGCGCGAACGGGCTTCTCTCTCCGCCGCCGGAGTCCAGACGGCTCCTCTTCCCCAATGGCATCGGCGGATTCACGCCCGACGGGCGCGAGTACGTCGTCTCGCTCGCCGAGCATCAGTACACGCCCTGCCCCTGGATCAACGTGATCGCCAACGAGGCGTTCGGGTTTCTCGTCAGCGAGTCGGGGTCCGCGTGCACCTGGTCGATCAACAGCCAGAGCAACCGGCTCACGCCCTGGTCGAACGATCCCGTCGCCGATCCGCCCGGAGAGGCGATCTACCTTCGGGACGACGAGACCGGGGAGGCGTGGTCCCCCACGGCGCTTCCGATCCGCGCCCCGGAGACGATCGTGTGCCGGCATGGACAGGGGTATTCGGTCTTCGAAGGGCGCCGCCCCGGAATCGCTTCCGAGCTCACGATGTTCGTGCCGCCCGACGACCCGGTCCGGATCTCGCGGCTCCGCGTCACGAACCGGGGGCCGGCCGCCCGAAAGATCTCGGCGACGTTCTACGCGGAATGGGTCCTCGGCGTCGACCGTTCGACCGAAGCGCGCTACGTCGTGACCGAAATCGACGAAGCCGCGGGGGCCGTCTTCGCGCGGAACCCTTACAACGCCGACTTCGCCCCCCGGGTCGCGTTCGCCCAGGCCTCGGGAGAGCGCCGACAGCTCACCGCGGACCGGCGCGAGTTCCTCGGGCGCAACGGCCACGTCGGCGATCCCGCCGCCCTCCGCCGTCCCGCGTTCTCCGGCCGGTCCGGCGCCGGGCTCGACCCGTGCGCCGCGATCCTGAGCGCCTTCGAGATCGCGCCCGGCGAGACGAAGGAGATCGTCTTTCTCCTCGGCCAGGCCGAGACCCGCGAGGCCGCTTCGGCGCTGATCACGCGCTACGAAGATTCCCGCGCGGTGGAGGACGCGCTGGCCCGGATCACGGCCGAATGGGATGCGATTCTCGGGGGGATCACGGTCAAGACCCCGGACCCCGCGCTCGACGTCCTGGTGAACCGCTGGCTCCCCTACCAGGCCATTTCGTGCCGCATCCGCGGCCGGAGCGGGTTCTACCAGTCGAGCGGCGCGTACGGCTTTCGCGACCAGCTCCAGGACGCGCTCGGCGTGCTGGCGGTGGCTCCCGGCGAAGCGAAGCGGCTCATTCCGCTCTTCGCCTCGCGGCAGTTCCTCGAAGGGGACGTGCAGCACTGGTGGCATCCGCCCGCGGGCCGCGGCGTCCGCACTCGATGCTCCGACGACTCCCTGTGGCTGCCTTTCGCCGTGGCGCAGTACGTCGAGGCGACCGGAGACCTCGCGATTCTCGACCGGCAGATTCCCTATCTCGAGGCTCCGCTCCTCGCGGAGACCGAAACGGAGGCCTATCAGGAGCCGACCGTCTCCGGCACGAAGGAAACGCTCTACCAGCACTGCCGGCGCGCTCTCGATCGGGCGACGGCCGTGGGCGCGCATCGACTGCCGCTCATCGGCTCCGGTGACTGGAACGACGGGTTCAACCGCGTGGGAATCGAGAACAAGGGCGAGAGTGTCTGGCTCGGCTGGTTCCTCCATGCCACGCTCACCCGCTTCGCGAAGGTCGCCGACGGGCGAGGCGACGGCGCCGTCGCCGAGCGATACCGCAAGCGCGCGGAGGCCCTGAAAGGGGCCATCGAAGAGCACGCCTGGGACGGGGACTGGTACCTCCGGGCCTTCTACGACGACGGCACGCCCCTCGGATCGGCGCGCGACCAGGAATGCCGGATCGACTCGATCGCCCAGACCTGGGCGGCCCTTTCGGGGGCGGCGGACCGCGTCCGCGTCGAGCGAGCCATGGTCGCCGTGCGGGAGTATCTCGTGCGCCCCGAGGATGGTCTCGTCCTCCTCTTCACGCCCCCCTTCAACGCCACGCCGAAAGATCCCGGCTACATCAAGGGGTACCTGCCGGGAATCCGCGAGAACGGAGGCCAGTACACCCACGCGGCCGCCTGGGTCGTGATGGCCTTCGCCGAGCTCGGCAACGGGGATGTCGCGGGCGACCTGCTCGGACTCCTGAATCCGATCGCCCCGACGAGCTCGCGCGCCGGTCTGCACCGGTACAAGGTCGAGCCTTACGTGACCGCCGGCGACGTGTACTCCGTCGAACCCCTGACGGGGCGCGGCGGCTGGACGTGGTATTCGGGCTCGGCGGGCTGGCTCTACCGGGCAGCCACGGAGTCGGTGCTCGGCCTCCACGTCGAAGCCGACGTCCTGCGGCTCGCCCCCTGCATCCCGCGGCGCTGGCCCCGGTTCGAGCTGGAATTCCGCGACGCCAACGACACCACTTACGCCATCACCGTCGAGAACCCGAGCTCCGTCTGCCGCGGCGTCCGCGAGACGACGCTCGACGGCGTTCTCCTCCCGGCGTCGGAAATCCCGCGCGTCCGCGACGGCAAGCGGCACGACGTGCGGGTCGTCCTCGGCGAGAGCGCCGCGCGGACGCCGTGATGCTATTCTCCGCGCCGGAATGAAAACGCTTCGTCTCGCGATCGTCCCCGGCGACGGGATCGGCGTCGACGTTACCCGGGAAGCCGTCAAGGTGATCGATGCCGTGGACGGAAGGGACGCCTCCTTCGAGAAAGTCTTCTTCCCCTGGAGCGCCGACCACTACCTCTCGACCGGCGAGTCGATCCCGAAAGGCGCGTTCGACGACCTGCGGGCCAACTACGACGCCATCTTCATGGGCGCCTTCGGCGATCCGCGGGTCCCCGACATGGCGCATGCCCGCGACATCCTGCTCGGCGCCCGTTTCGTGCTCGACCTCTACGTCAACTACCGGCCCGTCCGCTGCCTCGCCGAGCGCTTGAACCCCCTGAAGGGCCTTTCCGCCTCGGCGATCGACTTCGTCATTTTCCGGGAGAACACGGAAGGCTCGTACGCCGGGACGGGGGGGAATTTCAAGAAGGGCACCCCCGACGAGGTCGCGCTGCAGGAGGACATCTCGACGCGGAAGGGCGTCGAACGCATCGTTCGCCATGCGTTCGAGCACGCGCGGTCGCGCGGCAAGAAGAAGGTCTGCATGTCGGACAAGTCGAACGCCATGCGCTTCGTCGGCGATCTCTGGCAGCGGACGTTTTCGGAGGTCTCCACGGAGTTCCCCGAGATCGCGGCGTCCCATCTGTACGTCGACGCCCTCGTCATGCAGATGGTCAAGGACCCCGCCCAGTTCGAGGTGATCGTCACCAACAACATGTTCGGCGACATCACGACCGATCTGGGCGCCGCGCTCCAGGGAGGGCTGGGGATGGCGGCCTCGGGCAACGTCCACCCCGGGCGCGTCTCGATGTTCGAGCCCGTACACGGCTCGGCCCCGAAATACGCCGGCACCGGAAAGGCCAACCCCTTCGGCGCGATCCTGACGGCGGCCCTGATGATCGAACATCTCGGGCTGGCGGAAGCCGCCCGGGCCGTCGAGAACGCCGTGGTCGCGTGCCTCGGTGCGAAGGAATGCACGGCGGACGTCGGCGGCACCCTCACGACGGCCGAAGCGGGTGACGCCGTCGTCCGGCGCATCGCGCGCCATTAGCTCCGACTCGCGGACCCCGGTTCAGAGGAAGAGCAGACTCGTCGCCGCGAGCAACGGCAGGAGAATCGCGGCCGCGATCGCCGCGAAGGCGATGAAGCCCGGCATTCGGACGCCGCGGGCGGAGGCGATCGACCGGACGAGCAGGTTCGGGCCGTTTCCGATGTAGGTGAGACCGCCGAAGGCCACCGCTCCGATCGAGATCGCCCGCAACAGGTCCTCTCGGACGCCGGCCACCATGGCGATTCCCGGCACGGCCGGGAGCTGCCGCGCCGCCGCGAGCGCGGAGAGATACGTGGGCGCGTTGTCCAGGACCGACGAGAATCCCCCCGTCGCCCAGAAGAACCCTCGGGGAGTCGAAAGAGGCAGCGGATGGCGCGCGAGCAGCTCCAGCGTCGGCGAGATCGTCCCGAAGATCGCGAAGAAAATCACGGCGATCTCCTCGACGGGCTCGAACGTGAACCGGTTTCTCTCCCGGGCTTCGCGCGGCGTGAGCCGCCAGGAAAGAAGGGCGCACGACCCGAGCGCCAGGGGACGAAGGGCACCCCGAAGAAGGGCAGCCGACGCGAGAGCGGCGGCGAGGATCGGCAGATTGACGAGCCCGTGGACACGGATCTTCGCGAGAGTTCGGGTTTCATCCTCGCCGACGAATCCCTCGCTCCGGAAGGCGCGAAGATCCCAGACGAAAAACGCCGCGAGCAGACCCGACGCCAAGAAGAGCCACTCCCGCCAGAGCGAGAGAGTCCAGAAGAAGGGCACACCCGAGAGGTAGCCGAGGTACAGAGGCGGATCACCGATCGGAAGAAGGGTCCCGCCCACGTTCCCCGCGAGCAGGATCAGAAAAATCACGCCGTGCTCGACCCGCCGGCGGCGGCGGTTGGCGTGGAGGTACGGCCGGATCATGAGGGTCGCGGCCCCGGGAGTCCCGAGAATCGACGCGAGCACCCCGCCCATGGCGAGCAGCGCCGTGTTGACGAGAGGCGTGCCCTCGAGCCGCCCTCCGAGGGCGATCCCCCCCGAAATCACGAAGAGCGAGCCGAGCAGGGCCACGAGATCGACGTATTCCCACGCTGCGTGAACGAGGGACGCCGTCGCACCCCTCGCCGCCGCCATCACGACGGAGGGAAGGACGAGGGAGAGCGCCCACGCCAGACGCACTCCGGGTTTTTCCCACGCCCGGGCCGCTGCGGAGGGAAGGATGGCGAGGGAGGCGAGCACCAACGCGAACGGCGCGATCTCGACCACCGAGGGTGTCGGCATGCCCATAGCGTAGGTCAACCCCGGATTTTTCGATTAAACCTCTTTAAGAAAGCTTCCCCGGGGCACCCTGGTTGCACGCGCCTCCAGCTTCGGATTCCCGAACGGGTCTCCGAAGAAAGGAGAAAATGGAAATGAAAAGGAAAGAAAGAATGACGGCCTTTGCGGCGCGCGGAGCGATCCTCGCGGGAATTCTCGCGCTCGCGGCCGGCAACGCCTCGGCGCAGCGCTACATCCCGCACAACCTGGTTTCGGACCAGCCCGGGGTGGCGGCCTTCACCGACCCGAACCTCGTCAACGCCTGGGGAATCGCGGCGAGCGCGAGCGGGCCGATCTGGATCGCCAACAACGGGACGGGCACATCGACGGTCTACCAGGGCAACGGCGCTGCCCTTCCGCTCGTCGTCGAGATTCCCGCGGCGCCCGGGTCGACGGAGGGAGGGAAACCCACCGGCCTCGTCTTCAATGGAACCTCCGATTTCACCGTGACCGAAGGGTCCGCTACGGGGCCCGCCCGTTTCATCTTCGCGGGAGAAGACGGGACGCTCTCCGGCTGGAATCCTTCCGTGGACGGTACGCACGCGATTCTCGCCGCGGATCTCTCGGCCTCGGGCGCCATTTTCAAGGGTCTCGCCACCGGAACGACGTCGGACGGAAACTTCCTCTACGCGACCGATTTCCACAACGGCGTGGTCGACGTCTTCGACGCGAGCTGGGCCCTCGTCACCTCGTTCACCGACGCGACCCTACCTCCGGGATACGCGCCCTTCGGCATCGCGAACATCGGGGGGAACCTGTTCGTTTCCTTCGCGCTCCAGGACGAAGACGCCGAAGACGACGTCAAGGGACCGGGCCACGGCTACGTCGACGAGTTCGACACGAGCGGAAACCTGATCCGGCGATTCGCTTCGCAGGCGTCGCTCGATTCGCCCTGGGGAATGACGCTCGCCCCCTCGCACTTCGGCGCGTTCTCGGGAGCCCTCCTGATCGGCAATTTCGGCGACGGCCGGATCAACGCGTTCGACCTCGCTTCGGGCGCATTTCTCGGCCCGATGCGCCTGCCGAGCGGCCACCCCCTGGCGATCGACGGCCTGTGGGGGCTTCATTTCGGCAACGGCGGCCAGGGCGGCGCCGCGAACCTCCTCTTTTTCACGGCCGGCCCGGAAGACGAGAGCCACGGTCTCTTCGGTTCGATCCGCGCGATTCCGGCGGTCGCGATGGTGCCCGGGCGGCGCTGATACAAACGTCCGGGGACGGGGAGAATCCCGGCCCCGGACGCTTTCCGCCGTCCGACTCTTCGAGCCTGCGTCGGGAGCGTGATCGATTTGCGCCCTTTGAACAGCGAGCGCAATCGACCCGAAGCGCGCAAAAACGGTGAATCGATCGTGAATGAACACCTCGAGGGAGCTCGGTCTGCGCAATTCGCCACGTTCCGAATTCTGATCTTCCCAAACGAAATTTCTCCTTGTACCTTCGGAACGAGAACGGGTTTTCTCCGGAGATGAGTTCGTCACCTCCGAAGTGAATCCGCTCCCGTCATTCGGAGGATCACAAGCATGCCAATGGGCGGTGGCGGAGTCTGGGGGCATCCCGGGGTCTTCGGCTCGCTGCTCCCTTCCTCCGCGCTCGCATTCGCGTCGACGATCCACGTGGCGATCGCCCTCCTTCGCAAGGAGCGAGGAGGTTCCGCGACGATCCTTCTCGCGTCCTTCGCCTTCGGGACCGCTCCCTGGCTTCTGCCGACCGGCGGGGGCGTCGCGGTCGGGCTCGTCCTCCACCTCGCCTGGTTCGTCGCCTGCGAGAGGCTCGCGCCGGGCCGAATGCCGGCGCTCGTCTCGCGGCGAGCCTCTGTCGCCGCCGCCCCTCGCGCGCCCGCGGGATTCGTCGGCGTGGCGGTTCTCACGACGTTCGACGAAACGCCGGACATCCGCACCTTCCGCCTTCGCCGCCCGCCGGGGTTCCAGTTCGAGGCGGGACAGTTCCTTTCGATCCGACTTCCGGTCGAGGGAAAACCGGTCGTCCGTTGCTACACGATCAGCTCTTCTCCCGGAGCGGGCGAATACCTCGAGATCACGGTCAAGCGGCAGGGCCGCGTCTCCTCCGCGCTCCACGCGTCGATCGCCGCCGGAAGCACGCTGGAGATCCGCGGTCCGGGGGGCCACTTCCGATACCCGGCGTCGAACCCGCGGCCGATTCTCCTCGTCGGAGGCGGCGTCGGCGCGACCCCGCTCATGAGCATCCTCCGGCATGCCGTCGCGACGGAACCGGAGCGCCCCGTGACGCTCGTCCTCTCGGTGCGGACGGAAAGCGACATCCCCTTTCGGGCCGAGCTCGACGAGATCGACCGCCGCCATCCCCGGGCTCGGGTCGTCATCGCCGTCACCCGCGGCGCGGACGACTCCCGGTTTTTCCCCGGCCGGATCGACGCGAAGCTGCTTCAGAGCGTCGCGCCGCGACTGGCCGAATCCGAGTGTCACGTGTGCGGCCCCCTTCCCATGATCGCCGACGTGACGGGGATCCTCTCCGGGCTCGGGGTGCAACCCGAGCGGGTTCACGCCGAGGCGTTCGAGGCCGCCGTCGCGTGGGCCTCGCCGGCGAGCGTCCCCCGGGGCGGCGGCGGATTGCCGCCGGAGATCGGCGACCGGAGCGGGCCGGGGGGCGCGCACGAGATCGTCTTCGCGCGATCCGCGAAAAGAATCACGGCTTCGTCGTCTCAGACGCTCCTCGAGGCCGCGGAAGAAGCGGGAATCCCGATCGAATACTCCTGCCGCTCGGGCTTCTGCGGAACCTGCCGGACGCGTCTTCTCGAAGGCGATGTTCACGGGGAACCGGGGACGCTCGACGCCGCGGAAACCGGGGACGGTTGGATGCTCCCGTGCGTTTCGTTCGCCGGGGGAAGGTGCGTGATCGATGCTTGAGCCGGCGGGTCCTTCGACGGTCGAGCGAGGGGGGCCCGCGGCTTCGGGGCGCCCGCTCCGGACACGCGAGACCGGCAATGAAAGCCTCCCGAGGAGCCCGCGCGCGCGCGGCTCATGGTCCCCGATGCCCGGTCTCACCCATGTCCTGCTGATCGCCGGGATCGTGAGCGGCATCTTCATCGTCCTCACGCTCTCGGGGCTCGGTGGCTGGAGCTACTACCGGACGCCTCTGCGCGCCCGCGGTTTCGACCCGGCCCACCACCTGCTCCGACCGGCCGGAGAAGGCGGACAATTCTTCGGGATCGGCGGCACGATCCTGATGCTCGGCACCTTCCTCTACGTCCTTCGGAAGAAATCGCGGCGGCTGGCGAAGATGGGTTCGCAGAAGAACTGGCTCGAAGCGCACATCTTCTGCGGCATCGTCGGCCCGGTCCTGATCACCCTCCACACGTCGTTCAAGTTCAACGGGGTGATCTCCGTCGCGTTCTGGTGCATGGTCCTCGTCGTTCTCTCCGGCTTCGTGGGGCGATACCTGTACGTCCGTGTGCCGAAAACGCTGCGGGGCACGGAGTTGACCTACGAGGAGCTCGCCTCGCGAACCGCCGAGCTGACCGCGGAGCTCGCGGCCGAAGGGCTGCCTTCCTCCATCGCCGGCAGGATCGAAGAGTTCGAGAAGCACGGGTCCCCCGGCGGCGAGAAGTCCGTCGGCGCGCTTTTCCTGGGCGAGATCCGCCTTGGGCGCGCGCTCGGGTCCCTCAAGCGGGAGATCCGACGGATGGGGATCGGAGGGCAGCGCCTGGAGGAAACGTTCCGACTCATCCAGGAGCGGGCCGTCCTTCGCCGGCGAATCGTCTATCTCGGCCGGACGAAGAAGCTGTTCTCGCTCTGGCACGTCTTTCACCAGCCGCTCGTCTACGTGATGCTGGCGATCGCCGTGCTGCACGTGGCGGTCGCGATCTATCTCGGATACGGCATGGTGCGCTGGTGACGCGCTCGCGCCCGCGGATCGGCTCGCGACGGCGCTTCGACGCTGAGCACGTTCGCGGCACCCTCGTCTCGATCGTCCTGGCGCTCGCCTTCGCCGGCGCCGCGCCGGTCCGCGCCCAGCAGGCCGGCAGCCTGGTCTCTCCGGGCCCGCTTTCGAAAGCGCACGCTCGCCTCGAAGGTCTGGAGAATTGCCAGAAATGTCACGAGCCGGGCAAGCAAGTGACGCCGGCCAGGTGCCTCGCCTGCCATCGACCGATCGCGGACCGCATCGCGGCGAAAAAGGGCGTCCACCGGGATGCCGGAACTGCCTGCGTGTCGTGCCACACCGAACATGCGGGGACGGATGCCGGGATCACGCGGTTCGACCGCGGTCGATTCGATCACACGAAAGAGACCGGGTTTCCGCTGGACGGCAAACACGCCGGCCTCGCGTGCGCGGCGTGCCACCGGTCCCGGTCGTACCTCGCGGCCAATCCCGCCTGCTCGTCGTGTCATGCCGACGTTCACCGCGGCGCTCTGGGCCCCGACTGCGCGCGGTGTCACGCGACGTCCCAGCCGTTCAAGGAAACCCGCGCGTCCTTCGACCACGACCGCACGGCCTTCCGGCTCACGGGGGCTCACGCGCAGGTCAAGTGCGAGCAGTGCCACCGGACGGCGGGATACCGGATCGCGCGATTCGCCGCCTGCGCCGACTGCCATCGCGACCCGCACCGGAAGCCTCTCGGCAGCTGCGAGAGCTGCCATACGACCGGCACTTTTCGCGCTCAGACAATCGATCACGGGAAGACCGGCTATCCGCTCGTGGGCGCGCACGCGGCGATTCCCTGCGCGAAGTGTCACGTCCAGAGCGCCGTCAAGGTCCGTCTCTCGGCCTCGCGGTGCGCGGACTGTCATCGCGACCCGCACGGCGGCGTCTTCCGCGAAGACTGCGCGTCCTGTCACCGCGAGACCGGTTTCGCGAAGGCCGCCTTCGACCATGCCTCCCGAACGAAATTTCCTCTCGACGGACGACACGCCGAAATCCCCTGCGCGTCCTGCCATCGGCGGGAGGCGCCGAAAGGCGCCGCGACCCGAGCGGTCGATTTCCGAGGACTGCAATCCGAGTGCGCGTCATGCCATCGGGACGTTCACCGGGGAGAGCTCGGAAACCTGTGCCAGAAATGCCATTCGTCGCGTTCCTTCCGAGTGGAAGCTTTCACCCATCCACGACGTCCCGATTTCTTCGCCGAAGGGCACGCTTCGGTCGCTTGCGAGAAATGCCACGGGACGAAATCCTCCCCAGACCGCCGATTCGCCCGAGTTTCGTTCACCTGCGCATCCTGTCACCGCGACGTCCACCTGGGGCAGGTGGGCGCCGCCTGCGAGACCTGCCATTCCGTCGCGGGAAAGAAGTTCGCGCCCGACCTTTTCTCCCATGCGCGTTCGCGGTTTCCCCTGACCGGCAGGCACGCCGTTCTCCCGTGCGAAAAGTGCCACGGCCGCGAAAGCGCCGCTTTCCCCGCCGGAATCGGAACGGCAGTCCGGCTTCGCGGGTTGTCGCTCGAATGCGCCGGCTGTCACAAGGATCCCCATCTCGGCCAGATGTCGGCGACCTGCGCTTCCTGCCACTCGACCGAGTCCTTCGCCATCGCGCGGTACGTCCACCGCGACCGATCGGCGGCCGCGTTCTTCGGGGGGGGCCACGCCGCGGCTCCGTGCGCCTCCTGCCACAAGAAGACCGAGGCGGACTTCCCGGGGGGCCGGGGGTCGGCTGTTCGGTATCCGGGCACTCCGACCGCATGCGGTTCGTGTCACGGCGACCCGCACCGCGGCGTTCTCGGGGCACAATGCGCGAGCTGTCACGCGGTCGGCCAGGCGTGGAAGAACGCTTCCCGCGCTTTCCACAAAGTCGGCATTTTTCCCCTCGAGGGGCGCCATCTCATCGTTGCCTGCGAAGCCTGCCATCTGAAGGGAGCGATCCAGGGGACGCCGAACCGCTGCTTCGACTGCCACTGGATCCGGCGACAGGACGATCCGTACCGCACCCGACTCGGCAACCAGTGCGAGACCTGCCATCGCCCCACGGCGTGGGCGACCGTCATCTGGAACCACGGCGCACAGACGGGGTTCGCGCTGAACGGCGCCCACGCGACCCAACCATGCGAAGCCTGCCATCGCAACCAGGTGTTCAACGCTGCGACAGCGCTATGCGCTTCCTGTCATCAGAAAGACTACGACCGGTCCACCAGTCCCAATCACGTGGCCGCGGGATTCCCGACGACGTGCGAGAGCTGTCACAAGGCCTCGGACCCGAGCTGGAAGCTGGCGACCTTCAATCACGCGGCCGTCTACCCTCTCCTCGGCATCCACGCGACCCAGCCCTGTTCGGCCTGCCACGCGAACAACGTCTACAAGGCAACGCCGACCGACTGCTACGCCTGCCACCAGAACGCGTACCATCAGGCGGCGAACCCGAATCACGTCGCGGCGGGGTTCGGCACCACCTGCCAGTCCTGCCACAAACCGAGCGATCCCACCTGGCAACTCGGGACGTTCAACCACGCGGCCGTCTACCCGCTTCTCGGCGTGCACACGGCGCAACCCTGCTCGTCCTGCCACGTGAACAGTGTCTTCAAGGGAACGCCGACCGACTGCTACGCCTGCCATCAGAACGCGTACCACCGGGCGGCGAAGCCGAACCACGTCGCGGCGGGGTTCGGCACCGCCTGCCAGTCCTGCCATAAACCGAGCGATCCCACCTGGCAGCTCGGCACTTTCAACCACACCCCGGTATTTCCTCTTCTCGGCGTCCACGCGGCACAGCCGTGCGCCGCCTGCCACATCAACAACGTCTTCGCCGGAACGCCGACCGACTGTTACTCCTGCCACAAAACCCAGTACCAGAGCGCCGCCAACCCCAATCACGTCGCCGCCGGATTTCCGACGACCTGCCAGAACTGCCACAAGGCCTCGGACGCCACCTGGCAGCTCGGCACCTTCGACCACACCCCGGTATTCCCCCTTCTCGGGGTCCACGCGACGCAGCCCTGCGCCGCCTGCCACATCAACAACGTCTTCGCCGGAACGCCGACCGACTGTTACTCCTGCCACAAAACCCAGTACCAGAGCGCCGCCAACCCCAATCACGTCGCCGCCGGATT
>Ga0070666_10000186_pt1 | contig 42661 bp, 49 predicted proteins | sample KBSS23metaG_FD_64677 | JGI IMG/M metagenome (GOLD analysis project Ga0070666, IMG submission 64677) | Switchgrass rhizosphere microbial communities from Kellogg Biological Station, Michigan, USA - KBS S2-3 metaG | ecosystem: Host-associated > Plants > Roots > Rhizosphere > Soil ... | reverse complement strand
CAAGATGCGCTTGTCGACACTCGGGCTCGGCTGGAAGCTGTTGCCGTCCAGGAAGATGTTGCGGCCCACTACGCGCCCGTCGACGCCGCCGAAGATGTAGGCGCTGAGCGTCCCGTTCGGCTCGAAGAAATTGCTGCCCGGCAGGCTCGGCTCCAGCCTCGGCGGCCCGAAATCGTCGGGCAGGTTGATGCCGACGCGCGCCATCGCGCCCGCGTTGACGTAGTCATACGCATTGCCGGCCGCGATGCCGGCATGCGGCTCCAGGTCGAAGAACACACCGAAGATCGAGCGTGGCGGGATCAGCTTCCAGCTGCGCTCATAGAAGATGTTTGCGATCGGTTCGTCGCGCAGCTGGTGGCTCCAACCCTGCGGCTTGGAATTGCCGAGGATGCCGTGGACCCACAGCTGTGTGTCCTCGGCCAGCGATGCCGGTCCGACCACGCCCAGTTGCAACTGCGCCTGGTCGAGATGCGTGTCGGAGTTCGAAAGGATGCCCAGGCCGACATACAGGTAGCCCGCGTACGGCCGATCGGTCGGATCGGGCACCGCAAGATGCGTGTTCGCCGGGGTGAAGATGTCCTGCGCCAGCTGATAGTCGGTGCGCACGTCGCCGTTGCTTGCGAAGAAGGGCAGTTGATGCGCGAAATTCTGGAGCCAGCGCGGCGTGTCCTGCGGCGCGGTCGTGTAGTCCAGCGCGACACCGTTGGTGTAGTGCCGGTCGGTGTCGAAGAAGATGTCGTTCTCGAACTGAATCGAAAACGCGCCCGACTTGGGTCCGTCGGCTGCTGCTGCCGGCATCCCGGCTAAACACGCGACTACCGCTGCGACCGCCATCCCAATTTTTTGCATCACCAGCCCTTGATCACACCCAAAAGCCAGCAACGTCCTGAGAAAGCTGGCGTTCCATAAAGTTATTAATAGCTTGATTGCTATATAGCAGGTGGGCTATATAAGGCGATGGATCCTTTTGAAGCGCTGGCCGACCCGACCCGCCGCGAAATCGTTGCGATGTTGGCGGCCGGCGAGCGAAACGCCGGCGATATCGCCGGCCGCTTCGACATGGCCGGACCATCGGTCTCGCGCCATCTCAAGGTTCTGCGCGAAAGCGGTCTCATCGCCTATCGCGCCGAGGCGACGTCGCGGATCTACCGCCTCAACGAGCAACGGCTCGACGAGGTGCAGCAATGGATGCAGGCCCAGCTCGACCTCTGCCGCGAACGCTTCGACCGTCTCGGCGCGCATCTGGATCGCACGAAGGAACGCGGAGACTGATATGGATCATCTTCCTCGGTTCATCGATCGCTGGACGCTGGAATATGTCCGCACCTATCCGCATCCGATCGAACGCGTCTGGCGTGCCATCACCGACCCCAGAGAATTCGGCGTCTGGTTCATCCGCGGCGCGCTCGATCTAAGAGTCAGCGGTGCTTACGAATTCGAGACCGGCGACGACGGCTTCAAAGGCACCGTGCTGGCGATCGAGCCGCCGCGTTACATCCGCTTCGGCGGCCCCACCCACGAGAAGGGCTACTTCCAATACGAACTGACGCCCGAAGGCCAAGGCACACGAATGCGGTTCATCCAGTACTTTCCGCCTGAGAGCATCAGCGCACCCTCGGCCAAAGATGCGGGCGGTGACATTCCCGTGCCTGGCACGCCCTGGAAACCGGGATTTGTGGGCGGCTGGTACGAATTCTGGGACGCGCTTGGCGCCTTCATGGATGGAGCATTGGACCCCGAAGACCAGCGGCAGGCGCGGTGGAGGGAACTGAACGTCTATTTCCGCGCCTGGATCGCGAAAACTTGCCCGCCTGCGTGAGGAAACAACCGCACATCCAAAGTGTCCGCTCATGGGTTGACCCCGGGGCGTCCCTAAGTATATTGCGCGGCTTCCGCTGGAACGGGATTCGGGCGGAATATAACAAATTCAAGGACTTAAGGTCATGTTCGCGGTCATCCGCACCGGCGGGAAGCAGTACAAGGTTGCCAAGGACGACGTTCTCGTCATCGAGAAGGTCACCGGCGACGTCGGTTCGACCCTCAAGATCGAGGAAGTCCTCATGCTGGGCGGCGACAGCCCCAAGCATGGCGCTCCCCTGATTTCTGGCGCCTCCGTGGCTGCCGAGATCCTGGCGCACGGCAAGGGCGAAAAGGTCATCGCTTTCAAGAAGAAGCGCCGCAAGAACACCCACCGCAAGCGCGGCCACCGTCAGAGCTTCACCAAGGTGAAGATCACCGGCATCAGCGCCGCCTAACGACTTAGAAGAGCAGAGCAGACGTCATGGCACACAAGAAAGCAGGCGGTTCTTCGCGCAACGGTCGCGACTCGAACCCGAAGATGCTCGGCGTGAAGCTGTTCGGCGGCGAGTCCGTCGAAGGCGGCAACATCATCGTGCGCCAACGCGGCACCAAGTTCTGGGCAGGCGAAGGCGTCGGTATGGGACGGGATCATTCGCTCTTTGCACTTACGGACGGTCAAGTCGCGTTCAAGTCGGGTTTCAAGCGTCGCACGTATGTCTCGGTAATTAATGCGACGAATCCGGCGGCGAAGCGCGCGGCGGAATAGGCGGCTGAAGACATAGGCCGCCCGAGAAATCGGCGGCCCATTATCTGGAGGGAGATGGTCCGCCATCTCCCTTTTTTGTCCCTCCACGGAGGGATGTGCCATGTGTCTAAGCCTGGAATCAGAGCGCTTGCTGTTACGACCGCCCGGACGGCGCGATATTCCCGCGATCGTGCCGATGGCGAACGACTATGACGTCGCCAAGAATCTCTCGAAAATGCCGCATCCCTATTCCGCGCAAGACGCGGAGTGGTTTGTGAACAATTGCGAAGAGAAGCGGGCAGCCGGTACGGACTACACGTTCGTCATCACACGAAAGCCCGACGGCGCCGTCATGGGATGCATTGGCCTGCATCTCGATAACGGCACGTTCGAATTCGGATACTGGCTGGGCAAACCTTTCTGGAAGAAGGGCTACGCGACGGAGGCCGCGGGGCGGCTCGTGGCGTTTGCGTTCGATGACATGCAGGCGGATTACGTTTGGGCCGGTTGGTTCCACGACAATCCGCGCTCCGGCAACGTGCTGGCCAAGGTCGGTTTGCTGCCGAACAGCTTCGAGCCACGCCACTGCCTGGCCCGTGGCATGGATATCGGCTGCAACATCGCGATCCTGCGCCGCGAGGCCTATGCCGGCAGGAGGGCGGCATGAGCTTCCATCCCACGACCCAGCGCCTGATCCTGCGTGCGCCGACCATGACCGACATGAAGGTGTTCGTGCGCCTGATCGGGAACTACGAGGTCGCTAAAAACCTCGGGCCGGTGCCGCATCCGTATAACGATACGCTGTTCAGGGAATTCCTGGTCAACGCGGATGCGCAGCGCCGTGACGGTACCGACTACAACATGGCGGTGACGCGCGCGATGGACGGCGCCTTCCTCGGCATGGTGTCGGTGCATCGCCACGTTACCGACCCCACGGTCGAGCTCGGCTATTGGTACGGCCGTTCCTATTGGGGCCAGGGTTACGCCACGGAGGGGGCGCGGCCGATGCTGCGTTTTGCGTTCGAGGATCTTGGCGTCGAGGCGGTCACCTCCGGCTTCTTCGTCGACAATCCCAACTCTGGCCGGGTGCTGGAAAAGCTGGGCTTTAGCGCTGTCGGCACGAAACAGCGCTATTGCGTCAGCCAGCGCTCGGAAGTGACCGTGAGCCGGGTCCTGTTGACGAAAGAGCAATTTGCGCGAAAGAAGGCCGCATGAAGTACACCGCGCACCCGTTGACGCCCGACTTGTGGCCGCAGCTCGAAGAGCTGTTTGGCAAGGTCGGCGCGTGCAACGGGTGTTGGTGCATGTATTGGCGGATCGGGAGCGAGTACACGCTGCGCCCGCGCGATGAGAACCGCAAGGCATTCCGGTCGGTGGTCAAAAAGGGACCGCCGCCCGGCATCCTGCTGTTCGCCGATGACCTTCCCGTCGGCTGGGCGCAGGTCACGCCGCGCACCAATCTCGATCGCCTCGAACGTGGCCGATTTACCAAGCAAGTGGACGATGTGCCGGTCTGGGCGATCACCTGTTTCTTTGTCCGCACCGGCTGGCGCGGTAAAGGCGTGATGTCGGCGCTGATCGACGAAGCAGTGAAGTTCGCCAAGAAGAACAAGGCACCAGCGCTCGAAGCCTATCCGATGAAGACGCAGACTAGGCGCAGCAACTCCGGCATGTACACCGGCGTCGCTTCCAGTTTCGAACGCCGTGGCTTCAAGACCGTGGCGCTCCCTGCCCCGCATCGTCCCACGCTGCGTCTCAGTTTCCGTAAGGCCAAAGCGGCATGAAATTCCTCGATATCGCCAAGGTCTATGTGCGCTCCGGCAACGGCGGCAATGGCTGCGTAGCGTTCCGGCGCGAGAAGTTCATCGAGTATGGCGGCCCCTGGGGCGGCAATGGCGGCCGGGGCGGCGACGTCTGGGTCGAGGCGTTCGAGAACCGCAACACGCTTCTGTCCTTCCGCTACCAGCAGCATGTCGAGGCGAAGAACGGCGAGCCCGGCATGGGCAAGGAGATGACCGGAGCGAACGGCGACGACGCGCTGATGAAGGTGCCGGTCGGTACGCAGATCTTCGAGGAAGACGGCGAGACTCTGATCGCGGACCTCTCGTCGCCGGGGTCGCGCGTGCGCCTCCTCAAGGGCGGCAATGGCGGTTTCGGCAACGCCTATTTCAAGAGTTCGACCAACCAGGCGCCCAAGCACGCCAATCCTGGACAGCCGGGTGAAGAAAAGATCCTCATCCTCAAGCTGAAGCTGATCGCGGATGCGGGCCTGATCGGCAAGCCGAACGCCGGCAAGTCGACGTTCCTGTCGCGCGTGTCGGCGGCGCGGCCCAAGATCGCGGACTATCCCTTCACGACCCTGGAGCCGCAGCTCGGCGTGGTGAAGATCGACGAGACCGATTTTGTGCTCGCCGACCTGCCCGGCCTGATCGAGGGCGCGCATGAAGGCGTCGGCCTCGGCGACAAATTCCTCGGCCATGCCGAACGCACCAACGTGATCCTGCACCTGATCGACGGCACCGAGACCGAGATCGCGAAGACCTACAAGACCATCCGCCATGAGCTCGAAGCCTATGGCCACGGTCTGGGTGACAAGCCCGAGATCGTGGGCCTCAACAAGGTCGACGCCATCCCGAAGACCGCTCTCGCGAAGAAGATAGCGGCGCTGGAGAAGGCCTGCGGTCACAAGGTGTTGGTGCTCTCCGGCGTCTCGGGTGAGGGCGTCGAAGATGTGCTGCGCGCGCTGGCGAAGGAGATCGTAAAGAAGCGGGGGCCGAGCAAGCCGGAGGTGGCAAAGGCCGCGAACAAGGCCTGGACGCCGTGACCGTTCGAGGCTCGCTCCGCTCGCACTTCAGGGTGACGAGAAATACCCGTCATGCTGAGGTGCATGGCAAAGCCATGCCTCGAAGCATACATGGGGGAAGCTTTGTCTGACCCTTTCGCCTCCGCCAAGCTGATCGTCATCAAGGTCGGCTCCGCCCTGCTGGTCGACCCGGCCAGCGGTGCGCTGCGCCGCGGCTGGCTGCGCGCGCTGTGCGCCGATCTCGCGGCGCTTTCCGAAAAAGGCCACGCCGTGATCGTCGTGTCATCTGGCGCGATTGCGCTTGGACGGCGGAAGCTCGGCCTCAAATCCGGTCCTCTCCGTCTGGAAGAGTCCCAGGCCGCCGCGTCCGTCGGCCAAGTGCAGCTTGCGGAAGCCTATGCCGACGGATTCGAAGCGCACGGCATCGTCGCCTCGCAGGTGCTGCTGACTCTTGGCGACACCGAACAACGCAACCGTTATCTCAACGCCCGCGCCACCCTTAAGACCTTGCTCGATCTCAAGGCCATCCCCGTCATCAACGAGAACGACACCGTCGCCACCGCTGAGATTCGTTACGGCGACAACGATCGTCTCGCCGCCCGGGTCGCCAGCATGATGGGTGCCGATCTTCTGGTGCTGCTGTCCGATGTCGACGGCCTCTACACCGCCGATCCCACGCGTCACACCGAGGCGACGCACATCCCCGATGTGCCCACGATAACGACGCAGATCGAAGCCATGGCCGGCGAGTCCGTCTCCGGCTTCGGCCGCGGCGGTATGGCGTCCAAGATCGCCGCCGCCCGCATCGCCACCGCCGCCGGTTGCGACGTGCTGATTGCCAAGGGCAAGGACGATCGCGCCATCGACGCGTTGCGCAACGGCGGCCGCCACACCCGCTTCCGCGCCACCACCACCCCCGCGCAGGCGCGCAAGCGCTGGATCGCCGGTGTGCTGAAGCCCGAAGGCACGCTCATCATCGACGCCGGCGCCTCCAAGGCATTGCTCGACGGCAAGAGCCTGCTCCCCGCCGGCATCCGTCAGATCGACGGCCGCTTCGAGCGCGGCGACGCCGTGGTGGTGAAAGACCAGCAGGGCCGCGAGATCGCCCGCGGCCTCACCGCCTACAATGTCGAAGACGCCGAGCGCATCGCCGGCAAGCGCACCGCCGAGATCGAAGCCATCCTAGGCTATCGCGGCCGCGACGAGATGATCCACCGCGACGACCTGGCCCTGACGGTGAGTGCGGAATGATTAGCCAGATCGACAAGGAAACAGAGCTCTGGGGCGATATGTTCGCCCTAGCGCACGAAGCACGAGCCGCATCTCGCAAACTGCGCCAAGCATCCGCTGATGCTAAGAATCAAGCGCTTCTCTCGATTGCAAGCATGTTACGGAGTTACGACGAACAGATACTTGAGGCGAATGCGCAGGACATTGAAGTGGCAAGAAAAGCGGGGACCGCTGGCGCCATGCTTGACCGTCTTCGCTTGGATGCGGCGCGCATAGAAGCAATGGCGAAGGGCGTAGAAGACGTTGCGTCTCAGCCCGATCCGGTGGGCCGCGAACTCGCGCGCTGGAACGTGCCCAGTGGCCTCGATATTTCACGCGTTGCTACGCCAATCGGTGTGATCGGCATCATTTACGAAAGCAGGCCCAACGTCACCGCTGATGCCGCCGCGCTTTGCATAAAGTCGGGCAACGCATGCTTACTGCGCGGAGGCAGCGAGGCGATACACACAAATGGGGTGATCGCAGACGCGATTTGGGCAGCCCTTTCTTTGTCGGAAGTCCCAACGACCGCAGTAGAATTTGTCCGAAGTACAGATCGCGCTGCTGTCGGAATGATGCTTTCCGGCGTTGACGGCATGATCGACCTCATTATCCCGCGCGGCGGCAAGGGCCTCACCTCGCGCGTGATGCAGGAAGCACGGGTCCCCGTGCTCGCGCATCTGGAAGGCGTCTGCCATGTCTATCTTCACGCCAAGGCCGATCCGGCCAAGGCCCGCGCCATCGCGGTGAATGCCAAGATGCGCCGAACCTCGGTCTGCGGCGCTGCGGAAACGCTGCTGATCGACCGCGCCATCCTGCCCACGTTAGGCGTGAAGGTGCTGGACGATCTCACCAAGGCCGGTTGCGAAATCCGCGGCGACCAACAGGTGAAACAAGCCTATCCCATCGCCCATCTTGCCAATGACAGCGATTGGCCCACCGAATATCTCGACGCCATCATCGCCGTGAAGACCGTCGACGGCGTGGACGAAGCCATCGCGCATATCGAGAAATACGGCTCACACCACACCGAAAGCATCGTCACGGAGGACAAGGCGGCGGCGGAGCATTTCCTCGCCGCGCTCGACTCCGCCATCGTGCTATGGAACGCCTCCACCCAGTTCGCCGATGGTGCCGAGTTCGGCATGGGCGCCGAGATCGGCATCGGCACCGGCAAGCTGCATGCCCGCGGCCCCGTCGGCGTCGAACAGCTCACCACCTTCAAATACGTCGTCCGCGGCACGGGACAGATACGGCCATGAGGTTCTGGAAAACCACGCTGCCCAAGCTGGAGCGTCCGCAAGCCAACTGGGTGCGCCCGCCCGGCCCCGTCCATCCCGGCATGAAGATCGGCCTGCTCGGCGGTTCCTTCAATCCGGCGCATGAAGGCCATATGCATGTGTCCGAAGTCGCGCTGAAACGCCTCGGCCTCGATTTCGTCTGGTGGCTGGTCACACCACAGAACCCGCTCAAGTCGACCTCCGGCATGGCGTCGCTGGCGCGCCGCGTGGAAGAAGCGAAGTGTGTCGCCCGCCACCCGCGCATCATCGTGATGGATATCGAGCACGATTTCCGGACGCACTATTCGTTCGACACCCTGAACGCTCTGCAACACCGGTTCCCCGGCGTGAAATTCGTCTGGTTGATGGGCTCGGACAACCTCAACATCTTCCGCCGCTGGAAACGTTGGGCCGACATCGCCCAGCGCGTGCCGATCGCGGTGATCCAGCGCCCAGGAACCGTGCTGGCGGCGCTCAATTCCAAGGCCATTCATCGCTTCGGTCAGGTGCACACCGAACGCGGCCTGGCTGACGCCGAGTTGCCGGCCATTGCCATCGTCGACGGCAAGCGCAACGCGCAGAGCGCCACCGCCATTCGTGCATCCAATCGCTGGGCCGAAGGCTTTATCGGCCCCATCGCCTAGTGATAGATTGCGCCGCACCAGCACGCTCCCGGAGACACCGCTCTGACTGCCAAGACCAAGAAAGCGCCTGCGAAAAAGAAACCCGCCGCGCCCAAGAAGCCGGCGAAGAAGCCCGTCTCCAAGAAAGTCTCCATGAAGAAAGCGGCGAACCAGCCGCTCTACGCCGTGGACGATGCGCTGCTGGAGCGTATCAGGACGTCGCTGGACGATGACAAGGCGCTGGACATCGTCACCATCCCGCTCGGCGGCCGCTCCTCGCTGGCCGATGCGCTGGTGATCGCCACCGGCACCTCCTCGCGCCACGTCGCCTCGATCGCCGATCATCTCGCGCGCAAGCTGAAGGACGCGGGCTACGGCACCCGGCCGGTCAACGGCGCGCAGCAGGGCGACTGGGTTCTGGTCGATGCCGGCGACGTGATTGTGCACATCTTCCGCGCCGAAGTGCGCGACTACTATGACCTCGAAGGCATGTGGTCGGTCGAAGAGCCGAAGCGCGGCCGGGCATAGGCGTCGATGCGTCTTCACATTCTTGCCGTCGGTTTCGGGCGCGGCACGCAGGAAGGCGCGTTGACTGAGGATTTCGTCGGCCGCGCCCAGAGCATGGGCCGCCGCATGGGCTTTCCCGCTGTGACCTGCGAGGAGATCGCGGTCTCCAAGGACCGCGACGTGAAGAAGCGCATGGCCGACGAAGCCGAACGTCTCGCGCACCGCGTCCCGGAAGGCGCGCACATCATCCTGCTTGATGCCAAGGGCAAGGGTATGACGTCGGAAGACTTCGCCGAACTTCTCGGCACCATGCGCGATGCCGGCACCAAGGACCTCGCCTTTGTCATCGGCGGTCCTGACGGCCTAGCGCCGCTGCCGGGCAAGAAGTCCAGCCGCAGCCTTGCGTTCGGCCCGCAGACCTGGCCACACCTGATGGTGCGCGCGATGCTCAGTGAGCAAATCTACCGTGCTCTCACCATCCTCGCCGGGCACCCGTATCACCGCGCTTGACGCGGCGAAAACGCATTAGCCGTTCCTTAACCATGATCGGCGATGCTGGTGTGTCGCAATGGGACGTGGCCCATGGAGATCAACGGACCAAGAAAGATCGACTCCGCCAATATCCGGCGCGTGGGGAAAGCCACGACTGGAACGTCGTCGACCTTTTCCGTCTCCGACGCCGGCGAAGTCCGCGGCTCGGTGGTTGCCGGCCCCGGCCCGATCGGTGCGCTCGATTCCATCCTGATGCTTCAGGGCTTGGACGACTCGACCGACGGCCGCTCGAAAGCCGCACAGCATGGTGAAAAGCTGCTCGACATGCTGGACGAGGTGCGTGACGGCCTTCTGGCCGGTGGCGTGCCGCGGACCACGCTGAACCGCCTCGCCAACGCCGTCACGCGCCGCCACGACCAGTTCAACGATCCCAAGCTGCAAGGCGTGCTTGACGAGATCGAGCTGCGTGCCCATGTCGAGCTCGCCAAGCTCGAGATGATGGACAAGCGGATCGCCTAGTCCCGCCGCTCTACCGCCGCGGCGATCCGTTCGCCCCCATGACGGCCAGTGGCACGTTGACGATCAACTCCAGCCAGTTCACCGGCGTTCCTCCAGAACTTGGCCAATAATCGCGGGTGTCCGGCTCACCGCAAGCGGATTGCCCGAAAAACCTTAGTGAAACGCAAACGGGCCCGTCGGAGACAAAAGAGGTCGCAGGCGGAACTAAAGGTGGATCAGATATCTAGGAGCAACCGCTGCGGATCTTCCAGGTTCTCTTTTACGCGCACCAGAAATGTCACGGCCTCGCGGCCGTCGACGATGCGATGGTCGTAGGAGAGCGCGAGGTACATCATCGGCCGGATCTCGACTTTGCCGTCGACCGCCATCGGGCGCGGCTGGATCTTGTGCATGCCCAGGATGCCCGACTGCGGCGTGTTCAGGATCGGCGTCGACATCAGCGAGCCGAAGACCCCGCCATTGGTGATCGAGAACGTGCCGCCCTGGAGTTCGTCGAGCTTCAGCTTGTTGTCGCGCGCACGCAGGCCGAAATCGTGGATCTTCGCCTCGATCCCTGCCAGCGATAGCTGGTCGGCGTCGCGCACCACCGGCACAACCAGGCCGCGTTCCGTCGAAACCGCGATGCCCATGTCGTAGTAGTTCTTGTAGATGATGTCGTCGCCTTCGATCTCGGCGTTGACGTTCGGAAGCTCCTTCAGCGCCGCGATGCACGCCTTCACGAAGAAGCCCATGAAGCCCAGGCGCACGCCGTGCTTCTTCTCGAAGCTGTCCTTATACTCGGTGCGCAGGGCCATCACCTGGCCCATGTCGACCTCGTTAAAGGTTGTGAGCTGCGCGGCGGTATTCTGCGATTCCTTGAGGCGCAGCGCGATGGTCCGGCGCAGACGGCTCATCTGCACGTGCTCTTCGCGGTCCGCACGCGGGCGGGGGCCGGCATGCACCGGGGCGGGCGCGGCGCGAACGGTGGTGCGTTCGGCGGCGCGGGCTTCCAGCGCTTCCAGCACGTCGCCCTTCATCACGCGGCCGTCGCGGCCGCTGCCGGCGACGGTCGAGGTGTCGATGGCGTTCTCTGCTGCGACTCGGCGCGCGGCAGGCATTACGGGCGCGGCGGGCGTCGGCCCCGCAGCAGGTTTCGGGGCGGGTGCGGGCTTGGACGCCGGGGCAGCAGCTGCGGCGGGCGCCGGCTTCGGCGCGGCCGCTTGCGGGTTCTTGGCAACGACGGCTGCGGCGGCGCCCGCCGCACCCTCCCTGATCGCACCCAGCAGAGCGCCGACCTGGACCGTGTCGCCTTCCTTGACAGAGATCGACTCCAGCGCACCGTCGGCGGGCGAGGGCACTTCCACCGTCACCTTATCGGTCTCCAGCTCGAGCAGCGGTTCGTCACGAGCGACGCTCTCGCCCTCTTTCTTGAACCAGCGGGCGACGGTGGCCTCGGTGACGGACTCGCCCATCGCGGGCACTTTGATCTCGATGCTCATGGGTATCTCTCACCAAGAAGGTTCGCGCGGTGCCGCGAAGAACGCGGGGCTGAACCGGTACACTCTAACCTAATTCGTCATCGCCCGGATCCTTCGCTTCACTACGGACCGGGTGATGACGGCTGTTGTCGTCACAACGTCAACGCTTCTGCCAAAAACGCCTTCAATTCGGCATTGTGCTGGCTCATCAAACCAGCCGCCGTCGAGGCGTATTCGGGCCGGCCGACATAGCGCGGGCGCGCTGTGCCGCCGAGCTGCGTGATCGTGTCGGCGATCTTCGGCTCGATGAACGTCCAGGCGCCCTGGTTGCGAGGCTCTTCCTGGCACCACACGATGTCGGCCTTGGGGAAGCGGTTCAACTCCAATGCCAGCACCTTGTCCGGGAACGGATAGAGCTGCTCGATGCGCAGGATCTGGACGCGGTTCTCCTTCAGCTTGTCGCGCGCATCCATCAGGTCGAAATAGACCTTGCCGGAGCACAATACGACCCGCTTGATGTCCTTGTCGTCGGCCAGCTTCACGTCCCAGGCGCCGGGTACGACCTCGGCCTGGTCGCGCAGCACGCGGTGGAACGACGAGCCGGGGCCAAAATCGGCCAGGAACGACGTCACCTTCTTGTGTCGCAGCAGCGACTTGGGCGTCATCAGGATCAGCGGCTTGCGGAACGGCCGGTGCAACTGGCGGCGCAGCACATGGAAATAATTCGCAGGCGTCGTCGGATTGCAGACCTGGATGTTGTCCTGCGCGCAAAGCTGGAGATAGCGCTCCAGCCGGGCCGAAGAATGCTCCGGCCCCTGTCCTTCATAGCCGTGCGGCAAGAGCATCGTGAGGCCGCACATGCGCAGCCACTTGGCTTCGCCCGATGCGATGAACTGGTCGATGATGACCTGCGCGCCATTTGCGAAGTCCCCGAATTGCGCCTCCCATAGGGTCAAAGCCTTGGGCTCGGCCGACGAATAGCCGTACTCGAAGCCCAGCACCGCCTCTTCCGACAGCAGCGAGTCGATGATCTCGAACGGCGCCTGGTTCGGGCGGATGTTCGCCAGCGGGTACCAACGCTTCTCGGTCTCCTGGTCGACGATCGAGGCGTGGCGCTGGCTGAACGTGCCTTCAGTGGAATCCTGCCCGGAGAAGCGGATCGGCATGCCTTCGATCATCAGCGTGCCGAAGGCGAGCGCCTCGGCGGTCGCCCAATCGAAGCCCTCGCCCGACTTGAACATCTCGGCCTTGGCTTCCAGGTTGCGCGCCACCGTCTTGTGGACGTTGAAGCCTTCCGGCACGCGCGTCAGTGCCGCCCCGACCTCGCGCACGAGATCAAGCGGTACAGCGGTGTCGCCGCGGCGGTCGCCTGCGGTTGCGACGCCCAGCCCCGACCAGCGCCCGTCCAGCCAATCGGCGTGCTCCGGCCTATGGGCCTTGGACGCGTTGAACTCGGTATCCAGCGCGCCCATGAAGCCTTTCAGCATCTCGTCGGCTTCGGCCTGCGTCAGCGTGCCTTCCTCGACAAGTTTCGTGGTGTAGAGCTGTAGCGTCGTCGGATGGTCCTTGATCGCCTTGTACATCAGCGGCTGGCTGAACGTCGGCTCCAGCGTCTCGTTGTGACCGAGCCGGCGGTAGCACACCATGTCGATCACCACGTCCCGGTGGAACAGCTGACGGTATTCCGTCGCGATGCGCGCGCAGTGCACCACCGCTTCGGGATCGTCGCCGTTCACATGGAAGATCGGCGCTTGCACCATCAACGCGATGTCCGTGCAATAGGGCGAGGAGCGCGAGAATGCCGGCGACGTCGTGAAGCCGATCTGGTTGTTGATGATGAAGTGGATCGTGCCGCCGGTCTTGAAGCCCTTGGTGCCGCTCATCGCGAAGCACTCGGCCACCACGCCTTGGCCCGCAAAGGCCGCATCGCCGTGCAGCAGCAGCGGCAGCACGCTCGCGCGCGTCTCGGTGTCTTCCAGCTGTTGCTGCTTGGCGCGCGCCTTGCCCAGCACGACCGGATCGGAGGCCTCCAGATGCGAAGGATTGGGCGTCAGCGACAGGTGAACGTTGTGATTGTCGAACTGGCGGTCGGATGAGGCACCGAGGTGGTACTTCACGTCGCCCGAGCCCTGGACTTCCGAGGGCTTGTAGCTGCCACCGGAGAATTCGTGGAATAGCTGGCGATAGGGCTTGCCCATGACGTTCGCGAGCACGTTCAACCGGCCGCGATGCGCCATGCCGATAACGATTTCCTTCACGCCCAGCTGGCCGCCGCGCTTGATGATCTGTTCAAGCGCCGGGACCATCGCCTCGCCGCCGTCCAGGCCGAAGCGCTTGGTGCCGAGGAAGCGCAGACCGGCGAACTTCTCGAAGCCTTCCGCCTCGACCAGCTTGTACAGGATCGCCTTCTTGCCCTCGGGCGAGAAGCTGATCTCCTTGTCGGGGCCTTCGATGCGGCGCTGGAGCCAGTCCTTCTGCTCCGGATCGCTGATGTGCATGAACTCGTAGCCGATGCGGCCGCAATAGGTGCGCTTCAGGATGTTCGTCACCTGGCGTGGCGTGCCGGTCGAAATTCCCATCACGCCGTCCATGTAGATCGGGCGGTCGAGATCCTCGGCATGGAAGCCATAGAAGGTCGGCTCCAGCTGCGGATGCGGTTGCTTCGCCGTGATGCCCAGCGGATCGAGATCGGCTTCCAGATGGCCGATCACGCGATAAGCGCGCACCAGCTGGATCATGCGGATCGAATCCTGCGCGACCTTGTGCAGGTCGGCGTCGCTCATCGCGCCTTTGCGGACCGGAAGCTGGCCGGTCAGCGCGGCGACGACCTCGCCATTCGCATAGTCCGGCTTCCGGTCGCGCCGCCATTCGGGGCCGCGCCCAACCTGCGCTGGGTCGAGGGCGGTCTCGCCCAGGCCCGAAAAATAGGCTCGCCAGCTCTCGTCCACCGTATCGGGGTTCTCGAGGTACTGGGCGTAAAGAGATTCGACGAACGCGGCGTTGGTGCCGGACAGGAAGGAGGTCGCCTCCAGAATCTCATTGGAGGTTCTGGCGAGCCGGCTCGAATTGGATTGTTCTGTCATTTCAAACGGTTAGGAGGCGGCTTGTTGGGCGGCCTTCGGTCCTTGGACGGGCGTTGTCCGTCGCGGGGGGTGGTAGCGCCGAACGCCCCGGGATTCAACGCTTCTTACGGTTAAATATGGGTGTGGGAAGGCACAATTGCGACACGCAGCGGGGTGTGCATGGCACGGCTTGGATTGGGGATTTTGGCCGCCTTGCTGCTGGCTTGCGCGCCGGCGCTGGCCGCTTCGTGCATTCCCGGCACGCCGTCGGCACGCAGCCCTTCATTGGTTGCACTGCCGGATTCCTATTGGCGCGCGCTCCCCGCATGGTCCGACATGTCCGAAGGCGACCGTGACCTGCTCGCCCGAGTCTCCATCGTCCAGCGCAACACCCGCGCTCTGAATTCCCGTCTCACTTTCTCGAACGAAGTGCCGCGCAACGTCGTGCCACTTGCGACGGCCCCGGGGGAATCGTTCATGGCGGACGGCGCCGTGAAGCTCGACGCAATGGCGCTCGCCGCGCGCGCATACCTGCGCTCGCTCGACGCCAACAGCGCCTTCTATATCAGCGACGGTTTTCGCAGCTATGCGGTGCAGCTCGAAACCTGGCCGCGCAACCTGCGCAAATATCTCGGCCGCATCCGCGATCAGCTCCATCCCGATCCGGATGGCCACTACGGCGACGACGATGTTTGCACCTTGCGCGCCTATGCGGGCAGTCACTACGCCTTTCCAGGCTACAGCCATCATCAATCCGGGCGCGCCGCCGACATCCACGCCCGCCTCGGCGACACGCCCGAGCTGAACAGCGACTCCGGCGGCGACAACATCCGGCGCTGGTGCAAGAGCGAGATCTTCGCCTGGCTGCACAAGAACGCCCGCACCTACGGCTTCGTGCAGGCAAAGATCGACGAGCCCTGGCACTGGGTGTACGACCCGGACGCTGCGAAGACGTCTCAAGCCGATCGCGTGGCGACGAGCTGTCAGGGTGCCGTGAAGTAGCTCAACGATTGCGCGGCAGAATCCGCAGCGTCGCCGTCGCCGTGACGCACACCGTGCCGTTCGGCGCGCGCAGCTCGCCGCGTGTGGTCGCGGTGCGCTCGTCGCGGGTCATGATCCACGCCTTGGCCTCGAGCGGCCCGAGCGGCGTGGGGCGCAGGAATTCGCATTCCAGCTTCACCGTCAACGCGATCCGGTCGTCCGGCAACTGCGCCAGCAGCGGCGTCATCGTCGCTGAATCCAGCATGGCCGACGCGAGCCCGCCCTGCACCGTGCCGTGACGGTTGGAAAACTCGGGCCGCGCGAAGAATTTCACCCAGGCCACGCCGTCGTCATCGACGCGCATGATCTCGCGGCCGAGCAGCTGTGCGGCGGGCGGAAGCTGGCCGAGATGGCTGTTCGTCACTTGCCCTTCAGCAGCTCGACCAGCGTGGTTCCCAGCGCCGCGGGGTTCGGCGACACGCGGATGCCGGCGCTCTTCATCGCCTCGATCTTGCTGTTCGCGTCACCCTTGCCGCCGGAGATGATCGCACCAGCATGGCCCATGCGGCGGCCAGGCGGCGCCGTGACGCCCGCGATGAAACCGACCATCGGCTTCTTGACCTTGTTGTGCTTGATGAAGTCGGCCGCGTCTTCCTCGGCCGAGCCGCCGATCTCGCCGATCATGATGATCGACTCGGTCTCCGGATCGCGCAGGAACATCTCCAGCACTTCGATGTGCTCGGTGCCCTTGACCGGATCGCCGCCGATGCCGACGCACGACGACTGGCCGAGGCCTACCGCCGTCGTCTGCGCCACCGCCTCATAGGTCAGCGTGCCGGAGCGCGACACGATGCCGACCTTGCCGCGGCGATGGATGTGGCCCGGCATGATGCCGATCTTGCACTCGTCGGGCGTGATCACGCCGGGGCAGTTGGGTCCGATCAGCCGCGTCTTGCTGCCTTGCAGGGCGCGCTTCACCTTCACCATGTCCAGCACCGGTATGCCTTCGGTGATGCACACCGCCAGCGGGATGCCCGCGTCGATCGCTTCCAGGATCGCGTCGGCGGCGAACGGCGGCGGCACGTAGATCGCGGTCGCGGTGGCGCCGGTCTTCTCGACAGCCTCGCGCACGGTGTCGAACACCGGCAGGCCCAGATGCGTCGAGCCGCCTTTGCCCGGCGACGTGCCGCCGACCATCTTGGTGCCGTAGGCGATCGCCTGTTCCGAATGGAAGGTGCCCTGGTTGCCGGTGAAGCCCTGGCAAATGACCTTGGTATTCTTGTCGACGAGAATAGACATGTGCGTTTCCGTTTATTTGAAGACGAGAATGGTGGTTATGGTGCCGCTCATTTGACCGGCTTCTGATGTGCGAGACGCAGATCGAGCGGCAGCCGCGCCGCGAGCGCCGTTGTCGCTGGCGATGCCTTTGACCAGCTGTAGTAGGGAGCGTCGTCGTCGTCGCTATCGTTCATCATGCCTGTAAAGCCGACATGCGTGACGGTAGTGTCCTGAAGGGCGTAGAAGTCGACGGTGCCCTTCGCAGGCTTCCCAGCAGCCTTCTGCTTGTCACAAAACTCTTTCCAGCGTGCCGCCGTCCGGTCCTGTTGGGCCTTTATCCGGCGCGCGCTTTCGGCTGCGATGGGTTCGGCGCACACCTTGTTGGCGAGGAAATCCACGCCGCTGTTCAGATCCGGAACAGCCGCTTCGACGCTGGCGGCGTTGTCGCGGATGCATTTCTCGATCGCGGGCGCGATTGCCTTCACCTCGTCTGCGCGCGCCGCAACGGGCACGCAGAGCGATACGCAGAGAAGTGCGCCCGCGACGCGCATTACCCCTTCACCGCTTTCACGATCTTCTGCGCCGCGTCGGCCAGGTCGTTGGCGGAGACGATCGGCAGGCCGCTGTCGGCAAGTATCTTCTTGCCGAGGTCGACATTGGTGCCTTCCAGTCGCACCACCAGCGGCACCGATAGAGAAATCTCCTTCGCGGCGGCGACGATACCTTCCGCGATGATGTCGCATTTCATGATGCCGCCGAAGATGTTCACTAGGATGCCCTTCACGTTCGGGTCCCTGACGATGATCTTGAACGCCGCCGTCACCTTCTCCTTGCTCGCGCCGCCACCGACGTCGAGGAAGTTGGCCGGCTCCGAACCGAACAGCTTGATGATGTCCATCGTCGCCATGGCGAGGCCTGCGCCGTTCACCATGCATCCGATCTCGCCGTCCAGCTTGATATAGGAAAGGTCGAACTTGCTTGCCTCGACTTCCGCCGGGTCTTCCTCATCCAAGTCGCGCAGCGCCTGGATGTCCTTGTGGCGGTAGAGCGCGTTGTCGTCGAAATTGATCTTGGCGTCGAGGCAGATGACCTGGCCGCTCTTGGTCACGACCAGGGGGTTGATCTCCAGCAGGCTCATGTCCTTCTCGATCACCGCCGTATAGAGCGACTTGATGACGGCGCCGAGTTGCTTGACTTGGTCGCCCTTCAACTTCAGCGCGCTCGCGATGTCGAGGCCGACATAGTTCGAATACCCGACGGCCGGCTCGATCTGGAACGTCTGAATCTTCTCCGGCGTCTTGTGCGCCACCTCTTCGATGTTCATGCCGCCTTCCGTGGAGGCGATGAAGGCAATGCGCGAGGTTTCGCGGTCGACCAGCGCCGACAAATACAGTTCGCGCTCGATCGCCGAGCCGTCCTCGATGTAGAGACGCTTCACGACACGGCCCGCCGGCCCCGTCTGGTGCGTCACCAGCGTCATGCCCAGCATGCGCTTGGCTTCCTTCTCTACGTCCTCGATGGACTTCACCACCTTCACGCCGCCGCCCTTGCCGCGGCCGCCGGCATGGATTTGCGCCTTCACGACCCACACCGGACCCGGCAGCTCCTTGGCGGCCGCGACGGCTTCCTCGACCGTGAAAGCGGCCTTGCCCTTGGGCACGGGGACGCCAAAGCCCCGGAGCACTTCCTTGGCCTGATATTCATGGATGTTCATGGGGTTTCCCGAGACGTTCTTGGATGGCGGAATGGGCCGCACAATACCAGCCGATACCCCTCGCGCAAGGCGAGCGGGAAGCGTGCGTGCGGCAGCGTTTGCCGCAGGGGAATCAGAGGTTTGCGGTTTGCGCCGTCAGCGCTGCGGGCGTGCCGACACGCGCCGCAAAACCCATCACCGCATTGGCGAATCCGATGGCCAAAGCCGCCACCACAAAGCCCGCCAGCACGTCGATCACGTGATGCCCGCCCTGGATCGGTGTTGCCCCGATCACTACTGCATTGATGGCCAGCGCGAACCAGCGGATTCCCCTCAGGTCGCGCGCATACCACGCCACCAGCAAGGCCAGCACCGCGTGATACGACGGAAATCCGATCAGCCCCTTCGCGTCGGTGGGAGAGATGCGGCCCGGTCCATGCGCCAGGAGGCTCGTGAGCGCATGTCCATAGTTGGTATCCAGCGCCAGCGACATGTGCAGGTTCGAAACGTCGTACACCGAGAACGCGCCGAACGACGGCATCAGCGTCCAGGTAAAGATCGAGATCGCAGCGCCAGCGCTTACCGCCAGGCACAGTGCATAGATCCGTTCCGGGTTGCCGATCAGCCCCTGCGCCACCACCAGCACCGCCACCTGCGGCAGCACCGACAGGTAGATGAACTTCAGCACGACGTTGGTTACGGGATACTGCGCGACGAAGGTCATCATCGCCGGCCAGTCCACGCCCATCGCCCGATCGATCCCGGCCAACGCCGCGTCGATCCGATGTCCCGCGACCGTCAGCAGGAAATAGTTGAGCACGCTGAACGCCGCCGACATCCCGATCAGGAAGGCGGTGCCCGTCAGCATCGCTGCCAGCCTCGCATCCTTGCGATAATGCTCGTAGAACGCCGCGCCTCCCGCCAGCACAGCGAACAGGCATGCGAGCGACGCGTATGCCGCCGCATCGATGTCGAACGATCCCGAGCGCGCCCACGCGACGTCGGCCGCGGCCGCGGTAGCGACGATGGCGAACAGGATGGCCTGCAAACGGGACGTCACAAAAAAGACCATGCACGGGTTTCCGCGCATGGTCCGATAGTTGGGTTAAAGAACCTTCCCAGACGGGCGGTTAGTTCCCCGAGCTGTCGCCCACGCCGCCGTCCAGCGTCATGCCGCTGAGTTCGGTGGCCTGTGTCGTGTGCTCGGCGACGGTCGACGAGGTCACACACACCTTGGCGCGGTAGGAGAAGAAGAAGTCGCCGGTGCCCCAGCGGCGCAAATTCGTGCGCTCGGTGCAGTCCGGAACCGGGATCGACGGCGCGCACTTGACCATGCCGTCCTTGAAGTGACGCAACGACTCGTGATCGGCGCACATCAGAACCTGGCCGTGATCGTAGGTGCCCGCAAGTCCCTGGTCGGACTGGAGCACTTCGCCGATCACCACTTTCAGGTGCGAGCCGGGAATGCAGCGCGCGACCTCGCCCTCGTAACCGCTGTCGATCCAGGTGTCGCCGATCATGTGCGAGGCTGGGAATTCGCGGCCCTCGTACGAGACGCAGACGACGTGGATGGACTTCACAACCGTGGCTTCCTGCATGTGGCACTCGCCTGCCGCGGCAACCGCGGCGATCGCGATGGCGCCGCCCGCGCCGTGGTTGTTGTAATTGATGATCTGATAGCTGCCGGCATAGACGATCGACGCCGCACCGGCCTGCGAACCGGCGGCCGCGATGGCGAATGCCGACGCCTCGGCCGACGCGTTCACGTTGACCTTGTTGATGATGATGTTCTTGTTGATCAGGATGTTCTTGTTGATGTTGATGTTCTTGTTGATGTTCACCGGCTTGTAGATGTTGATGTTCTTGTTGATGTTGACCGGCTTGAAGATGTTAAGGTTCGAGCCATGGTTGCCTGGGGGCTTCGGCATGTCGGGACAGCCGGGCTGATTGCCGCCATGACCACCGCCATAGCCGCCACCCATGTTGCCGGCGACGGCCGGCGAGAGGGGCGCGAGCATCAGGGCGGCGCCGGAGAGCGCTGCGATGAAGCTGTTGGTCGGACGCGTCATGGTGTGCTCCTTCAATTCGTCTGCTTGCGTCGCCGGGTGTCCCGAATTGGGGGTGGTTGGCAAAACCCGGCTTGCTCCGCTGTCACTTCACGATCCATGCCATGGGTGCGGCTGTGTGTAGGTTCGGGAATGATCCGATTTGGCACAGCGCCGCGCAGCGGATGGCCTAATGTCGAGGCATGATCCCGCTGCTGGACGACAACCCCGCAAAACTGAGGCCGGTTGTCACCATTGTTCTGATCGTGACCTGCGTGGCGATCTTCCTGTGGGAGGAGTCGCTGGGGCAGGCATCCGACAGCGCCATGCTGCTGCTGGGACTGACGCCCAATGCCTTTACCCATCCCGGCGAGGCTTTCGGGATCCCGGCATGGTTGACGCTCGTGACGTTTATGTTCCTGCACGCCGGCTGGATGCACGTCATCGGCAACATGCTTTATCTATGGATCTTCGGTAACAACATCGAAGATGCGATGGGGCATGGGAAGTTCACCTTGTTCTATTTCGCGTGCGGGATCATTGCCGGCCTCACCATGATCCTGGTCGACCCGAACTCGCACACCCCGGTGGTCGGTGCCTCGGGCGCGATCTCCGGTGTGCTCGCGTCTTATATGCTGCTCTATCCGCGCGCCCGCGTGCGCGTGTGGCTGGTCGTCTGGCCCGTCTGGATTCGGGCCGTATGGGTGGTCGGCGTCTGGTTCGTGCTCCAATTGCTGAATGCCGTCCTGACGCCGGCGTCCGAACCCGGCACTGCCTGGTGGGCGCATGTCGGCGGCTTCGCGGCCGGATTACTGCTTACCCCGCTGCTGAAATCCTCTGCTGTTCCGTACTTTGGGCCGGTCGAACCGCGCGGCCCCTGGGCCAACGGCTAACAAAAGTTTCCGCTGGCACGCGTTTCGCTCTCCTCCCTTCCCAACAGCAAATCGGCGTTCCGAAACGGGAAACGCCGCTGACGGATGGGACTTGGGGTCATGAAGCACAGAAACAGCCACCTGCTGGTCGGATATTGGAGCCGTCTTCGTAAGGGCCGCGCCGTTCCCGATCAGACGGACATCGATCCGCGCCAGCTCAAGCGCATGCTGTCTTCTGTTTTCATTATCGACGCCGAGAATCCCGCCCGCCCGATCTATCGCCTCGCCGGCACCGGCCTGTGCGAGCGCTTCGGCTTCGAGCTCCGCGGCACCGGATTCCTCGCGCATTGGGAGGCCCAGTCGTCCCAGGCGCTCGCCGCACTCCTCCGCCAGGCGCTGACACTCAAGCAGCCCGTCTGCCTCTCCTCCATCGGCGCCTCCGCCGAATGCGGCATGGTCGAACTCGAGACCACGCTCTGCCCCGTTAGCTTCAACGGCGGCGAACCCACCCGTTTCATCGGCATGATACAGATCCTGAGCGACCAGAGCCGCCTGCACGGCAAGCCCATCGCTTTCCAGCGTCTCGCCGCTTCGCAGCTCATTCGTGAAGACGATCCGCTGCCGTCCTTCGACTCGCTCCCGCCGCCGCCGCCTCCGCCGCCGTCGGGTGGCCTGCGCGTCGCGGCCTCCAAGGCGCCGCATCTGCGCCTCGTCGTCTCGCAGCCGCGCGCCGAGACCGTTCATTTCGTCGACCAGACCGCGCGCACCGCGATCGAGACCCTGGGCAAGGGGCTGACCAAGCTGTCCCTGGTCTAGTTCGTGGCAGCCGCCAGCGCGTCGAGCGCGAGCGGCTTCGTCGTCATCTCCATGTGCGAAAGGCCCGGCAGGATCGTTACGGTTAGATCGGGCCGCACCGGTTTGAGCAGCGGCGCGAACGCGTGCGCGACAAATATCTCGTCCTTCTCACCGGCGAACAGCGCCACCGGACCGTGCACGCGCCGGATGTCGCCCAGGTAGTCGTCGTTCGGCCCGAAATTGCGCAGCATCCGGAAGGAATAGACCGGCGTCAGGCCGACGGCGGGATCGGGATTGACGGCCATGCGCAGGACGGGAAGGCCGTTGAACGCGGTGATGCCGATGCGGGTGAGCAGCGACAGGCCGACAAGGCGCGGGATCGCGACCGACACCCAGCCGCCCGCATTGGGCCGCGCCGTCGGCGCATCGTGTGGGAATTGCGGCGCCACCAGGATCAGGCGGTCGAACGCCGTGCCGTTCGGTCCGCCCGCGAACCGCAGCGCAAAACCGCCGCCCGACGAGAAGCCGAGAAGGGTGCGAGTCTGGCCAGGCGTGCGCGGCCCGAGTGTCTTGAGGAAGTCCATCACATCGTCATCGAGCTGGCCGATGTAGTCGATGTCGCCGCTGCGGCCGGTGCCGTCGTGTCCGCGTATCGCGAGCGCATAAACCGTGGCGCCCTTTGCGTGGATCGCCTTGGCCACCAGATGCATGCTGCCGCTGGTACCGGACGAACCATGCATCAGCACCACGATGCGAGCCGGATCACCGGGATAGGCGCGATAGCCGAGCCTGGTGCCGTCGCGGGCCGTGAAGTGGCTCTTGGGCGGCATGTTCGAGAAGTCGGTGCCCACGAACGCAGCCGACACGCTCGTCATCTGCGGCAGCGGCGCCGGTGTCGAAAGGGCAATGACCGCGGCCAATCCCGTCACGACGATCAACGCGATGACGGCGGTGGTCAGCATGCGGCGCATCTCACTCTGCCGCCACCGTAGCCGCGGCCATGCGGCCGCGGATGATGCTGCGCACATGCATCCGGATCGTCAGGAATTGCAGGCCGAACAGCACCCACGGCGCGGCCGGCGTGATGACGCCCAGGAAGAATATCCATGCCGCCTGGCTCATGGTGAATCCGATGTAGAGGTTGGCCGCCGCCAGCCCGAACATCATGACGGGCCACATCGCGCTGTAGAGGGTGAGCTCCAATTTCGACAATGTTTCGGTCACGATCTGCGGCAGGTAACGGCTCATCCAGTTCGGCTTGATCATGGCCGCGCCGATCGCGAGCTTGCCGACGGTGAACTTCACCATCACGAAGCGCGGGTCGTGGAAATAGAGCGTCAGTGTGCCGAACACGACCACGAGCAGCAGGCTCATCCACTGCATGGTCACGACCGGCTGCTTGCGGATGCGCTGGATCGCGAATTGCGTCACGCCCACAGCGATGCCGACTCCGGTCGCGATGTAGACGTTGCCGCTGGTCGCCAGCAACGCGGCGAAGAAGATCGTCGATGCGAGGTCGGCCAGCATGGGCTTCAGGGCTTGCACAAGCGGATAGTTCAGCAGCTTCAGCATGGAGAGCCTCACGAGTTGTCGAGGATGGAGCGGAGATAGGCGACATGTTCGGTGAAGGCCTTGCGGCCGGCGGGCGTGGCGCGCACGCGCGTCTGCGGCCGCTTGCCCTCGAACCGCTTCTCGATGGCGATGTAGCCGGCCTTTGCCAGCGTCTCGAGATGCGCGCCCAGATTGCCGTCGGTCGTGTCGAGGATGGATTTCAGCCGCGCGAATTCGAGCCAGTCGCTGCGCCCCAACACGTTGAGCGACGACATGATCTTCAGCCGCATCGACTGGTGGATGACTTCATCCGCCATGTCAGCGCCTCAGCCACAGTCCGGCGGCGAACAGCGAGCCGCCCATCGCGGCCGCCATCCACAGATGGAGGTAAGGCCCGGCAACGAAATATCCGGTGAGCGAGATCGCGAAGATCGCGGCCGCCGCCAGCACCAGCGTACGTCCCAGCCACAACCCGACCAGGAACACCAGGAAGCTCAGGAAGGTCGGCCAGAACGTCACCTGCTCGCGCCAACCCATGTGTGTGAGGCTGATCCACAGCGTGCCGAAGCCGACGACGGCCACCATGCTGGCCGCGGCCCGCCAGGGAATCGAGCGGCGCGGTTCTTCGGCCCGGCGATGATGGAAGAAGGCGATGGTTGCCGTTGCGATCAGGCCGAGGCCCTCAAGCCCCCACCACAACTGGCCCGACCATTCGCGCAGGAAATAGTTTGCGGTGAAGCCGCTCGCGAAGATCACGGCCCACAGGAAGAAGAAGTCGCTGATATGGGCATAGATCAGGAATTGCCGGACCCGGCTCTCCATGCCCTCCACATCCTTCAGCAGGGCGGTCGCTTCCTCGCGGTCGACTGTCATTTGCTGCCCTGCCGAGAACTCTGTGTCACAGAGCATATAAGCTCTGCGATACAGAGTTCAAGGGGCCCTACAGCTTGATTTGTTAAGGCCGCGGCGGCGCGTTGGGCGAAACAGCCTGCTGCTGGGCCGCGCTGGGGTCCTGTGTCACCGGGTGATCGACGGGATCGCTGTGCAGGATGGTCCGGTTCAGCTGCGCCCCGGTCTCCTGCCCCTTGAGATACGGAATCTCGTACTTCTCGACCTTGGCGCGGTAGTCGTTGAACGCTGCTTCGTCGGCCGGCAGGCGCTTGTCGCAGCGGTCTGGCGGCAGGTGCTGCGTCTCCTGGCACCACAGGTCGAAGTTGATCGTCTGCACGTCATAGCGCGAGCTTTGCGCACCGGCGGGCAGGGCGAGGGCGGCGAGTGCCGCAGCGGCAAGCAGGATTCTCTTCATGGCCATGGGTCCCAAGCCTATCCAAGGCGACAACGCGCAGGAAGACGCGCCGCCGCATCGATACCAAAGATAGACCCTATGTGTGTCCGATTTGTCGGACGACCAGGCCGCTGGCCATGTTTGGCACACATGGCCACCCTGTTATGTCGCCACAGATGGCGGAAGCGGCATTACTCCGCCGCCGCCATGCGGTCCTCGGCCACTTTCACATGCTCCGCCGGGAGCGCCGGGCGGCCCAGCATCATGTCGGATGCCTTCTCGGCGATCATGATAGTCGGCGCATTGGTGTTGCCGCTGACCAGGGTCGGCATCACCGACGCATCTACCACCCGCAAGCCTTCAACGCCGTAGACACGCAGCTGCGCATCGACCACGGCCTCGCTGTCCTTGCCCATCTTGCAGCTGCCGACCGGGTGATAGATCGTCTCGGCGGTCTTTCGGATCCACGCATCGATCTGGTCGTCGGTGCGCACATGCGCCCCCGGCCACATCTCCGGCCCGCGATAGGGATCGAACGCCGCCTGCGCGAACAGGTCGCGCGCGATCTTGGTGCCCTCGCGCATGGCGCGGCGGTCTTCCTCGGCCTCCAGGTAGTTCGGCTGGATGATCGGCGCCGACAGCGGATCGTTCGACTTGATCGAGATATAGCCGCGGCTCTGCGGGCGAAGCTGGCAGACATGTGCCATGAAGCCGTGGCGGTCCATCTTCGTGCGCGTGTGATTGGTCATCAGCGCCGCGATGAAATGGAATTGCAGGTCGGGGTTTTCCAGGTCCGGCCGGCTCTTCACGAAACCGCCGCTCTCCAGCCCTTGGCCGGTCGCCAGCCCCTTCTTGAACAGCATGTAGTTCAGGCCCGTCTTCAGCGCGTTCAGCGGATTGGACTGGCTGTACATCGTGATCGGCTGGCTCGACTCGTACTGGATCGACGCGTCGAGATGGTCCTGCAAATTCTTGCCGACGCCTTTCAATTCCGCGACGACCGGGATGTCGAACCGCTTCAGCAGCTCCGGATCGCCGATGCCCGACAGCAGCAAGGTCTGCGGCGAGTTCACCGCGCCGCCCGACAGGATCACCTCGCGGGTCGCGCTCACCTTGACGATCTGCTTCTCCTGCACGAACTCGACGCCAGTCGCCTTCTTGCCGTCGAACAGGATACGCGAGACATGCGCGTTGGATTCGATCGTCAGGTTCTTGCGGCCCAGGATCGGCGTCAGATAGCCCTTCGCCGCACTCCAGCGCTGTCCGCCATGGATGGTGACTTGGTACGGGCCAAAGCCTTCCTGCTGCTCGCCGTTGAAGTCGCTGGTCTGCTTGAAGCCGGCCTCGACACCCGCCTGGATGAAGGCGCGGAACAGCGGATTGCCCGACTTCGTGTTCGACACGCGCAGCGGCCCTTCGCCGCCGTGGAAATCGTCGCCGCCGTTCTCGTTGTGCTCGGCCTTCTTGAAATAGGGCAGCACGTCCGCGAACGACCAGCCTTCCAGCCCCATCTGGCGCCAGCCGTCATAGTCGCGCGCATGGCCGCGGATATAGATCATGCCGTTGATCGACGACGACCCGCCCCAGCCGCGGCCGCGCGGCCAGTATAGGCTGCGCCCGTTCAGGTACTGCTGCCCTTCGGTGTTGTAGTACCAATTGTGCGGGTTCGGCTTGCCGATGAGCGCCGGAATGCCGGCTGGCATGTGGATCATCATCGCCTTGTCGCGGGGGCCGGCCTCGATCAGCAAGACCTCGACGTTCGGGTCGGCGGAAAGACGGTTGGCGAGCACGCAGCCGGCGCTTCCGGCGCCGATGATGACGTAATCATACGCTTTCATTGTTCTTCTGAGCCCACAGCATTGCCGCCGCCATCCTAGTCAAAGATGACGCCTGTGTCGCGTTTGTCCGTGCGTAGCGTTGCGGCAGCCCCCTTAGGGGAGCAGCGTCACGACCCCGCGTCGGTTCTTGGGTTCGCGCACGCCATCCGGCGTCGGCACAGCAAGGTCTTGTTCGCCCACGCCGGTCGCCTGGATCGCCTCGCGCCGCGCGCCCATCGCAACCAGCGTTTCGACTACGACATTGGCGCGCTTAAGCGACAGAGCCTGGTTATAGCCGGCTTGGCCCGACGTATCGGTATGGCCCACGACGGTGATGCGCGACTGGCGACCCGCACGCGCCGTGTTGATCGCATTCTGCAGCGTGTTGAGCTGTTCGCCGGTGAGCGTCCAGGAATCGAAGTCGAAATAGACCGTGTAGTCGGCCGGCGCGGCCACGGGCGGCGGGAGTGGCGGTGCTGGGCGGAGTTCTGCCTCGAGCCGAAGCAGCGCACTCATGAACTGCGAACGGCACTGCTCCGAAGCCGCACGCTGAGACTCCACGGTGCGGTTCAGCACCCAGCAGTCGAATGTCGTCTGCGCCCGAGCTGCATCCTGCGGGAAGCGGTCCTTGCCGGCCGCCAGTGCCTGGATCAGCCTGTTGCGCGCTCCGTCGCTCTCGCCGTCGAAGCTCGGCTCCGGATCGGGCTCAGCGCCGTTGGCGGCGATCATCGCCTTGGTTGCGAATGCTTCTGCCAGTAGGTCCGTGCTGCTGCTGTCATCGAACAGCGTGAAAGGGTCGAGCTCTTCATCGTCGCTGGGTCTGCCGCGCAGCGAATTGGCGAGGAAGCTGTAGTTTCGGAACAACGCCTGGGTGAAGGCCGAGCCGCTGGGCGTCGCACCCGCCAGCTGGTCCAGTGCCGAGGTGCTGACGCAGGCTGAAAGGATCAGCGCTGCAACCGACAGGGTAATCGCCGCAACGGTACGGTTAAGAAACTGACGAGCCAGCGGCATCGGTCCCCCCGGACAACTTGATGAAAAAGGCCTGATCCGGCGGGCCAAACGCCTTGGTGCAACCTATAGCGCGCCCCACCGCGAAGGTTAAGCCTCCGCCTCGGACATAACGTCAACAAGTTGTACGGGCGGTAACGCATCGTTGACGCTGGATGGCGGAAACTGCGCCTTCCAGTCCGAGATCAGGAGCAGGCGGACCATGTCCGGCCAGCCATCGTTGAGACGTACCGAAGATCCCGTCGTCGCCAAGGCGAAGGCTGAGCGCCGGCGTTTTCGCCGCGTCGATGTGAATGTACCGGGCAAGCTGTTCCTCCCCGCCGAGTCGCGTGAGATCGTGTGCAAGGTCGTCGACCTTTCGCCGGGCGGCGCTTCGATCGAGTGCGAGTTCGTGCCGGAGTCCAACACGCAGGTCGTACTCTACATGGAGGGCGGCTTCGGCCGCTTCGAGGGCACGGTGGCGCGCCGCGACGGTTTCGGCTTCGGCATGCGCTTCAATGCAACGCAGATGAAGCGTGAGAAGATTGCCGAACAGCTCACGCTCTTCATGAACAAGATGGAGCTCGACTCCAACGTCATGCGCCGCGAAGAGCGCGTACCAAGCAAGGGCTTGGCGCAGTTCACGATGGCCGACGGCTCAGTCACCCGATGCGAGGTCATGGACCTGTCGCCCGGCGGCGTGTCGCTGAAGACGCTGATCCGTCCGCAGGTGGGCGAGTTCGTGCTGATCGGCAAGCTTGCTGCGCGCGTCGCGCGTCATCACGAGAATGGGATCGGCCTCGAATTCGTCGGCCTGCGTCCCGACACGCACACGCCAGACACCTTGCACGCCCAGATCGCCACCCCGCACCGCTAGGCGGCCGGTTCGATCCCCAACGCCTTCTGTGTCTTCTTCGGCAGCCCGCTCGCTACGATCGCATGCGCGCGTGTCAGGTAGGCCTTGAGCTGCTTGTCCGGCAGGCGGTCCAGCTTGTCCATGCTCAACCACTTCGCGCGCGCCAGGTAGGCTGCCGGCGTTATGCCGCGCTTCTTGGTCAGGATCTCGAAGCTCATATCGTCCGCCTTGAACGAGATACCGCTGGCCTCGCCCTTCTTGGGCTTCGGTCCCATGCCCGCGAACATCTTGTTGCCGACGATGAAGATGTGGTCGCTGCCCCATTTGATCGACAGCTCCGCGCCGGGCAGCGAGAGCGTGAACTTGCTCACCTCGTCATAGGTCATGTCGCGATCCCCAATTCCCTGCGCATCTTCGTCGGCAGCTTCGCCGCCACCAGTTCATAGGACCGCACGATACGCGCTTTCAGCTCGCCCGGCTTCAGCCGCTTCAATCCATCCAACGCGATCCATCCCGCCCGCGCCATCGACGGGCAGGGCGTGATGCCCCGCAGCTGTGTGAGAATGTGGAAGCTGGTGGGCTCGACCTTGAACCACAGCCCGTCGGGCCGTCCATGTTCGTCCAGCGTGATGACCAAGAACAGCTTGCCGCCCACGCGGAACACCGGGGCCGGTCCGAACTCCATCTTCCTCGTCGCGCCCGGCAGCGACCGCGCCAGCCGCTCGACCTGCGCGTAATTCACGCGTGCTCGGTCATCGGCGCGATGTGCAGCGCGAGCTGCTTCTTGCGCGACAGCCGGCTGGCCACGATGGAATGCGCGCGGGTCAGGTACGCCTTCAACTCGTCGGGTTTCAGCGGCTTCAATCCGATCATCTCCACCCACTTCGCGCGCCAGAAATAGGGGCAGGGGCCGATGTCCTTGATCTTCGTCAAGATCTCGTACGAGTAGTCACTCGCCTTGAACCACAAGCCTATCGGCTTGTGCGCGTCGTCGTGCACGATGACGGCGAACATCTTGCCGCCGACCTTGAACACGGTGGTGTCGCTCCACGGCTCCTCGCGCACCGTGCCCGCATGGGCCATGCAGTGCCGCTCCACGTCCTTGTAGTTCATGGCTTCGGCGCCGCTTCGGGAATGTGCAGCGCCGCGCGCGCCCGTGCGCGATGCTCCGGCCGGATGCTTTTCGCCACCAGGCTGATCGCCAGCGCCACCACCGCGGCGTCGTCGGTGAACCCGATTCCCGCCAGGAAGTCCGGGATCACGTCGAACGGCATCACGAAATAGGCCAGCGCTGCGAACAGGGTCGCCTTGACCTTGGAGGGAGTGGTCGGATCGACGGCACAGAAATATGCTGCGGCCGCGTCCTCGGCGAACGGCACCTTGCCGGCGACCTTGCGCAGCTTGGTCCAGAAATCGCGGTCGACGATCTTCTCGTTGCGCGCGATGGTCGCGGGCAGCTGGACGGCGGCGGGATTCGGTATCTCGGTCATCGTCCAAGTATATTGTACGCCTGACGTGGCGGAAAAAGGGTCCAACAGGGGTTCAACATGGATATCGGCAAGCGAATCCTGGCCAATCAGCCATTCCCGACGCTCATGGGCGTCGAAATAGTGAGCGCCGAGGCCACCAAGGTGGTCGCTCGCCTCCACGTTCGCCCCGATTTGTGCACCGCGGGGAACATCATGCATGGCGGCGCCATCATGGCCTTCGCCGACGCGCTGGGCGCCATCGGCACCGTGCTCGCCATCCCGCGCGAGGCCGGCACCACCACCATCGAGAGCAAGACCAATTTCATCGGCTCCGCCAAGGAAGGCACCACCGTCACCGGCGAAAGCACGCCCGTGCACACCGGCAAGAGAACATCGGTTTGGACCACCAGGATCACGCGCGAAGACGGCAAGCTCGTCGCCATCGTCACGCAAACGCAGATGATTTTGCTGCCGGAAAAGGGCTGAAGCGCCGCTTACCCAACGTCCGCTTTGCTTGGCCCTTCTCGCCGGTCTAAGAGTCCGGCCAGAAACAGGAAGGGCGTATCTATGGAACTGAATTCTTCGATTTCGGCGGTGATCACGGGCGGCGCGAGCGGCCTGGGTGAAGCCACCGCGCGCGCGCTGCGCGCCAAGGGCGTCAAGGTCGCGCTGCTCGACATGAACAAGGCCAAGGGCGAGGCGCTGGCGTCGGAGATCGGCGCCGTGTTCTGCGAAGCCAACGTCACCAGCGAAGAGAGCGTCGTCGCCGCGTTCGAGAAGGCGCGCGCCGCCAACGGCCAGGAGCGCATCCTCGTGAACTGCGCCGGCACCGGTAACGCGATCAAGACCGCCTCGCGCGACAAGAAGACGGGCGAGACCCGCCGCTTCCCGACCGACGCGTTCAACTTCATCATCCAGATCAACCTGGTCGGCACCTATCGCTGCATCGCGATCAGCGCGCAGGGCATGCTGAGCCTCGAGCCGCTGCCCGGCGGCGAGCGCGGCGCGATGGTCAACACCGCGTCCGTCGCGGCGCAGGATGGCCAGATCGGCCAGGCCGCCTACACCGCATCGAAGGCCGGCATCAACGGCCTGACGCTGGTCGTGGCGCGCGACCTCGCGCAGGAAGGCATCCGCTGCAACACCATCATGCCGGGTCTGTTCAACACCCCGCTGCTCGGCGCCGCCCCGGAAGAGGTGAAGGCCAAGCTCGGCGCCCAGGTGTTGTTCCCGCCGCGTCTCGGCAACCCGCCGGAATATGCGTCGCTGGCGCTCGAGATGCTGGCGAACCCGTACCTGAACGGCGAATGCATCCGTCTCGACGGCGGCATCCGCATGGCGCCGCGGTAGTACCGGCGCTTCGAGGCTTCGCTTCGCGAAGCACCTCAGCGTGACGAAAAATCTCGTCATCCTGAGGTGCGAGCGGAGCGAGCCTCGAAGGATGCCTCGCGGTGCGCTAACGTCTTGCCATGACCGAAGCGGCCATCGCGCTCTGGAACAACTACTTCATCACCATCGCGCAGGTCAGCGCCACGCTGGCCGGCCTTCTCTTCGTCGGCTTGACGATCTCGCTCAGCCATGTGCTCAGCAGCGCCGGCTACATGAACCGCGCCTTCGTCGCGCTCTTCCTCCAATTCGAGATGCTGGTCATCGGCATTTTCGGGATCGTGCCGGGCCAACCGGTCTGGGTCGTGGGTGGAGAATTCATCGTCACGGGTCTTGCCATCCTGATCGGCACTTCCGTCTTCGCTTACAATTTCCCCGAAGACCCGCAGTCGGTGCTCGGCTCAACCGGCCCGCGCACCGTGCGCCGGGTGCTGGCCTGGATCGCGACACTTCTCCCCGTCGCCTGCGGCATCGGTCTGCTTCTGAACAAGCCGTCCGCGCTCTACGCCCTCATCCCCGCCGAGATTGCCAGCCTCTATCTGTCCATCGGCAACGCCTGGGTCTTCGCCGTGGAGATTCCGCGGCGCATGAAGGACGGGCCGAAGTAGCGCTCCGCCATGCGCGGGCGCGAAAAATTTTCGTGGGCAGGTCTTGGCGCCGCGCCCTACCGATAGGTCTTCGCCAGGTCGCCCAAATGCTTGATCAGCGTTTTGACGTCGCCGCCGTTCTGGCCGAGGAAGGAACTGAATTGGTCGCGCTCCTCGATCGCCAGCCAGATGCCCGCCACCGAGAAGTCGATGACGATAAACTTGCCGTTGTCGCCAGACACGCGGAAGTCGACCTCCAGCGGCTGGTTGCCGGAATGATCGTTGGGGTCCATCAGCTGTGTCTGTACGATGGTGTCGCCCGGCGCGCGTTCCTGCGAGCCCGTGACCCGCAGCGACTGGCCCGTGTATTTGGAGAAGTACGACTGGTACACCGCCGTTGCGTAGTTCTGGAACGCGGCGACGAACTGGTCTCGCTCCTGGGGCGTTGCGCTGTTCTTGTACTGGCCGAGTGTGAACGTCGCGATGCGTCGCATGTCGGTCAGGCCCAGGATGAATTGCTGGAACTGCACCCGCCGCTGCTCGGCGCTGATTCCCTTGTTGTTCAGGATCGCCAGACCCTTGTTCACGTTCGCTTGCACGAACGTCTCGGGACCTGTCGCCGCGGCAGCTGGCTGAGAGACGGCCATCAGGCCGCCGAACGCCACCGCCATCGCCAGGACAAGGCGCCGTGCAACAAGGGTCATCATGCTTAGTCGTTCCTCAATGGCAGCGCGAGTTTAGTGCGGCGTATGGCAAGTTCGTGGCAGTCGCTTCGCGACCGGCGTTCAAGTGTTCGAGAACGCACCAGGCGTCCGCTTCGCGGCGCGAAATCTCACTTGCCGGAGCCGGGTCTGTAAAGCCGCTCCGGGACCCACGAGGTCTTGCATTTACATATAAAGATATGTTTATATGTCCCATGGAAAAGCTGGTCGCCATGCTGCGGGCTGCGGGGGATCCCACCCGCCTGCGCCTGCTTTTGCTGCTCCGCCAGTCCGAGCTGACGGTCAGCGAGCTGGTCGACATCGTCGGCCAGTCCCAGCCCCGCGTCTCCCGCCATCTCAAGCTCCTGACCGAGGCCGGCCTGATCGACCGCTTCAAGGAAGGCAGCTGGGTCTTCTACCGCGCCTGCGACCGCGGCCCCGGAGCCGATCTTGGGGCAGCCATCGACGCCATCGCTGCGCCCGACGAGCAGGAGAACGACCGCAAGCGTCTCGCCGCTGTCCGCGAAGCCCGCGCCGCCGAAGCCTCCGCGTTCTTCAAGGCCAACGCCGCCGAGTGGGAACGCATCCGCGCCCTGCACGCGCCGGAGAAGGATGTCGAGGCCGCCATCGTCCGCCACATCGCCGCGCATCCGATGGATTCGCTGCTCGACGCCGGCACCGGCACCGGCAGCATGCTCGAACTGCTCAGCCCGCATGTGAAGCGTGCCGTTGGCGTCGACGTCTCGCCCGAAATGCTCGCCATCGCGCGCGACCGCCTTGCCCGCGCGCATGTCAATCACGCGCAGGTGCGCCTCGGCGACACCTACCGCCTGCCGTTTCCGAACGGCAACGGCATCACCGGTTTCGACGCGGTGCTGTTCCACCAGGTGCTGCACTTCCTCGACGACCCGCAGGCCGCGGTGATCGAGGCCGCGCGCGTGATGCGCCATGGTGGCCGCCTGTTGATCGCCGACTTCGCGCCGCACGATCTGGAATTCCTGCGCACCGATTTCGCGCACCGTCGTCTGGGCTTCTCGGACCGTGAAGTGAATGGCTGGTTCGCGGCCGCCGGTCTCACCCCCGTCGCGTCGGAAGCCATCACCAGCGGCGCGAAAGACGAACTCACCGTCAAGCTCTGGCTCGCCGAGTCTCGGAGCAGCACAAAGGCGAAGGCCGCATGAGCCTGAAAGAACTGGTTTCCCACACGCAACCGATCGACGTCTCGTTCGAATTCTCGCCGCCCAAGACCGATCAGGCGGAAGAAAGCCTGTGGCAGGCGATCCGCCGCCTCGAGCCGCTGCAACCCGCCTTCGTCTCCGTCACCTACGGCGCGGGCGGCAGCACGCGCGAGCGTACGCACCACACGGTCAAGCGCATCGTGGAGGAGACATCGCTCAAGCCCGCCGCACATCTGACCTGCGTCGGCCATCCGAAGCACGAGATCGAGGAGATCGTGCGCGGTTACTGGGACAGCGGCATCAAGCACATCGTCGCGCTGCGCGGCGACATGCCGAACATGACCGGTCCCTACCAGGGCCATGCCGAAGGCTTCCGTTCCACGCCCGAACTGATCGAAGGCATCCGCAAGATCGCGCCGTTCGACATTTCGGTCTCGTTCTACCCGGAAACGCATCCGGATTCGCCGAACCACGGTCACGACATTGATCTGCTCAGGCGCAAGATCGACGCCGGCGCGACGCGCGCACTCGGCCAGTTCTGCTTCGACAACGACGTGATCGCCCGCTTCCGCGACGACGCCGCGAAGGCCGGCATCACCGCCCCTGTCATTCCCGGCATCATGCCCACGACCAACTTCAAGGGGATCGAGCGCATGTCCGAACGCTGCGGCGCCTCGGTGCCCGCGTGGCTGAAGAAAGCCTATGCCGGCCTCGACAACGACGCCGAGACCCGCCGCATCGTCGCCGCCGCTGTCTTGGCCGAACAGGTGCAGGAACTGCGCGCGCGCGGCTTCGACCAATTCCATTTCTACACGTTGAACCAAGCGAACCTGTCCTACGCGGCGTGCAGAATTATGGGCCTCGAACCCAAAGAGCTCGGCGCATGACGCGAGAAAAAGAACACCCTCTCCCCCTCCGGGGGAGAGGGCAGGGTGAGGGGGTGCCTGACGTCAGAGCACGTCACTTGATCCTGCTTCACCGAGGCACATACAGCGCGCCGTCCGTATCGTCCTTCGCGTTCACAGCGCGTGGCCCCCTCACCCTAACCCTCTCCCCCGGAGGGGGAGAGGGAACGGAGTTCTCTCTATGACTTTCACCCGCGAAGCGCGTCTGGCCTGGCTGAAGGAGGAAGCGCGCAAGCGCATCCTGCTGCTCGACGGCTCCTGGGGCGTCCTGATCCAGGGGTTCAAGCTCGGCGAACAGGATTTTCGCGGCGAACGCTTCGGCAATCACGGCCTCGATCTCAAGGGCAACAACGATCTGCTCACGCTCACGCGTCCCGACATCATCCGCGACATCGGTAACCAGTACCTGAGCGCCGGCGTCGACTTCCTCGAAACCAACACCTTCACCTCGACGGAAAGTTCGCAAGCCGATTACGGCCTCGAACATCTCGTCGGCGAGTTGAACTACGAAGGCGCCAAGCTTTGCCGCGAGGTCTGCGACGCCGCCTCCACCGCCGACCGCCCGCGCCTTGTCGCCGGCGTGCTCGGACCGACCAACCGCTCCGCGGGCATCTCTCCTGACGTGAACGATCCCGCCTTCCGCAACATCACCTTCGACGATTTGCGCCGCACGTATAAAGAAGCTGCCATCGGCCTGATCAACGGCGGCTCCGACGTGCTGATGATTGAGACGATCTTCGACACCCTGAACGCCAAGGCTGCGATCTTCGCGATCGAAGAAGCCTATGCCGAACTCGGCATCCGCCTCCCGGTCTGGATCAGCGGCACCATCACCGACCTGTCGGGCCGCACGCTCACCGGCCAGACGCCGGAAGCCTTCTGGCATTCCATCAAGCACGCCAACCCGTTCGCTGTCGGCCTCAACTGCGCCCTAGGCGCCAAGGAACTGCGCCCCTACATCGCCGACCTCGCCGCGTCCGCCGACACGTTGGTCAGCGCCCATCCCAACGCCGGCCTGCCCAACGAATTCGGCGGCTACGACGACACACCCGAGAACATGGCCAGCCTGATCGGCGAGTTCGCCCGTTCCGGCCTCGTCAACATCGTCGGCGGCTGCTGCGGCACCACGCCGGAGCACATCTCGCGCTTCGGCCGCGCCGTGCGTGACGTGCCGCCGCGCCAGATCCCGCAGAAGCCGAAATATATGCGCCTCTCGGGGCTCGAGCCGTTCACGCTCACGCCCGGCCTCAACTTTGTCAATGTCGGCGAGCGAACCAACATCACAGGCTCGGCCAAGTTCCGCAAACTCATCGCCGCCAACGATTACGAGAAGGCGCTCGAAGTCGCGCGCGAGCAGGTCGCCAACGGTGCCCAGATCATCGACATCAACATGGACGAAGGCCTGATCGATTCCGAAGCCGCGATGACGCGTTTCGTGAACCTGATCGCGTCGGAGCCCGACATCGCCCGCGTGCCGCTGATGATCGACTCGTCCAAGTGGACCGTAATCGAAGCCGGCCTCAAGGCCTGCCAGGGCAAGCCCATCGTCAACTCGATCTCGCTCAAGGAGGGCGAAGCCGCCTTCATCGAGCGCGCCCGCGAAGTCATGCGCTTCGGCGCCGCCGTCGTCGTGATGGCATTCGACGAAACCGGCCAGGCCGACACCGAGGACCGCAAGGTTGCCATCTGCAAGCGCGCCTACGACATCCTGGTGAACCAGGTCGGCTTCCTGCCCGAAGACATCGTCTTCGATCCCAACATCTTCGCCGTCGCCACCGGCATCGACGAGCACAACGACTACGGCCGCGCCTTCATCGACGCGACGCGCCGCATCCGCCAGGAATGTCCGCACGCCCACATCTCGGGCGGCGTCTCGAATTTCTCGTTCAGCTTCCGCGGCAACGAGCCGGTGCGCGAGGCGATGCACTCGGTGTTCCTCTACCACGCCATCAAGGCGGGCATGGACATGGGCATCGTCAACGCCGGCCAGCTCAGCGTCTACGAGGACATCCCGGCCGAGCTGCGCGACGCCATCGAGGACGTCCTGTTCAACCGCAAGCCCGAAGCCACCGAGAACCTGCTCGAACTCGCGCAGAAATACCGTGGCAAGGGCGAAGCCGCCGTGATCGACGCCGCCGCCTGGCGCGCGCTCCCGGTGCAGGAGCGCATCACCCACGCGCTGGTCCACGGTATCGACGCCTTCGTCGCCGAGGATACCGAGGAAGCCCGGCTGGCCGCGACACGCCCGCTCGACGTGATCGAAGGCCCGTTGATGACCGGCATGAACGTCGTCGGCGACCTGTTTGGCTCGGGCAAGATGTTCCTGCCGCAGGTCGTGAAGTCGGCGCGCGTGATGAAGAAGGCCGTCGCCTACCTGCTGCCGTTCATGGACGCCGACAAGTCGGCCGCGAAGGAAGCCGCCGGCAAGATCGTCATGGCCACGGTCAAGGGCGATGTCCACGACATCGGCAAGAACATCGTCGGCGTCGTGCTGCAATGTAACGGCTACGAGGTGATCGATCTCGGCGTCATGGTCCCGGCGCAGAAGATTCTCGACGCCGCGAAAGAGCAGGGGGCCAACATCATCGGCCTCTCCGGCCTCATCACGCCCTCGCTGGACGAGATGGTGCATGTCGCGAACGAGATGGAGCGCCAGGGCTTCGACATCCCGCTCCTGATCGGCGGCGCCACCACCAGCCGCGTCCACACCGCGGTCAAGATCGACCCCGGCTATCGCAGCGGTCAAACCGTCTATGTCACTGACGCGTCTCGCGCGGTTGGTGTCGCGTCGTCGCTGCTGAGCAAGACGCAGAACGCCGATTTCGTCGCTGGCGTCCGCGCCGAGTACGAACAGATCGCCAAGACCCATGCCGCCCAGCGCGCCCCCGGCCGCCGCCTGACGCTGCCGCAGGCCCGCGCCAACAAGCTCAAGCTCGACTTTTCAGAGTACAAGCCGCCCGCCCCGAAATTCTTCGGCACGCGCGTCTACGACAACTACGATCTCGCCGAGCTGGCGAAGTACATCGACTGGACGCCCTTCTTCCAGACTTGGGAGCTGGTCGGCAAATACCCGTCGATCTTGGAGGACGCCACCGTCGGCGAAGCCGCGCGCAACCTGTTCAACGACGCGCAGGCGATGCTGAAGAAGATCATCGGCGAGAAGTGGCTCACCGCCCGCGCCGTCGTCGGCTTCTATCCCGCGAACTCGGTCAACGATGACGACATCCAGGTCTTCGGCGACAAGGCGCGCAAATTCCCGATCCATACGCTGCACACCCTGCGCCAGCAGATGAGCCGCGAAAACAACCGCCCCAACATGGCGCTCGCCGACTTCATCGCGCCGAAGGGCGAGGCCGACGACTACATCGGCGCCTTCTGCGTCACCGCGGGCATCGGCGAAGAAGAGCACATCAAGCGCTTCAAGGACTCCAACGACGACTACTCGGCGATCCTGCTCTCCGCGCTGGCCGACCGTTTCGCCGAAGCCTTCGCCGAGCGCCTGCACGAACGCGTCCGCCGCGACTTCTGGGGCTACAGCCACAACGAGAACTTCAGCAACGAACAGCTCGTCGCCGAAGCCTATCGCGGCATCCGCCCCGCGCCGGGTTATCCCGCCCAGCCCGAGCACAGCGAGAAGGCGACGCTCTTCAAGCTGCTCGACGCCGAGCACAAGATCGGCGTGAAGCTGACCGAAAGCTACGCCATGTGGCCCGGCTCCTCGGTCAGCGGCTTCTACTATTCGCACCCCGAAAGCCGCTACTTCGGCGTCGGCAAGATCGAGCGCGACCAGGTCGAGGACTACGCCAAGCGCAAGGGCTGGGACATGGCCACCGCCGAACGCTGGCTCGGCCCTTTGCTGAACTACGATCCCAGAGCCAAGGACGCGGCGTAACCGCATGCCGATAGCGTCGCGCGAGGAGATGAAGGCGGCGAACGGCGACGGCTTCGACGCGGCAGACTACGTGCACTATGCCTTGGACGCGGCCGGTCTCGGCGAAGACTTCGTTCTCGCCCTGACCGACCTGCTCAATCCGACCTTCGTCGAACGCGACGGCCGGCTGCTCGTCGAATCCGTCGGCGCGCCGCAGCGCTACGCCGCGTACCGCCAGCAGGGCATGTCCGCCGTCGAAGCCGAGTATTGGGCCAACCTGACGCTCGTCTCCGAACTCCTGGCCGATCTCGACGTGCCGCAGGCGAAGAGTCTCGCGCAGGTCTTCCTGTGGTCCTGGCAAAACGCCCTGACGGCCCAGTATCCCTCCGCCACCCAGCTTGCGCGCATCCTGGAAGACAAGCAGGAAGGCGAAGTCTTCGTCACCGTCGCAGAACCCACGGCCGGTTTGTCGCGCTAGCGCACGCAATTGTGTTTGTGCTGCCATTGCGAGCGCCGGTACGCTCCTCCGCAATGCACAAAGCGCTCGTCATTCTCGCCGCCATCCTCTTTGCCACCCCCGCCGTCGCCGGCGACTGCGACCCGCTTCCGATCGTCTCCGTCGCCATGCGCACCGACTCCGAGGGCGGCGCCTATGTGCCGATGACGGTCTCCGGGCGCACCGTGAACATGTTGCTCGACACCATGAGCATCGATTCCATGCTCACGCGCGCCACGGTGCAGGAACTCGGCCTCTCGCCGGTCAGCCTCGGCAACGACTATCTCGTCATGTTCGGCGGCGAGAAGATCACGCACTACGCCACCGCGCATGGCATTGAATTCGGCGGCCTGAAGACGCCCAGCATGAATTTCCTCGTCATGCCCGACGGCCGGATGCCGCCCGACATCCACGGCACCTTCGCGCCCGACATCCTGCGCGCCTATGACGACGAGCTCGACTTCGCCGGCAACCGCCTTACGCTCTATTCGCCGATGCATTGCCCCGGCGTGCCGGCGCGCTGGACGAACGCGCCCGTTGCCGCGATCGATTTTGTGTTCGACGATGACGACCACATCGCGCTGCCCGTCGACCTCGACGGCAAGAACATGCTGCCGCGTCTCGATACCGGCGCCTCGCGCACCATCATGAGTCTCGAAGCCGCGGCCGAGGTCTTCGAGTTCGACAGCTCCTCGCCATTGCTGACGTCCGGCACCGATCCCGACCTCGGCGGCCGCGTCTACCACTATCCGTTCAGGAGCCTCTCCTTCGGCGGTATCCGCATCGACAATCCCGACATCGTGCTGGTGCCGGACGCACAGTCGGGCTTCCCCGGCGGGCGGCGCTTTGTGATGGGCATGAACATCCTGCGCAAGCTTCATCTCTACATCGCCTACCGCGAGAAGAAGCTCTATGTCGGCCGCGCCGCCTCGGCGCCGCTCAGCGCTTCGCCCATTTCTCCGCCCAGTCGTGCAGCGGCAGGAAGCGGGCAAGCAGGTCAGTCCCCCAATCGGTGAGGGCGTAGCCGTCCTCGCCGTGCGCCACCAGCCCGGCCGCGCGCAGGTCGCTCAAGCGCGTGTTCAGCACGCTGGGGCTCGTCTCGCTTGCCGCCAACAGGTCGCGGAAATTCAGCCGCCGGCTCTCGCGCAGCTCCCAGATCACGCGCAGCGCCCAGCGCCGCCCGAGCAGGTCGAGCAGCACCATGATCGGACGCCCCGTCCGCGAGCCGCGGACAGACGACGAGGTGCGCGATCCGCGGACGGCTTTCTTCTTTGCTATTGTTTTGATAGCACGCTCCGTGACTCTATGCTACGAAAAAGATAGCAGACCGGAGACCGTCCCGCCATGACCCGCATCGCCCCGCTGAAGCCGCCGTTCCCGCCCGCCGTCCAGGCCCGCCTCGACGCCGTGATGCAGGGCGCACCGCCGCTCCTCCTCTTCACCACGCTGGCGCGCAACCCGCGTGTGTTCGAGCGCTTCATGGCTGGCGGCCTGCTCGACAAGGGTTCGATCACCCTGCGCGAGCGCGAGATCGTCATCGATCGCACCACCGCCCGCTGCGGCAGCGAATATGAATGGGGCGTCCACGTCGCGATCTTCGCCAAGGCCGCCGGCCTGACGCCGGAAGAGATCCACGCCACGGTGAAGGGTGCGCCCGACGATCCATGCTGGAGTCCGCGCGAAAGCCAGCTGCTCTGGCTGGTCGACAGCCTGCATCACACCGGCACTGTCAGCGATGATCTGTGGGCCACGCTGCGCACGGAATTCACTGAGGAGCAATTGCTCGAATGCATCGTGCTGACCGGCTTCTATCACACGGTCTCGTTCGTCACGAACGCACTCAAACTGCCGCTCGAACCGAACGCCGCCCGCTTTCCGTCCTAAAAGAAAAGCCGAGGCGCATCCCGTGCCGCGGCTGAATTCGCTATGGCGTGGCGCTTCTCAGAAAACGCCGACGACAATCGCCCCCAGAAAAAGAAATACGAGGCCAACTGTCATGATGTGCAACTCGCGGACCATGGATGCCCTCCAGTCCTGGAGACGCATGAAGCATCGTCGCCGCCGCGCATGCCGTCAAATTTCAGAAAATTGCGCCCCGTTGATTTCGTTCAGGAATCGCCGCCAGAAAAATTTGTGCCGGCCGCACAGCGCAATCGCAGCAATTCACACGAACCGCTCTGTGGCCTGTGGATAAGCTAGGCGTGCTACCAGGGAAGTTCCTTGCCCTGGAAGTCGACGAACTTCCCGCTGTTCTTCTCGTTCAACTCGGCGATCCGCGCGCGCAGACCGCTGACGCTCTGCGGCGGCGTCACCGGCGCGCCGGCGCCGCCCATGTCGGTCGACACCCAGCCGGGATGATAGAGCCCGATCTTGATCCCATCCTTCGCCCAGCTTTTCGAAAGCCCGTGCATGAACGAGTTCACCGCCGCCTTCGACGCGTTGTAGGCCGACGCGCCGCCGCCGTGGTTGGTGATGGAGCCGAGTTGGCTGGTGATCGTCACCAGCTTCTTGTCCTTGCCGGCTCTCAGGTTATCGCGCAGCGCATACGCCACCATCACCGGCGCCAGGCTGTTCACCGCGAACACCTGCAAATTCGCCTCGAACGGAAAGTCTCCTTCGGTCCGCCCGCGCGGCCCGCTGATGCCTGCGTTGTTGATGAGGATGTCGATCGGCCGGTCGCCCAGCTTCGCGTTCAGCGCCGTCACGGACTTCGGATCGCGCACATCCAGCGCCATCACCGTCACGCGCTTCTCGATCTTCGCCAGTTCATGCAGCGCGCCCGCCTTCTCCGGCTCGCGGCAGCAGGCAATGACGTCCGCTCCGTCCTCAGCGAACTGCCGAACGAATTCGATCCCAAGCCCACGGCTCGCACCCGTCACCAATACCGTCGTCATGTTCCGTATCCTCCGCCACCCGGCGTTTCGATCTCGATCATGTCACCCGCACGCACGCGTGTCTCGTCGCATCCTTTGAGCACAACGCGCGAACCATCCGTCCGCACCACCGTCGCGGTGCCCTTGGCGCCCGCGCCGCCGCCCATCAGACCAAAAGGCTCGGTCTCCCGCCGCGTCGAGAGCAGGGCGCAGTCCATCTCTTCCAGGAACCGGATGCGCCGCACCGTGCCGTCGCCGCCATGCCACCGCCCGCGCCCACCGGATCCCGCGCGCACACCGAACGACTCCACGATCACCGGATAGCGCGTCTCCAGCACCTCCGGATCGGTCAGCCGCGAATTCGTCATGTGCGTGTGTACCGCCGACTGCCCGTCGAACCCGTCGCCCGCGCCCGCGCCGCCGCAGATCGTCTCGTAATACTGGTGCCGCTCGTTGCCGAAGGTGAGGTTGTTCATCG
>Ga0070666_10000174_pt1 | contig 43931 bp, 40 predicted proteins | sample KBSS23metaG_FD_64677 | JGI IMG/M metagenome (GOLD analysis project Ga0070666, IMG submission 64677) | Switchgrass rhizosphere microbial communities from Kellogg Biological Station, Michigan, USA - KBS S2-3 metaG | ecosystem: Host-associated > Plants > Roots > Rhizosphere > Soil ... | reverse complement strand
AGCATGATCAAAGTTTTTGTCGGCTCTAACAATGAACTCACCTCACAATATTCTGTTCGCGGCGGGAATTATGATGAGAATCTTATTTATGTAAATGACTTTGAAATTTTCCGTCCTTACCTGGTTCGCAGTGGTCAGCAGGAAGGGTTGAGTTTTATAAATCCTGAAATGGTTCGCAATATCAGTTTTTATAACGGCGGTTTCCAGGCAAAGTATGGCGATAAGATGAGCAGTGTGCTGGATATTCAATACAAAAAACCAAAAAAATTTGGAGGTTCCGCCTACGTTAGTTTGCTTGAACAGGGCTTTCACCTGGAGGGGGTGGGCGCAAAAAATAAATTCACCTATCTGGTAGGCATCCGTAATAAAAGCAACCGGAACCTGCTGGCCAGCCAGGAAACAAAAGGCAGTTATATTCCCTCCTCTTCAGACTTGCAGGCATTGCTTACCTACCAGTTCAATGATAAATGGAATGCGGAATTGCTGGGCAATTTTTCACAGACAAAGTTTACGCTTATCCCCTCTTTTTCCCAGCAAACCGCCTCGGTATTTTCTCCGTATTTTACGGCCAATCTTGGGCTGGATATTTTTTTTGATGGAAAAGAAGAGGACAGGTATAAAACAAACATGGTGGGGCTTACCGTGAACCAGCAGGTTAGAAAAAACCTGCGGTTAAAATGGATGGCCAGTTTTTTCCGCGACAATGAAAAAGAATCGCTTGATATTACCGGCGCCTATTTATTCGGTGAACGTGATTTTGATAAAAGCAAACCCACCTTTGGTTTAATTGTAAATCCGCTGGGCGCTGGCGTATTTCAAAATCACAAAAGAAATAAATTAAATATTGATGTCTTTAATATCAGCCACAAAGGATATTACGACAGGGGCAGGCATGCTATTCAGTGGGGGCTGGGTGCAGATCGCCAAACAGTGCGTGATCAATTAAATGAGTGGCAGTACCAGGATTCTGCCGGCTACTCGCTACCCTATAATCCGTCGCAGCTTTCGCTTTTTAGTGTGCTAAAATCTGGTGCCGATCTCACCATCAACAGGCTAAGCGGTTTTATACAGGACAATATTGTTTTCCGTGATTCTGCAGATTTTGTATTGCAGGTGGGTACCAGGTTCAATTATAATGATTTAAATAACGAATTCCTGGTATCGCCCCGGGCAGGGTTTTCATGGAAACCATCGGCCTGGAAAAAAGATATTGTATTTCGTGGTGCGGCGGGCATTTATGATCAACCTCCATTTTACCGTGAGCTTAGGCGTTATGACGGAAGTGTAAATACCGGTTTAAAGGCACAGAAAAGCTGGCAGGTAAGCGGTGGTTTCGACTACAGCTTTGAGGGCTGGAACGGCCGGCCCATGCGGCTGACAACAGAAGCCTATTACAAAAGCATGCACGATGTGGTGCCTTATGATGTGGACAATGTACGCCTTCGTTATTTTGGCGAGAACAACGCAAAAGCCTATGCGGCGGGTATAGAAATGAGGCTTTTTGGAGAGCTGGTAAAAGATGCAGAGAGCTGGGTAAGTTTTGGTATCATGAACACAAAAGAGAAAATTGCAGGCGCCACTTATTATAATTATAAGCTGGACTCGCTCAATCAGCCCGCAGACAGCACTTTAATGAAACAGGGTTGGGTGCGGCGACCCACAGACCGGCTTCTCACGTTTGGCATGTTCTTCCAGGATTACCTGTCTACCAATAAGAATTTCAAGGTCTATGTAAATACACTATACGGAAGCAACCTGCCTTACAATATACCCGGCAGCGTCAAATACAGGAATGCCTTATTCATCGATCCTTATATCAGGGTGGATATTGGGTTTAGTGCGTTATTGCTTGACAGCGACAGGAGCAAACGCCGCAGTCACAGCCCTTTTAGGGAATTCGACAATATCTGGGCGACACTCGAAGTTTTTAATTTGATTGACCGGGCCAATACCATCTCCTATTTACTTATCAAGGATTTTTCTAACACAGTATATAGTATTCCCAACCGGCTTACCCCCAGGTTGCTTAACCTAAAAGTAGTGGCAAGATTTTAATGATAGCACGGCCATTGGACTGCGCATTTCCGGTATTTTTACTATTCAAAAATATTAGTAGAAATACTTTTAATTTCTAGTAAATTTACCTACTTTTACTTTATACATTATTGGTTCCTTTATTACTGCGGTAAGGACCAATATCCTGCTAACACCACTTGATCTCCCTTTAAATTCTGTTACTCATACATGCTCGTTTTCATAATCCGGAAACAGCTATGAAAACTTTTTTTGCGATGAAATTAAAGGTTGTGGTAAACCCTAATCCGTTTACATCTGAACTGGCTGTTTTTATTCATGGACAGTTTACAATGAATGCAGTGTTAAGACTGATGAGCAGCGCAGGTGGTGTAATAAGAGTAACCAGTGTTACAGTCACTAAAGGCGATAATGAAATAAAAATAAAAAATCTCGGTAAATATGCCACCGGCAATTATCTTCTTGAGGTTAAATTACTGAACGGCGATTTACTGGAAACAATAAAGCTTGTTAAAAAATAACTTTTGATTTTACACGGCATTATAACCCGCAAACCGTTTTAGTCCGGCAACCCTTCATTATAGCTCCTCACCATGAGTAAGGGCAGGCCAGGAGCCTGCCCTTTACAATAAATACTCATTATTTTTGTGCTATGACAAAATTGAGTATCAACATTAATAAGTTTGCAACATTGCGCAACAGCCGTGGTGGCAATAATCCGGATGTGGTAAAAGCAGCCAAAGATGCACAGCTATTCGGGGCAGACGGCGTAACAGTACATCCCCGGCCGGATGAACGGCATATCCGCTACAACGATGTAAGAGAGATAAAAAAAATAATCACCACAGAATTTAATATTGAGGGCAATTGCCGCGAGCAAAAATTTATTGACCTGGTGCTGGAAGTGAAGCCACACCAGGTAACGCTCGTGCCTGATGCAGAAGGACAATTAACCTCAGATCATGGTTGGGACACCATTACACATAAAAATTACCTGGTAAATATCATTGGCGTTTTTAAAAAAGCGGGCATCCGGACCTCTATATTTACCGATCCCGATACCAGGATGATAGAGGGCGCAGCCGCCACAGGAACAGACAGAATAGAATTATATACTGAAGGATATGCCAGGCAATTTGCGGCAGGTAATCACCAGGCGGCCATCGCCCCCTATGTGGCAGCGGCAGAGAGAGCAACGGCACTTGGCCTTGGTATTAATGCCGGGCACGACCTGGACCTTGATAACCTTGCTTATTTCGCCACGCATATACCAGATTTGGCCGAAGTATCCATTGGCCATGCCCTGGTGTGCGATGCTTTGTACCTGGGCTACGAAAACACCATTCAGCTTTACAAAAGACAACTCGTATAAAACTACAGGTCACAGCATCGTAATCTTACCAGTAGCAGAAAAATGCGCAAAGACGTGGTAAAGCGGTCACTGAAGGTCAATTAATTACAGGATCAACAAAAATAACAGGCCATATTTTCGGCACCATTCATCGAAAAAGTTTGCATCCTGAAAAATAGATTGCAATCTTTACATAAGAAATTTACTCACTTCACCGTTATTTAATTTAACAATACCTAATTGAAAACATGTAGAGAAACAACACTTAATGTGATCCGTACCTTAAACCGCTATTATGTTACCCCTTCGTACCCTACCCGTCACCCTGATGCTTTGCGCATCAATCATAACCAGGGCTGGTGAAAAAACCCCACCACCAAAAGAAGGCAATTCCGGCACACCAAAAGCCGTTAACAAGACAACGAGCATAAACTACACCCTGCATATTGACAACACAATTAACAAAAACAGTACGGTCGATTCCGTGCTGGTGATCTTTGATAAGTTCGATCGATCGGGAGCAGGCATAGTAAGGAAGGTTTTTTATCCGGATGCGGAAAATCAAATTGTTATTAAGGACCTGCCTGTGGGCAAATACTATGCAGATATATACGTCCTGGGCATATACAACAAACATTTTTCTTCTATCATCAAAACAGTAAAGTCGGGCGGGAAAAACAGCGCCCATCTTAAACTGGACTATAAAGACACCTATACCCCGGGTAAAGCATACCTGCCGGGCGAGAATATTAAACTCTTCGCCTACACAAATTAAAAGAGCTGGCCGGCCAATTTCCCGCTGTATTGCCGTTGCTGTCCTTTCACTCAGCTATCTATTTCTTTTACACCGGTTCTTACTTTATTGCCGCCGTTTTTCTCCGGCAAAATACAGCCCATTACCTCAAATATGGTAAAAGCCAGACTAACTTAGGGCAGCCCGGTTAACTTTGCGTCAATGAAAAATAAAACGGGACAGGTACTTATACATATTACTGGTTGCATCGCTTTTTTATCGCTGCCCGTATTGTTGTCACCAGATGTTTCGTGGGATTTTCGTTTCGTTCAATTGCCGCCTTTCCAGAAAGATTTTGTTAGTTACACCCTGCTCCTGCTATTTTTCTATCTTAACTATTTCTACCTTATACCCGATCTCTATTTTAAGGAAAAATACTTTTATTACTTTATCTGTATTCTGGCATGTTATGCCATCATCACCTGGATGCCAGACCTGCTGGTACCAGGCAGGCATACTGGGCCGGCTGGTCCGCCACCACTGCCCAATCATTTCGGTGAAGAGCCGCCAATGGCCCCCCCTTCACAACATGGCCCACCTTCAGGGGTGCCGCGCTTTGAATACCTGTTTCAGTTCATTATTGTGCTTATTTTATCTGCTATAATCAGGATAAACAACCGGCTAAGGCAATCGGAAAAGGAAAAAGTAAATGCTGAACTGTCTTACCTCAAGGCACAAATCAATCCTCATTTTCTTTTTAATACACTTAACAGCATTTATTCTTCTGCCATAGAAGAGAATGCAGACAATACTGCCGGCGCTGTTGTAAAGCTTTCCGGTATGATGCGCTATGTTATTAGCGAAACCCAGCATGATTTTGTATCACTGGAAAAGGAAATCAATTACATAACCGATTACATTGAACTGCAAAAAATAAGACTGGGTAATACAGTAAACGTACAATACAAGGTCGCCGGCAGTACAGCGGCCAAAAAAATAGCTCCGCTCATTTTAATTTCATTTATTGAAAATGCATTCAAACACGGTGTAAACCCCGAAGAGAAATCAGGCATAACCGTGGCCATTGAAATAAAAGATGGTTTTTTACAAATGATGGTCAGCAACTCAAAAGTAAAAACAGTAAATGGGGATGCCTTTAAAAGTAATATCGGGCTTGAGAACACGAGGGGAAGGTTGCAGTTGCTTTATCCTTCCAAACATGACCTGGTTATTAAGGAAGATGAAAAAGAATTCATAGTATTGCTTAAAATCAATTTGCAATGATTAAGGCCATTGCCATAGATGATGAGCCGCCTGCGCTTAAGGTAATAGAAAATTTTTGCAACAGAACAGAGGAAATTTTGCTTGAAAAGACTTTTACCATGCCCGCTGAAGCGCTTAAACACCTCCGGAAATTCCCGGTTGACCTTTTATTCCTGGACATACAAATGCCTTCGATTAACGGCATTGATTTTTATAAAAACGTGAAGCAGGACACTATGGTGATCTTTACCACTGCCTACAGCGAATATGCAGTAGAAGGCTTTAATGTAAGCGCCGTAGATTACCTGCTAAAACCGTTTACGCTTGGCCGTTTTCAACAGGCGGTAGCAAAAGCCATAGAATATTACAACTACAGGAAACAGGGCAGCAACGAAACACCCAAATACCTGTTTGTACGGGCCGACTATAGTCTTCACAAAATTGCGCTTACTGATATCGTTTATATTGAGGGCCTGGATGACTATCTTAAAATACATCTTGCAGGCAGCCATCCCGTGGTGGCAAGAATGACCATGAAAGCCATCCTTGAAAAATTGCCACCCAATGATTTCATCCGCGTACACCGTTCGTACATTATCCCGTTTAGCCGTATAGAAAGCTACCGCAATAAGCTTATTACCGTTGCCGGCACTGCTATACCCACAGGCAGCAGTTATGAGGAAAATTTCTTAAAGCTTTTTAACAAATAAGCCTCAATTCCGCAGCATTTCTTCACTTCACCGCATTTGTATTTTTTTCCTGGTTGTTTTTATAATTTTTGTATGGTAAATAATTTTTACAGGCATTATATGAACACGTTTATACCCTGAAAACTTTATTATCATCACCAAAATCAAACACCATGGAACAATCAAGAAAAAAATTCCTGAGACATTTCCTTATCGGCGCTACCACGGTTCCCTTAATTATGGAAGCCTGTAAAAAGGATACCGTTGCCGCAACAGACAGTACTACCACTACTACCACTACAACTACCACCACCAGCGGCAGTTGTACGGTAACGCCCACAGAAACGGGAGGTCCTTTCCCCACCATTACACCGTCATCGCTGGTTAGATCGGACATCAGGCTGGACAGGACCGGCGTCGCATTTACCATTAATATCACCATTACAAACAAAAACAACAGTTGCGCGGCCCTTTCCGGTGCTATAGTAGATATATGGCATTGCGATAAAGACGGCTATTATTCAGAATATGGTGGCACCAGTATGCAAACCGTTGATTATACTGCGGTTCATTTTTTAAGGGGCAGGCAAACTACCGATGCAAATGGCCTGGTATCGTTTACTTCTATATTCCCCGGCTGGTATTCAGGCCGCGCCACGCATATACATGTGCATATTTACAATTCAGCCGGCACTTCCCTTTTAATAACACAAATATCTTTCCCTGAGGGAGCCAACAGTGCTGTAGCTACTGTAAACGCCAGTACCGCCAATGGATATACGAAAGGAATGACAGGTTACACGTACAATGCATCTGACAGCGTATTTACCGACGATACCACCGGCGCAGAAACTGGAACGGTTACCGGCAGTGTCGCTGCGGGCTATGTGCTTGCAAGAACCCTTACTGTATCGGCATAATTGAAATTCAATGTCCGTCAGCATAAATTGAACGCATCTTCAAAATACCACAACCCGTGCAAAGCAGAGGGGGTGTGTAAAAGATGGTGGTGGTATTTTTGAAGGTGCTAATACTTTTACGATGCACAAAAAGATTATCCGTCTTTGCTACAGAAAAATAATCGCTACCGGTTCCCAGCAGGTATGGGATAAATATGTGTTTGAAGGCAGTTATACAGAATTCCTGCTGCAATCACAGTTTTATAACCAGGAGAAAAAATATACCAGCTTCAGCGAATTGCTATTAAACGTTAAAGGAGCAGACAAACTTCATTTCCTGGTAAGTGCTGCAGTTACCGGTTATCTTCAGCAATTAGGGGGTAAAATTCCGGACATTGCAGACAATCTTGGCAAACAATTCCTGGTATTTAAGAATTATCGTTTCGAAATTATTGAGTCTGATATAAAGAAAAAAGCGGCTCACCGGGTAGCAGTTAATTTTTTTAGTGAATCGCTTTGCTGGCACGACACCATTAATAATTCCCTTCTTGTATCGCCGGCCAATGATGAGCAAACAACTGATGGCATCCTTACCCATTTACTGCCATTACAGCCATTTCTCAGTATTTATTCACTTAAAGAAGAAGTTGCATGATACAGCAGTCAAAAGGAAAAATATTCCTGGCCGATCACCGCGGTGTAAACCAAACGGAACAATTCCAGAGCAGGCATACCTTCAATTTCGGCAAATACTTCGACGAGAATAAAAATAGTTTCGGCGATATCTATTTGCTGAATGATGATACAATTGCCGGTGGCGGCGAAATAAAAATGCTGGTGAAAGAGCCCTCACACATACTTCTTGTGCCGGTTGCAGGCGCCATCAACTATACAGACAATGCCGGTAATAATAACCTGATTGCAGCCGGCCAGGTGCTGCATACCACTGCCGTAAAAGGCGATATGATGGCCATTAGTAACCCCTTCCGTGAGGATCTGGTAAATTTTTTACAGATATGGATAAGGGCGGGCAAAACGAAAATACCCGGCGCCAGGCAATTGGTTACCTATAATGATGTAAATGAAAACTTAAATAGCCTTGTTAAAGTTATTCCCGTCAATGGTCATAATGCGCAGTTACCATTAATCGTATCTATTGGCAAATTCTCCGGAAGAGGGGAAACAGTATACCTGCCAAAAAATAAAAAGAATGCGCTGTTTGTATTTGTGATTGAAGGCGCATTTGAAGTGGAAGGCAGGCTATTGCATGCCCGTGATGGACTGGGTTTATGGGAAACCGGTGTAGTAGAAATGGAAGCACTAAGTAACGACGCGATACTATTGGTGGCAGAACATCCTCTCTAAATTGCCCGGACGGGCCAATTGTATCCTTTAGCATATCAACCTTCACCAATAACTGGCACGGTATAATAAATACTTTGCCCGCACCATTTACTATTTCTCTTTTGCATAGATAAACTTCGTGCCTTCCAACAATGGGTGTGCGCCGCTGAGTTCAGTATCGTTTATGGCAAGCACAAAATCCTGAAAAAATACTTCCGCTATCCATGGCTCAAGCCTGAATTCAAAATAATTATCCCGGGGGTTTACAGTAAACACAGATTCCCTGTCGGGGCATAACCTGAAGAGGCAGGAAATTTCAGTCGCATTTTTTTCAGGAAACTGCACCTCGCCATGACTATTGGTGGTCTTCTGCAAAGCGCCTTTGGGCGTTTTAATCGTAATATCAGAATACGATAAAATCATGGTGTTTTTATCTACCATTTTAATAACTGTAAAACCGCCTGGTATAGCCTTGCTTGTTACAAGGGCATAATCTTTCGGCGGTCTTTTGGCCGTACTGTTTAAAATAAGCCTGCCGTCTTTCACCGACCATTTTCCCCGGCCTCCCCTGTCGAGTGCGCCCTGCGAAAAAAAGAATTCAAAGCTTGAATCCTGTTTCAATTCAAACACGGAGGCGGTTTCCATTATTCCTCTCAAATAATATACGCCGGTAATATCCATTTTATTTTGTTGTGCAGTTAAAGGTTTCATACCAGGAAAAAAGAAACACCATAACAGCACATTCCGTAATCTTGTTGGCATCTGGTTATATTTTGGGGTTAAAGCGGCCAGGGTTCTAAAGTACGATTGTTAAAGCAGAACAAAACCCGTGCGCGAAAATTCAATTCCAAACAGTATTATACAGCAACCATGACTGTGCCCGGGGCTTGCAGTAAAAATAAAGATTGCTTTTCCCGGCCAAAAAAAATGCCCGTTGAAATTATCAACGGGCATTACTATCTATTAACGAATGTTTACCACCTTCTCTCTCCATGACCACGGCCATGACCATTGTCGTGCCAGCGGTCATTATCGTACCCGCCGCGGCGATCATCGTTTTTCCATTCGTGTTTGTAGCGTCCATATGCCCAGCCACGGCCCCTGTTGTCAAAATCGGGACGGCCGTATCCGCGGCCATAACCACCACGATAATCTCTTATTACCACCTGGTCGTGTCTGAACCGGTAAGGCGCATACTGAATACGGTGTTCGTTAAAATGACACCATGGATCGCGGCCATTGATTACTACTTTATAACCTGAATACAGGTTATAATTACCACAACGTCCTGGCAGTGAAGAAGCGTACACCCAGTTACCCCTGTCTAAATAAACAAACTGGTGGCGGGGCACACAATAATAGGCTTCTACATCGGGCAGGTAATAGTTTTCCGCATAGTCATAACCGGAAGGTCCCCATTCTGGTTGTGCATCTATGTTAATACCAGCATTGAACTGCACACCTGCACTAAACTGCGCACTGGCAGGTTTAGCTATAAAAAGACTACCTGCTACAATGGTACTGAGTAAAAGTATTTTTTTCATAATTGTAATTTTAGCAGTAATAGTTCAAAACAGGTACCAGATTGTCCAAAAACTGTTATAGAAACGTAAATAAAAACACCATAAAAAATTTGTGAATTTGCTATTAAACCTTTCAATAAAAAGCACTCTAAGCGGCCTTCAGCCCCGTACTGAAAAAAAAACTGCCAGTCAGGTCATCCCTGCTTCAAAGCGGTGGGTGTACTGCAAAAAAAACAAAACCATTCAACCTGCCGGATGCTGTTTACCCGCATAAAAATTCCTTTCATCATGCTTTTATTGCTTTGGTACAATTCCATTTATGATGGCTGTTTTTATGCCTTAGCTTCATGGTTCAATCATTTAACCAAAATTTGCTGTTATGAAAAAACTACTTCAATTTGTATTGATTGCTGCACTGATTACATGCACGTTTCCGCAACACATGCTTGCACAACTTACCACACTGGCCAGTGGTGGAAACAAAAAAGCTTCCGTAAGTGAAAGGATTGGTCTTACTGATGTTACCGTTCAATATGACAGACCGGGTGTAAAAGGCAGGGAAGGACAAATCTGGGGCAAATTGATACCCGTTGGTTATACAGACCAGGGGTTTGGCAGTTCAAAAGCCGCTCCCTGGAGAGCAGGCGCCAATGAAAATACAACCGTTGAATTTTCTACCGATGTAAAAATTGAGGGACAAACACTGCCTGCCGGTAAGTATGGATTCTTTATTGCCTACGACCCGGCAGAGTGTACGTTAATCTTTTCAAAAAACAATTCTTCATGGGGAAGTTTTTATTACGACCCGAAGGAAGATGCTTTGCGGGTAAAGGTGAAACCGGTTGCAGCAGACAAAAGTGTGGAATGGCTGAAATATGAATTTATGAATCAAACGGAGAACACGGCCACCATAGCGCTGGAATGGGAAAAGCTGGTTATCCCTTTCAAAGTTGAAGTAGATTATGTAAATGAACAAATTGCTTCATACAGAAGGCAGCTGCGCAACCGCACCGGATTTAACTGGGAGCCCTGGGATCAGGCTGCGCAATTTTGCCTGCAAAGAAATGTTAATCTTAACGAGGCATTGCTGTGGAGTGATTCGGCATCAGGGCCCAGTTTTGGGGGTGCCAACAGTTTCCAGGCTTTGAGTACAAAAGCGCAGATCTTAACCAAACTGGACCGGGGTGCCGAGGCAGATGCCATTATGAAAAAAGCATTGCCGCTTGCCTCTGTAACAGAAATACATCAGTACGGACGTTCGCTGCTGGCACAAAAAAAACCAAAAGAAGCCTTTGCTATTTTCAAAATGAATTATGATAAGAACCCGGGCGTATTTACAACGAATGTTGGTATGGTGAGAGCGTATTCAGCCATTGGCGATTATAAAAAAGCGCTGGAGCTTGCGCAAAAGGCGCTTCCCCAGTCTGATGCAGTTAATAAACCCAATCTTGAACGCATGATCAAATTATTGCAGGAGGGGAAGGATGTGAACTAGGGTATTGCATCGCAACAATTGTATTCAAAAAGAGAGGACGCCATGTTTGCATCCTCTCTTTTTTTATGTGCACACGTCTTGTATGGCATGAACACAGCGTTTTCCAACGAGCCATATCACCACATGCTTCACGCCCTGATGGTCAGGGTTTATCTCTCGTCCGCGCTTGGTCCATACATACCGGGCACCGGCACATCCAGCAGCCGAAGGTTAACAGAAAGCTGTCCCCTGTGGTGTATAAGATGGTTGAAAGCAAAATTGCGTAGCATTACTTTGCGCGGCATGGCAAACATTACCTGTTCGCCCCTTCTTACGGAATAGGTTTCATTCAGCATTTCGTCGGTGGTATTTTGCAGTGCCGCGATGGCTTCTGCCTGTTTTTCGTCGAACACTTTCAGCAGGGCCGCCCTGTTTTCGTAGGTAGTACGTACCATAGAAGCAGTGGCAAAATCAAATTCATTGGCCGTTAAAGTGCGGTTAATCCATACCGGTATTTCGGCAATATGCGAAGCCAGCCTGCCAATGGTCATTGACTTTTCATGTGGCTTCCATAAAAATTTATCTTCCGGAACCCTTTCCAGCATTTTCCTGGTATTGACTGCTTCCTGTTTTAATTCTGCAATGAGCGCATCCTTTTGCGGCATAGTGTAATATTTAGTTTTTTAAAAATCGTGCTAAAATTAAAAAAATGCCGGCCAACCGTTGAGTACAAAAAAAAACCAGTTATCAACTTGCCTGCTGATGACTGGTTTCCCTGTTTTAGAGATGCGTTTATACTTCTTCTTTTACTGTCTTTCCGTATTCCTGCTGCAACTTTTTCTGTATTTCAAAAGGAACAGGTGCATAGGCCGAAAAATGCATGGCGAATTTTGCCCGCCCCTGTGTAAGCGATCTTAATGCAGATGAATAATCATGCATTTCTGCCAGCGGCGTTTTGGCCAGGATGCGTGTAAAATGACCTTCCCTGTCCATGCCCTCTACAATTGCACGGCGGCTTTGTAAATCGCCCATTACGGCCCCGGTTAAATCATCGGGGCATAGTATTTCCAGGTGGTTAATGGGCTCCAGCAGTTGTGGCGCTGCCTGCTGAAATGCCTGGCGAAAAGCCTGCAGCCCGGCTATCTTAAAGGAAATATCGTTACTGTCTACCGGGTGCATTTTTCCATCGTATACGCATACACGCACATCGCGGACATACGAGCCCGTTAGCGGCCCTTCATGCATTTTTTCCATTACCCCTTTTAATATGGAGGGCAGGAACCTGGTGTCAATGGCGCCGCCAACGATGCAGTTATAAAAAAGCAGTTTACCACCCCAGTCCAGGTCATAGGTTTCCCTTCCGCGCACGGTTAAGCCTTTGGGGTCGGGCATGCCTTCCTGCCAGGGTTCTATGCGCATAAATACCTCGCCAAACTGTCCGTTGCCGCCACTTTGTTTTTTGTGCCGGTAGCTGGATTCCGCCATTGTGCGGATGGTTTCGCGGTAAGGTATGCGGGGTTTGTTAAACCGCACTTCCAGGTTATGGATATGTTCTATTTTCCACTTAATAATAGAAAGGTGCAGTTCTCCCTGGCAATGCAATAATATCTGTTTCAATTCCGGGGATACTTCCACCTGTACGGTAGCATCTTCTTCGCGCAGCATGTGCAGGGCGGCTGATAATTTTTCCTCCTCACCTTTTTTTACACTTTCAATGGCAACGGTCATATTGTAAGCAGGAAATTCAACCGGCTGCAATTCAATATTTTTGCCTCTTTCGTGCAGCGTATTGTTTACATGGGTATTTTTTAGTTTAATGGTAGCGCCAATATCGCCCGCCACCAGTTCGTTTACATTGGTTCTTCCATGTCCCTCCACTACAAACAACTGGTTAATCTTTTCCGATACACCGGTGGTACTATTTACCAGGTCCATACCGCTTTTTATGGTACCGGAATATACTTTAAACAGGCTCATTTCGCCGACATGGTTTTCTGCAATAATTTTAAATACAAAAATGCAGGCGGGGCCACTGGCATCGCAGGCAAGCGCCTCACCTTTTTTAGTAATTTGAGGGGGCATTTCATTGGCGGCCGGACACACATTGTCTATAAATCCCATTAACCTGCCACTGCCCATATTGCGTTCGGCCGATAAACAAAACAGCGGAAACAGGTCGTGCTGTATCATGGCTTTCTTCATGCCTTCCTTCATCTCATCCTCGTCCAGTTCGCCTTTATCAAAATATTTTTCCATCAGTGCTTCATCATTGCCCGCAACTGCCTCTACCAGTTCTTTGTGCAATGTATCTGCCTTTTCTTTTTCCTCTGCGGGTATGGGTAGTTTTTCGGGTTTACCGCCGGTGTCTTTAAATTTATACATGGTCATGCGCAGCACATCAATGATTTCATGAAAGCCGGCGCCCGTCTGCCGCGGGTATTGCACTGCCACCACCTTATTGCCGAAATGATTTTTTATCTCACGGAGTGTTTTCTCATAGTCTGCATTGTCATCATCAAGCTTGTTTACACAGAAGATCATGGGCGTTTTAAACCGTTCAGTATATTCCCAGATAATATCGGTACCCACTTCCACCCCCGTTACGCTGTTTACCAGCATTATACCGGTGTCGGCTACCCGTAAAGAAGAGATGACTTCGCCGGCAAAATCATCATAACCGGGCGTATCCAGGATATTTATTTTATAGCCCCGCCACTTGCTGTGCAGCAGTGTGGAAAAAACGGAATTGCCACGCTCCTTTTCCAGTTCATGGTAATCACTTACTGTATTGCGTTCCGTTACCGAACCTTTGCGTGTAATAAGGCCGGCTTCAAAGAGCATGCATTCCGCCAAACTGGTTTTACCGGCGCCTGCGTGGCCCAGTAAAACAATATTTTTTACGTGTGAAGTATCAAAATCTGCCATGGCATACAATTTTAAAATTAAAAAATCATGCAATCGTTTTAAAAGGATAAAGTGGTGTAAACCTGCGGGTCCTTTGAATAGCAGAAAAGGGTTGTAAAAAAAGGAATTACCGTGTGAAAAACTTATTCCCTGCACGGTAATTCCCCGGGTTGACTGGTGGGTTCAACAGGCTAATTCAATTTTGCAATAAACTGGCGGAAACGATCTTTCAGTTCATCCAGCAGGGATTGTAAACGCTGGTATTCGGCAAATAAATGTTTGTGTTCGGCCATGGTGGTGTGGTTTACCTGTCCGTTATTGTCTACCCTGGCCATTGTTGTTTTGTAGTCGTGCACTTTTATGGAGTGCTTCAGATCGTGAATGTTAATGAGCTGGATATGAAACTGGTTTTCATAATGCTCAACATCCTGCAGATGTTCATACCGGGTAACATTAAGTGCGATTTGCCGGAGTTGATTTTTGAGATGAGTGATTTCTTCACGGTATGCCCGCATTTGCTCACGCCATGTGTTGCACTCTGCTGTAAGCTGTGAAATGTCTGTTGTAACCATCGGAGTAGATTTTTGTGGTGAAAAAATTGATGTTACTGTTGCGGTTTGGGGAGGGCGGATTACCTGCAAAGACCTATTGTAAATTAAGCCATTTTTTTATAAATATGCAGTCTGTGCAAAAATGTTTTAACAGATTCTTAATCGATTATTGAAGTACTTTCCGCATTCATTATGCAACAGGTTGGTGACTAACCGCCGGACAGGATTGGAGGGCAGCTGGCAGGTGCGGTAATGGTTTATTTCTATCCGGTAAGGGCTCCCTGCCGGATGGATTGAAAAATAGCCCGGTTGTGGAATTGGGGTCCCCTGTTATCATAGTGAAACCAGCACCTTAATCAACCTTATCTTTTTATCATGCGCCAGTGGCTTGAAATTATCGTTAGCAGTTTTAAAATGGCCCTGCAGGAATTCAGGGCCAACAAACTGCGAACCTTCTTATCGCTGTTTGGAATTACGGTGGGTATTTTCTGTATTATCAGTGTGCTGGCAGTAATCAGCAGCATGGAAAAAGCCGTAAAAGACGACCTCAGTTCCATTGCCAAAGGGACCGTATTTATCGGCAAATGGGAAAACGACAACAGCGCTGAATACCCCTGGTGGAAATATGTAAAACGGCCGGAAGTAACCGTGGCGGAAATGGCTGCGGTTCAAAAAAAGTTAATTTACGCATCTACCTTTTCATTTTTTTGTGAAACCAACGGTTCAGTTGAATATGCTGGTGATTTTGTAGCCAATATTCATTATTACGGCGTATCGGAGGGTTTTGAAAAACTCCAGTCTTTGGCCACCGCTTATGGCAGAAATATTGAAAAGCGCGAGTATGAGTCGGGTACCAATATTATTATGATGGGCTACGCCGTTGCAGCAACACTTTTTGACAAGGTTGAAAACGCACCGGGAAAAGCCATAAAACTTGGCAAAGACAAGCTGGCTATCATAGCAGGGGTGTTGCCAAAAAAAGGATCCAGTATTATTGACGCATGGGACTACGACAATTGCATCATCATGCCCTACCAGTTGCTCAGCCAGATCCTGCCCGTAAAAAATGCCGGCCCTTCCATTATGGTGCAGGCGAATGAACTGAAAGTACCGGTGCCGGCGTTGAAGGACGAACTGGAGGGTGTTATGCGTTCAGTAAGAAGACTAAGCCCGGGTCGGGATAATAATTTCTCGCTCAGCGATATTGATTCTTTTGCCCAAACACTCGACCCTATTATTTCGGGTATGAATATGGGGGGCTGGTTTATTGCCGGACTTTCACTAATTGTAGGCATGTTTGGCGTGGCCAATATTATGTTTGTAACAGTCCGGGAACGCACCAGCCAGATAGGCCTCAAAAAAGCAATTGGCGCCAAACGTACTACTATACTAACCGAGTTTTTACTGGAATCGGCTTTTTTGTGCATTATGGGCGGCCTTATAGGACTGATACTGGTATTTATACTCACCAAAATTGTAACCGGCGCCATTGGCTTTCCTGTAGGCATATCGGTGGATATTTTTATGCTGGCCATCAGCATTTGCGTTATAACCGGAGTTCTTGCAGGCATTATCCCGGCCATTACAGCGGCTAAAATGGATCCCGTGGTGGCCATCAGGAGCAAGTAAGAAGTTGGATGGCTGACGGCTGATTTGATCATCGCTGATTTCTTTTGTTACGTTTTGTATTGCGTCGGGGCTGAGCATATGACGCCCTTTCAGGGCTACGCGAACGAACGACAAATAACATAGCTTGCGTCGCCAAAAATCAACCAATCAACCAATAATGGTATATTTGGTATATGTTCCGGTTTTTTGAAATAGTAATCAGCAGTTTTAAGATGGCCCTTGAGGAGTTCCGCTCCAATAAATTGCGCACGTTTTTATCATTGTTTGGTATTACGGTGGGTATTTTCTGCATTATCGGTGTGCTGGCCACCGTAGACAGTTTAAAAAACAATATCAAAAAATCTTTTGCTACCCTGGGCAACAACACCATTTATGTACAAAAAAGACCCTGGGGCAGTGGCGGCCCCGATGACTGGTGGAAATACAATAACCGCCCCAGCCCCAAATACGAAGAATCTGTTCTATTGCAAAAAAGACTCAGCTATGCAGAAAGCATTGGCTATATAACTTTTGGCAGCAACAATGTAGAATTTGAAGACCAGCAACTGAGCAATGTTACCTGGTATGCCGTTAGTGAAGGCTATGCAAGAATACAGCCTATTGAAATTGAGTTTGGCCGTTATTTGTCTGATGCGGAATTTCTGGCAGGTGCCAATGCCCTGGTAATGGGTTATACCAATGCAGAAACGCTGTTTATAAATCCGCAGAACGCGGTAGGTAAAACAGTAATAATAAAAGGAAGAAAAATGAATGTTGTTGGTGTAACCAAAAAAAACGGCAGCAACAATATGGGCGGTTGGGACTTCGACAATATTGTTTTACTGCCCTTCCGTACAGCAAAAAATCTTGCCAACAAAGACATGGCTGAAGGTTTTATCATGGTAAAGGGAAAAGAGGATATACCGGTAGATGAAATAAAAATGGAACTGGATGGTGCCTATCGGTCAGTAAGAAAATTAAAGCCTGTACAACTCGACAATTTTGCGCTAAATGAAGTATCGGCTGCCAACAGCCTGCTGGATACAGTGTTTGGTTCCATCAACCTGGGTGGTTGGTTTATTGCTGGTTTGTCTTTAATTGTCGGCATGTTTGGAGTGGCCAATATCATGTTTGTAACGGTAAGGGAACGCACCGGCCAGATAGGACTCAAAAAAGCCATTGGCGCCAAGCGTTCCAGCATCATGACCGAGTTTCTGTTGGAATCCGCTTTTTTATGTATTCTGGGTGGGGCCATCGGATTGTTGCTGGTTTATATACTTACTTTTTTTATCTCCCCGGCCATGGGCTTCCCCGTTTATATTTCATTGAATATTTTTACCATCGCCATTTCCATTTGTATTATAACGGGCGTGCTGGCAGGTATCATTCCGGCATTGATTGCAGCCCGGATGGATCCCGTGGTGGCCATCAGGAGCAAGTAGATTGGTTGAAACAAATGACGATTGACCATTGACAATTGACAATTGAGCGCTGACCTTGACCACTCACTCCTCACCACTCACTACTCACCACTCACGCCTCACCACTCAACCCCTCTACCAACCTTTAGCAAAATTACCGGCCTGAAAATAATCGCATCCTGTCTATATTTGGGCTATGTTTAAATACCTGGAGATAGTATGGAACAGTTTTAAGATGGCGCTGGCAGAGTTCCGGTCCAATAAGCTGCGCACTTTTCTTTCCTTATTCGGTATTACCGTAGGTATTTTTTGCATCATTGGCGTACTGGCCACCGTAGACAGCCTGCAACGCAACGTACAAAACGATATTAAATCACTGGGCTCCAAAACCATTTACATTGACAAATGGGACTATACCGGTCAAATACCCTGGTGGAAACTGGTAAACCGCCCGGTACCAAAATACGATGAAGTAAAAATGCTGAAACAGCGCAGTAGCCTTACCAAAAATGTTGCTTTCAATATAAGCAGTACTTCCAAAATAGAATGGGATGATGAAGCGGTTACCAATGTAAATGTATATGGCATTACAGAAGATTTTTCCAATATACAGAAACTTGATATAGAAGATGGCCGCTTTTTTCAGCAAAGCGATTATGAGAATTCAGCCAATTCGGCCATCATCGGTTATAATATTGCCGAAAAGCTGTTTACCAGGCCCGAAAAAGCGGTTGGCCAGGAAATAGTCTTGTATGGCCGAAAGGCAGTAGTGATAGGCCTGCTCAAAAAAAAGGGCCAGAGCATGATGGGCGGATATGATTACGATGAGGCGGTGCTGCTTGATTATGGTTTTATGAGAACCCTCACCAACGAAAAAACCTCACAACCGGTAATCGTAGTACAGGGTAAAGACAATGTGCCCATGAAAATGCTCAGGGACGATGTACAGGGCGCCATGCGATCTATCCGTAAAATAAGGCCTGCGCAAACCGACAATTTCTCCATGAATGATATTGAAGCTTTTGGAGAATTTATGGCCGGTATTTTTTCGGGCATCAACACGGGCGGATGGTTTATTGCCAGCCTCTCTTTGATTGTAGGCATGTTTGGAGTAGCCAATATTATGTTTGTAACAGTGAGGGAGCGCACCGGTCAGATTGGACTGAAAAAAGCCATCGGGGCAAAAAAATCGAGCATCATGACCGAGTTTCTATTGGAGTCTGCCTTTCTGTGCATTCTGGGTGGCGCCATTGGATTATTGCTGGTGTATATACTTACCAAAATAATATCGCCCGCCATTGGTTTCCCGGTAACCATCTCCTTCGATATTTTATCGCTGGCCATATCCATTTGCATTATAACCGGTGTACTTGCCGGTATCATTCCCGCATTTATTGCCGCCAGGATGGATCCTGTGGTGGCTATCAGAAGCAAGTAAGATAAGATATGGCTGATGGCTGATGTGGTCATGGCTGATGTCTGCGATACTGATAAACCTCATTTTCTATTAACTTGGGTTAAGTTCAAATACCCTTTGAAAAGATTCATCCGGGCTGACAACGAATTTCAACATCAGACATCACCACATCAGACATCAGACATCAAACACCTCATTTTCTATTAACTTGCGCTGTGTTCAAATGCCCGTTTGAACCGGTTCATCCGGGCTGACAACGAATTTCAACATCAGACATCACCACATCAGACATCAGACATCAAACATCAAACATCTCATTTTCTATTAACTTGGGTTAAGTTCAAATACCCTTTGAAAAGATTCATCCGGGCTGGCAACGAATTTCAACATCAGACATCAAAACATCAGACATCAGACATCAAACACCTCATTTTCTATTAACTTGCGCTGTGTTCAAATGCCCGTTTGAACCGGTTCATCCGGGCTGACAACGAATTTCAAACATCAGACATCAAAACATCAGACATCAGACATCAAACATCAACAATCATCCTCGCTATAGAGTCTTCTTGTGATGAAACCGCCGCTTCGGTGTGCAGGGACGGGCATATACTCACCAATTTTATTGCCAGCCAGTCTGTGCACGAACAATACGGTGGTGTTGTGCCCGAACTGGCCAGCCGCGCCCATATGCAAAATATTGTTCCGGTGGTGGATACGGCGTTAAAACAAGCAAAGGTTTCATTGTCCGAAATTTCGGCGGTAGCGTTTACACAGGCGCCCGGGTTGATTGGCGCACTGCTGGTAGGCGCCCAATTTGCAAAATCATTATCGCTTGCATTGAATGTGCCGCTGATAGCCGTGCACCATATGCAGGCGCATGTGCTGGCCAACCTGATACCCGACAACAAACCCGATTTTCCTTTTTTATGCCTCACCGTTAGCGGGGGCCATACGCAGATTGTTTTGTGCGAATCGCCGCTTCAGTTAACCATCATCGGGCAAACGATTGATGATGCAGCCGGTGAAGCGTTTGACAAATCGGCCAAACTGCTGGGCCTTCCCTACCCCGGCGGTCCCTTAATTGATAAATATGCCCAATTGGGAAATCCTAAACGTTTTGTGTTTGCAGAACCCCAGATACCGGGTCTTGATTTTAGTTTTAGCGGGGTAAAAACATCTATCCTTTATTTTCTGCAGGCTGAGACAAAAAAGAATCCTCATTTTATTGAAGAAAACCTGGCCGACTTATGCGCTTCTGTACAGGAGCGCATCATCAGCATATTGCTTTCCAAACTAAAAAAAGCGGCCGTGCAGACGGGTATAAAAAACATATGCATAGCAGGAGGCGTATCGGCCAACAGCGGCCTGCGGCGAGCTTTACAGGAAACCGGTCTGCAACAAGGCTGGCAGGTATTTATTCCCGCATTTGAATATTGTACAGACAATGCCGCCATGATTGCCATTACGGGCTATTACAAATTACTGGCAAAACAAACCACCAGCCTTGCTGTTGGCGCCAGCGCCAAATCAGACTGGTAAGCATACAAAAAAACATGTTTTATGAAAAACGTACAACATACTGTCATTCCCGTGCTGCGGATTTTTGACATTGCGAAAACAAAAGAGTTTTATATTGACTGGCTGGGTTTTGCCATCGACTGGGAGCACCGGTTTGAAGAAAATTTTCCTTTGTACATGCAGGTATCAAAAGACAATATCAAATTGCACCTTACCGAACACCATGGCGATTGCTGCCCCGGTGGCAAAGTCTTTATTGAATTTTCCGGCGCGCTTTCCAACTACCATGCATCCCTAGCCGCAAAAGATTACCGGTATATGAAACCGGGGCTGGAGAAAGCACCCTGGGATGCGCTTACCATGACGGTCATTGATCCTTTTGGCAATCGTTTACTTTTTTCACAACCGCTATCCGCGAAAGCCTGATGCCCAACAATTATTTTCAATTCAAACAGTTTACCATTTACCAGGACAGGTGCGCCCTGAAGGTGAGTACGGACAGTTGTATTTTCGGGGCATGGATAGCCAAAAAAATGGCGCGTTCAGAACGCCATATTTCCGGCTGCCTGGATATTGGTGCCGGCAGTGGTTTGCTGATGCTGATGCTGGCGCAACAATTCCAGGGTGCGATTGATGGCATTGAAATAGACCCGGCTTCCTCTGAACAGGCAACCGAAAATATTGCGGCCAGTCCCTGGTATAACCGGCTGCGGGTGTTTAACAACGATGCAAAATTGTTTTCGCTGCCCCACCGCTATGATCTTATTATCAGCAACCCTCCTTTTTATGAAGGTGATTTAAAATCATCCAACCGCCGGTACAATTTTGCAAAGCACGACGATGGATTAACCCTGCAGGATTTGCTGGAAGTGGCGGAGAGAAATTTATCTGCCAAAGGATTGTTTGCCCTGCTGCTGCCCTTTCACCGTGCGGCATGGTTTGAAGCACAGGCAGCCGGCTACGAATTATTTGTACAGGAACAATTATTCATCCGGCAGAGTTTGCAGCACCCTTATTTCCGTGCCGCATTGCTGCTGGGCAGAAAAAACAATGGTCATGTTAAAAAAGAAGAACTCATCATCAGGCGATCGCCCGAAGCATATGCGCATGGCTTTATTGAATTGCTAAAAGATTATTATTTGCATTTGTAAGCTTAACTGCCTGCTGCATAATCTTCCAGGTAATTAAACGCATCGGTTAACCGGCCATCTTTTATCATAGTGGCCCTTTCTATAATCGCCGAGCTGCCGGTAACCAAATCTTCCAGTACATACTTTATCAGTTGCTCGCCAAAATAGCGGCTGGCATCGCGCGGCAGTTCATTGGGCAGGTTGCCAACCGCCATTACATCAATGGAACCGGGCAGGTAGGGTTCGGTTTTTTCAAAAGTCTTTCTATCGGCGCCATACACAGGGTTTTCAATGGATTGGTCGCCAAGGTTAATGGGCACCGAGCCGTTGGCATCATCTGTAATATCGGCAATGGTTTGAATAATAAAATTGGGTGCAGTGATATCGGCTTTTTGGAAAAGGCGCGGATAAGTAATGTCCCAGTATACACCATTCATCAAAATATCCGTTTGTGCCGCGTAGGGAAGAAAAAGACAGTGGTAAGCACCAGGGTGATGGTGAAATTCTTCCCGGTTGTATTTGCCCGTTAGTTTATTGGCATACAGGTCGGCACCTTTTAGCTGTGTGTATACGGGGTAAGAAAAGCGTCTTACCAGGTATTCGTCCGGTTCCACTTCATGAATGCCCATCAGGTTCATGATTTCCAGTATACCATGTGCCACGCGGCCCGAGCCGGTAATGGCAATTTTTACATTGGGCAGGCGCAGGCCAAAATAGGTATGTATCAGTTCCCTGAAATTATTTTGTTTGTACACCCTTTCCAACTGGTACAAACCGGTTCTGCGGCCATAGGCCATCATACCGTTATGGGCCCCTACAATGCCTGCAAAAAAGCCAAATCCAATGATGCGCTGGCCGTCGTCGTGTTCCAGGCATTCATAGTCGATCAGGGTTATTTTTTTATCCATCAGGGCTTTAAACAAGGGCTGGTTGTGCGGCTGTTTCTTTTTGGTATGAGAGAAAAACAGGTAGGTTTTGCAGGGCAGCAGCATGGAAACGGGCACTTCTTTAATGCCAAAAAGAACATCGCAGGCGCTCATGTCTTCTGTTACTTCCACGCCGGCCAGCTGGTATTCCCGGTCTGTAAAACAACGGGTGGAGCAGGTTTGCAGCACTATTTTTACCTGGTTGGAGTTCTTTTGTATCCATTTGCATTGTGCGGGTGTAAGTGCCACCCGGTTATCGGCCGGAATTTTGCCCTCCCTTATTAAACCAATTGTGAGCATGAATCGTTGTTATTTGCGGGCAATATACATTTTACCATCAATATGATACCGGTTACCTTTACAAACACTTTCCTGTTTTTAAACGTTTTATGAGCCTGTTAAACAAAATACTCACCCTGATAAGAAAGGTGCTGCTGCCCAAAAAAGACTGCTGCAAGTGACAATGTGTTTTCCCAAAAATATTTACCATGCAGTTTGGCCGGGATACCGGCAATGCGTAATATTGCAGCCCCAATAGTCGGAAGTCGGAAGGCGCGAGGCGCTAGCTAAGGACCAGAGACTAAAAAAGCCCATGTGGCGGAATTGGTAGACGCAGCAGACTCAAAATCTGCCATTCGCAAGGATGTGAAGGTTCGATTCCTTTCGTGGGCACTACCAAAAACCTGTAAATAAGTATTATTGCTGATTTACAGGTTTTTTAATTTGAGCATATTCCTGCTACACCTTTTTTTCCCTGTTATTTTCCCCGCCAGGTGCTTACATCTAAAATACGTCTTCCTTTTTCTCCCACGCGGTCTAAAGTTTCCCGGGTGATATACATTTTTTGATCAATTTGTTGCGTCTAATCGCTGCATTGAAATACAAATGAAGGGGATACCAGTTCGCGTATGGCCAGCGCTTTCCAAACGCTTCCATAAGCACGGTAAAAGGGAAAAGGGCGCCTCTTTAATTTTGAGCCGCCCTTCCGGGAAATAAATTAATAATTACATTTTATTGAACAATGAATTTCAGGTTAACTGGTGCATCACTACCTGTAATACTTACTACATTAAAACCTTGCGCAAGCCCGTGAGTGTTTATATTTATCGTGTTCATGCCGGCCACCAGATATAATTTTTTAGTGTTAAAAATTGCGCCATTGCTGCCAACAATATTTATCATTACCGTTCCGGCCTTGTTGCTGCTGATCTGCAGTTTGGCCTGGCTGCCGGAAGCAACCGGGTTGGGATTGACAACTGCGGTTACAGATGGCGGTGAGGATGTTTTATTTTCTCTCGCCGCGGAGGTTGGTGTAACCAGCGTATCTGTTATCCTGGTAGCTGGCCGGTTTACCGTAACTGTTTTGTAAGAATAGTACGGCACCCCGGTATTGTCTTTTACCTGCAGGCCAAATACATAGGTGCCTGCGGTGGTAAGACCGGTGGCGGTGGTAACTTTTGAGAAATTATTTGCTATGGCTGCCTGAACAGGGCCCTGCGCCTGGAACCAATAGTATTGTACAATGTTGCCGGTAGATGCACTTCCATCCAATGATACAGAACTGACAGGCAATGTAATGGTCACATTACTGCCGGCGTTAGACGCTGTTGATTGATTAGCTGCCGTTGTAAATGTTGTGCTGTTAGCAGCTGCACAGTTGATGGCTGTACCATTTGCATTTCGTGGTGCCACATACCAGCGATACATTGTATTGGCGGTTAAGCCATTTACGGTATAGTTTAATGCAGTGGTATTGACAATCAGTACTAACGGTATACCGGTTCCGGCCTGCAGGTACACATCGTAAGAAGTGGCGGTTGGTGCACCAAGCCATGTTAGGGTTGCCGTTGTTTGCGTAGTAATTGTTGAGCCATTTGCCGGCGATGTATTCGTAACACATGCAGGAACAGGACCTGTTGCCGGGCTTACTGTAACTGTTTTGAAAGAATAATACGGCACCCCGGTATTGTCTTTTACCTGCAGGCCAAATACATAAGTGCCTGCGGTTGTAAGACCGGTAGCTATGGTAATGGCGGAGAAATTATTTCCAATGGAGGCCTGAACCGGGCCCCGCGCCTGGAACCAGTAGTATTGTACAATGTTGCCGGTAGATGCACTTCCATCCAATGATACAGAACTGGTGGGCAACGTAATGGTTACATTACTGCCTGCGTTGGATACGGGTGGCTGATAGCCTGCCGCTGTTGTAAAGCTGGTTCTATTGCCAGCGCCGCATGTGCTGGCCGCGCCGTTTGCATTTCTTGGTGCAATATACCAGCTATAGATTGTATTGGCATTTAAGCCGGTTGCGTTATAACTTAAGGCCGTGGTATTGGCAACCAGTGTTGACGGTGTGCCCGTGCCGGCCTGCAGGTATACATCGTAAGAAGTTGCAGTTGATGAAGCAGGCCATGTAAGGGTTGCCGTTGTTTGTGTAGCAATTGTTGAACCATTCGCCGGTGACGTATTGGTAACACATGGCGGAACAGGACCAGTTGCCGGTTCAACCGTTACTGTTTTATAAGAATAGTACGGCACGCCGGTATTGTCTTTTACCTGCAGGCCAAAAATATAGGTGCCTGCTGCTGTAAGACCGGTTGCTGTAGTAACTTTCGAGAAATTATTTGCAATTACAGAAGCAACAGGGCCTTTCGCCTGGAACCAGTAATATTGAACAATGCCGCCATCCGGGTCGTAAGAGGCACTACCATCCAGTATCACAGAGCTGGTTGGTAGTATAATGTTTTCATTGCTGCCTGCAATGGAAACGGGTGGCGGATTACCAGTTGATACAACGCCAATTATTGGTATCTTCCGGGTAGCTGCACCAGGAGCACTTAAGGAAACTGAATCAATATGCGTTCCATTGGTAGCAGTTGCGGCCAGGCGAACGTACACTGGCACAACATTAATTTCACCGGAAACAGGCGAAACATTCAATGTGTTTGAAAAAGGTCCGCCCGCAGTCAATGAAAATTCATAAGAAGAAGGCGCTTGCAATGTAGCAGCACCTGTTAACGAAATACCGCTAATGCTAAAATAGGCTGGTGAAGAAGCTGTGCCCGGGGTTGTCAGCAAATGCAGTACGGGGGCACTTATTTTACGCACCCGGAAATTGCCATTATCTGTAACATACAAATTTCCGGTTTCGTCTGCTGCTATACCCGCTCTGTCAGAAGCGGCAAATTGTGCGGCCGAACCTACACCGTCCTGGTAACCGGCAGTACTATTTCCCGCTAAAAAAACAGCATTCAGGGCAGGTGAAACCTTGGTAAATCTGGTTCCGCCCGTGTTGTCGCGCTCTATGTTTGAAACAAACACATTGCCTTTCTTATCCGCGGCAAGTCCGTTCGACAAATTATTTATGCTTGGCATAACAGTGCTGACAACCCCACTGGAAGAAATTTTGAGTGTCTGGTTATAATATTGTATAACACATACATCTCCCTGTGCATTAACAGCTAACCCACTCAGTTCATATGCTCCATTGTTTCCTCCAACATTACTTGCAAATACACTGAACGCTCCGGCCGGGGTTAACTTAAAAATATTGTTAGATTGAGATAAGTATAAATTCCCCGCATCATCTATGGCCAGGCAGGGACTAAAATAAGGATTAGAAGCCGCAGCACCCGAACCAGCTTTCAATATTGTGCTTACAATGCCATCAGGCGTTATCTTCCTTATAGCGCTGCCGAAAAAATCATTTACGTACAAATTGCCGGTTTTATCGGCACAAATGGAAAATGGATAATTGAATTGCGCAGTGGCAGCAGGCCCGTCAACAAGACCTCCGGTGCCAGTACCGGCAAATGTTGATACGGCGCCGTCTGCACTGATCTTACGAATTCTATTATTGTACGAATCTGTAACAAATAAAGAACCGTTAAGTATTGCTATGCCCGGTATGTAACCGAATTTTGCCGTACTTCCGGGCCCGTCGGCAAAACCAGATATACCCGACCCTGCAATCGTAGTTACGGAAATGGGATCGAAACTTACGGAGGGAAAAAGAGTTTGCGCGTTTGCGCATATTATAACCCATAAAAAAGCTGCAGTTAGGGAAAAGTGCTTCATAAGAAAGTTTAGTTTAAGTTAGAAGGGAATAATATGCTTTTCATTGTACAAAATACATTGGCCGCACCGCCTTTCCAATGACAGGCGTGAGCAATAGGGCTGATTGATATCAGGTAATGGCCGCAGGCACGCAATTATCAGTAATGATGAATATTTCGACAGACAGCATGATGACCGGTGCCCCGTCTGGTTTGTAAGTCGTCATTGACCCGTTAAACACAGCCAGGCGTGCACCATTGCAGCATGATGCACACAAAAAACCGTTTACTGAATCGCATGCCTACACATCTAAAATACGTCTTCCTTTTTCACCAATGCGGTCTAAAGTTTCCCGGGTGATATATTTTTTTTGGTCAATTTGTTGTGGCTGCTCGCTGGTGCAAAAATAACTATGAATACTCCTGCGGTCATGGGCGGTTTGATTGGTGGTGCCACCATGCCATACATGCGAATTAAAAATAAACACCGACCCTGCGGGGGCAATAATGCGGATTTCATCAGGATGTTTGTCATTGGGATTGGCCATCGCTTCATCAGGCAATATGCTCAATTTATGCGATGCAGGCACAATACGGGTAGCTCCATTGTGCGCTGTAAAATCATCCAGCAACCAGATACTATTGCAGACTTTATATGAACCGGCGGCAACTGTATTTTTCCAGTCTACATGAAGCTTTTGCAGTCCTTTATTGGGTTTGGCCGCCCTGTAATTTAAAGAAGACAATTTGTAATGCTGTCCCAAAACGGCTTCAATACCCGCCAATACACGCGGATGCGTATAAAAGATATCGAACACAGGGCCTTTGTTTACCAAATTGGCCAGGCGGTCCGCCCCCTCTTCTTTCGGATGACGGATGTATTTTGATTCCGCCAACTCCGCACCGGCATTATCGCCTTCTGTTTCCAGCAGTTCAGCCAGACGATCATTGGTTTGCTTAACCTGTTCGGGTGATAATACCTGACCCAGGTTAAGATATCCGTAGGTATCTAAAAACGATACTTCCTGTTCTGTAAGCATGGCAAATCATTTTAAAGGTAAAAGAATGCTGTAAAGGTGAACATACAAAAGGCGGTATTCCACCTTACAATTCACCGGTTTTTGAACTATATAAACATTTTTTTGCCAGTTTTGTATTTTTAAAAGTTTATCGTTTTGAAAATACAGTTAGAAACCATACAACCCAATAACAATAGCTCATTTCAACTACTGCCCGATTCGCGTTTGAACAATTTTTATTTCTGGCATTATCACCCTGAACTGGAACTCAATTATATTGAAGGCGCCAGCGGCAAACGGCATATTGGCGAACATATATCCCGGTTTAAAAACAGTAACCTGGTTTTTATCGGCTCAAATATTCCACATCTTAACAATGACTATGGGATAAAAACAGACTATAAAAAAACCGTTTTGCATATTCAACCCGATTTTTTAAAAGAAGCCCTGGTTAAGACACCTGAATTGTCTGCTATTCATCATTTTTTTGAAAAAGCGCAATATGGTATTTCTATTGAAGGCGAAACAAAAGCAAAGGCAGGCGCTATGCTTAACCAACTGTCTGCATTATCTCCCTATGAACAATTTGTAGAAGTGTTGCGGATATTTCAATTATTGGCTACCAGCACCGAGATAACGCTATTGCACGATGCGCCGGTAAAAAATCAGCACAATAAAAAAACGACGGAAAGACTGCAACGTTTGTATGATTTTATTGAAGACAACTATCAACGCAAAATAAAACTGGCAGAAGTTGCGCATATATGCCACATGACTACAATTGCTTTTTGCCGCTATTTCAAACAAAATACCCATTTGACATTTACGGAATTTTTGAATCATTATCGCATCAACCAGGCCAAACAACTGTTGTTATTGGACAAAAATGTAACTGAAGTTTGTTACGAATGTGGTTTTGAAAGTCTCTCCTACTTCAACCGGGTATTTAAGACGATTACCCGGGAAAATCCTTTGGCTTTTAAAAAAAGGCATTCCAATAGTTGATAAACCGGCAAATTATATAAACAGTACATTATTCATACCGCCAATTTGCGGTTCCGTCTGCAATTGTTATTGTCTGCACAATCTGCTGCATACATAAAGACAGGCCTCAATTCTTCTTTTACCCGCGCTTACTAAGCGCACACAACAAATTGCGCTGTTATCTGTTTGGGGGCTGTATGAAGAAAATAGGATTCTTATCGTTCGGGCATTGGGCAGACCATCCTGCCTATAAAACCCGCAGTGCAGCTGACACATTGCTCCAGTCTGTTGATCTGGCGGTTGCAGCGGAACAAATCGGTATAGATGGTGCTTATTTCCGGGTACATCATTTCGCTGCCCAGTTAGCGTCGCCCTTTCCTTTGCTGGCTGCTGCCAGCGCCAGGACAAGCAAAATTGAAATTGGAACCGGGGTTATTGATATGCGTTACGAAAACCCATTGTATATGGTGGAAGAGGCTGGCGCTACTGATTTAATTTCCCAGGGACGACTACAGCTTGGTATCAGCAGGGGATCGCCCGAACAGGTAATAGACGGATGGCGCTATTTTGGATATGCTCCTGCAGAAGGAGAAACTGATGCGGAGATGGGAAGACGCAAAGCAATGGAATTCCTGGATAAATTAAAAGGAGCAGGATTCGCCAGGCCTAATCCCAACCCCATGTTTCCTAACCCGCCCGGGTTGCTTCGGTTGGAACCTCATGCAAAGGGACTGAGGGAGCGTATCTGGTGGGGAGCTGCCTCCAATGCTACTGCAGTTTGGGCTGCTGAAAACGGCATGAACCTGCAAAGCTCTACCCTGAAATTTGATGAAAGTGGCAAACCCTTCCACGTGCAGCAAGCCGAACAAATAAGGCTATATAAAGACGCATGGAAAAAAGCAGGACATACCCGTGAACCGCGGGTATCTGTAAGCCGCTCAATTTTTGCACTGGTAACGGAACAGGACCGGTTGTACTTTGGCAGAGAAACCAACAAGACTGATACATTCGGAATGATAGAGCCAACGAAACGCGCCGTTTTCGGAAGAAGTTATGCTGCAGCACCTGATCAGCTCATCAAAGAACTGGAGAAAGATGAAGCGATTCGCGAAGCGGATACGCTGCTGCTAACGATTCCCAATACATTGGGCGTAGACTACAATGTACATGTACTGTCTTCTATATTAGAGCATGTTGCACCCGGATTGGGATGGCGTTAGTTCAAACAGTAAGATAGAATACGTACAATACGGGTTAAACCTTGTATGAGTGCTGAGGTATTTGTGTGAGAAATGAAAAAATTTTGCCACTACTGATTCACTAAATTTCTCATAAACCCTTCCGCATAACGCTCACCCACATCCGGGAATGCGCGGACCAGGTCGTCGATCGCAGACAGGTCGGCGGCCTCAACAATTATATCTGCCGCTGCCGCATTTTCCCTCAGGTATTTTCTTTTCTTGGTGCCGGGAATGGGGATGATATCATCTCCCTGCGCCAGCACCCAGGCAATGGCCAATTGTGCGGGCGTGCAACCCTTGTACGCCGCCAATGCCGCAAATTTTTCCACCAGCCGGACATTATTATCTGCCTGTGCCCCCTGGTATCTTGGCAATGATTTGCGGAAATCAGCATCCGGCATATTGGTTATACTAACGGTATTGGTTACCAGCCCGCGCGACAGCGGCGAAAAAGGAATGAGGCTGATGCCCAGCTCCCGGGCTGTATCGAGTATACTTCCTTCGGGGTCGCGGGTAAGTATGGAATATTCGCTCTGCAGCGCCGCTACCGGGTGAACCGCATGCGCTTTGCGGAGTGTGGCAGCGCTGACCTCACTTAAGCCGATATAACGGATCTTGCCTTGCCTCACCAGCTCCGACATCGCGCCAACGGATTCTTCAACCGGCACTTCAGGGTCCACCCGGTGCAGGTAATAAAGATCAATCACATCTGTTTTCAACCGCCGCAGGCTTGCTTCTACCGCGGTCTTCATCCACGTAACCGAACCATCCACGTACATATTTGAAGGCGCCGTTATTCCATCCCTGTACCTGAAACCAAATTTTGTTGCAATAAAAACTTGCTTTCGTTTTAATGCCAGCACTTTTGAAATGAGTGTTTCATTGGCGCCGTTACCGTAAGCATCGGCTGTGTCCCAGAAATTTATCCCGAGGTCGATCGCTTCTTCAAGTGTTGCAATACTTTCCTTGTCATCCGTTGTTCCATAGGCAAAACTCATTCCCATGCATCCCAGCCCAACGGCTGATAATTGCTCCCCGGTGTTCCCAAGTAACCTGTATTTCATGTTTGCGGTGTTTTAGTCAGCCAAATTTCGTTTAAAAAAGTGATACCTGCTGTCAACCGGTTTCGATATAATTATGGGAATTGAAAATAACAGTAAATGGTATTTTGCAAAGCGTTTTCTTTGATACTGCGTAAATTTATGCAGGTGAAAACTTATCAAATAAAAAAATCGTTTGTGAAGAACATAATTATTACGCTATCGCTGAGCTGCTTCATTTTTTGTTGCAGTACCTATGCGCAGGATAAACTGTACCGCAATACATTTTCTTTAACGGATGTAACATTAGTTGACGGTCCATTCAAACATGCCCGGGATTTAAATATCCAAACGCTGCTAAAGTATGATGTTGACCGTTTACTGGCAGGCTACAGAAAAGAAGCCGGTTTACCTGCAAAGGCAAAAATCTATTCCAATTGGGAAGGATTGGATGGCCATGTGGGCGGACATTATTTATCAGCAATGGCAATGAATTATGCTTCCACAGGAAATGCAGCGTGCAAACAACGCATGGAATACATGATAGCGGAACTCAAAGCCTGCCAGGATGCCAATACACTAAATAATCCTGATTGGGGCAAAGGATATGCAGGGGCTGTGCCCAACAGTAAAACGGTCTGGAGCACTTTACAAAAAGGTGATTTTGCTGCGTTCCGCTCAGCCTGGGTGCCGTGGTACAATGTGCATAAAATGTATGCCGGTCTAAGAGACGCCTGGTCATACACAGGAAATGAAACTGCGAAAAATATTTTTCTGCAATTCTGCGATTGGGCAATCAACATTACGGCATCATTAACAGATGCTCAAATGCAAATGATGCTGGATACAGAACACGGAGGTATGAATGAAATTTTTGCCGACGCCTTTCAAATGACCGGTGATGAAAAATATTTAATCGCTGCAAAAAGGATGTCGCACAGGCAATTGCTCGATCCAATGTCGGAAGAAAAAGATAACCTGGATAACAAACATGCAAATACACAGGTTCCCAAAGCCATCGGTTTTCAAAGAATAGGAGAAGTAGGCAATGATGCCAGGTATGCCATGGCCGGCGACTTTTTTTGGCAAACTGTAACTACCCATCGCAGCCTTGCCTTTGGTGGAAACAGCAGAAGAGAATTCTTCCCCGGTGTAAACGCCTGCACTGATTTTGTTAATGACGTGGAGGGCCCCGAATCCTGCAACTCTTATAACATGCTTAAACTAAGCGAGGATTTGTTCAGGACCCATCCTTCTGCAAAATATGTTGACTACTACGAACGGACTTTATATAACCACATCTTATCAACCCAGCATCCCCTGCATGGCGGTTATGTTTATTTCACCCCTGCGCGTCCCCGTCACTACAGGGTCTATTCTTCACCCAATGAAGCCATGTGGTGTTGCGTGGGCAGTGGTATGGAGAACCACGGTAAATACAATGAGTTTATTTATACGCACCAGAACGATTCTTTGTTTTTAAACCTGTTCATTGCGTCGCACTTAAATTGGAAAGAAAAAGGAATAAGCATTGAACAGCAAACGCAGTTTCCTTTTGAAGAACAAACCAAACTCACAATAACAAATGGCAGCTCGAATTTTAAACTGCTGGTCCGGTATCCTTCATGGGTAAAGGATGGTGCATTAAAAATCATGGTGAATGGTAAAATCATATCCTTCACAACCCATCCTTCTTCTTATGTAACTATTGACAGGTTATGGAAAAAAGGTGATGTGGTGCTGGTAAAGCTGCCTATGCACAATACAATAGAACATTTGCCAAATGTTCCTGAATATATCGCCATCATGCATGGGCCAATTTTGCTGGGTGCAAAAACAGGTGTTGAAGATTTAAGCGGCCTGGTGGCCAATGACAGTCGTTGGGGGCATATTGCAAGCGGTAAAAAACTTCCAATAAATAAAGCACCCATTATTATTGAAGACAGCATCGCTTCATTAACCGATAAATTAACCCCCGTTGCCGGCAAGCCACTAACCTATACAGCTTCACAAATCAAACTGGTAAATCCAATCGCTGTCATATTTGAACCTTTCTTTAAAATTCACGACACAAGGTATATGATGTACTGGATGACATTAAGCAACAGGCAGTATAAGTCTTATCTTGATTCGGTAACTGTATTGGAAAATGAAAAACTTGAACTTCAAAAACGCACCATAGATTTTGTTGCGCCGGGCGAACAACAGCCCGAAGCCGACCATACGGTACAAAAACAAAATTCAAATACAGGAAATAACTTTGATGAATTTTGGAGAGATGCGCGTACCGGCGGATTTTTTAGTTACAAATTATCTACCAACCGTGAAACAGGATTGAGTTTGATTGTGCGCTATTGGGGAGCAGAAGCGGGCAACAGGAAATTTGATATTTTTATCGACGATGAAAAATTAATCAATGAAGACATTTCCGGCAAATGGAATCAAAAAAAGTTTCAGGAAGTGGAGTATCCAGTCCCGGATTCAATGGTTAAAGGAAAGGTAAGTGTAAGCGTGAAATTTCAGCCTGAACCGGGCAATATTGCGGGTGCTGTGTATTATATCCGCATGGCAAGAAAAAAGAGTTGAACAAGTCATACATAAATTAGTCATCACAGGTTTCAATTTTCTGAAAGTATCTTTTTCAGAACAGAGAACTTTGCCCCCCGCATCGGCGTGAAACATCGCTTCGCCGGCAACGCCCTGCTGTGCACACAATAAAGTGGCAGGAAATACTAGGGATGAGGTCAGCGTACATGTTGTTTTCAATAGCGCTTATTTTGCCACACCCAGGGGCGAAAAATACATAAAGATGGAAATGATGATGGCTACAACGATAAGGGATAAGACAACATCCTTCGCATTCCAGCTGGCGCGGCTGGCGGCTTTATCCTGTGCTACGGTCGTGGCAAAAGTCAGGCCCCTGATTTGCTGTTCCGGGGGTTTTTCTGTCAGCAGGCTGACGATAACCATCAGCACCATAGAGAAAAGGAATAATAAAATACAGAAATAAAGAAAATTGATGGTGGCAAACTGGTAGACAATGCCGCTAAAATTGTCTTTGAACATTTCAAGGGTTAGTTTCAACAGGCCGGCAATAAAACCGACTACCATTGCCGTATAAGCGCCTGTTGCATTGATGCGTTTAAAGAACACCCCCAGTAAAAATACTGCCGCAATGGGCGGAGCCAGGTAGGATTGTACGCTTTGCAGGTATTGGTAGAGCGTATCAGATACCCTTCCCATCATCGGTATCCATGCCATACCCAGCAGCACCACCACGCCAGTAGCGATGCGCCCTACCCTTACCAGTTCCTTATCGTCTGCTGCAGGTTTTATTTTCTGGTAGATATCCATCGTGAACAGCGTCGAGCAGGCATTGTAGACCGAGGCGAGTGAACTCATAAGGGCAGCCAGCAACCCGCCCGCGAGCAGCCCGCGCAAGCCCACCGGCATAATGGCTTTAACCAGTGTGGGAAAGGCAGCATTGGCATCTGTCAGCTCCAATTTACCCTGCTGTGATAACCCGTAAGCTATCAGCCCCGGGATAAGAAAAATAAAAAAGGGAAGCAATTTTAAATAAGCAGCAAAGATGGTTCCCCGCCTGGCTTCTTTCTCGTTCCTGCCCGCCAGGCAGCGCTGTACGATATGCTGGTCGGTGCACCAATACCAGAGTCCCACGATGGGCGATGCGAGCAATATACCCACCCAGGGAAAATCGGGGTCGGATAATGGCGGGAACATATTGAGTTTTTCTTTGGGGATGGAGGCGATCATGGCCTGCCATCCACCCACTTTATCCAGGCCTATAAAAAGCAACACCGCCGAACCAAACAATAAAACGATGGCCTGTATTGCTTCGGTATACATAACGGTGTGGAGCCCCCCAAGAACGGTATAGATACCTGTCACGACGACCAGGATGATGGCGCCTGTCCAGAAATCCACGCCGAGAAAGGAATTAAACACCAGCGCCCCGGCGAAAATCGTCACCGATGCCTTTGTTATCACATAACTCAGGAGTTGTATCACCGATAGTAAGCGCCGTGCTTTCGCATTAAATCGCCGCTCTAAAAATTCCGGCATGGTATAGACCATTGAGCGCATGTAGAAAGGCACAAAAACCCAGCCCAGTACCAGCACTATCCAGGAGTGCAATTCGTAATGTCCCATGACAAGCCCTGATTTGGCAGCGGTACCGGCGAGCCCGACGATATGTTCTGAGCCGACATTCGATGCAAGGATAGAAGCACCGATAACCCACCAGCCCAGGTTCCTGTTCGCTAAAAAATAACCTGAAGGAGAAGCCTTGCTTTTGCGGATCGACCAGACGGACACCCCGGCTATTATCAGTAAATACAATACCACGAAAAGTATATCAATGGTTCCCAGTTGCATATGTGATGGTTTGATCTATATTCTATAAATATAGAAAATAAAAGAATCTGTTCAACCACATCATTTGAGTTGGGGCCAATCAAAATTTCGAACACGCCGGGTTCAAGACTGATCCTGGCAAAACCTTTTAATTCTTTTACCGGCCAGCGTATGCTGGCCATAAAAAAACAAATACCGAATTGACAAAGGACCGGGGTGAAAGGATTTCGCAGCGTTGCTAAGGGGCAATGGGACTTATTGAATGTATGTTCTACCCTGTAATTTTTTCTAAAAAAATGAATTGAAAATAACCAGATGATGAAAAGACCTTTAATTATAGCCGGACCGGGTCTTTAAGACGATTACCCCGGGGAAACTATTTGACTTTTAAAAAAAAGTATTCCAATAATTGATAAAGACGCGCAGCAATGTATGGCTGCTACTGCTTCGCCGCTTTTTTGCTCTTCGCATAATTGTCCCTTACTTTCTGCAAATCAATCTTTGAACAATCATGGATCAGTTGCTGCACAACGACTGCGGGCATTTCATCTGCGGAGGAAAAATTGATACAACCTTTCTGGAAACTGGCTTTGTTTAATAAACCTTTGTAGGTGGCATGAATTTCAACATTCATATACATTGGCAACAGGTGCAGTGACATATACTTTTTGACGCCGGCAAGCCCGTATTTCATCATGCCTTTTTCTTTGTAGACGATCATTTCATTGCGCATCATGGGCTCAACAACGGGAACAACTGTTTTGTCCTTATCAAGAATGATGGCATGGATATTTTTCAATACCGCCTGCCATTCGAAGGGCTGTTGCTGTATATACTGATCCGGCGACATGGGGAATGGTTTTTAGTAAACCAAAGGTACATGAAAGTTTACAGCAGCCATACCCGGGGGCCATGTGATTGTATTAACCCGGAGGATACCATTGATCGCATCCTCCATACAGCAAAGGAGCAATTATGGTTTGCGGAGATAAATTTTCCCGTAGGTAGATGTCAGCGCAAAGCTTGGCCCTGTGCCCGGCTCTGCCGTAATAGAATTAAAGAAATCACGTTCCGTATGATCGGTTATTTTTAAGTCGAGATTAGAATAAATTTGGCCGTAGCTGGTGGTTGCTTTTAACCGGCCAGTACTGGCCGGCGCAATGGTGGCATCAATACCTCCGTAGGTGGCGTCTATATCAGCTGCTGCATGAAAATTGGTCATCTCTACAATACCATACACTGATTTTATATCAATATGGCTTTGAACAGGTAATTTTACTTCCAGTACAATATCAATATCAGTTCCTTCATAAGATTGTTGCCTGCCACCTGTTTTGGCAGCCTGCTGGTATTCCTCTTTTGACCGGTAGATCATTTTTTTTCCATTCTGTACAATGGTATACCGGCGGGGCAGCTTATCCATGTCTTTTATCTCGTCGCTTATTACCAGTCCGCCTGCTGTGGAAACTGCCGAGAGCGTAAAGGCACTGTCATTTTCGTGATCATTGATATTGACATGCGCTGTTACCGACACTTCATTTTTTTCCCAGGTACTGACGCGGACCACCGGGTAATCAAATTTCAGGGTAACGGCCTGCCCTGCAGTAACCGGGAATGTTGTAACCTTGGATTGTGCGGCAAGCATTACTGACAGGAGGCAGCCGGATGCCATCAGGAATAATCTCATATCAAATGATGTTTTATTTGTTTTTACGCAGGTATATTTTGCCGTAGTCGGCCATGAGTTTAAACGCGGTTCCACCGCCGTTCAATTTGCCATTGACAAGGCCTCCATAACTGATCATGTCCGAATTTTCATTCTTTTCCATTTCTATTTTCAGATCTGCAGAAGCCAGTATGGATCCGTGTTCACTGCTGAGTTTTACATTGGCTTTGGTGTCTGCGGGAATCGAAACATCCACCGTTGCATAAATGGAGGCTATGGATACCGGGCCTTTAATGTAACTGCCAAATACGGCATCCACTGAACCATACAATGCCCTTACGCTAACGGGCCCGCTGATGTTTTCCAGCCTTATGCTGTTATAGTCCGTTGATATCTCAATTTCGTTTTCCATATTCCTGCAGGTTATCATTCCTGCACTGGAGACCTTATGATACGCGACTGAGATAATAACGCCTTTGGGTACCCGTATTTTAACAGACAGATTGGAGGTTACCTGGTTGACTTCAGCGGTAGTTCCGTTCTCCACCACACTGATGCCCAGCCCGGTGTTATCAATGAACCCTGCACCATTGATGGCGCGTAGGCCTTTTGCCCTTGGATCCTGTTCCGCTTCTGAATTGCCGGAACTGAATATAATTTCCTTACCGTCGTACCCTTCAACCACCACGGAGGAAAGATTAAGGACTAATTTGCCGCTTGTCTTTGCCAGCTTGTAGTCCTGGCCTGAAACAGCGCATACGGAACAGATACTGAACAATGAAATGATGAATACATTTTTCATGATAGAATTACTGATCATTGATTTTTGATTTTTATATATGCAATTGAAGGATGGATGAGTAGGCGCAATCTTTTACGGTTTTTTCTGTGGCAGGGTCCTGCACCATTTTTTCCAGTTCCGTGAGAATGCCCGACTCACGCATCCGGGTGAGTAATCCAATTAGCGCAATCTGCACCAGCGGATCGGATTGTTTTTTTAGTGATGCCAGCAATTTTTTCCTGGTATAATCATCCCGGTAAAAACGTGCAAGACCATCCAGGGCGGCCAGTCTTACATTGGTATTGGGGTCTTTGTCCAGTACTTCCACCAGCCCGTTGACCACCTCATTCCTGGTATTGGTTAATGCTGCTGCCGCCGACACTGCATTGATGCGGTCCGCTGCGGATGCTATTGTACTAAAACCAGCGAAGGACACCATCTTTTTATCACGGATAACGCGTGCGAGCGCTGATTTTCTTGCTGCAAAATCCTGTTCTGCCGCATCCATACCCCTGTATATTATTGTATCAATATTTGGGTGTTTAACTTCCTGCAACGGAGCAACTGTTTTTTTAACTACGATAGCCGGCGCGGTTTGTTTTTGAGACTGCCATAAAATAAGTCCGCATGCAACGGCAACCAGGCAGGCCGCTGCCCAACGTATAGTGCGGAAGCTGATAAGAATGCCGCGCGGGACCGGTTTCTCCGCTGGTTTCATTTGCTGCAATATCCTGTTCAGCACGGCCGGGTCCGGCTTGGTCCGGTCCAGCTCATCCAGGTTATTTTGAATATATTTTTCCAGTTCCCGTTTCATGTTCATTCAGTTTTTTGCAAGGCTGCTACTATCTTTTGCCTGGCCCTGTGGTATTGTGTTCTTACCGTTGTATGTTCAAGACCCAGCATTTCCGCTATTTCTGCCTGCGGTATACCTTCTACGGCATACAGGTTAAATACCGTGCGGTAACCATCCGGTAATCCTTCAATGGCGGCAGCTATCTGGTCCATAGCGTAAGCGTGCGCCTCCTCATCCACCACTGTTTCGTCCGCAGCAGTCATCCATGCCGGTTCCAGTTCAACAAGCGGGATATGCCGTTTCCTGATAAGATCAACCGATTTATTGATAGCTATTCTTTTGATCCATGCCCGGAAACCGCCGGTCATGGTAAACTGGTCTATACGTTGAAAGGCCGCCACAAAACTTTCCTGCAGTATATCCTCTGCTTCGCCTGAATGCCCGACCAGTCTTAAAATAGTATTGTACACGGCCTGCGAATGGTCATTGTACAGTCCCGTATAGCCGGAAGTATTCCCCAACTTGCACATTGCTATCAGTTCTTCGGTTCTGTTCATTTGAGCATTGCCAAAAGGCTGTCAGTAGTTTTCCGGTTATACACTCTAATCGTAACTACCGGGTTTATGTTACAGGAAATGAATAATTATTTTAATTGACCCCTATTTTTTCCGGATTGAACCTCCTAAAACAACCATACTGGTTTTCAATAAATCCCCATTATTTGCCTCCGCTAAAATTACCCCCTTTGCACAAATACCAAACACTTGTTGATACCAGTGCCGGAATACCTTACCTTCAACCTTCATCCCAAAAACAATAAAGATGGCAACCAGGAGAAACTTTTTACGGACTTCCGGTACACTTGCGCTGACAGGTTTATTGTTACCACATACCGGCCGTGCTTTTTCAATTTTTGGCGGGAATAAAACTGTTCCTGTGGGACTTCAATTGTACACCCTGGGTAACCTGATGATTACCGATGCAAAAGGGACCCTGGAAAAGCTGGCTGCCATTGGCTACCGCGAAGTGGAAAGCGCCGGTTCGCAAAAAGGCAATTTCTATGGCTACACGCCAAAGGAATTTGCTGCGCTGGTAAAGGGAGCGGGTTTGCACTGGCGCTCCGCGCATGTGGGTGGAGCTCCTTACAGAATGGACCAGGTACTGAAAATGGCAAAGAATGCGGCCGATTCGGCCAGGATACAAGTCATGATGGAGAAGATGAAGGATGCGCCCAAACCACTGAACCTTACCGACAATTACCAGCAACTGGCAGATAACGCCGCGGAAGGCGGGTTAAGTTACCTGGTGTGTTCAAGCATACCGGTAAGTACTATGGATGACATTAAAAAGGCGGTAGAAGTTTTCAGTAAAACAGGAGAAGCTTGCAAAAAGAATGGCGTCCAGTTCGCTTATCATAACCATGTGACGGAATTTGATGAGATAGAAGGTCACCGGCCCTTTGACTATATATTAGACAATACCGATAAAGAGATGGTGAAAATGGAATTGGATCTGGCCTGGGCCACCAAGGCCAAACAGGATCCCGTTGCATTGTTTAAACTGCACCCGGGTCGTTATCCCCTATGGCATGCAAAAGACCTCGACAAAAACACCCTGAACCCGGCTGAAGTTGGATCCGGGTTGGTGGATTTTAAGCGCGTATTCGACAATGCGCAATTGTCGGGCATGAAATACTTTTTTGTGGAACAGGATGGTGCGCCGCATCCATTGGAAAATGTTACCAATAGCTATAATTATCTGAAAAAATTGCAGGGTTAACGGCTCGCCAAACGATACCAGGATGCTAAAAGGCAAAACGAGCGTCTGAAAAAATTGTCTGTTCTTCCGGTAACAGATCACAAAACCAAAATCCCATTTTCTTTTTTTCCTGCAGCTTTTCTTTATCAGGATCGTTGTCAGCCGGTGCATTGTATTCCCGGTAGACCTTTTCGCCAACAACAAATGGAATTGGCTTTTTAAATATGGGGCCATCAAAACAAAAGGTATGAAACTCACCATTTTCGCCACAGGGGTCTACGCCTTTGGGTAAATCATCGATAAAACTCCTGTCAATAACTCTTCCGGCAAACGAATCCTCCAGCAAATCTGCGTTGATGCAAATTACAATCGCTTTAAATCCCAGGGCAATAAATTCGTCCAGCAATTCCCTGGTATTTCGTTTCCAGATAGGAAAAACAGCACGAATACTCACCCTGTTCAACTGTTCCTCCCGGTACTTTCGTAAATCTTCTAAAAATATATCACCGAACGCAGCATATTTAAACCCCTTTCGCTGCAATTTCATAACCGCCGCTGCCATTACCGATTCATATTCTTCCATGGCAGGCTGTTCAGGCAATTCAATCGTACTGTTGGCAATATCAAGTGCTCTTACCTGCTGTTCCAGTAATTCCCTTCGCAGGCCGTGCATGCTTACCCGGTTATGATATGAATTAACGGAAGTAAGCAAATGTTCAACGCTGTAATTCTTATCCTGCAACAGGTAATACAAAGCCAGTGCGGAATCTTTTCCGCTGCTCCAGTTAAAATATGTTTTCAGTTTCAGGGAGGGCATACCCGCTTCTTTCATAACCGCAATTTACTGAACATCCGTCTTTTTAGAAGGTCTGCCAACAAACCGGTTATTTATACCTTCCAATCTGCATTTCATTTTTTACATTTAGGAATGTACCAGGTATATGTAATTGAACTAAGGAAAAAGGTGTTTACGGAAGACAGCCGGTTCCGAAATGCCAATCCCCAATTCAACGGCGTGCTGGAATGCCTGTATGTGGGCATGACCAGCAAGACACCTCAGGAAAGGTTCAGGCAACATAAGACGGGTTATGTCAATAAAAAAGGCCATGATTTATCGGCCGCGATCGTTTACAAATACGGAACCTATCTGCGCCCCAGCCTTTACGATCATATCAACACCCAGCCAATGAACCGCGCACAGGCGCTTGCCATGGAAAAAAAACTGGCGCTGGACCTCAGGAGAAAAGGATATGCAGTGTGGTTTAATTAATTGGTTAATCAGTTGTGTACAACCAGGAAGATTTTGGCGTATCTCAGCCGCCCTGGTATAACGATTCGGTGGGTGACTTACCGAACCTTTTTTTAAAAGCATGCGAGAAATGAGAAAGGCTTTCAAATCCCAAATCAAGATAAATTGCAGAAGGCTTCCTGTTCTTTTTTTCTATCAGGTGATGGGCTTCCACCAGTCTTTTTTCCTGCAGCCATTGCCTGGGTGGTATACCAAATGTTTTCTGGAAATCGCGCTTGAACCCTGCAAGGCTTCTGCCCGTCAGCTGCGCAAATTTCTCTACCGGTACATTGAAATGATAATTGCTGAGCATAAATTTTTCCAGGTCCATCTTATGTGCCTCGGAAAAATCGAACAGGAAATCCTTTAGCCCGGGCACAGCATGCAGCAGTAACTGAACAGCCTCCCTTACTTTCAGCATGCCCAGTTCTTTTGTTATCTTTTCTTCCGGATGACGGACATAGGGTGTTACCGATTGGAAAAAGCCCCGCAGAAAATCGTTTCCTGGAATGAGCACGTTAAGCGGACCGCTATATTTGTGGACCGTTTCTATTTGCTGCTCCAGGGCAAACTTCCTGAGCATGTCTTCTTTCAGGAAAATGACAATGGTCTGGTATTCCTTGTCCTCCACGGGCATCTTGGTAATTTCTCCCAGCTGGTTTTTTCGTATCAACAGCATCTCACCCTTTCTCATAGAAATGGTCTGTGCGGCCGTCGTAAGTAAAAATTGACCAGATACCTGTAGTACCAGGGTACTGTGTTCAAAAAATCCTACTTTCTCTTTTCTTATAGCAGAGAGGTAGGAGTAAAAGATTACGCCCGGGATGATTTCAGTGCGATGAGTCATACTGTAAAGATATAAAACAGCCAATGCTTTGCATGCAGTTGCCTATCGCTGCAGGTAGGTGGCGCCCAGTATGGCACCCGGCGCAAACTGTGTATTCAAAGTTTCCAGCTCTGTGGCAGTGAATGTAATCTCCATGGCCTCCATGTTTTCCGGCAGCCTCGACCTGCGGCTCATGCTTACCAGTGGCATAATATGATCACCTTGTTTGTTCACCCAGGCGATGGCGAGTTGTGTGGGGGTATACCCTTTTTCCCTTGCCATGGTCTTCAACAATTCAACTTTCTCCAGGTTCTTTACCAGGTTCTCTCCCTGGAAACGGGTAAAATGGGTTTGGTAGTCGCCGGCAGCCAGCGGCGCTTTCATCTTCCCTGTCAGCAAACCTTCAGCAGTATTGGCAAATGCTACTACACCAATGCCCAATGCCTTCGCCGCGGGAAGCAGTTCAGCTTCTATCTGCCGGTCGGCCAGCGAATAACCGATTTCCAATGCCGTTACCGGATAGACGCTATTGGCTTTGCGCAGCTGATCCGCGGTAATTTCAGAAACACCGAGGTGCCGCACTTTTCCTTCTTTGATAAGATCGGCAATGGTGCCAATCACTTCCTCCACAGGAACACTGTTATCCAACCTGCAGGGCTGGTACAAATCAATGGTGTCAATACCCAATCGCACCAATGAATAGTTGATAAAGTTTTTGATGGCAACCGGGCGCAGGTCCAGCCCAAGCCATTGCTTATTATAGAAGATAGCACCAAACTTAACACTGATAAATGCATCGTCCCTTCTTCCTTTGATGGCCTTGCCTACCAGCAGCTCGTTATGACCACTGCCATAAAAATCACCGGTGTTCAGGAAATTAATACCATTGTCCAGCGCCTGTTGAATGGTGGCGATACTTTCTTTTTCATCGTTAGCGGGGCCACCCCAAACAGACGACATGCGCATACAGCCCAATCCAAGTTTGGCAACCAGCGGACCATTTTTACCGAGGGCTATCTTTGTTATGTTTGTCATTTCCTTTGTTGTCATATCATTTATGTTTTGAATGAAGACACAAAGTTGAACTTTATAACCAGGTACCGGTTTCCTTCAGGGCTCAATTTACTTGTTTGTATGGCTCAGCATGTTTGCCCCCTGTCATTTCTCCAATCGCCCATTTTATGCCCTGCCTTTGTAAAGACGCATCTGGAGTTTGCACCTGTAACCCGCATACATATCTGATACTAAAAAGCCGGGCATAAAAATGCCCGGCGTGTTAATCGTACCCTTTAAAACTAAATTCTTATTTGCCAGATTT
>Ga0070666_10000170_pt1 | contig 44606 bp, 44 predicted proteins | sample KBSS23metaG_FD_64677 | JGI IMG/M metagenome (GOLD analysis project Ga0070666, IMG submission 64677) | Switchgrass rhizosphere microbial communities from Kellogg Biological Station, Michigan, USA - KBS S2-3 metaG | ecosystem: Host-associated > Plants > Roots > Rhizosphere > Soil ... | reverse complement strand
AGGCGCCGCCCGCGTTGTTCAGGAACGTCGCCATGAGGATTCCGGCGATCGTCCCGACCATGAGGAGCGCTGCGACCGTCTCGGCGCCGATGCCGAGCTGCCGAAAGATGAGCCCGACGGCGATCGGCATGCCGACGGCGAGCAGCCCCGGGAGAACCATCTGCTTGAGCGCGCCGCGGGTCACGATGTCGACGGTCCGGCCGTAGTCGGGCTTCTCGGTGCCGGCGAGGATCCCCGGCTTCTCTTTGAACTGCGCGCGGACGTCGTTGATGACGACGTACGCGGCCTTGCCGACCGCGCGGATGCAGAGGGCCGAGAAGAGGAACACGAGCATGGCGCCGAGCAGGCCGCCGATGAAGACCTCGGGCTTGCTCATGTCCACGTGCAGGCGTTCGGCGAGCGGGAGCAGCCCCTTGGCGTGCATCAGCTCGGTCGCGTCGTCGAGGTAGGCCGAGAAGAGCAGGAACGCCGCGAGCGCGGCCGAGCCGATGGCGTACCCCTTGGTGAGCGCCTTCGTCGTGTTCCCGACGGCGTCGAGCCGGTCGGTCTTCTTCCGGATCTCTTCCGGCTGCTGGGACATCTCGACGATGCCGCCCGCGTTGTCCGTGATCGGGCCGAAGGTGTCCATCGCGAGAATGTAGGCGGCCGTCGAGAGCATGCCCATCGTGGCGACCGCGGTGCCGAAGAGCCCGGCGTGGGCGATCCCCGAGGCCCTGCCCACGTAGTAGCTGCCGATGATCGCGAGGGAGATGACGACGACGGGAAGGGCGGTGCACTCGAAGCCGACCGCGATGCCGGTGATGATGTTCGTGGCGGGCCCCGTCTGCGACGCCTCGGCGATCTCCCGGACGGGCCGGTACTTGTATTCCGTGTAGTACTGCGTGATGTACACGAAGGCCTGCGAAGTCGCGATCCCGATGACGCCGCAGATCAGGAAATGCCACCAGGCGTCCGGAGCCTGGGGGGTGTTCAGGAGCCAGCGCGTGGTGAAGCCGAATCCGCCCATGGCGAGGACGGCCGTCACGTAGTAGCCGCGGTTCAACGCGACCATCGGATCCGCGTCTTCGCGGGTCCGGACGATCATGACGCCCACGATCGAGGCGACGATGCCGAAGGCGCGGGCGACGAGCGGAAAGAGCACGCCGCCGATCCCGAAATACGGCCAGAGGGCGACGCCCAGGATCATGGCGCCGATGTTCTCGGCGGCCGTCGATTCGAAGAGGTCCGCGCCGCGACCGGCGCAGTCGCCGACGTTGTCACCCACGAGGTCGGCAATGACCGCGGGGTTCCGGGGATCGTCCTCGGGAATTCCCGCCTCGACTTTTCCGACGAGGTCGGCGCCCACGTCGGCGGCTTTCGTGTAGATGCCGCCGCCCACCTGGGCGAAGAGCGCCACGAACGACGCGCCGAACCCGTAGCCGACGATCAGGAATGGAATGCGCTTGGGATCCTCGCCCATCTTCTGCAGGATCGTGAAGAGCCCTCCGACGCCGAGCAGCGACATCGCGACGACGAAGAGCCCGGACACGGCGCCCGCGCGGAGAGCGGTCTGCAGCGCGCCGTTCAACGAGGTGCGGGCGGCTGACGCCGTCCGGATGTTGGCGCGGATCGACACCCACATGCCCACGTACCCCGCGATCAGGGAGCAGGCGGCGCCCAGAATGAACGAGACGGTGGTGGTGACGGCGAGCTTCATGTCTCCCTTGGCGAAGGCGTAGAGCACGAAGATCACCGCGGCGAGCACCAGGGAGAAGACGGCGATCGTCCGGTTCTGCCGGCGCATGAACGCTTCGGCTCCCTCCTTGATGGCGTCGGAGATGGCTTTCATGGCGGGCGTGCCGGTGTCCCGTTTGAGGACCCAGCCGGCCAGCGCCCAGGCGACGATCAGGGCGCCCGCGGAACACAGGAAGATGATCGGAAGTTCCCAGGTCATTCTCTGCTCCTTAAAAAACGAGCCCGCCGAGCGGGCCCGATCGATTGCGTGCCGGGGAAGACGAGGGTCGAGAAGAGGTCAGCGGACCGGAACCGGCTCCATGACGATTCCGATCTTGACGCCCTCCGCGGAGGATTCCTTATACCCGGTCGAGTTGCGGACGGCATCCATGATCGTCATCGTCTCGCCATAGTTCGCCGTGTCGTCGACGGAGAAGAACACCACCTTCTCGTGGCGGTTCTCCAGGATCTGGCCGAGCTGCGTGACGAGGGCCTGCTGCGTCATCTCCTGCTTGTTCAGGTAGATCTTCTTGTCCGCCGTGTAGGAGACGACGAGCTGGTCCGGCGGCGGCTGTTGCGGGGTCGCCGTCGGGGGAGCTTTCGGGGGAATGGTCGCGTCGTAGCCCATCTGCGTCATGGGCTGAATGACGATGAAGATGATGAGGAGGACGAGACAGACGTCGACGAGCGGGGTCACGTTGATCTCGCTCCGAACGCTGCCGACTTTTCCCATTTCCATATGCGGGTTCTCCTGGGCGCTCCGCGCCTAGCTCTTGGCCTTCTTCTCGGTGATCAGGCCCACGTTCTCGAAGCCGGCGTCCTTGGTGACGCGCATCACGTCGCGGACGTCTTTCCACGTGAGCCGGGTGTCGGCCTTGATCACCACGGGGCGCGCGGAATTGCGCTGGTAGGACTCGTCGAGCTCCTTTTCGAAGTCCGACTTCGAAACCTGGTGGAGGTCGCCGATCCCGAGAATGGGAGGATTGCCGTACTCGACGGTGATGACGACCTGCTTCTGGTCCTCGGGCTTCTTCGAGGGCTGGTCCGTTCGGGGAAGGCTGATGTTGCCCGTCCCGAGCATCGGCGTCACGACCATGAAGATGATGAGGAGCACGAGACAGACGTCCACCAGCGGCGTGACGTTGATCTCGCTCCGGATGTTGCCCTTGTCGCCACCTAGGTCCATCGGATCCTCCCTTGTCGCCGTCCGGTCAGGACGCCCGCGACGCGCCCTGCTTCTTGACGAAGTAGTCGAGCAGCTCCGAGGCGGAGTTGGACATTTCGACCTGGAATCGCTCCAGCTTGTTCATGAAGTGGTTGAACATCCAGACCGCCGGAATGGCGACGAAGAGGCCGAGGGCCGTCGTCCAGAGGGCTTCCGCGATGCCGCCCGAAACGCTCGCGAGATTGCCCCCGCCCCCCTTCGAGATGCCCTCGAAGGAGTGGATGATGCCGATGACCGTTCCGAAGAGGCCAATGAACGGCGCCGTCGTCGCGATCGTCGCGAGACCCCCGATGCCGCGCTTGAAGTCGGCCGTGACCATCAGCGCCTCGCGCTCGATGGCCCGCTTGCCCGCTTCGACGACGTCGTGGCCGGCCATGTTCACCGTGCCGGCGTTGATCTCGTACTGGAACTCGTACAGGCCGGCCGCCACGACGCGGGCGAGGTGGCTGTCCTTGTACTTCTTCGACTCGGCGATCGCCCCGGCGATGTTGTCCTGCTTCAGGAAGGTCGTGACCTGCCGGGCGAAGAGCAGGGACTGCTTCTTCGCCTTGCCGAACGCGATCATGCGTTCGATCATGACGGTGATGGAGTAGATGGACAACAGCCCCAGGATGATCACCACTCCCCGGGCGATCCAGCTCATCTGGTTCCAAATGTCTAGCATGGTAAAAAAATCCTCCTCATCTTAATGCGCACACGCAAAACGCAATCAATGCAACTGGAAGTTCACCGTGACGGTGAGATAAACGGACACCGCGCGCCCGTTGAGCGTCGCGGGCCGGTAGGTCCAATGGGACACCGCCCGCTCCGCGGCGGCGTCGAGCAGGGGATTGATCGACTTCAGGACTTTCACGTCCGACACGGTCCCGTCGGCCGTGATGATGGCTTCCAGGATGACGACACCCTGCATGCGGGCCTTGCGCGCCGGCTCCGGATAGACGGGCTCCACCCGCTCTTTCAGGATCGGAGGCTTGACGTCCCCCCCCACGCGGAGGGGAGCGCCGATGACACTGCCGGTCCCGCCCGGAGTCCCTCCTGCGACGCCTCCGACGACGCCACCCGGAACGCCGCCCTCGACGCCGCCCTCGACGCCTTCGCCCGGCGTCTCGACCGGCTCCGGCGCTTTCAAGGGCTGCGGAATGATGTCGGGAATGACGGTCGGGGACATGACCTTCTGGACCACGGTCGGGGTCGGTTTCTGCGGCTGGGGCTTCGTCGGCGCGGCCTTGGCGGCCGGCGGCGGCGGCGGGGGCGGCGGCGGGGGAGCGGCGGCATAGAACTGCACCGGGATCGGCGGCTCGGGAACGTCTTCGACGAACCACAGTGAAGCGCCGACGACGGTTCCGATCACGAGCCCGTGCACGATCAGGGAAACCACGAAAGTCATCGGCTTCTTGCCCGTGCCCTTCCGGCGCTTCGATTCGATGAGCTGGTTTTCGAACATCGTCCTACTTCCCCGTTTCCGGAGCCGCCGGCGCGGCTTTGGCGGCCGCCCGCTTCCTGTTGAGCTCGATCGCGCGGTTGCGGTATTCGTCGGCCTTGGCCGTGTCGGCGGCCGACTGCTCCGGGTTCGTCTGCAGCTCGAGCTTCGCCTGCTCCCGGTACAGGAGGTTGATGAACGCGAGGGCTTCCGCGTAGTCGGGGTCGATGGCCAGAGCCTTGTTCTCGGCTTCGATCCCCTGCGTGATCACCGCCTGCCGCTGTTCGGGGCTCAAGTCCGGATAGTTGTGCGCTTTGTCCCAGGCCTGGGCGCCGATCGTTTCGTAGGTTTCCTTCTTCGGGCCCGTGATCCGCATCGCCTCTTCCATCATCTGGACGCCGTGGGGGAAGTCGGCGCGCTGGAAGTAGAGATTCGCCATCGTTTCCTTCGCCTTGGCGTCGGTGGGGTGCTTCTGGCTGTAGGTCTGGAAGAAGGCGAGGGCGTCGTCCATCCTTCCGGAGTTCAGATACATCGTCACGAGGTACTCGGGAGTCTTCTTGTCGTCGGGAAAGGCCTCGATGTATTTCTTCAGGTAGTCGATCGCCTTCTGCGCGTATTCGAGGTCCTTGGGGTGCTTGGAACCGGGCTGATACAGGCCCATGTAGGCGAGGCCGATGTTCTTGTAGATCTTCTTTTCGTGGGGGTCGAGCTGCAGCGCCCGGTCGTACTTGGCGAGGGCGGTTCCGTACCGGCCGACCCGGAAAAGCTCGTTCCCCTCCCGGATCTCGGCTCGGGACTGGAATTTGTCGCACCCCGCGGCCGAGAGCAGGATCACCAGACCACACACGGCTGCGGATTTGCGCCCGATGGATCCGTTCATCTTCATTCGCGGTTCGCTCCTGCGTTCTTCTTTTCCGGAGACACGAAGCCGCCGGAAACTACCAGTTTAACCCCTTCTTCGACCGAGAAGCCAGGATCCAGCAATTCCTCCTCGGGAACCACGACCACGATCCCGCTCGTCGGATTCAAGGCCGCCGGAATGAGCACCGAAACCCAGTTCCGGGTCTCCCCCGGCTTTTTCCACTCGACCCGGGAAGTCAGGAACCCGATCGCGTACACGCCCCGGCGCGGGTATTCGACCAGCACGACCCTTTTCAACCCCCCACCGGAGGGGGAGAGCGCCGTAACCATTTGTCGGGACGCCGTGTAAACGCTCTTGACCAGCGGCGTATTCTCCAGAATTTTGGAAACGTAAGCAAGAATTTTTTTCCCGAAGACGTTCGAGGCGACTGCCCCCACCGCGAAGATCAGAAGCAGGGAAAAGAACAGCCCGACGCCGGGCACGTGGTGGCCGATGGCACGATCCGCCGCGGGGCCGAGCAGGCCGTCGAAGAACCCGAAGAGGAAGCGGAAGATCCAGTACGTCAGGGCCAGAGGCAGCAGCGTGAGGATTCCGGTGACGAAATTCCGCCGAATCGCGCTCATCGCGCCCCCGGCTCGGCTCGTTCCACGAGGATCCTTCGACGAGACGCATCTTCGGCCTCCAGGGAAACCCGGAATCCGATCCGCAAGACTCGTGCCGCACTTCGACCCGGCCACTCGACGGCAGCGACTTTCCCGGCCAGGAGCTCCGGCAGCCCGAGCTCCCGGAGCTCTCTTTCGTCGTCCGGCAGCCGGTAGAGGTCGAGGTGCACGAGGCCGGCGGCCGGGCAGTCGTATTCGTGCAGGAGGGCAAACGTCGGGGAAGCCACTTCGTCGGGATCGCCCCCCAGCCCCTCGGCGATCCCCCGCACGAACACCGTCTTTCCGACGCCGAGGACCCCGGTCAGGCCGACGACGTCTCCGGGCCGCAACTCCGCGCCGAGCGCCCGGCCCGCGGCGCGCGTCTCTTCCTCGGCCGACGTCACGAAGATCGCGGGAAAGATCATGCGCCGGCTCGCTCGAATTCGCGGAGGACCGGGCCGATCCGGCCGGCCACCTCCGAGGCGAGAACGCCCCGCTCCCCGGACGCCCTCTCCGCATGCTCGCCGGCGAGGCCGTGGACGAATGCCGCGGCGACGGCCGCGTCCACCGGCTCCAGTCCCTGCCCGAGGAACCCGGCGCCGACACCCGCGAGCACGTCCCCCGTTCCTCCTTTCGCGAGAGCGGGCGAGCCGGTCGAGTTGCACCAGAGGTGTCCGCCGCGGGAAGCGACGAGCGTCGCCTCTCCCTTCAGGATCACGGTCGCCCCGGAGCGCCGGGCGAGAGCCTCGGCCGCTGCCGGACGGTCCTCCTGAACTTCGCGGATCGTTTTGCCGAGGAGGCGTGCGGCCTCTCCGGGATGGGGAGTCAGGATCGTGGCGGCCCGCCGCCGGAGCGCCTCGGGGCGGCCGGGGTGGAGGTTCAACGCGTCCGCGTCGAAAAGGGCCGGCAGGGCGGAGCGTCGAACGGCGGCGAGCACGGCGGCGGCTCCCGGGCCGGTGCCCATCCCGGGGCCGACCACGGCGGCGTCGAATCCCGGGAGGAGCGCCCCGAGCATTGCGGCGGCCTTCGAAGAAAATGCTCCGGATTCCTCCGCCAGGGGAAGCGTCATCGCCTCGGGAAGCGCGGAAAGGTACCGCGCCTCGATCGACTCCGGGCAGGCGATCGTGACGAGGCCGGCCCCGGAACGGAGAGCGCCGGCCGCGCAGAGAAGAGCGGCACCCGCTTTCCCACGGCTTCCCGCCACGACGAGGACGTGGCCGAAATCGCCCTTGTGGGAATCGCGGGCGCGGGGGGGGAAGAGCGGCGCGATCGCTTCCCAGCCGATCATCGCGAAGCGATGCCGGCGCGTTTCGAGGAGTCCGTCCGGGATGCCGATGTCGATGACCGCGATCTCGCCGCAGAGCGATCGGGCCGGTTCGAGGACGTGGCAACGTTTGAGCGCGGCGATCGCGCCGGTCCAGTGGGCGGCGATCACGGCGCCGGGCGCGGCTCCCGAATCGCCGGAGATCCCGGAAGGCACGTCCACCGAGAGGATCGGCACGCCGCTCCCGTTGGCCGCCCCGACGAGCCGGCGGGCCACGCCGGACAGAGGCCGGGAAAGCCCCGTCCCGAAGAGGGCGTCGATCAGCAGGTCCGCGCCCGAAATCGCGGCGAGCGCGGCGGCGAAACTCCGGGAGGCGTCGACCGCTTCGCGCCCTTCCGCGCGAAGCGCCTCCCACTGCGCCCGGGCGTCGCCCCGCAGGCGAGCCGGAGGCGAAAGCGTCACGAGGCGGGAAGGAACGCCGTGACGGGCGAGCAGGCGGGCGGCCGCGAGCCCGTCCCCGCCGTTGTTACCCGGCCCGCAGAGAATCGTCGCGCGGCGCATCCACGGCGCGACCTCGCGGGCGAGACGGACGATTCCCTCGGCGGCGCGCTCCATCAGCAGCAGCGAAGGGATGCGGGTCCGCCGCGTCGCGGCGCGATCGACGGCGGCCATCTCGGCCGAAGTGAGGATCCTCACGGTCTCACGGCGGCGTCGGGAGCGCGCGTTCCCGGGCCTCGATCGGCGGCCCCGCCGAGAGCGCGAAGCGCCTTCCAGGTGTGCTCCGGAAAATCGGGCGCGTCCGGGTCCCGGCCGGCCAGGTCCGCCGCCAGCCGCTCCAGGTCCTCTTCCTCGTCCACGTCGTACGTCTCGGGCATCCTCGCGAGCTCGATTTCGGCGGCCGCCGCCCGGGCCAACGTCTGGGCGAGAACCCGGCTCGTGGACCACTCGACGTCCTGGAAGAGGCGGGACGAGGCGTGGCTTCGCGAGAGGACGATGGCGGCGTACCCGCCGTCGCGGGTCGGCCAGACGCCGTTGGCGGCGGCCAGCAGGCGGGAGAGGCCGTCCGCGGGGAGAGCGGGATGGTCCGAGCCCAGGGCAGCGACTTTTTCGAACCGTCGGTGCTCGCGCGAGAACGCGCGCGCCAGACGGTCGCCGAGGTCGCCCTCCCCCTGGGCCTCGATCCTCCACGGCGGGGGGAAGGCGGACCGCCAGAAAGGATCGGAAGGATCATCGGCCGCGAGGACCGGCGAGCAGCCCGGGACCCCGGCGTATCTCCGGCCCCCGTCGCGGAGAAAGGCCTCGGCGAGCGCGGCCGCCGCCGACGCGCCGAGGGTGCGGGCCAGCCGGGTCTTGACCTTTCCGGGAACGGGCGATTTTCCGAAGAAGACGAGAGCGATCTCGTCCCGCGTCACGCGCGCCTCGCCGCGAGGTTCACGACCCGGATTTCTTCTCCGCGGGTACGACCGAGACGAAGACGCCCTTCTGCTCGAACGAGATCGCGTTCGAGACGCCGTCGCGCACCGCGACCGAGAGCTTCTGGGCTCCCGGGATCATGATCAGCTGGACGTCGTAACCGTACGTCTTCGCCTTCGCGCGGTCGAAGTTCTTGATCGGCACCTTGATCTCGAGCGGCCGGATCTGGAGATCGGACTGCTTGCCGTCGGAATCGAGCACGACGAAATAGATGAACAGCCGCCCGCGGTACACGTCGTTGTCGGGGACCATCGTGACCTTGTCGAGGGGGAAGGCCATCCGGACCGGCACGAGATAGTTTTCCGCGGAATAGGGCTTGGGGTTTCCCACGGCGAGCGTGAACCCGAGGGGATTGTCGAGGCGCGGATAGTAGAGCGCCGCCGTCACGGCCTCCGCCGTCCGGGTCTCCACGGTCTTCTCCGTGTACCCCGACCGATAGCGGGTGTGGAGTCCCGGCTTCTTGAGCTTCACTTCGATCTGATGCGGGCGATCGACGGCGCCGCGGGTCGAGCGGTACCCGAGGGAATAGAAGTCGGAGAAATCGCGCGCGATCTCGTCGAGCTCCCGCGTGGGGTTGTTCGTGTTGATCGCCGCGATCCCGCCGGTCTCCCGCGCGAGCGTCAGGAGAGGTTGCTGGTAGTTCTGCCGCAGCATGAACGACGACGGCCGGTTCTGGCCCTTCCCGTATTCGGCCGACGTCCCCTCTTCTCCCCTCAGGCCGCCCGCGTCGATCGCGTAGATCGTGACCCCCTGCGCGTTCGCGTCGCGAACGATCGTCGCGTAGGAGGCCGTGCGGTCGAACTGGAACGACTCCGCCATGGCGAGGGAGTTGTGGAATTTCGTCTGAATCGTGTCGAACATCTCCTCGCCCACGGCCTGCGGCAGTCCGTCCGAGACGTACACGAGGATCTTTCTCCCCTCGACCCCGGCGAGGCTGTCGATCGTCCGTTTCAGGCCTTCGATTGTGTATCGAAGATCGTCGTCCATCGAGCGCGCGACTTCCTGGGCGTAGTTGATCGCGTCGCCCTGGGTCTTCATCTCGTTGATCCGGTCGAGGGCGGCCTCGCGCTGCTGCGTGATCGTCTGGGCGCCGCCCGACTCGCCCATCACCTTTTCGAGCGCGCCGATGATCATGCCCTTCTCGGAGGTGAAACCCTGCCGGACCTTGAGGGAGCGGTTGAAGGTCACGACCATCCCTTCGGCGTTCGGGCCGATCGCCTTTTCGATGAAGGGAAAAATGCTCTGGAAGACGCGCGTCCGGTGCAGCGGATGAATGTTCAGGTTGTCGATGTAGATGACGTATTTCGCCTTGAGGGTCGACGGGACCTCGGCCGCCGCGGGCGCCGGGGAGGAGGGCGTGAGCGAGATTTCCGTGCCGTCGGAAAGGGCGGCCCTCCCTCCCGTGACCGCGTAGAAGTTCGTCAGGGGCTGGGGGATTCCGTCCTCGAACACCTGGAAATCCTCCCGCCGCAGGTCCGGAACGCGCTTTCCTTTCGAGTCCGTGACGACCACTTCGACGTTCGTGACGGCGACCGTCACGTTTTCGGCGAGGGGCGGCAGCTCGGGCGTCTTCGGGGCCGCGGCGCCCGCAGGACCCAGAGCCGTGAGGAATGCCGCCAGAACGGCCGGAACCCGGAGAGGTCTCGGGGAAGTCATTCGGCGCATTCTATCGCTCTGGAGAGGCCGTGCCGGGGGCGTCAGAACGCGAAGACCAGGCCCCCGGTCAGCTCCTCGTTGGTGAGCCAGTGCGTGTCGTTGCAGTTGTCGAAGTGGCCGCACGTGTCCCGGGTGTTGAGGTAGGTCGAGTATCCCCGGCCGTCGAAACGGAGGCCGAAGTGGGGATTGACGAAAACCTTGAGCCCGACGCCGAGGCTCCCCGTGAACCGCGTGGTGTCGCTCGCGGGCGCGGCCGTGGCGGAGGGCTGGAGTCTCCCGACGCCGCCGCCGATCGTGACGTAGGGAACGAGCCGGCGGTGCCCGAAGTTGAAGGTCCCGTAACCGAGGAGATAGTCGATGCGAAGGTCGCCGAGGCGGTCGCCGCTCGATCCGAAGACGTTGCCCGAATCGTGCGAGACGAAGTGCGTATCCGTGCGCGAAGCCTGGAGCTCGAGCTCCAGGGACTCGGTCGCGTTGAATCCGACTCTCACGCCGTACGTGTTCGCGTCGTCGGCGTCCACCCGTTCCTGGAAGAGGGAGTTGGAGCCTCGCGCGAACGAGCCTCCGAAGAGGCGCCCGTAGAAGGGGCTGATTTCGACGGTATCGGCGCGAACCTGCGCTGCCGCGGGGCGCGGCGAACCCATCACGGCGGCGACGGCGGAGGCGAGCGCGAGGCCCGCGATTCTGATCTTCATTTCGACCCCCTTTTCTTCCGGGCGTACTTGTCGATGCGTTCCATCCATTCCTTCTCGATGTTCGGAGAGAAGCCGACGTAGGCCTTCTCGAGATTTCCTTCCGGCGTGACGATGAAGGACGTCGGAATCCCCTCGGCCGTCATGGCGGCGGCGTCGCCGGGGCTCGCGTAGTAGATCGGGAGGGACAGGTTGTTGTTCTTGAGGAAAGGCCCGACCCGGTCCCGGTCGGAGTCGACGCTGATCGCGAGCACGGTGAAGTTCCGGTCGCTGTAGCGGTTGTAGAGGTCCTGGAGGAGCGGAAGCTCGGCGCGGCACGGGCCGCACCAGGTCGCCCAGAAATTCAGGAGCACCACGTTGCCCCGGAGCTGGGAGAGACGGATGCCGCCGCCGTCCCTCGCCTCGAGGTCGAGATCGGGAAAGACGATCGTCGGGGAGGCCGCCCGAAGGGCGGGCGCCGCGGCGAGCGCGATCAGGAACACCCAGGCGAGCTTCGTTTTCATCGTCCGGCCTTCATCGATCTTCTTCCTTCTCCTCGCCGGGGTCGGCGAACCCGTCCTCCGGGCGATTCCGTGGGCGGCGTGCCTTCCGAGGCTCAGAACCCCCCGCACCGGGAGTTTATTTCTTTCGCGGCGTTTTGGCGCGTCTATAATCCCGCCGTTGAGGATCGACTCCCGCGCGCTCTCGTCGATATCCCGGTGGGACGACAGGTTCGACACCTTCGTCAGGGCGTTTCTCATCAAGCTGGCCGACTTTCTCCCGGCGCTCGTCGCCGCGGTCATCGTCCTCCTGGTCTTCTGGCTGCTCCACCGGATCCTGCTCGGCATCCTGAATCGGAGCCTCGCCGGGAAAGCGAGCCTTCTCGCCGGGGACATCCTCCGGAAGCTCCTGAAGTACGTGGTCATCGGGACGGGCCTCCTCATGGCCGCGTCGCAGCTCGGGTTCAACGTTCTGTCGATGCTCGCGGGTCTCGGCGTGGCCGGGCTCGCGGTGGGGCTCGCGGCCAAGGACACGATGGCGAACTTCATCGCCGGGCTGATCATCCTCTGGGACAAGCCTTTCGCGCTCGGCGACGACGTCGAGATCGGTGACGCGGCGGGCTGGATCCGCCACATCGAGCTGCGCTCGACGAAGATCGAGGACCTGGACGGCAACGACGTGATCCTGCCCAACAGCGAAGTCGTGGCCAAGAAGATCGTCAACTTCAGCCGTACCCCGAAGGCGCGCGTGCGCGTGCCGGTGGGAATCGCGTACGGCGCGGCGATCGATCGGGCCCGGGCCGCCCTGCTCGAAGCTGCCGCGGGAGACGATCGGGTCCTCGCGTCTCCCGCGCCGGCCGTCGTGGTGACGGACCTCGCCGAGTCATCCGTGAATCTCGAGCTCGTCCTCTGGACGGGAGATCCCTCCCGCCGGCGATCCTTGCGCAGCGAATACCTGGAGCGCGCCAAGCAGGCGCTCGAAGCGGCGGGAATCCCCATTCCCTTCCCCCAGCGCGAGGTGCGCCTCATGGAGCCCGCGGGTGCCCGTGGTTAGCGTCCCGGGCCGAACGATCCCCGGGGCGGTGGACGCCGTGGCGCGGGCGGAGGCACCCTCGCCGGTCGTCGCGACGGTGAGGCGCGCCGGGCTCGAGGAGTCCGTCCACCGCGGCTTCGGCGCGGTCGGGGGATCGGACGGCCCCCCCGAGCTCTCGTTCGGCGCGCCCGAGACGCCCGTGTACTGGCGGTCGGCGGCGAAGCCCTTCCAGGCGATCCCTTTTCTCGAAGCGGGAGGCGAAGCGGCGTTTTCCCTTTCGCGGGACGAGATCGCGCTGTCGGTCGCGTCGCACGACGGCGAACCCGGCCATGCGGCGACGGCCCTCGCGATGCTCGAGAAAGGCGGCTTCACCCCGGCGGACCTGCGCTGCGGGGCGCATCCTCCGTACTCGGGGCGATCGGCCGAAGCCCTCGTCCGGGGGGGGCGCCCGTTCACGGCGCTCCACAACAACTGCTCCGGAAAGCACGCGGCGATGCTCCTCGCGTGCCGGCTCTTCGGCTTCGATCCGGCGACGTACGACGCACCGGAGCATCCGCTGCAGCGAAAGATCCTCGAGAAGATCGCCTTCTACTCCGGCGTCGAGGCCGGACGGATCGAGGTCGGCGTCGACGGCTGCTCGCTGCCGGTCTTCCGTCTTCCGATCGCGGCGCTCGCCCGCGCCTACGCGCGCCTCGTCGAGGCCGACGATCTTCCGGGCGAGTCCCCCCCGGCCGGAGAGTCCCGGCGAGGGATCGTCGCCGCGATGACCGGATCGCCCTGGTTCATCTCCGGCACCGGCCAGTTCACCACCCGGTTCCTCCAGGCGGGCGCGGGGCGCTGGATCGGCAAGGAGGGGGCCGAAGGCGTCTACGCGATGGCGATCGCGGGCCGGAAGCCCCGCGGCATCGCTTTCAAGGTGGACGACGGCAGCTCGCGGGCGCGCTACGCGATCGCCCTGGACATTCTCGGGAAGCTCGGTGTCTGGCGCGGCGCGCCCCCGGCGGATCTCCGGACGGATCTCCGCCCCGCGATCGTCAACGCGCGCGGGCTCCCCGTCGGTGAGATCGTCGTCGATGTCCCGCTCGGGAAGCCCCGGTCCGCCGAATGAGCTTCCGGGACCTCTCCGAGTTCCTGGGCCGGCTGCGCCGGAAGGGAGACCTCGCGGTCGTGCGCGAGCGGGTCTCGCCGATTCTCGAGATCACGGAGATCGCCGACCGCTCGGTCAAGTCCGCCGGCCCGGCTCTCCTCTTCGAGAACGTCGAAGGGTCGGAATTCCCCGTGGCGATCAACCTCTTCGCCTCGCGGGCCCGTATGCTCGAGGCGCTGGACATCGGGTCCTACGAGGCATGGGCCGAGCGGCTCGATTTCTTCCTCGATCCGAAGCCGCCCGAAGGCCTCCTGGGAAAGCTCCGGGCCCTGCCGAAGGTCGCCGACCTCGCCTCGATCTTCCCGAAGACGGTCAAGACGGCGCCGTGCCAGGAGATCGTCGAAACGGGCGACGCGGTGGATCTCGCGAAGCTGCCGGTCCTCCAGTGCTGGCCGCAGGACGGCGGGCGATTCATCACGATGCCGCTCGTCGTCACCCGCGACCCGGTGTCCGGCAAGTCGAACGTCGGGATGTATCGGATGCAGGTGTACGACCGCAACACCGCCGGCATGCACTGGCAGAAGCACAAGGACGGCGCCGGCCAGGCGCGGGGATACGCGCGGGAGGGCCGCCGGATGGAAGTGGCGGCCGCGATCGGCGCCGATCCGGCCACGATCTTTTCCGCCATCGCGCCGCTTCCTCCGGGAGTCTCGGAATTTCTCTTCGCGGGCTTCCTGCGCGAGGAGCCCGTGCCCCTCGTGCGCGCGCGGACGGTCGATCTCCTCGTTCCCGCCGAGGCGGAGTTCGTCATCGAGGGCTACGTGGATCCGGGCGAGACCCGCCGCGAAGGACCCTTCGGCGACCACACGGGGTTCTATTCGCTCGAAGACGACTTTCCGGTGCTGCACGTCACCGCCGTCACGCGGCGACAGAAGCCCGTCTACGTCACCACGATCGTCGGTCCGCCGCCGATGGAAGACGGGTTCATGGGGGAGGCCGTCGAGCGCCTCTTCCTGCCCGTCATCCGAAAGACGATCCCGGACATCGTGGACATGACGCTGCCGGTGGAGGGCGTCTTCCACAACCTGATGATCGTGTCGATCGACAAGCGGTACCCGGGCCAGGCGCGGAAAGTGATGCATGCGATCTGGGGCACCGGCCAGATGATGTTCACGAAGATGATCGTCGTCGTGGATGCCGGGACGAACGTGCACGACCCGGCGGAGGTCGCGTGGAAGGCCCTGAACCACATCGATCCGCAGCGCGACTTCGAGTTCGCGCTCGGGCCGATCGACGAGCTCGATCACGCTTCGCGAGAGGCGTGCTACGGTTCCCATGTCGGGATCGACGCCACGAAGAAGCTGCCGGGCGAAGGGTTTCACCGGCGGTGGCCGGACGAGATCGTCATGGATCCGGCCGTCCGCCGGAAGATCGACGCCCTCTGGCCGAAGATCTTCCCGCCGAAATAGACGCCCGGGAGCGGTTCTCCGTCCCGGGCCGGGCGGTCGCGGAATTCGGAAACGGGTTCTCCGCGTTACAATGGGGCATGCGAGCCGCGCTTTCCGGCGATTCCGCGGGGACCGAGGATCTCTCGGAAGAGATCAGCCGGCTGCGGCGTGCGCTCGCGCGGGCCGGCGGGCCGCTCGGCGGCCTCGTCGGCAAGTCCCCGGTCATGCAGGAGATTTTCCGCGCGATCTTCTCGGCCGCCGAAGGCCGCGCCCCCGTCGTCGTCGCGGGCGAGCCGGGCTCGGGCAGATCGACCGTGGCCGCCGCCGTTCACCACGTCTCCGCTCGCGGCCGGGCGCCACTCTGGTCGGTCGTGGCGTCGCCTTCGGTCCCGATCGAATCCGCGGAGCCGATTCTCGAAGCCGCGGCCGGGGCGGCCTTCCTCGTCCTGAAAGGGATCGCCCACTTTTCCCTCGAGGCGCAGGAACGCATTCTGCGCTGGACGGAGGAAGCGGCCGCGCCGCGCCTCGCGGTGGTCTCTCCTCGGGACATCGGCGCGGCGGTCGCGGAAGGGCGCCTCCTCTCGGCGATCGTCGAAATCGCCGAGGTGGTTCCCGTCGCTCCGCTTCGCGAGCGGCGTGAAGACATCCCGCTCCTGGCGGAATACTTCCTGCGTCCCGTCGACTCGCCGGAACGGTCGCCGGTGCTCGACCCGAAGGCTCTCGAGGCGATGGCGGCGCACGAATGGGCGGGAAACGTGCGCGAGCTCCGGAACGTGATCCGGCGGGCGCGGGCGCTCTCCGACGGGCCCGTCATCGGTCTCACCGCGATTCAGTCCGTGCTCGGCGGGGACTCGGTTCGGGTCGAGCGCGCCGGCGGGATCGCCGCAGAGAAGGAGATCGTCCCGGTCCGCGTCGGCGACTCGATGGCGGACATCGAGCGGCGCGTGCTCCAGAGGACGCTCCGTTTCGCGAAGGGGAACAAGAAAAAGGCGGCCGAGATCCTGGAGCTCTCGCTCAAGACGATCTACAACAAGGTCAAGGAATACGGCCTCGAGCGCGAGTTCAACCGGCGATTTCGGAAAGCGCGTCGATCCGAGTAGCGCCCTTTCCGTACCGGTAGCCCAGAAAGTCGACCGGCGCCGCGGCCGCTCCTTCCTCGTCGTAGCGCGAGTCTCCCACCATCACGCATTCCGGGAGCGGAATCCCGATGCGCTCGCCGGCCAGGCGGATGACCGCGGGATCCGGCTTTCCGGCTCCCGCCTCGTCGGCGCCGGCGAGCGCGTCCAGATAGCCGATCACCCCCAGCCGGCCGAGGATCTCCTCGGCGAGCGGCCGGTTCGTGTTCGTGGCGAGCGACGTGCGATAGCCGAGGCCCCGGAGGCTCGCGAGCGCCGGAATCGCCTCGGGATTCAACTCGATCTCCGACAGGCGGCCGGCGAAGAACCGGCGGTACGCCGCGTCGATCTCTTCGACGCTTCGTTCCGGCATGTACGCCGCCCGGTCCGCCTGCGTGCCGTTGCCGAAGATCCGGAGAAACTCTTCGCGCCCGATCGGCGCGTGCCGGAAGTGGGAGAGGGTGTCGTTGTACACCCCGAACCACGCCTCGGTCGAGAAGACGAGGACGCCGTCCATGTCGAACAGGACGCCTCGCTTCTCCCGGAGCCGGAGCGTCACTTCTTCGGGCGGCTTTTCGGCCGGGTCGGGGTGGCCGCGGCGTCGCCGGCGACCCGATAGCGCGCGCCCCCGGCGTTCTTCCCGTCGATCGTGACGACGAGCGTGTGGATCCCGGCCTCGTCGTGCCGTGCGCGATCGACCATCCGCAGGACCGTGGCCGAGAGCGAATTTCCCGGACCTTCCGGCGCGATCTTCCGGTCGAGCAAAGTCACCGTCCTGCCCCCCGGGAAGCGATCGACGACGACGACGTGAAACGTCCGGCTTCCCGAGCCTTTCGGAAGATCGACGTCGAGCTCGCCCCGGATCCCCTTGTCGGAAGGTTCCACGGAGAAGCCTTCCGGCGCCGCGGTCTTTCCCTTTTCGTCGATCGGCGTCACCGCGAGATTCCCGAGGATCGGGGCGGGCATGGTGCCGGTCTCCCGGAGCTTTGCCCGGTCGTTTCGGAAGCGCACGACGGCATTCAGGATGGTCGCCACGGGCTTTCCGTCTTCCATGGCGGCGGAAAATTTCGACCGCCGCAGATGCTCGACGGCCGCATCGTCCAGGAGCGGAGAAGATGACGCGAGGACGAGGATCCCCCCGAGCTTGCCGTCGGCGCCGACGTCGGCCGTGAGAACGACGTTGCCGACGACGCCCTTTTTGTCCGCCGCGGGCGGGTAGGGAGCGGGGGGAAAGCTGATTTTGCCGGTGGTCCGGTTCGGCGCGGCCAGGGCCGCGGGGGCGAGCGCCAGGATCGTCGTGGCGAGGTGGATGAGTCTTTTCAAGCGGGGATCTCCTGTGCCGGCGCGAAGGCGCGGCGGGCATGGTACGAGGACCGGACGAGAGGCCCGGACTCGACGTGAAGGAAACCGAGCCGGAGCGCTCCCTCGCGAAGCGCGTCGAACTCGGCGGGCGTGTAGTATTTCTCGACCGGGAGCCTCTTTTCGAAAGGCTGGAGATACTGGCCGATCGTCGCGATGTCGCATCCGCGGTCCCGGAGGTCGCCGAGCGTCTCGAGGATCTCCGCGGATGTCTCGCCCAACCCCGCCATGATCCCCGATTTCGTCCGGACGTTTGCCCCGAGCAATTTCCGGAAACGGTCGGCCCTCGCGAGGAGGGCGAGCGATCGCTCGTAGACGGCGTCGGGACGGACGCGGCGATAGAGGCGCGGAACGGTCTCGATGTTGTGGTTCAGCACGTCCGGGCGCGCTTCGAGCACCGTGTCGAGAGCGGCGTCGTCGCCGCAGAAGTCGGGGATCAGCACCTCGACGGCGGCGCCCGGATTCCTTCGGCGGATCGCCCGGATCGTTTCGGCGAAGTGTCCCGCGCCGCCGTCGGGGAGGTCGTCGCGGTTGACCGACGTCACGACCGCGTGCGCGAGCCCGAGCTCCGCGACCGCCTCCGCCACGCGCTCCGGCTCGCCGGGGTCGATCGCTCCGGGTCGCCCCTTGCCGACCGCGCAGAAGCCGCAGTGTCGGGTGCAGACGTCGCCGAGCAGCATGAAGGTCGCCGTGCGCTCGCGCGCCCAGCACTCGTGGATGTTCGGGCAGCGGGCCTCCTCGCAGACCGTGACGAGCGAGAGCCGCCGCATCATCGCGTTGACCTCGTCGAAGGCGCCGCTCGCCGTCAGACGCACCTTCAACCACTCCGGCCGCTCGAGTCGCGAGGGGCGGGAGGGAGGCGGGGCGCCGGGGAGGGTGGGAAGCGTGCTCACCGGGAAAGTATAACGGGGGGGAAGGGTGGAGCGAGCGCGACGTGTTGTGGGGACAGCTTTCCCGGTCGTCGGGTTCGCCCCGGGGGGCCCAGGGACTGCGAGTGCCGGCGTGTGGTCCTGCCGCCGGTCATCCACCCCAGCTCCGCGCGACGCGAAAGGGGATAGGGTTTCGACTCGCGTACCGCGCGGAGCCGGGGACCCCATGCCCGGCGTCTCCCCTCCGGCACTCACCCCGGGCACCGCGACCCCGCGGCACGCTCTCGCTCGCGGACGGACGCTTGCTAGAGATAATTGGGGTGTCTTAGGGCTGCGCCCCTTCGGGCGCGTCGCGCGTGATGCAGCGCGGCGCAGTGAGTGATGGCGCCGCGCGACGGGTTTGTTCCGTGCTTCGCACGGGATTCGCTAAGGGATTCTGCGTCGTCGGTCATTGCGCGCTATCTCGTTGTCATCCCGAACGAAGTGAGGGATCTCGGTCGCATCTTCGGGTTGCCTTAGAGGGGGTTTGGGGGAAGCATCCCCCAGGTCAAACGTTCAGCCCGGCGGTTCGCGAAGCGATCTGCGCCGCCAGGCGCCCGCCGCGGCGATCCGAGCTCCGCGAGTGTCGCGATACCCGGCTCTCGTGGGGTGCCGGAGCGGTCGAGGCAGACAAGGCCGCGAGCGAAGCGAGCCTCCCAATAACCTCTCCCGGCGGGAGAGGATGCCGCGTACTCGCGGCAGGTGAGGGAACCCGAGCCGCGGAGGTCGTATCCGGCGCGCAAGCGCCGAGCGCGCCGATCGCCGCGCTCGCAAGAGCGCGAGCACATCGCGATTAGTCTCCCCGCAGGGTATTCAGCGCGATCCTTCGAGAGAAGGATCCGCCGCGGAGCGGCGAGGGCGCGCCAGCGCCGGGCGCGTCGTATCCAGCGCGTAGCGCGCCGATCGCCGAGCACGCCAGTGCGACGGCCATCGCCGCGCCCGCAAGGGCGCGAGCAACCGAGGGGAGGAGGTCTGCGCCGTGGGAGCCGAAGCGACACGCGCCCATGCGCGTTTCGCGCAAGGCGACGGTTAGGAATTCCGGAGATAGAACGACAGCGTCTCGAGCTGGATCTTGAGATCGACGTTCTTCACGAAGATCCGCTCGGGAGCGCGGAGGCGGACCGGGGCGAAGTTCAGGATCGCGCGGACGCCCCCGGCGACGAGCGCGTCGGTCGTCTTCTGCGCCGATTCGGCGGGAACCGCGATGACGCCGATGTCGACACGAGTCTTCACCAGGAACGCCGGCATCGCCGCACTTTCGAGGACCGGCAGGCCGCCGCGCAGGGAAGTCCCGATCTTCGCGGGGTCCACGTCGAAGAGCGCGACCACCCGGAATCCGGCGGAATTGAAGCCGCCGTAGCCCGCCAGGGCCTGCCCGAGGTTTCCGGCGCCGCAGAGGATCACGTTCTTCTCCTCATCGATGCCGAGAAGGCCGGCGAGGTGGTTTCGGAGGCTCGCCACGTCGTAGCCGACGCCCCGGATCCCGAATTCGCCGAACATGGCGAGGTCCTTCCGGATCTGCGCCGAGTTCAGGTGAAACCGGCGGGCGAAGTCGTGGGAGGAAATCGTGCGGAGGCCGTCCGCTTCGAGCTGCTGCAGCCCGCGCAGGTAGATCGAAAGCCGGCGGGCGGCCGCCTCCGAGACCGGCTCGCTTCCCGCCGGAGACCGGCGGCTCATGGACGGAGCGAAGGAAGGGCGCGGGAGGCGGCCTGCACGATCTGCCAGAGACGCGCGGGGAAGATGCCGAGACCGAGGACCCCGAGGCCGCAGAGCACCAGCGCGAGCCGCGACTCGGGCGCGAGTGGCGCCGGAAGCTCGTCTTCGACCGGCTCCCGCATGTAGAGGACGTACACGACGCGCAGGTAATACCCGAGCGACACCAGGCTGTTGAGCACGCCGACGACCGCGAGCCAGACGAGATCCTTTTCGATGGCCGCCTTGAAGACGAAGAACTTTCCGATGAACCCGGCGGTCGCCGGGATCCCGCCGAGCGAGATCATGCAGAGCGCGAGCACTCCCGCGGCGAGCGGCGAGCGAGTCCCCATTCCGGCGAGGAGACCGACCGGGTGGGATTCGCGCTCGTCGCGATAGAGGGCCGCCACGGCCGCGAAGGCTCCGATGTTCGTCAGGGCGTACGCAAAGAGGTACAGCAGCACGGCGGCGAGCGCGTCCCGGCCGAAGACCGCGAGCCCGATCGCCACGTATCCCATGTGCGCGATGCCCGAATAGGCGAGCAGGCGCTTGACGTCGCGCTGCGCGAGCGCCACGAGGTTTCCGACGATCATCGACAGGATCGCGATCGCGGCGAGGGCCGCGCGGAAGCGCCCGGGCACGACGCCGTCGAACACTCCCGCGAACACGCGGAACAGGACGACGAGGGCGGCGCCCTTCGGCGCGACGGAGAGGAACGCGACGGCCGGCGTGGGCATCCCGGCGTAAACGTCCGGCGCCCACGAATGGAACGGGGCGAGGGCGATCTTGAACGCGAATCCGGAGAGCAGGAAGACGAGCCCCGCCGCGAGCAGCGGATCGGCTCCGACGTGGGCGTCGGCGAACCGCGCGATCGAGATCGACCCCGTTTTGCCGTAGATCCACGCGATCCCGAAGAGCGTGAAAGACGAGGCGAACGCTCCGGTCAGGAAGTACTTCAGGCCCGCTTCGGAAGAGGCTTCCGAGCTCTTGAAGTACGCTGCCAGGATGTAGAAGCACAGCGAGAACGTCTCGAGGCCCAGGAAGATGACGAGGAGATCGAGCCCGCGCGCCATCAGGGAAATGCCGACCATCCCCCAGAGGAGGAGCGGGTAGAACTCGCCGTCGGAGGCGATCAGGCCCGCGGCGACCGCGCGTTCGAGGTAGGGCCGCGCCACGAGCAGGGTCAGCACGGCGGCGAGGCCGAGGAACAGGCCGAACGTCCGCGCGAGGATCGAGCCGTCGAAGCTCCCGGCGAACGCGTCGCTTCCGGGAATCCGCTCGAGGAGGACCATGTAGGAGCCGGCCGCGAGGATCGAGATGGCCGCGAACGTCCGCCGAGCGACCGGAAGGAACGCCTCGAGGAGCAGGAGCAGACATCCTGCGGAGGCCACGACGATTTCCGGCAGGGCGGCGCTCACGTCGAGGGAGTACGCGCCCGGGATCATCGCAGGATCTCCATCGGCGCCGCCGATTTCGCCCGCACGAACGCGATCAGCGTGTCGACCGATCCGTGGATCTTGTCGAGGAAGAGGTTCGGCGCGAGACCGATCGCGAGCATGGCGAGGACGAGCGCCGCGCACACGACGAATTCGGACGCGTGGATGTCGGTGAGCGACCGGTTTTCTTCGTGCCGGACCGGCGTCCAGAAGACGCGCTGCACGAGCGTCAGGAGATAGACCGCCGAAAGGATCATGCCGCTCGTCGCGACGATCGCCCACCACCGGGGCGCCCCCGGGGCGTTGAAAGTCCCCGTCAGGATCAGGAACTCGCCGACGAAACCGTTCAAGCCCGGCAGGCCGATCGAGGAGAAGGTCGCGACGAGGAAGAGCGTCGCGGTCACGGGCACGAACTTCGCCACCCCGCCGTACGCCTCGATCTCCCGCGTGTGGCGCCGCTCGTAGAGCACGCCGACCAGGAGGAAGAGCGCGCCCGTCGAGAGGCCGTGGTTGACGCTCTGGAGCACGGCGCCCGAGGTGGAGGTCGAGGTCAGGGCCGCGATACCGAGCATGACGAGTCCGAGGTGAGCGACGGAGGAGTAGGCGACGAGCCGCTTCATGTCTTTCTGGGCGTACGCGACCATCGAGCCGTACACGATCCCGACGAGCGCCAGCCCGGCCAGCCACGGGGCGAAGCGGAGCGCCGCCTGCGGGAAGAAGGGGAGGGCGAAGCGCAGGTAGCCGTAGACGCCGAGCTTCAGCAGCACGCCCGCGAGGATGATCGAGCCGGCCGTCGGCGCTTCCGTGTGGGCGTCGGGCAGCCAGGTGTGCAGGGGGAAGAGCGGGACCTTGACCATGAAGGCCAGGGCGAAGGCGAAGAAGAGGAGGGTCTGGCTGACGATCGGGAAGCTCATGCCGTAGAAGTCCTCGAGCGAGAACGACCAGACCCCCGACATCCGGTGATACTGGACCGCCATGTAGAGGATGGCGACGAACATCAGGAGCGAGCCCGCCATCGTGAAGAGGAAGAACTTCACCGCCGCGTAGATCCGCCGCTTTCCGCCCCAGATGCCGATGATCAGATACATCGGAACGAGCATCACTTCCCAGAAGACGTAGAAGAGGGCGACGTCGAGGGCGGCGAGGGTGCCGATCATTCCGGTCTCGAGCACGAGGAACGACGCCGTGAAGCCGCGGACGTTCTCCTTGACGTGCGAGATCGAGAAGATGAGCGCGACGGGCGTGAGCAACGTCGTGAGCAGGACGAGGAGGAGCGAGATGCCGTCGATCCCGACGGTGTAGGTGATCCCGAGCGCCGGGATCCAGCGGACGCGCTCGCCGAACTGGAAGGCCGCGACGGCCGGGTCGTAGCTCCAGAGGCCGAGCGAAAGGACGAAGGTCGCGAGCGCCACGACGATCCCGGCCGTCTTCACCTCGGTGACCGCGCGCGCGGGAAAAAGGAGGAGCAGGGCCGCGCCGGCCGCCGGCAGGAAGATGAGCCAGGTCAGGAGATGCGGCACGGCGATCATCGCGCGCCCATCCAGCCGAGCCAGGCGAGGAGCCCGACGATCCCGAGGAGGAACGTCAGCGCGTAGTTGCGGACGTTCCCGGTCGTGAAGAAGCGGAGGAGGTCGCCCGAGAGCTCGACGACGAACGCGCCGGCGTTGATCAGACCGTCGATCACGAGCGTGTCGATCGCCTTCCAGAAGAACCGCGCCAGCGCCCGGAAGGGGCGGTAGATGAGGAAGTCGTAGATCTCGTCGACGAAGAACTTGTTCTCGACGACGCGGTGAAGGCCCGGGACCGCGCGCACGAAGCGCTCGGGCAGGCTCCCCGAACGGTCTCCGGCGTAGCAGACGCGGGCGATGAGCCATCCGGCGAGCGCGATCGCGACGGAGGCGGCGATCAACCCGATCTCGAGCCCGCGCGACAGCTCGCCCGGCTCGAAACCGCCGCTGAGCGGGGGGACGATCGGGTCGAGGAAGCGGTGGAAGAGGTTCGCCCGCGGGCCGACGATCGCGGGAAGGCCGACGAGGCCTCCGAACGTCGAGAGAACGGCGAGCACGACGAGCGGAACCGTCATCGACGCCGGCGATTCGTGGAGGTGATGTTTCTGGTCGTCGGTTCCCCGGAATTCTCCGAAGAACGTCCGGTACACCAGCCGGAACATGTAGAAGGAGGTGAGCCCCGCCGCGACGAAGCCGACGAGCCAGAGCCCCGGGCTCTTCGCGAAAGCCGCGCCCAGGATTTCGTCCTTCGAAAAGAATCCCGCCCAGATCGGGATGCCGGCGAGCGCGAGCGTCCCCGCCAGGAAGGTCCAGAACGTCACGGGAAGCGCGCGGCGCAGGCCCCCCATCCGCCGCATGTCCTGTTCTCCTCCCATCGCGTGGATCACCGATCCCGACCCGAGGAAGAGGAGGGCCTTGAAGAACGCGTGCGTCATGACGTGGAACATGCCGGCCACGAAGGCGCCGACGCCGCACGCGAGGAACATGTAGCCGAGCTGCGAAACGGTCGAATAGGCGAGGACCTTCTTGATGTCGTTCTGCGCGGTGCCGATGATGGCGGCAAAGAGGGCCGTGGCGCCTCCGACGATCGCGACGACCGCCATCGCCGACGGCGAGAGGCGGAAGAAGACGTTCGAGCGGGCGACGACGTACACGCCGGCGGTCACCATGGTCGCGGCGTGGATCAATGCCGAAACCGGCGTCGGACCCGCCATCGCGTCCGGGAGCCACACGTAGAGCGGAATCTGCGCGCTCTTGCCGCACGCCCCCACGAAAAGGCAGAGCGCGATCGCGGTCATGGCGGGCGCGTAGCGGCCCGGGGATGCCGCGACCGCGGAAAAGAGGCGGTCGAACTCGAGCGTCCCGAACACGCCGAGGATGAGGAAAAGACCGATCAGGAACCCGAAGTCGCCGACACGGTTGGCGACGAAGGCCTTCCTCCCGGCGCGCGCGGACGATTCTTTCAGGTAGTCGAAAGCGATCAGGAGGTACGAACAGAGCCCCACGCCCTCCCAGCCCACGAAGAGAACCAGAAAGTTCGCCGCGAGGATGAGCGTCAACATCGCGGCCATGAAGAGGTTGAGATAGGCGAAGTAGCGCCCGTAACCCGTGTCCGCGTGCATGTACCCGACGGAATAGACGTGGATCAGGAACCCCACGAAGGTGACGAACGAGAGCATCAGGGCGGAGAGCGGATCGAGCCGGAGCGCGAAGTCGATCGAGACGTTGCCGGCGCGTATCCACGATCCGTAACGCTCGAGGATCGGCGCCGCGTGGCCGGAGAAGACGCCGGCGACGTAGGGAACGAGCCGGACGTAAGCGAGCACGGTCGTGAGTGCGACGGACCCGACGCCGCAGACGGTCACGAAGGTCTTCCCGAGCCGCTTGCCGAGGAGGCCGCAGAGGAGGAAGCCGGCGAGCGGCAGGAGCGGGAGGAGGAGGAGCGGCATCGTTCCCCTCACCACTTCAGGAGGTTCGTCTTGTTGACGTCGATCGTCTCGTGATGGCGGAAGACGGCGACGAAGATCGCGAGGCCCACGGCGGCTTCGGCGGCGGCCACGACGATCGCGAAGAACACGACGATCTGTCCCGAGTAGCCGCCGACCCGCGACGCGAACCCGACGATCGCGAGATTGGCCGCGTTCAGCATGAGCTCGATCGAAAGGAAGATCGTGATCGCGTTTCGGCGGAGCAGCGCCCCGCACAGCCCGAGGCTGAAGAGCGCGACGGAGAGGACGAGAACGTCGCGAAGCGGGACGTTCACGGGCGATTCTCCGCGCTGCCGGTCTTCGCGGGAGGCTCGCGGCGCATCAGGAGATAGGCGCCCGTGAGTGACGCGAGCAGCAGGATCGAGACGGCTTCGAACGGCAGCGCGGCCTGGGAGAAGAGCGCCCGCGCGAGAGGTTCGATCTCTCCGGTGGCCGGAGGCTCTCCCGACGGCCCCACGATGCTTCCCGAGCGGCGCACGGCGGAGAGCAGGATCGCCGCGAAAACGACGATGCCGAGGAGGGCGAGGCCCCGCTGGAACGGGCGCCGGTCGGAAGAAGCGGACTCGGTATCGAGGTTCAGGAGCATCGTCACGAACAGGAAGAGGACGAGGATCGCGCCGGCGTAGACGATGACCTGAATCGCGCCGAGGAAGGGCGCCGAGAGCATGACGAAGCCGACGGCAATCGCGAAAAACGAAACGACGACCGCGAGCAGGCTCTTGATGGGGTTGCGGTGGACGACCATGATGCCCGCGAAGACGATCGCGACGGCGCCCGCGAGATCGAAGACGAGACGCGCGCCGCTCACAGGATCCCCGTCCGGACGAGGATCGCCGTCCACAGGAGGTTGGCGAAAGCGAGCGGCAGGAGCACCTTCCAGCCGAGGCGCATCAGCTGGTCGTAGCGGAAGCGGGGAAGCGTCCATCGCACCCAGATGAACGTCAGCAGGAAGAACCCCGTCTTGGCGGCGAAGACCGCCATCGACACGAGCCCGCCGAGGAGTCCCTGGGGATGGAAGAAGGGGAGGGACCAGCCCCCGAAATACATCGTCACGATGAATCCCGAGGCGACCGTCATCGCCACGTACTCCGCCATGAAGAACGCCCCGAACTTGAAGGCCGAATATTCCGTGTGGTACCCGCCGACGAGCTCGGCGTCGGCTTCCGCGAGGTCGAAGGGCACGCGGTTGGTTTCCGCGAACGCGGAGATCGTGAAGACGAGGAACCCGAAGAACTGGGGAAACGCGTTCCAGCGGAGGATCGAGGCCTCCTGCGACGCGACGACTTCGGTCAGCCGGAGCGACCCGGCCGAAAGGAAAACGCCGGCGCCGGCGGTCGTCATCGCGAGCTCGTACGAGATCACCTGGGCGGCGGAGCGGAAACCGCCCATGAGGGAGTACTTGTTGTTGGACGACCAACCCGCGAGCACGATGCCGTAGACGGAGAGACCCGCCATCGCGAAGATGAACAGGGCCCCGATCGGGATGTCGGCGCCGATCAGCGGGATCGATCGGCCGGCGATCGGAAGGGTCGAGCCGTACGGGATGACGGAGAACCCGACGAGCGCCGAGAACATGACGATCCAGGGCGCGAGCGTGTAGAGGAACGCGTCGGCGTTGTCCGGCGTGATGTCTTCCTTGAAGAAGAATTTCAGGGCGTCGGCGAGCGCCTGGCCGAGCCCGAAGGCGCTCCAGCCGAAGAAACCGACCCGGTTGGGGCCGGGACGGTCCTGCATCAATCCCGCCCCCCGGCGCTCCGCCCAGGTGAGCATCGGAACGAGCAGGAGCGCGCCGACGACCGGCACGAGAGGCCGGAGCACCACGATCACCCAGTCGATCGCGGTCACAACCCGCCTTCGGACACGAAGAGCCCCTTCTTCATGGTGAGGCCCCCCTCGAGCTGGGCTTCGTCGAATCCGGCGTAGCCGGGGACATCGGCGGCCAGAAGGGGAAAGATCGAAAGCGGATTCCAGCCCGGATCGCCGAATCCGAGCTTGAGCGCGAGGGCGAGCAGGATCTCCCAGTCCGCCTTCACGGGCGGCTTCGGGAGCATCGCGCGCTCGAACCGCTGGACGCGCCCGAACCGGTTCGTGAACGTGCCGTCCTTCTGCGCAAGAGATGCGCACGGCAGGACGATGTCCGCCTCGCGCGTGAGCAGGTTCTCGGTCCGCGCGTGGACGATCAGGAGCGTCGCGCGGCGCAGGGCGGCGACACGGTCCGGGTGGTCGGCGTCGCGCGAGAACGCGCCGTCGGCGACGTAGACGATCTCGGGAGTCCAGGCTCCGGAGTACACGTCTTCGAGGCCCTTGCCCCCGGCGCGCGGCGCGAGACCCGCGTCTCTGGCGCCGCGGAGGTTCGCCGCCGCCACCCCCGAGCTTTCGATCCAGCCGTGCTTGGACGGCATCGTCCGCACGCGATCGCCGTCGGCGACGACGTCGAGGTTCGGCACGCCCAGCGTGTCGCCGAAGAGCTTGCGCAGAAGCCAGTTCTCCTCGTTCGAGAGGTGAGCGGAGCCGAGCGCGAGGACGTTCGCGCCGGTCGTTTCCCGGAGTGCCGCGACGGTCCGATCGAGGACCGGCTCCCAACCCGGGAAGGTGTCGTCGCCGGAGACGCGCGCGATGGGCCGCGTGTACGCGCGCTCGTTCAAGGACTCCGAGAGGAACCGGCCGTGATCGCAGAGCCAGTAGTCGTTGACGTCGGGATTCAGGCGCGGCATGTACCGGTAAACCGTCTCGCCTCGCGATTCGATCGAGTTGTTGCAGCCGATGTCGCATCCCGGGCAGACCGACGGCGTCTTCTTCAGGTACCAGACGCGCTGCCGGAACCGGAACTCCTCGACCGTCAGGGCGCCGACCGGGCAGACGTCGGCCGCGCAGGCGGACCAGTCGTTGTCGAGCTCGCGCCCCTCGTGCGTCCAGACGAGCGTGGAGCCCGCGCGGTCGAGGAACGTGAGCTCTCCGGTCTTCGAAATCTCCTGGGTGAAGCGGATGCAGCGGGTGCAGAGGATGCAGCGGGTCATGTCCGCGATCACGCGCGGGCCGATCTTCGTGCGCGAGTATCCGGCGTACTGCTTCTTCCGTTCGTCGTAACGCGATTGCTGGAAGCCGTAGCCGAACGAGTTGTCCTGGAGCTTGCACTCGCCCGCCTGGTCGCAGATCGGGCAGTCGAGGGGATGGTTGATGAGGAGGAACTCCATCGTCGATTTCTGGGCGTCTTTCGTCTTCGGCGACGACGTCTTGACGACCATCCCATCCTTGATCGGCGTGGTGCACGCGGCCTGGATCTTCGGCATGCCGTCGATCTCGACGAGGCACATGCGGCACTGGCCGACGACCGTGAAACGCGGGTGATAGCAGAAGTGGGGGATCTCGACGCCCGCGAGCTTGGCCGCTTCGATCATGTTGGTGCCGTCGGGCACTTCGACGGTCTTCGTCACGGCGTCCTGGAACGTAATCTTCGCCATCAGCAGGCTCCGCGCGTCGGGGTCAGAGCGCGGTTCGAAGCGATCGGTCGAACCGAGTTCATGCGAAGGCCTCCTGGCGGGCGCCGACCAGGCAGCGCCGGTGTTCGACGTGGTAGGCGTATTCGTCCGGCCATTTCCCGGTCGTCGAGAGCACGGGCGCGACCGCCGCGTCGGCGAAGACGCAGAGCGTCATCCCGTTGTTCATCTGTTTGGCGACCGCCGACAGCAGCGCGATGTCTTCCGGGCGTCCGGCGCCCGCCTCGATTCGTGTCAGGACGGTCAGGAGCCACGGGCAGCCTTCGCGGCAGGGCGTGCACTGGCCGCACGACTCGTGGGCGAAGAATTTCGCGAGGTTGCGGGCCGCCCGGACCATGCAGGTGTCCTCGTTCATCACCACGATCGCGGCCGATCCCAGCATCGAGCCCTTCGCGGCGACGCCGTCGAAATCGAGCGGGCAGTCTTCGATTTCCGCGGGCGTGAGCATCGCGGCGGACGCGCCTCCCGGGATCACGGCCTTGACCTTCCGGCCGTCCCGCATGCCCCGCCCGAAGGCGTCGCCGAAAATCAGTTCCTTGAGGGGGAGCCCCATCGGCGCCTCGTAGACGCCGGGCCGGTTGACGTGGCCCGAGAGGCAATAGAGCTTCGGTCCGGTGTTCTTTTCATTCCGCCCGATCGACGCGAACCATTCCGCGCCGCGGTTCATGATGAGCGGGACGCAGGCGATCGTTTCGACGTTGTTGACGATGGTGGGACAGGCGAACGCGCCCGACACGGCGGGAAAGGGGGGCTTGACGCGCGGCTGGCCGCGCTTTCCTTCGAGGGACTCGAGGAGCGCCGTCTCTTCGCCGCAGATGTAGGCGCCCGCGCCCCGGTGCACGACGATCTCGAGCGCGACGCCCGAGCCCTTGAGGTTCTCGCCCAGGTAGCCCTTTTCGTTCGCCTCCCGGATCGCGTCGTTCAGGATCCGCGCGCCGTCCCAGAACTCCCCCCGGATGTAGATGTAGGCCCGCTTGCAGCCGATCGCGTAGGCCGCGATCGCCATGCCCTCGAGGACGAGGTGCGGGTCGCGCTCGATCAGGAGCCGGTCCTTGAACGTGCCGGGCTCCGATTCGTCGGCGTTCAGGACGAGATAGATCGGTTTGCCCTTCGTGTCCTTCGGGATGAAGGTCCACTTGACGCCCGTGGGAAATCCCGCGCCGCCGCGGCCGCGCAGGCCGGCCTTCTTGACGGTCTCGGCGATCGACGCGGGCTCCGGTTTCTCGCGGAGAATCTTCTCCCACGCCTGGTAGCCGCCGTCCCGGACGTAGCCGTCGATCGAACGGGAGTTCTCCTTGTCGATTCGGGCCAGGAGCGTTCTTTCGTAGGCCACGTCAGGCTTCCTTCGCGAGGGTGGCGAGGAGGTCGTCGAGCTTTTCGGCGGTCATCGGCTCGTAGTAGCGGTCGTTGACCTGCATGGAAGGCGCGCGGTCGCATCCCGCGATGCATTCGACTTCGGTGATCGTGAACTTTCCGTCGGGCGTCGTTTCGCCGGCGTGGATACCGAGCTTCTGTTCGCAGCGCGCCAATAGCTCCTCGGCGCCGTTCAGGTGGCAGGAGATCGAGGTGCAGAACTGCAGCTCATGGCGGCCGACGGGATCGAGGTTGTACATGGTGTAGAAGGTGATGACCCCGTCCACGAACGCGGTCGTCAGCCCCAGCACGCGGGCGACTTCTTCGACCGCCTCGCGCGAGATCCAGCGGGTCCGCGCCTGCACGAGCCAGAGGAGCGGCAGGAGCGCCGCCTGGCGCGTGGGATAGCGCGCGAGGATCGCCTCGATCTCGCGGCTCTCCCCGTCCGTGAAGGCAAACGGCTCGCCGCTCGGCGCGGAAGAGTAGCGGAGCTTCTTCATCGGGAGCTCACCAGTCGAAAGCTCCCTTCTTCCAGATGTAAGCGTAGCCGACCGCCAGCGTCGCGAGGAAGACGATCATTTCCGCGAACATCCCCCAGCCCGACCAGCGGAAGATCACGGCCCAGGGATAGAGGAAGGCGATTTCCACGTCGAAAAGAATGAAGACCATCGCGACGACCGAGTACTTCACCGAGATCCGCTTCCGCGAGTCATCGAGGAGCGGCATCCCGCATTCGTAGGTCGAGAGCTTCCGGCGCGTTTTCACGTGCCGGCCGAGGACCGAGGAGAGCAGGAGCAGCACGGCCGCCAGGACCGCCGCGAACCCCATGATCACCAGGATCGGAATGAAGGAAGAAGCCACGCACGCTCCGACTTCTTTTCACGCCTTCCGACTGCGTGAAAAATTTCACGAGGAGTCTATGCGGCGGGACACCGAGGGTCAACCGTGCGCGATCGTGCCGCGGGCGAGGGCCACGCGGGAGAATTCGCCATCGCGCGCGCCGCGCCGCGCCGGCGCGACGGGCTCTACTTCGTTGCGTGACCGGCCGCGGGTCTCACGGGAATCGGCACGTTGCAGAGCTCGACATAGCCGGTCGGTCGGACGAACCAGCTTTCGCGCCGGTTGCGCCGGGACTCGACCCACGCCGAGAACGTCGGCGTGTCCGTGCGGAGCACCTCGAGGGAAGGGCGCTCGGCCGCCGGAAGATCCGCGGCCAGGCGCATCGAGCGGATCGGCACGTACTGCGAAGGCTTCTCGTAGAAGCCGAGCGGGCCCATTCCGCGCGGGAGCGTCGAAAGGAGCTCCATCCCGGAAAGCACGCGCCCCACGACCGCCACGTTGCGGTCGAGATGGCGGGGAGCGTTTCCGATCACGACGTAGAGCTCGCTGCCATTGCCCGACTCGGGCGTGTCGCCCCGTCCGACGCCGACCATGCCGTAGCAGTGGGCGAGCCAGGTCTGGCGGGATTGCGGGTCGCGCCCGGCGGGAAAACCGTTCGAGAAGCCGACCTCCGCGGCGTAGCCGTCGGGGCCGGGAAGGGATGTCCACGGGATCCCGGGGGCGATCGGCACCGAGAGCTCGCCGGGAACCGTGGCGCGCGCCGCGCCGAGGGGCTTCGCTTTTTTCGGATCGTCGCCATCCGGATCGCCCCACTGCACCACGTAGTTGTCCTGCGAGCGGACGACGGCGAGCCCGTCGAAGTACTTTTCCCGGGCGAGCTTCTCGATGTTGGCGGCGTGTTCGGGAGCAAACGCCGGATCGAGCTCGATCACGACGCGGCCGGCGGCGAGTTCGAGCGTCAGGGTGTGGGCCGGATCGATGGGGCGCCAGTCGGAAGGAGTCGCAGCGGCCAGCACCTCCGCGCTCGACGGCGTCGGCGTCGAGGGTGGGCCCGGCGTCGCGGCGGGAGGAAGAGGCGGCCGTTTGCCGTATATCGGCTGCTCGGCCGCCAGGGGAATAGCGACGAGAAGAGTGCAAGCCGTGAGAGCGGCGAATCCGAGATAGGTCTTCACGGCATTCCTCCCGGAGCGGCGGCCGAGCCGTGCTCCTTCTTCCACTCCTGGCAGAACGCGATCCGATGCTCGAGGGACGGATGCGTGTAGAACCAGAGCTCGACGAGGCGCGGCGGGTCGTACTCGGACAGGTCGTGGCTGTTGAATTTGACGAAGGATGCCGCGAGCGCGTCGGGGTCGCCGACGACGCGCAGGGAAAACTCGTCGGCCTCGTGTTCCTCGGACCGGGAGAAGCCGTTGGCCGCCGGCGCGGCGAAGAAAGAAAAGACCGAGACGATGAGCGCGACGAGGGGAAGACCGGCGACGTCCGCGATCGGGCCGATCCCCCAGCGCACGCCGAGGCGCCGCTGGAATGCGGGATAGCCCGCCCGCACGAGCCATGCCCCGAGCAGGATGAGCACGGATCCGAAAGCGAGCCCCTTCCAGAGGTGATGGAGAACGTAATGTCCCATCTCGTGGCCCATGACGGCCACGATCTCGCGCGGCGTATGCGTTTTCAGGAGCGTGTCGTAGATGACGATCCTCTCGGTCCCGAGGAGGCCCGAGACGTAGGCGTTCGTGTGGCCCGACTGCCGGCTCGCGTCTACCTCGTACACGTCGGAGGCCGGGATCTCCTGCGCGTGAGCGAGGTCGAGGAGGCGCGTTTTCAAGGGCCCGGATGTGAGCGGCGTGTACTTGTTGAAGAGGGGGGCGATGAAGACCGGCTCCACGGCGACGGCGAAGATCGTGAAGAGCATCGCGACCGCGGCGCAGAGGAGCCAGTAGCGCCGGGGAAAGCGGCGGATGACGGCGTACAGCGCGACGGCGAAGACGCCCCCCAGGACGATGCCGAGCCCGATTCCCTTTCCCCAGTCGCCGAACCAGGCCGGGAGCGTCTGGTGCGCAAATCCGTAGCGCTTCTCGCGGAAATGGCCGTAGAGGTCGATCGGCAGGTTGCAGAGCGCGGTCAGGATCACGAACGCGCCGCAATAGAGGAAGACAGCCCGATTTTCCCCCTTCCCGATGCTCTTCGCCCGGTCGCGGAGGCGCGCCGACAACCCCGTCGCGAGGAGAGCGGCGAGGACGAGAAGGCTCCAGGCGTCGCTCGCGAGACCGATGGCCAGGCGCCCGTGGGCGTAGCGCTTCTGGCGCGTCTGATCGGGCGGAATCACGACCTGCTCTTCGTCCGGCGTCGGGTTCGCCTTGGCCGAGGCGGCTGGAGCGGGAGCGGCGACAGCGAGAACTGTCCGCGCGACCGCGGCCTCCGCCCGGGCGGCGAGACCGATCACGGCCACGGCCGCCAGAGCGACGAAGGTCGGGTATCGCATTCGCAAATCCTAGCCCACTCGCGATTCGCAACTCGCGACCCTCTCCTCCCCGCCGGATTAGAATCCGCGCGCGATGAACGACGTCCGTGCCGCCGCGCTGATCCCGGCTTTCGACTGCGCGGCGACGATCGGCAGGGTCGCTTCCGAGTCGCGCAAGGCGCTCGATGTCGTCCTCGTCGTGGACGACGGATCCCGCGACGGCACCGGCGCCGAGGCGGCCCGGGCGGGCGCGACGGTCGTCACGCGCGCCGAGAACGGCGGGAAGGGGGCGGCGATCCGCACCGGGCTCGAGCGGCTCCTCGCCAATCCCCGCGTCACGCACGTCCTGTTCCTCGACGGCGACGGGCAGCACGATCCGGCCGAGATCGCGAAATTCCTGGAGGCCGCGCGCAACGGTGCGCGCTTCGTCATCGGGTCGCGCATGCGGGAAAGCGACGCGATCCCCGCGTACCGCTACGAGACGAACCGGATCGGCGACATGATCCTCTCGCGGATGACCGGGCATGCGGTCGAGGACGGCCAGTCCGGATTCCGGCTCGTCGAGTCGGATCTCCTGCGGTCGCTCGCCCTTCGCGCCCGCGGATACCTGATCGAGACGGAGATGCTGCTGAAAGCGGCCGATCGCGTCTCGCGATTCGACGTGGTTCCGATCCGCGCGATCTACGGGGGGCCGTCGCACTACCGGCCCTTCCGCGACACGTGGAAGATCTCGTGGGGAGCGGTCTTCATCAAGGTCTTCGAGACGGAATCGTGAGCGGAGAAGTCACGCCCATTCGTTACCCGGCGGCGCCGGCCGTCGTCACGATCGATCTCGAGGATTGGTTCTGCGTGTGCGGTGACGACTGCTACTCCGACCCGCGGCGCTGGAGCGGTTTCGAGGCGCGTCTCGAAGCGGTCGGCTCGTTCTGCCTCGACCGACTCGCCGCGCATGGCCGCCGCGCCACGTTTTTCGTGCTGGGCTGGGCGGCCAGGCGCTATCCGGCGCTCGTCCGCCGGATCGCCTCCGAAGGGCACGAGGTCGCTTTTCACGGGATGGAGCACCGCCGCTGGACCGAAATGACGGCGGCCGAGCGGCGCGCGGATCTCTCCGACGGCAGACACCTGCTCGAAGACGTCGCCGGTGTGCCGGTCGTCGGATTCCGCGCCCCCGAATGGTCGATCCGATCGATCGAGGCCGAGGCGTTCGAGATCCTGGCCGGAGAGGGATTTCGCTACGACGCATCGGTGACGGCGATCCCGATCCTCGGGCGGCGCGAGAATCCCCTCCATCCCGTCGCCGTCGCGACGAAATCGGGGTCGATCGTCGAGCTTCCGCCCCTGACCGGGACGGAATGGGGGCAGACCGTCCATTTCGGGGGCGGGTGGCCTTTTCGGCAGCTGCGCTGGAGCCGACTCATGGACCGCGCGGACGAGTTTCGCCGCAACGGCGCGCCCGCGATCTTCACGTTTCACCCGTGGGAGCTCGACGCCGACGCGCCGCCCCTCGTGGGCTCCTCGGCGCTGCTGCGTCTCACCCGGAGCGCCTGGCGGCGGCGGCTGCCCGGCCGGTTCGAGCGGCTGCTCGCGCGGGAAGAGACGGCCCTCCTGAGAGATCTCGCATGACCGGCTGGCTATTCTCGGGTCAGCTTTCGGAGTTCCCGGGAATGGGCGCCGACTTCTTCGCGTCGTCGGCAGAAGCCCGCGCGCTCCGCGACCGGGCGTCGGAAAAGGTCGGATTCGATCTGGGCGAGGTGCTCGTTTCGGGAAAGGACTTCCGCGACAACCGCGTGGCGCAGCCGGGCGTGTTCCTCGTTTCGGTCGCTGCCGGGGAGGAGCTTCGCCGTCGGGGCGCCGCGCCCTCGGCGATCTCGGGCTACTCGCTCGGCAACTACGCGGCGCTCGTTTCCGCCAGGGCGGTGTCGTTCGACGAGGCGCTCGACATCATCCTCGCGGTGATCGGCGCGGCCGATCGGCTCGGCATCGAGGGAGCGATGGGCGCCGTGATCGGCCTGCCGGAAGCGCGCGTGGAAGAGGTCTGCGCGCGCCTGCGGTCGGAAGGCGATCCGGTCTGGCTCGGCAACGTCAACGCCGCCACCCAGCTCGTCCTCACGGGCTCGGTCCGCGGAATCGAGCGCGCCCTCGAGACGCTCGCTCCGGACGCGCTGAAGGCGCTGCGCCTGCCGATGACCTGGCCGATCCACAGCGCGCTCATGGCGGAGGTGTCCCGCGAGATCGCTCCTCTCGTCGCGTCCTGCCGCTCGATCTCGGCGCCGGCCGTTCCGTTCTACGCCGGACACGTCGCGCGCCGGATCGAGACGGCGGCCGACGTCGCCGATCTTCTGACGCGGCAGATCGCGCTCCCGTCCCGCTGGAAGGAAACCGTCGAAGCCATGTTCGCCGACGGCCATCGCGAGTTTCTCGAGGTCGGCCCGGGGGAGACGCTCTCCCGCATGTTGCGATGGATCGTGCGGGAGGGGAGGTGCCGGCCCGCGGGGAGCCTGGCGGCGATCGAGGCGATCGTCGAAAAGGGTGCAATACTCGGCGCCGAAGGCGGCCCGAAATGAGCGGTGAGACGAAAAAGACGGCGATCGTGACCGGAGGGTCGCGCGGCATCGGCGCGGCCATCGCGCGCCGCCTCGCGTCCGACGGCGCGCGCGTCGTCATCACCTGCAAGGACGACTTCGAGAACGCCGAGCAGGTCGTCGCCGACATCGAAGCGGCGGGAGGGGAGGCCGTCTCGCTGCCGGGCGACGTGACGAAGAACGAGGAGATCGCCGAGCTCGCGGCCCGCGTCGAGCGGGACTGGGGGGGCTGCGACATCCTCGTCAACAACGCCGGCATCATCAAAGACGTCCTCTTCGCCTTCATGCGCGAGGAAGACTGGGATCGCGTCGTCGAGACGTCGCTCAAGGGCACATACCGGATGTGCAAGGCGTTCGTCCGCCGGATGATGCACCGCAACTGGGGACGCATCGTCAATATCGTGTCCGACAGCGGCATCTCGGGCCAGATGGGGCAGACCAACTACGCGGCGGCCAAGGGCGGCGTGATGTCCTTCACGAAATCGCTGGCGCGCGAAGTCGGCGGAAGGAACATCACCGTCAACGCGGTGGCTCCCGGCATCATCGAGACGGAGATGATCCGAGAGCTCACCTCGGAGATCCTCGCGGACTATCGGAAACTCATCCCCTCGAAACGCTTCGGAACCCCCGAAGAAGTCGCCGCCGTCGTCGCGTTCCTGGCTTCTCCCGAGGCGTCGTATGTTTCCGGGCAGATATGGCAGGTCGACGGCGGCTTGCTCATGTAGGCGGGCGCGGATCATACGCGCCGCTAAACGCGTCCGGGGCATCCGCCGCCGCGACGACGTACATGATTGAGTACGCCTTACGCGCCGGCGGCTGCCCCGAACGCGTCTTTCGGCACGTCTGACCGCGCCTCGAGGTGTGGCGCAATTGTCGAAGCCGATGGCGGGCTCCTCTTTTAGGCGGTCGCGGATCATACGCGCCGAATATTCAGCGCGACCGTCGTTCCGACGACGGGTCGTCCGCCTTGCGGACTGGCGCGGAAGCGCCAAGCGCGTCAATCGCCGAGCACGTCAGTGCGATGGCAATACGCGTCCGGGGCATCCGCCGCCGCGACGACGTACATGATTGAGTACGCCTTACGCGCCGGCGGCTGCCCCGAACGCGTCTTTCGGCACGTCTGACCGCGCCTCGAGGTGTGGCACAGTCGCGCGGCGATGCATCGTGCCGGGCGTCCGGCATCCCGTCGGCCTTCGCCAAGGCTTCGGCGGGATCGAGGCGTCGACCCTGCTCACGTTTCAAGAGCGATTTCCCACAGTCAATTCGCCAGAGCTCGTCAGAGCGACGGCTGACCGGGCTCGCGCCTTGCCGCGCTCGGGGCCCCGGGTATCATCGAAGCGACGAAGCTCTCTCACACAAAGGGGGAGCGGTCGGTCCGCGTCCAGCCGATCAGCTGATCATCTGATTCGCGTATAATTTCGTCCGGGAAAGGAACCCAACCTCATGAACGACACGGAACTCAAATCACGCGTGAAGGATCTGATCGTGCGCCGGCTGAAGCTCGACGTCGACCCCCAGACGATCGAGGACGGGGCGCCGCTCTTCGGCGAGGGGCTCGGGCTCGATTCGATCGACGCCCTGGAGCTGGTGCTCGGGATCGAGCAGGAATTCGGCGTCAAGGTCGCCGACGAAGAAGTGGGCGTGAAGGCCTTCTCGTCGGTGGATTCCCTCGCAGATTTCATCCGGGAAAAGTCGGCCGCGTAATCGAGGACGATGAACCCGGCGTTTCGACTTCCCGCTTCCCGCGCCCGAACGGCGCATGGCGCGAGGTAGTCCGGTGCCGGGCGACCTGCCTCATCAGTATCCGTTCCGCTTCGTCGACACCGTGCTCGAAGAGCGCGATGCGGGCTTCACGCGGGGGCGGGTCTCGATGACCGTGACCGCCGGGCAGCGCGCCTGCTCGGGCCCCGACTGGGGAATGACGTTCCTGCTCGCGGAGGCGATCGCCCAGTCGGCACTCCTCCTCGAGGGGGGCGACCCGGGAATCGGCCGTTCGGGCTTCCTGGCGGGCATCGACGCGTTCTCGGTCGACCGCTCCCCGTCGCCGGGCGAGCGGCTCACGGTCGACGTCGCCCTGATTGCCCGCTTCGGGCCGATCGTCAAGTTCCGCGGAGAGATCTCCGGCGAGCCGGGCGCCGTCGCCCGCGGGGAGATCGTCGTCCGGCAGGGCGAGGAACGGGCGTGAATCGCGTCGCCCTCGTGGGCCCCGGAGCCGCCCGGCTCCTGCCGATCCTGCGGGAGGAAGGATTCGACCCCGACGCGATCTCGGCGCTCGATCTCTCGCCCGCCGACGCCCTCGCTTTCGACCTCTTCGTGTTGTCGCCGTTTCGCGAGGACGGACTGCCGCTCTACGACCGGTTCCGCGAGATGGTCGGGCCGCGTCGCGTCGCGATCGTGCTCCTCCTCGATCCCGATTCGGAGGACCTTCCCGAGTCGTTCCTCGCGGGAATCAACGACATCGTTTTTCCTTCGACGCCGGTCGCCGTGATGCTCGCTGCGTTTCGGCGGCAGATGTCGGTTCCGCGCCGCCGGGACGCTTCGACCATCGCGCGGGTCCGGTTGGGAGGGAGCGCCGCCACCCCCCGGCTCGGCAGCGCCGTGAACGTGTCCGCGACCGGCCTTCTGGTCGAAATGCGCGAGGAGCTTTCGATCGGAGACACCATCCACGTCGAGTTCTTCGTGGCCGGAGACCCGGAACCGATCAAGGCGACCGCCCGGGTTCGCCGCGCCGCGTTCGACCCCGATCGCCTGCGGCGCAACTACGGTGTCGAGTTCGTCGCCCTGTCGGACGCCGACCGCGAACGGCTCGCGCGATTCTGCGAGGGGGATTGATGGAAGAGACCGTCTACGCCTGCACGTTCGAGCCACCCCACCGCCTGCGCCTCGACGGCCGGACCGACACCCCCCGCGGGTTCAGTCTGCGCCTGTCCGACGCCGACGACGCGGAAAAGCCGCCGCGCGAGGTCTTCGTCACCCGGTCGGAGCTCGCCATGGGTTACGACCCGATCTACAAAGCCTGCTTCCTCTGCGTGGATCGGGGGCGTAAGGAAAAGGCGTTCGCCATTCCCGCTTCCGATCTCGAATAGTTCCAGAGTTTTGGACCCCCTCGCCCCGACTGGCCGGGCGAGACTCAGTTTTGTCGTTCCGCTGGTACAGGACTTGCTTGGACGACGCTCAGATCATGCGGCACGGACGGAAGTGCCGCCCGGAAGGAGTCACATTGGAGAAAAAGACCGTCCTCGTCGTCGAAGACGATCCCGATTCGCGAGAAGTTTTCGGCGAGTTGCTGAAGGCCGGAGGCCTGGAAGTCGTGGCGGTCGAAAACGGTGCGGCGGCGATCGCGTATCTCGAGGCTCATCCCCGCCCCGCCGTGATCGTGCTCGACATGCTGATGCCGCAGATGGACGGCTGGCAGTTTCGGCGCGCGCAGGCGAATTTTCCGGGCCTGCGCGAAATTCCGCTCATCGTCGTCTCCGCCCTGAAAACGGTCGAGCGGAGCGCGCGGCTCTTCGGGGCGTCCGAATTCCTCGGAAAACCCTTCTCGGGCGAGCAGCTACTGGACGCGATCGCCCGGGTCGCCGCCTGACCCCCGGAGCGAACCGAAAGCCCGCGGGAGGCCGGCGTCGCCGGGCCGGCAGACCACGGTCTCGCCGCACACCGGGCAGCGCGAGTCGATCGATGCCGCCATCGCGAAGGTCTCGAAGCGCGAGAGAAGACATTTCCCGTTCCCGCAGCTGTACTCGAAGAAACCGGGCCAGCCCGCCGCGTCCAGCGCCGGGGACGGGGCGATGAATCTTCTGCGCACGGATCCCTTCTTCGGCAAAACAACCTCGCGGGACGACTGTCTTCTTTTTTCGCGATTCCCTCGATCCAGGAGGATCGCGAGCCCAAACGTTCCGCCAGGATGAAATTGCAGAGAGCGTGCCAGCCGGAGAAGGAATTCGGGAAAGAGGCAGGCCTAACCGCGGCGCCGTCGCGTCGGTCGATTCGGGCTCGGGATCGGAATGTTGGTGCGAAAGGGGGGACTTGAACCCCCACGGTTGTTCACCACAGGCTTCTGAGACCTGCGCGTCTGCCAGTTCCGCCACTTTCGCAGGGGCGCGATATTACCAGCGGACGCCGAAACGCGAAAGCGCCGGGACCGGCTGCCGGCGGGCGCCTACTTCGACTTCACCGTGCGTTCGTCGTCGAAGGCGCGGTCGATCATTCCTGTGACCTGGCCCCCCGGGGCGCGCACCAGCTCGAGGACATCCACGCCGCTCTTCGTGAAGAAGAGCCGGTTGTCCTCCGTCAGGATCTCTTTCTTGCCGGTGCCGTCTTCGGCGAAGTACTTCCCGCCCTCCCGCGAGATCGTCCAGGAAAAATCGCGGAAGACGTAGCGGCCTTCGCTTCCGGCGAGCGCCCGGGGATCGACGGGGATCGCCCGGCTCTCCTGCGGGTGGTTGACGAGCCCGGCGCCGTGCTTCTGGCCGCAGGCCGGGCAGAGTCCTTCCGGCTCGGCCGTGTCGACCAGGTGGCGCACGGGAAGGAGCGACTTCAGATACGCGTGGAGCGCCCGCAGGTCGTCGTCCGTCAGGTTCCGAAAGACGATCCACGGCATGATCGGGGAGAGATCGCGCGTGCGCACGCGCCCCGTCCGGATCGCTTCGATGAAAAGTGCGTCGTCGTAATAAGGGATTCCCGAAGGGTCGGGCGTCAGGTTGCGGCTGATGGCCGTGAGCTTCTTGTCGGCGACGATCTCGATGAAGTTTCCACCGCCGAATCGCCCGGGAATCATCGGCGCCTCCCACGCGGTGTGGCATCCCTCGCAGTCGGCCACCCGCGCGAGATACCGGCCCCGCAGCAGGGGAGTGGACATGTCCGGAGCGGGCACCGGTTCCGTCAGGGGATGCAGGTTCTTCTGGATCCCTTCTCTTCGTCCGGGCGCGAGGCGGGTCGGGGGCAGGCGGTTCTTCACCGGCGGAATCGTCCGGAGGTAGACGACGACGGAGGCGACGTCCTCGTCGGACAGGGAACGGAACGACGCGTACCACATCTGCGGATGGAGCGGACGGCCGTCGTGGCCGACGCCTTCGCGGATCGCGCGCGCGAACATGTCGTCGGTCCACGTCCCCGCGCCCGTCTCGGGGTCCGGCGTGAGGTTCGGGGAGACGAGGCGGCGCGTGGGCTCGTCGTACCAGACGTGGCCCGCGCCTTTCTTTCCTTCCACGGGCGGGGCGCCGGGCTTCGACGAGTCGCGGTCGGAGTGGCAATTGAAACATTGGAGGATCCCTTCGGCCAGATAGCGTCCGCGCTCCCGCCGGGCGGCCGTCCGTTCGAAGACGACGCTCCGGAGCGGGCGCGCCCAGGCGGAAGGAGGAGCGGGCGCGGGCGCTTTCCGGCAGGCCGGTCCGGCCGCGAGGAAGATCGCGACCAGGGCGGCGGCGCCGCCGGCGAAGGGACGATGGTTCATCAGGGGGCGCTCCTCGAGCCGGATTCTAGCGCGACCGGGGTAGACTGGCCGGATGCTGCCGACCGAGTCTCAGATCCTCGAGCGTCTCCGCCAGAAGGGGAGCCGCGTCATGACGTTCGCCCAGCTGTGCGGCGCCTTCGGCGTGGCCGGCGAGGAAGAAGAGGCGTTTCGGGGCCGCCTCGACGGGCTCGAGCGCCAGGGCAAGGTCGCGCGGGTCCGCGGGGAGAAGTATTCCGAAATCGAGCATTCCGGCTTCGTCTCCGGCAAGATCTCCATCCGCGCGGAGGGCTTCGGCTTCGTGCTCTCGCCCCATCCGCAGGGAGAGGACCTTTTCATCCCCCGTCGCGGGCTGGGCGGGGCGCTCGACGGCGACCTCGTCCTCGCCCGGGAGATCGAGCGCAAGCCCACGAAAGCGAAAGGGCCGCGGCGCCGCGACGATCGCTCCTCGGGGACGGTGGTGAAGATCCTCGAGCGGTCGCGCGACCGCATCGTCGGGCTCTACGACGGGGCCGAGGGGCGCTCGATCGTCCGTCCGTACGATCCGAAGATGGCGACCGAGGTGCGCGTCTCGAAGGACGCGGCGGGAGGCGCCGTCGATTCCGAGGTCGTCGTCGCGAAGTTCACCTCGTATCCGGACGACCGCCGCATCGCGCGCGGCGAGATCGTCGAGCGTCTCGGTTTCCTCGGCGAGCCGGGTGTGGACATCGAGATCGTCATCCGCATGCACGACCTTCCCAGCCGGTTTCCGCACGAGGTGGAGCAGGAAGCCAATGCGTTCCCCGAGTCGATCACCGCGGAGGACAAGCCCGGGCGGACGGATTTCCGCGACCACGCGATCGTCACGATCGACGGCGAGACGGCGAAGGACTTCGACGACGCCGTGCAGGTCGAGAAGACCGAAAGCGGGTATCGCCTGGGCGTTCACATCGCCGACGTCTCCCACTACGTGAAGGAGGGGACGAACCTCGACGCCGAAGCCCGCTGGCGCGGCACCTCCGTGTATTTCCCCGGGCGCGTCGTCCCGATGCTCCCGGAGCGACTCTCGAACGGCCTCTGCTCTTTGAACCCCCGCGTGGACCGGCTGACCCTTTCGGCCGTCATCGACTTCGACCGGACGGGACGCGTCCAGAACGCGACATTCTCCCGGGGCGTCATCTGCAGCGCCGCCCGCATGACGTACACGGAAGTCGCCCGGATGCTCGACCACGCCACCCCGGAGGACGAGCGCCACTACGGCGGCCTGATCAAGAGCTTCCGCCTGATGAAGGAGCTCGCGGCGCTCCTCCGCGAGCGGCGCGAGGGACGCGGCTCGATCGACTTCGATCTGCCGTCGGCGGCCGTGATGCTGGACGACGAGGGGTACGTGATCAGCATCCGCCCCGAATCGCGGAACGTCGCGCACTCGATCATCGAGGAGTTCATGCTCGCCGCCAACGAAGCGGTGGCCAAACATCTCTTCTTCGCCAAGGAGCCCGCCGTGTACCGCGTGCACGACCGCCCGGACCCCGACAAGCTCGCGGCGCTCAAAGAAACGCTCGGCATGTTCGGCTACGAGCTGAAGGGGGATCTCGAAGAGCTCCCGCCGGGCGCCTTCCAGAAGCTCCTGCGCCAGATCGAGGGCAAGCCCGAAGAGCGGTTCCTGACCGACCTGCTGCTCCGCTCCCAGCGGAAGGCCGTCTATTCGAGCGAGTGCCGCGGCCACTACGCGCTGGCCGCCCCGTACTACTGCCACTTCACGTCGCCCATCCGGCGTTACCCCGATCTCATCGTCCACCGAGCCCTGACGCGGCTGATCGAGACGCGAAGGCCCTTCCCCCCGGACGAGCGCGAGATGCGGGACGGCGCCTTCGAGGAGCTCGCCCGCGAGTCCTCCGCGCGCGAGCGGCGGGCGGAAACCGCCGAGCGCGAATCGCTCCTCTGGAAGAAGATCGTTTTCCTGCGCGACAAGATGGGCCGCGTGTTCGACGCCTACGTCTCCGGGGTGGCGGCGTTCGGCGTGTTCGTCACGCTCGCCGAGTATCTCGTCGAGGGGCTCGTCCCGGTCGCGACCTTGAACGACGACTTCTACGTGTACGAGGAGAAGGGCCATCGCCTGCGCGGCCGCGCGAGCGGGAAGACCTATCGGCTCGGCGACCCGATCCGGGTCAAGCTCGTCGCGATCGACGAGATCCAGCGGCGCGTCGATTTCCGTCCGGAAGCCGCCGCCTCGCCGGAACTCCCGCGCGCGAAGCCGCCCGTCCCGCCGCGCCCGTCGAAGAGCGGCCGTTGAGCTTCCGGATCGTCGTCGTCGGGCGGCCCAACGTCGGGAAGTCCGCGCTCTTCAACCGCCTCGTCGGCCACCGGCGCTCGCTCGTCCACGACCTCCCGGGCATGACCCGCGACGTGATCGAGGAAGAGACCGCGCTTCCCGACGGGCGGAAGTTCGTCGTCGTGGACACGGGCGGTTTCGACCCCTCCGATCAGGAAAAGATCCCCGCGGAAGTGCGGCGCCGCGCGCTCGACGAGATCGCGGCGGCGGACTTCGTCTTCCTCGTCATGGACGCCTCCGCCGGCATCCTCCCGGGCGACAAGGAGGCCGCGCGCGTCATCCGCCAGGCGGGGAAACCGTGTGTCGTCCTTGCCAACAAGATCGATCGGCGCGAGGGGCGCGAAGGGGAGCAGGAGGCATACGGCCTGGGATTCCCCGAGATGATCGGCGTCTCGGCCGAGCACAACCTCGGGATCGACGAGCTCTTCGACGCCGTGGCGGAGAGAGTTCCCCTCGCGCCCGAGACGGCGGAAGAAGAATCGGAGCCCGGGACGCCGGAGAAGGCCGAGATCGCGGTCGCGATCATCGGTCGGCCGAACGTCGGAAAGTCGTCGCTCTTGAACGCCATCCTGGGTTTCGATCGCGCCATCGTCTCCGAGATCGCCGGCACGACGCGCGACGCGCTCGACGCCCGGATCGAGCTCGACGGGCGCGGCTACCGGATGATCGACACCGCGGGCATTCGGCGCAAGGGAAAGACCGAGCAGGGGCCGGAGGTGCTCTCCGTCGTCGCCGCGCGGAAGCGCCTCGACCAGTGCGACGTGGCGCTCCTCGTGTTCGACGCCGCCGAAGGGCCGACGTCGCAGGACTCGACCGTCGCCTCCTACGCGATCGAAAAGGGGAAGGGCCTGATCCTGGTCGCCAACAAGTGGGACATTGCCGGCCCGGCGAAGGTCGCCGAGCAGTTTCGCCTCGACGTGTACAACAAGTTTCCTTTCGCCCGCTTCGCGCCGATCCTCCTGATCTCGGCCAGGACCGGAAGGGGCGTGGCGAAGCTTCCGCGGGAGATCGCCCGCATCGCCCTCAACCGCGAGCGGCGGATCCCGACGGCGGTCTTGAACAAGTTGATCACCGAGGAGACGCGGAACCGGACGTCCAAGGGGGAGTCCGGCCGCAC
>Ga0070666_10000162_pt1 | contig 45416 bp, 32 predicted proteins | sample KBSS23metaG_FD_64677 | JGI IMG/M metagenome (GOLD analysis project Ga0070666, IMG submission 64677) | Switchgrass rhizosphere microbial communities from Kellogg Biological Station, Michigan, USA - KBS S2-3 metaG | ecosystem: Host-associated > Plants > Roots > Rhizosphere > Soil ... | reverse complement strand
TTCGCGCGGATCTCCGGCTATCTCGTCGGCGTGGTGGCCAACAACGGGATCCTCTTTTCGGAATCGGCCCTGAAAGGAACGCATTTCATCGAGATGTGCGCGGCGCGGAACGTCCCGCTGCTCTTCCTCCAGAACATCACGGGATTCATGGTCGGAAAGGATTACGAGCGCGGCGGCATCGCCAAGGACGGCGCCAAGATGGTGCACGCCGTGGCCAACGCCCGCGTTCCGAAGCTCACCGTCATCGTGGGGGGATCGTTCGGCGCCGGAAACTACGCGATGTGCGGCCGGGCCTACGAGCCCCGGTTTCTCTGGGTCTGGCCCAACGCGCGAATCTCCGTGATGGGAGGGGAGCAGGCAGCGAAGGTCCTCTCGACGGTCAAGCAGGACCAGCGCCGGCGCCGCGGCGAGCCCGAGATGTCGCCGGAGGAGCGGGACGCCTTCGAGAAGCCGACCCGCGAGAAGTACGAAACCGAAGGAAATCCGTTCTACGCCACGGCCCGCCTCTGGGACGACGGAATCCTCGATCCCGCGCAGACGCGAGGGGCGATCGCGCTCGCGCTCTCGGCGGCCGAGAACGCGCCTGCCGAGGACTCCCGCTTCGGCATCTTCCGGATGTGAGCCGGCGTTCCCCGCGAAGAGACTGCGCGCGCCCGCGGCGCGGGAAGCGCGGCTGAAATACAATCCGCGCGCATGTCTCGAGAAAACGCCTACGCCACGCTCCGTGTCGAGCGGGACGGCCCGGTCGCCACGGTCGTTCTCGCCCGGCCCGATGTTCGGAACGCCTTCGACGACGCCATGATCGCCGAGCTCACGGCCGCCTTCGCCGGCCTCTCGGCGGAAGACGGCGTCCGGGCGGTCGTTCTGACGGGAGAGGGGAAGACCTTCTGCGCCGGCGCGGACGTCCACTGGATGCGGAAGGCGGCCGGTTACTCCCGGGAGGAAAACCGGGAGGACGCGCGAAAGATGGCGCGGATGCTCCGCACGATCGACGTCTGTTCGCGCCCCGTGATCGGAAAGATCCGTGGCGCGGCGATCGGCGGCGGCGTCGGCCTCGCCGCGGTCTGCGACATCGCGATCGCCTCCCGAGAGACCGTTTTCTCGCTCGCCGAAGTGAAGCTCGGGATCCTGCCGGCCGCGATCTCCCCGTACGTCCTGCGCGCGATCGGCGCCCGGCTGGCGCGGGACTACTTCCTGACCGGCGACCGCTTCGACGCGGAGGAAGCCCGGCGCATCGGCCTGCTCCACGCGGCCGTCGAGGACGCGGAGCTCGATGCGGCGGTCGAACGCAAGATCGATTCGCTGCTGACCTCGGGGCCGGAAGCCGTTGCCGCCGCCAAGAAGCTGATCGACACGGTCTCCGGGATGGACATCGACGCCGCGTTCCCGGCAACGGCCGAGGCGATCGCCGACCGCCGCGCGTCCGAAGAGGGGAAAGAGGGCCTCACCGCCTTTCTCGAGAAGCGCCGGCCGCGCTGGAGCGGCTCGCGGTGACGATCCGCGCGGCGCTGATCGGCTGCGGGCGGATCGCCGCCCGCCACGTCGGCCTCCTCACGTCGATGCCGGAATTCGCGCTCGCCGCGGTTTCGGACGTGAACGCCGACAAGGCGGCGCGGGTCGGCTCCCGGGCGGGAGTCCCCTCCTACGGCGATTTCCGGGAGATGCTCGCCCGGGAAAAACCCGACCTGGTGCACGTCCTGACGCCCTCGGGCACGCATGCGGCGATCGCGCTCGAGGCGATGGAGACGGTCGAAAACGTGCTCGTCGAAAAACCCATGGCGCTTTCTCTCGCGGACGCCGACACGATGATCGAAAAGGCGGACCGGCTCGGCCGGCGCCTCTTCGTCGTCAAGCAGAACCGGTACAACCTCCCGGTCGTCAAGCTCCGCGACGCCCTCGAGCGCGGACGCTTCGGCCGGCTGACGCTCGGGGCGATCCGCGTGAGGTGGTGCCGCCGCCAGGACTACTACGACCAGGACCCCTACCGCGGAACCTGGGCCCTCGACGGCGGCGCGCTGACCAACCAGGCGTCGCACCACGTCGACATGCTCCAGTGGATGTTCGGGGACGTGGCCGAGGTCTTCGCGATGACGGCGCGGCAGCTCGTGAACATCGAGGCGGAGGACACCGGGATCGCGGTGGTGCGATTCGCGAGCGGCGCCGTTGGCACCATCGAGGCGACGACCGCCGCCCGTCCCACGGACATCGAGGCCTCGATCTCCGTCCTCGGGGAGAGGGGCATCGTCGAGATCGGGGGCTTCGCCTTGAACGAAATGAAGCGCTGGACCTTCGAGACCGAGCAGGAGGAGGACGGCGACGTCCTCTCGACCTATCGCACGAATCCGCCCGACGTCTACGGGTTCGGGCATCATGCCTATCTCTCCGGCGTCGCCCGGTCGATCGCGCGCGGCGAGGCTCCCGAAATCGGGGGACGCGAGGGAAGGAAATCCCTCGAGCTGATCGTCGCGATCTACGAGTCGGCCGAGGGGAATGCGCCGGTGAACTACCCGTTTTCCCCGAAGCTCTGCCGCCTCGGGAAATAGCTCCTCGCCCTCGCTGTCAGGCCGCGGGAGCCGGGGCCGGCGGGGGAGCGGCGGGGGCGGGCGCCGGCGGCCTCTTCGAGGCGTCGTCCTCGAAATCGGCGCCGCAGTAGTAGCACTTGACCTTCGCCCCGGGGAGCGCCTCCGGGCGCCAGAAGGAGAAACGCTTTCGGCACACGGGGCATCGGTACGCGCGGCGGCCTCCGTCGATTCCGTTCATCGGGCGCATTCTAGCAGGCGCCGGAGGCCGCACGGGAGGCCGACGTAGAATCCGGAGCGATGAAGCGGCTGCTGATCGCCAACCGGGGAGAGATCGCCATCCGCGTGGCGCGCACCGCCCGCGAGCTGGGCATCGAAACCGTCGCCGTCTATTCTTCGGCGGACCGCGAAGCGCGGCACGTTTCCGCGGGAGACGTCGCTGTCGAGATCGGCCCGGCTCCGGCGGTCGATTCGTATCTGAACGCGGGCAAGATCATCGATGCGGCCCGGAAGACGAACGCCGACGCCATCCACCCGGGCTACGGTTTTCTCTCCGAGGATCCGGAGTTCGCGGAAGCGGTCGAGGCGGCGGGAATCCGCTGGGTGGGGCCGCCTCCCTCCGCGATGCGGGCGATGGGAGCGAAGATCGCCGCGCGCGCTCGGATGATCGCCGCCGGCGTCCCCGTGGTGCCCGGCTTTCCCGGGAGCCCCGACCCGAAGGAAATGGGGGAGGGGGCGGCCGCCCTCGGCTACCCGGTCCTGGTGAAGGCCTCCGCCGGAGGCGGGGGAAAGGGGATGCGCCTCGTCGCCCGCGCGGAAGAGCTCCCATCCGCCATCGAGGGCGCGCGCCGCGAAGCTCTGTCGGCGTTCGGCGACGGAGCGGTATACCTCGAAAAGGCGATCTCCCGTCCGCGTCACGTGGAGATGCAGATCTTCGGCGACCGTGCGGGCCGGGTGGTCGCGCTCGGCGAAAGAGAATGTTCGATCCAGCGACGCCATCAGAAGATCGTGGAGGAAGCGCCCTCGCCTTCGCTCGACGCCGGAGTGCGCGCGGCCATGGCGGAGGCCGCGGTGGCCGCCGGGCGGGCGGTGGGGTACGCGAGCGCGGGCACGGTCGAGTTTCTCCTCGACGAATCCCGGAAGTTCTATTTCCTGGAGATGAACACCCGGCTCCAGGTCGAGCACGCCGTCACGGAAGAGACGCTCGGCATCGACCTGGTGCGCGCCCAGCTCGAGGTGGCCGATGGCCATCCCCTGTCGGAGGGATGGGGCGCGCTCGAGCCCCGGGGTCACGCCATCGAATGCCGGGTCTATGCCGAAGACCCCGAAACGCACCTGCCGCGTTCCGGAACCGTGCTCGCGTACGAGGAGCCATGCGGCCCGGGGGTGCGCGTCGATGCCGGTATCGAGCGCGGGTCCCGCGTCGGAATCGACTACGACCCGATCCTCGCGAAGGTGATCGTGCGGGCGGAGAGCCGTGGGGCGGCGATCGCGCGGATGCGGGAGGCGCTTTCCCGCTACGTGATCCTGGGCGTCACGACGAACATCCCGCTCCTGCGGCGGATCGTGGCCTCGGAAGATTTCGGGGCCGGGCGGACCGACACCGGCTTCGTGGAACGCCTGCCTCCGCCTCCGGATTCGCCGCCCCCCGCGGCAGCCGTGCTCGCCGCGCTCCACGAGGCGGGCGGGGCCCGGACGGGATCCGTCTCGTCCGTACTCCCGGGCGCGGCCGATCCGTGGCGTGCGGCCTCTTCCTGGCGGAATCGCTGATGAAATCGCCGCTCGGCCGGGTCACCGACGCGGGTGTCGAGCCCGTGGAAGCCCCGGAAGCGAGCGGCGCGATCGAAATTCGCGCCGGGGAGCTTCGGGCCGTCGTGGTGGATGGCCGCCGGGTGGAGGTCCGCGCGGCGTCCTCCGGCGACGCGATCTTCGTCTGGTGCGCGGGCGAAACCTTCGAATTCACGGCGCGAGGAAGCTCGCCGCGGAAGGCGCGGGGAGGGCGCGACGACGCGGGCCTGCGCTCCCCGATGCCGGGCAAGGTCATCCGCCTGGCCGCCGCGGCGGGCGAGAACGTCAAGAAGGGCGCGACCCTGCTCGTCCTCGAAGCGATGAAGATGGAGCACGAGATCAGGGCCCCCCGCGACGGCGTCGTTCGCGCGCTTCCGTTCCGGGTCGGGGAGCAGGTCGAAGCCGGCGCGACACTCGTCGATTTCGACGGATAATGCGCCGATGGTGGACGAAGAGCTGCCGTATTCGATCAGCCGGCCCCGGGTGCCCGAACGGGTGACCATCTACGAGGTGGGGCCACGCGACGGCCTGCAGAACGAGCCGGAAAACGTCCCCACGGCGGTGAAGGTGGCTTTCATCGAGAAGCTGGCGGACGCGGGGCTCTGCGCAATCGAGATCACGTCGTTCGTCAAGGCGTCGGCGATTCCCCAGCTTGCCGACGCGGCCGACGTCGTGCGCGGGGTGAAGCGGCGCAGCGGGCTCCGGCTTCCCGTCCTCGTGCCGAACATGAAGGGCTTCAATGCCGCGCGGGCCGTCGGGGTGCGCGAGGTGGCGGTTTTCACCGCCGCGTCCGAGACGTTCAACCGGAAGAACATCAATTGCGGCATCGAGGAGTCGATCGAGCGCTTCCGGCCGGTCGTCCAGACGGCGGCCGACGAGAAGATCCGGGTGCGGGGTTACATTTCCACGGCCTTCGGCTGTCCCTTCGAAGGACCCATCGAGCCGGAGTCGGTCCGCGAAGTCGTGCACATGCTGCTCGATCTCGGGATCGAAGAGATCTCGATCGGCGACACGATCGGCGTCGCAACGCCGAACCAGGTCTACGACGTGATCGAAACGCTCTACGCCTCCGGCGTGACGCGCGAGGTCCTGGCGCTCCATTTTCACGACACGCGCGGCACGGCGCTCGCCAACGTGTGCGCGGGGCTCGACTGCGGCGTGACGATCTTCGATTCCTCGGCGGGAGGTCTCGGTGGGTGCCCCTACGCGCCCGGGGCCACGGGCAACCTGGCCACGGAGGACCTCCTGTATCTGCTGGAGGGATTGGGCGTTTCGACCGGCGTGTCGCTCGCGGGGATCGCGGAGGCGAGCATCTACCTCGCAAAGGAAACGGGACGAAAGCCCCCGTCCCGGTATCTTGCCGCCCGCCTGGGAACCGCGGCGTCGGCCGGATCGAGCTGATTTCCGGCCCCTTTCCCCCTTTGGTTGACAGGGGGGCGCGCCGCGGGGTAAATTTTTTAACGCCAATGGTTTCCCATCATGCGAGGGAAGATGCCTAAGTCGATCCTGCTGGCGGACGACTCGCTGACGATTCAGAAAGTCATCGAGCTGACGTTCTCGGAAACGGAGTACGAGCTGACGACCGTGAGCAACGGCGCCGAAGCGCTTTCGACGCTTTCGCGCGTCCGGCCCGACCTGGTCATCGCCGACGTCGTGATGCCGGGAAAGAACGGGTATGAGGTCTGCGAGGCGATCAAGTCCGATCCCGCGCTCGCGGAAATCCCGGTGATCCTCCTGTCCGGCACCTTCGAGCCCTTCGATCGGGATCGAGCGGAAAAGGCGAAGGCCAACGCGATCGTCACGAAGCCCTTCGATTCGAAAAACCTCCTCGTCCAGGTCGAGAGCCTGCTCGCTTCGGGAGCGAAGACGCCGCCGATCCCGGTGACCGTCCCTGCCGCGCCCATTTCTCCCGCCGCGGCCGATACCCGCGCCATTTCTTACCGCTCCGAATTCCGGAGCGAGGCGCCGACCGAGATCGCCGCCCCCGAATTCGCGGAGTTTCCGGCGGAGAACGCATTCGACGAAGCGATCCAGATGACGGCGCCCGCGGAGGCGGCCCCTCTGGACGCGGACGGCCACCGCACGGCCGCACCCGAATCTCCCGAGGCATTTCCGCTCGAGGAAGCCGCGCCTTTCGCCACTCCCCCCGCCGGAGAGGACTCGGCGACGCGGCGCCCGGACGCCGGAGGGACGCCGTTTTCCGATGCCGACAACGTGTTCGAGTTTCCCGCGGCGGACGCCCTCCTGCACGAGCGGCCGACCGAAGCCCCGACGGAATCCGACGCCGGGCGCGACTCGTGGTCCGCGCGCGCCGATCAGGAGATCACCCAGGAGATGTTCCGCCCGGGCGCGCGTTTGGCGGGCTTTTCGCCGGGCGAGCCCATCTTCCTGCACCGCGAGCCGAAAGAAGAGCCCCGGCCGACCCGAGAGGCGTCCGGGCCGAGCGCCCCCGCCGAGCCCGAGGCGGCCCCACGTTCCGGCGACCCGCGGGAAGTGGGCTCGGACATCGAGCGGCTGGCGCAGGGCGCTTCGATCTCGGATCTCGCCAGCATGGTGCACCGGATTTCCGGCCCCGGATCGCTTTCGGAGGACGACGTCGAGCGCATTTCGCGCCGCGTGATCGAAAGCCTCTCGGAGAAGATCGTTCGCGACATCGCCTGGGAGATCGTGCCGGACGTCGCGGAGATTCTCGTGCGGCAGCGGCTGCGGGAATTGGAAGCGGACACTCCCGGCGAATCGTCGTAACCCTTGGCTTCCGAGACCGCGTTACCCAAGACATTCGACCCGGCCTCGTTCGAAGAGCGGCAATCGCGCCGATGGGAGGAGTCGGGTGCGTTCCTCCCGGGCGGCCGTCCAGGCGATCCCAAATTCTCCGTTGTCATCGCCCCGCCGAACGTGACGGGCAAGATTCACATCGGGCACGCGCTCGAGAACTCGCTGGTCGACGCGATGGTCCGCTGGAAGCGCATGCGGGGATTCCGGACCGTCTGGGTTCCGGGGACCGATCACGCCGGCATCGCGACCCAGATGGTGGTCGAGCGGGCTCTCGCCCGCGAGGGCATCGACCGCCGCGCCATGGGGCGCGAAGCGTTCGTCGAGAAGGTCTGGGAATGGAAACGGGAATCGAAAGACTCGATCAAGCACCAGCTCACGCGGCTCGGGTGCTCCCTCGACTGGAGCCGGGAGCGCTTCACGCTGGACGAGGGTCTTTCCCGGGCGGTCCGGAAGGTGTTCGTGGACCTCTACCGGGACGATCTGATCTACCGCGGCCGCTACGTCGTCAACTGGTGCCCCCGGTGCGGAACGGCCGTCTCGGACCTCGAGGTCAACCACGTCGAGACCCAGGGAAAGCTCTACTTCGTGAAGTACGACGTCGAGGGGGACGACGTGGGCGCGATCGTCGCCACGACGCGCCCGGAGACGATGCTCGGGGACACGGCGCTCGCGATCGCGCCTGGCGATCCGCGCACCCGCCGGCTCGTCGGAAAGACGGCGATCGTTCCGATCGCGGGGCGGCGCATCCCGGTCATCGAAGATGACTTCGTGGACCGGGAGTTCGGTTCCGGGATCGTGAAGGTCACCCCGGCGCACGACCCGAACGATTTCGGCGCGGCGACGCGCCATGGCCTGCCGGCCCTCGTCGTGATCGGCCCGGACGGCCGCATGACCGAGGAAGCGGGCGCCTTCGCGGGTCTCGACCGGTTCGAGGCGCGGGCGCGCATCCTCGAGAAGCTCTGGCAGGAGCAGCGCATCGTGGACGCCAAGGAGCACGTGCATTCGGTGGGGCACTGCCAGCGCTGCGACGCGGTGATCGAACCCTATCTGTCCCGCCAGTGGTTCGTCCGGGTGGCTCCGCTCGCGGCTCCGGCGATCGCCGCCGTCGAATCCGGGGAGATTCGCTTCTTCCCGGAGCACTGGACCAAGACCTATTTCGAGTGGATGAAGAACATCCACGACTGGTGCGTGTCGCGGCAGCTCTGGTGGGGGCACCGGATCCCCGCGTACGACTGCGCCAACGGGCACGTGACGGTGGCCGAGGAGCGGCCGGCGGCCTGCGCGACGTGCGGGCTCCCGGACCCGGTGCAGGACCCCGATGTGCTCGACACCTGGTTCTCCTCCCAGCTCTGGCCGTTCTCGGTTTTCGGCTGGCCGGAGGAGACCTCCGATCTTCGGGAGTTCTACCCGACCGACGTCCTCGTTTCCGGCTTCGACATCCTCTTCTTCTGGGACGCCCGCATGATCATGGCGGGCTTGCGCCTCACCGGGAAGGCGCCGTTCTCCGTGCTCCACCTTCACGGCCTCGTCCGGGACGAGAAGGGGGAGAAGATGTCGAAGACGCGGGGCAACGTCATCGACCCGCTCGACGTGATCGCGGAATTCGGGGCGGATGCCGTCCGCTTCACCCTGCTTTCCCTGGCGTCGCCCGGGAGAGACCTGCCGCTCGCGCGCAGCCGCATGGCGGGATCGCGCGCCTTCATGACGAAGGTCTGGAACGCCACACGGTTCGTCCTGGCGCAGACGGAAGGGGAGACCGCGGCCGCGCCGCTCGCACGGGAGTCGCTTTCGACGATCGACCGCGCGATCCTTTCGCGTCTGCACGAAACGATCGAGTCGGTGGACCGCCAGCTCGGGGATTTCCGCTTCGATCTCGCGGCGGCGAGCATCTACGATTTCGTCTGGCGGGACTTCTGCGATCGCCACCTCGAGATGGTCAAGCCGTTGCTTTCCGGAAAGACCGGCACGGAAGAGGAGCGGCGGCGGAGCCGGAAGGTGCTGCTCGCGGTCCTCGCGGATATCGTCGCGCTCCTCCATCCCTTCGCGCCGTTCCTCACGGAAGAGATCTGGGAAGTCGTCGCCGCCGGCCGGCCGCTCCTCGCCGTCTCGGCGTTTCCGCGGTTCGACCCGGCTTTCGTGGATCCGGCCGCGGTGGCGGCCGTGCGCGGCCTGGCGGAGGTGCTGACCCGGGTGCGGAACTTCCGCTCCGAGAGGGGCGCTCCGCCCACCGAGCCGGTCGAGCTTCGCATCGCCCCCGATTCGCCGCAGGCCGAGGCGCTCGCGCCTCTCGCTCCGGTCGCCGTGGCGCTCGGACGGCTGGCGGGCCTGGCGTTCGAACCGCCGGCCGCCGGCGACGTGCGTGACGTCGTCGAGGGGCTTTCCCTGGGGCTCCGCTTCGCCCGCCGCGAGGCCGCGGCCGACCGTTCCCACGTGACGCGCGAGCTCGCCCGGCTCGACGAGGACATCGAGACGCTCTCGGCGCGCCTCCGGAATCCCGAGTACCTCGAGAAGGCGCCGGAGCCCGTGGTCCAGAAGTCCCGGCAGCGTCTCTTCGAGATGGAGAAGCGCCGCGCCGTTCTGGCGGGAACCGCCCCTTGATCGAGCTGTTCGGGGAGGCCTTCGACGACTCGGGCTTCCGGGCGCTCGCCAATTTCGTGTTCTTTCCGACGATCGATTCGACCAACGCCGTGGGCCGCGGGTTGATCGACCATGCCCAGCGGGAGGAGGTGGATCTGGCGGCGACGGTGATCGCGGCCGCGACGCAGACCGAAGGACGGGGGCGGCGGGAGCGGCCCTGGTCCTCGCCGGAGGGAGGACTCTACGTTTCGTTCGTTTTCCGGGTTCCCGAGGGCGCGGCTCTTCCTCACCTGCCGCTCGCGGCCGCGGTATGGGTCGCCCGCACGGCTGTTTCGGCCGGAGTCGACGCGCGGCTCAAATGGCCGAACGACGTTCTCTGCGGGGACAAGAAGCTCGCGGGCGTGTTGATCCAGGCGAAGACGCGCGGAGACGAGACGCATGTGGCGATCGGGATCGGCGTGAACGTCCGCGCGGCTTCCGGCCTCGTCGCCGGAGCGACCTCGATCGAAAGGGAAGCCGGACCGGAAGGCCCGAAAGCCTCGGTCGCGAGCTTCCTCGGGGAGATGTGCCGCCAGTGCGAGGACTATCTCGCCGATCCCCGCGGGCCGCGCGTCGTCGAGGACTGGCTCGAGCGTTCGCGCCACGTTCCGGGGGACGAGATGCGGGTCCTCGTGGAGGAGGGATCGGGAAAGACGATCGACGGACGGTTTGCCGGACTGACGGCGGAAGGCCTGCTGCGTCTCGCGCGGGACGGGTCGGAAATCGTCGTCGCCTCGGGAGAGGTCGAATCGTGGTGAGCCTGCTCGTCGTGGACGTGGGAAACACGAACACGGTGCTCGGGCTCTTCGACGGAGAGGATCTCTCCGCGGACTGGCGGCTCGCCACGCGCCGCGACGCGACCGCCGACGAGGTCGGGATGCTCCTCCACGGCCTCCTCGGCGCGTCGAAGGAACGGGTCTCGCGCGCGATCGTCGCGACGGTCGTCCCCTCCCTGCATTTCCCCTGGAAGGCCGCGTTTCGACGGTATCTGGGGCTCGACGCCCTCTTCGTCGAGCCGGGGATCAAAACGGGAATGCCGATCCTCTACGAGAACCCCCAGGAGGTCGGCGCGGACCGGATCGTCAACGCCGTCGCGGCTTTCGAAAAGCACGGCGGCCCGTGCATCGTGGTCGATTTCGGAACCGCGACGACCTTCGATGTCGTCAACCGCGCCGGGGAGTACGTCGGGGGAGTGATCACGCCCGGCGTCATGATCTCCGCGGAGGCGCTCTTTTCGCGGGCCGCGCGCCTCTCCCGCGTGGAGATCCGCCGCCCCACATCGGTGATCGGCCGCACGACGGCCGGGTCGATCCAGTCCGGCCTCTACTTCGGCTATCTCTCGCTCGTCGACGGACTGATCGACCGGATCGCCGCGGAGATGGAAGGGATGCCGAAGGTCGTCGCGACCGGCGGTCTCGCGGAGCTCCTCGGCAAGGGCTCCGCGCGCATCCAGGAGATCGACCCGAACCTCACGCTCCAGGGACTCCGGATTCTCGATGAGCGAAACCGGCAGCGGCGTCCCTGAGCCTCCCGACCCGGCGTATTTCACCGCGATCGAAGCCGAGTTCATCCGGCGGCGGGGGACGCCATTCCTGCTCTCGCCCCGGGACTACGCGCTCGCGCGCCGATGGCACGCCCTCGGGATCCCGCTCTCTGACGTCTGCATCGGAATCGGCGAGGCGTTCGATCGGCGGGAGGAGAGGGGCGCCGTGGGGCGGGTCAACAGTCTCTCCTATTGCGAGGGCGCCGTTCTCGAAGCCTGGGAGCGCCGGGCGTCGGCGAGGGTGGGAGAGACGGCGGGGGAAGCCGAGACGGACGTGGCGGCGGGATTGGACGACCTCGAACGAGCGCTCGCCGCCGTCGAGGGGCGTTTCGCGGACGCGGCTCTTTCGGCCGCTCGCTCGATCGCCCGCCTGAAGAGCGCCCGGAAGAGCCCCGAGGAAGTCGAAAAGTCGCTCTCGCGCATCGAGAAGAAGCTGTTGCGCGACGTCGAGGGGGGGCTGTCCGGGGAGGAGCGTCTCGCCGTCGAATCGGGCGTCGATCGGCGCCTGGCCGCCGATGCCGGCTCGATGGACGAGGTCGCTTTGCGCCGGACGCGCGACGTCCTCATCCGACAGCGGTTGCGCGCGCTGCACGGGATGCCGCGCCTCACGATCCTCGCATGACGCGGACGGCGCGACTCCGGATCGAGCGCCTGGCTCCCACGGGAGAGGGAGTCGCGCACGATCGGGGCAAGGTGGTCTTCGTCGAAGGCGCGCTTCCGGGCGAGGATGTCGACGCGGTCGTCTTCGAGGAGCGAACCCGCCACCTCCGGGCGTGGACGGCCGAGGTCCGAGAGGTTTCCGCCGATCGCCGGCCCGCCACCTCGCACGCGCTCGAATGCGGAGGGACCGACTGGGCGCACGTCGACGTCGCGGCGGCGCGGCGATGGAAGCGCGAGTTGTTTCTCGAGTCGATGCGGCGTGTCGGCGGGATCGCCGAAGAGGCGCTGGGAGCTCTCCCGGTCGAAGCGTCGAGGCTCGAATACCGGCTGCGCAACCAGTTCCACGTGGGCATCGCTCCGGGGGGCGAGCGCGTGGCCGGGTTCTTCGCACGGCGTTCCCACCGCATCGTCCCTCTGGGCGATTGCGAGATCGTCTCCGCCGATACCCGCGAGAAGCTGGGAGAGCTCCTGCGGAACGGCGATCTTCCCGTCGGCGGCCGGGTGGAGACCATCGAAACCGTGGAGCTCGGCCGGGAGCATCGGCTCGTCTTTCGGGACGCCGGTCGGCCCGATGCCGACGAGGCGATGCCGTCGGTCGACATCCACGTCGGCGAGCGCCCGTTTCGCGTTTCGGCGGCGTCCTTCTTTCAGGTGAACCGTCACCTCGTCGCCCCCTTCTTCGAACGGATTCGTGATCTCGCGTCCTGCTCGGGGGCGCGGACGGCGCTCGATGCGTTTTCGGGAGTGGGTTATCTCTCGCAGGCGCTGGCGGAGGCGGGGGCGGCGGTCCTCGCCGTCGAATCCTCCCCTCATTCTTCTCGCGACGCGGAGGTGAACCGGGCGCGCCTCGGATCAGGCACGTCGATCGAACCGAGGGAGGAGCCGGTCGAGGCCTTCCTCGCCCGGGGCTCGTCCCCGTTCGATCTGGTCGTCGCGGACCCCCCCCGCCAGGGGCTCGGAATGTCCGCGGCGCCGCTCGCGCGCCTCGCGCGGGACCGGTTCCTTTACGTCTCGTGCGAGCCGCCGACGCTCGCGCGGGACGTTCGCGCCATCCAGGCCGAGGGCTTTTCGATCGGTCGGGCGTGGCTCGAGGATTTTTTTCCGCTGACGCACCGGGTGGAGGCGGTGTTGGAGCTCGTCCGCCGATGATCCGCCCGTTGCACCGCGGAGCGGGTTCGCCGATGCTGGCGGGCGCCGCCGTCTTCGGCGTCGGCATCGCCGCGGGCGCCTGGTCCGTCGGGGGTGAGGTCCTCGCGGCCTTCGCCGGAGCCCTTGCGGTCGTGGCCGCGGCCGCTTTCGGACGCCGGGCGCGGGCCTACGGCGCCGTGGCATTTCTCTGCGCCGGGTTCGCATGGGGCCGGGCGCGGGTGGGGGTTCCGGCCGAGCACGCGGCCCTCGCCTGGAGCCGGGTCGATCGCGAACGCCCGGTGCGTCTCACGGGAGTGCTTCGCGATTGCTGGACGGGCCCCGGGCAAAGGCGTCGCACGAGATTGCGGGCCGAGACGATCGAGCAGGCGGGAGAAGTCCGGCGGTTCCCGTCCGAAGTCGCGATCTTCGCGTTCGGGGATATCCCGCCCCCGGGGATCCGGGGGGATCGCGTCACGATGACGGCTTCGATCGACGCGCCCGACGATGCGGCATCGACCCGCGACCTTCCCTCGCCGGTCCGGACCTTTCGGGCTTCGTTGAAGAGCGGGTGGCAGCTGTCGCGGATTTCGAGAAGCGCGGCGAGCCTGCCGGCTTCGGTCAACGATTTCTTCGCGCGGCGCCTCTTCGCGGCTCCGCTGTCGCGATCGCTCGTTCAGGCGCCGATCGCGGCTCTTCTCCTGGGGAGACCGGGAGAGCTCGACGACGAGGTGGCCGAAACCGTTCGGGAAGGCGGGCTCGGCCATCTGCTGCTCGCGACGGGCCTGCACGTCGGGATCTTCGCGGCGACACTGGCCGCGCTGCTCTCCTCGGCGGGCGTGCGGAGGCGTGCCCGGGATCTCCTGCTGATGGCGGCGATCGCGGCGTTCGCCCTGCTCTCGGGCGCCGGCCTCTCCGTCAACCGGGTCGCGCTGACCCTGGCTTTCCTGCTGGCGGCGCGGATCGTCGAGCTTCCCGTTTCCCCGCTCCAGGCGATCGGGGCATCGGCGATCACGATCCTCGTTTTCGCGCCGGAGGAGCTCTGGCGGTTCGGATTCTGGATGACCTTCGCCGCGGCGCTTGCCCTCGCCCGGCTCGTGCCGATCCTCTCCCGGGTATTTCGATTCCTGCCCCGGCGCCTGCGTCTGACGGCGGCCGTCGCCGTGGCCGTCCAGCTCGCGGCAGCCCCTCTCCTGCTCTGGCGGTTCAACCGGATGCCGGCCGCCGCGTGGATCGCCGCGCCGGTCGCGATTCCCGCGGCCGCCGTGCTGATGGGCGCCGGGCTCCTCGTCCTGGCCGCGCTCGGCCTCGGTCTTCCGGCGACGGTTCCGGCGGCGGCATTCGAGGCGGTCTTCCGCGCGATCGAATGGGCGGCCGGAAGACTTCGCGGGGCTTCCATCCTCGCCGCGACGCCACCGCTGGCTGCCGTGCTGCTGCTCCTCGCCCTCCTCGCGGGGTTCGCTCTCGCCCCGGGCGCGCGATCCCGCGCCGCTTCGGGCGTGGCGTACGCGGTCCTTCTCGCGGCTCTTCTCCTGCGAGGCCCGCGTTCCCCGGGTCTTTCCGCATTCTCCATCGAGGCGCTCGACGTCGGACAGGGGGACGCCTTTCTGCTGCGCTCGGAGACCTCCGCCTTTCTCGTCGACGGGGGAGGGGGATTTTCGGGCGAGGAGAACTTCGGCAGGGTCCGCCTCCTTCCCAAGCTCTTCGATCGGGGCGTTCGCCGTCTCGACGGGGTCCTGCTCTCCCACCCCCACCCGGACCACGGCGCCGGCCTCTTCGCCGTCCTCCGGGACATGCCCGTGGGAGTCTTCTTCCACGGAGAGGGCGAGGACGACGGCGCTCTCTTCGCGCGGCTCGAAGGCGTGGCCGCCGAGCGGCGCGTCCCCGTCCGCGTGCTCCGCGCGGGCGACGAGGTGCCGTGGGGGGGCGGAGCGTTCCGCGTGCTCCGGTCGGGGGGACGACCCTTCAAGAAGGACCCCATCAACAACGAATCGGTGGTTCTCCTCTACACGAAAGGATCGCGGCGGGTCCTCCTGACGGGCGATGCCGGCCTTCCTGCCGAAGAGGAGCTCCTCGAACGCCTCTCGCCTCTCCCGCGCGTCGACGTCCTGAAAGTCGGGCACCACGGGAGCCGCACGTCTTCGGGCGCCGCCTTCCTCGCCGCGCTCGCCCCGCGGGCGGCGCTCCTCTCGTGCGGCCGGCGGAATCGATTTCATCACCCTTCCGCGGAAGCCCTCGAGCACCTGGCGGGCGCCGGGATTCCGGTTTTCCGCACCGATCTGCGCTCGGACGTCGGCATCGTCCTCACGCCCCGCCACCTGTTCCTTCGCGAGCGCGGCCGCCCGTGAGCGAACGGCCCCTCGTCGTCGTCCTCGGTCCCACCGCGTCCGGCAAGACGGATCTCGCGGTCGCGATCGCGCGCCGGGTGGGGGGGGAGATCGTCTCGGCGGATGCGTTTGCGGTCTACCGGGGATTCGATGTCGGGACGGCCAAGCCCGCGGCCGAGATCCGCCGCGAGATCCCGCACCATCTGATCGACGTTGCGTCGCCGCTCGAATCGTTCACGGCCGGCCGATGGGCCGATGCGGCGCGCGACGCCATCCGGGACATCGAGAATCGCGGCCGGATTCCGATCGTGGCGGGCGGTTCCCATTTCTACGTCCGCGCGTTGCTCTCCGGCCTTCCCGGCCGGGAGGTCGCGTGCCCGGCGCTTCGCCGGCATTTCGCGGGCGCGTGGGAACCTGGTGTTCGGCGATCCCGCAAGCGGATGCTCGACATCCTCGATCCCGCGTACGGCGCGCGCGTCCCGGCGGGCGATACGGCGAGGATCTCGCGGGCGCTCGAGATCATCTTCTTCACGGGACAGCGCGTGAGCGAGAGGATCCGGTCCGGCCCGGCGCCCGAACGCCGCCGCGTGCTCAAGCTCGCGCTTCAAATCTCCCGGCAAGCCATCTATACTCGCGTGGAGGCGAGGGTGAACGCGATGTGGCAGTCCGGATGGGCCCGCGAGGTGGAGAGTCTGAGGGACGCGGGTGTGACGCTCGCGGCCCCCGCGTTTCGCGCCATCGGATACCGGGAGATCGCGGGAGCGGCGGACGGCGAATCGACCCTCGAAGAGGCCCTGCGCCGGACGATCGCCCGGACCCGCGCGCTCGCCAAGAGGCAATCGACCTGGCTCGCCTCCGAACCGGGGCTCGAACGTCTGGAGTTCGAAGCGGGCGTGGAGCGGGCCGCGGCCTTCATCCGGGGAGAAAGCGCGTGAACGAGCCTCCGGTCGACGTTCAGGACGCTTTCTTCCTCGCCCTCCGGCAGGAAGAGGCGGTCGTCGAGGTACGGTTCCTGCATGGGGGATTGAGGATGGGGCGTCTCAAACGCTTCGACAAGTTCGCGCTGGTGATCGAGGTGGCAGGCGTCGAGGAGATGATCTACAAGCACGCGATCGCCTCGATCCGCGCAGAGCACTCGGCCGGGCGTTCCCCGTCGCCTCCTTCGCCGTGAACCGTCGCGCCGCCCGAATCATCGCGGCGGCCCTGATCGCGAGCGCCTGCCGCACGTTTTCCCCGGCTCCGCGCGTCTCGCCATACCTGCTGGATCCGAGAATCGGCCTTCCCGGACCCTTCCCGGCCTCGATCGCGGAAGGCTGGAAGGCGATCGGGGAGCGCCGCTGGGACGACGCTCTCCGGGCTTTCTCGGCCGACGGCGACGCGGCGGCGATCGGGAGGGTCGAGGTGCTCCTGGAAACGGGAAGGATTTCCGAAGCCCGGGCGTCCTGCGGCCGAGAGCTCGGCCGCGAGCTCGGCACCGGCCCGCTCCTGTCGGCCTGTGCGGAGGTGGCGGTCCGCGAGGAGCGATGGGAGGACGCCTTCGACCTCGTGGAAGGGGCGATGCTCCGCCTGCCCGACGACCGGGGGATCCGGGAGCGGCGGCTCGCGCTGGCGCCGCGGGCGACTTCCGCGCTTCTCTCGCGCGCCGCTTCCGCGCTCGCGGAGCATCGTCCGCGGGAGGCGCGATCGGCGGCCGAGAGAGCGCTCGCGATCGCTCCCGGAAACGGGGAGGCGATGATCCTCGCGGGACGGGCGGCCGCGGCCGCGGGAGACGCCGCCGCCGCCTTCGCGCACCTGTGGGCAGCGTGGAAGGCCCGCCCGGGTGACGCCGCGGTGGGAGAGCAGGCCGCGGCAATCGCGTCGAAGCTCGGCCGCGACGCCGAGGCGCTCGAGATCCTGTCGAGCCTTGCGCGGACCGATCCGAAGTTCCGCGGCCGGGCGGAGGAGGCGCGCGAGGATTTCGTCATCTCGAACTGGCCGGCGCGCGAGCGGGAAATCGCCCGCTCCGCTCGGCTGACCCGCGCCGGAGCGCTGACGCTGATCTGGAAGCTCCTGTCTCCCGTCGTTCCGGCGGAGGGGGCGCGGCCGGTTCCCGTCGCTTCCGACATCGTCGGAAGGAAGGACCAGCTGATCCTTTCCCGGTCGATCCAGTGCGGATTGATAGCGGTCGATGCGTCGACGCATCGCGCTCGACCCGACGCCGTCCTCACGCGCACGGAAGCGGTGCGGCTGCTCCTTCGCGCGGCGGCCGTGATTGGCGCCTCCCGCCGGGTCGAATGCGTCGAGAAGCTCCTTCCCACGGAGCGTCCGGTCGCCGCCGCCGCGAAGTGCGGGCTTCTCCCGGCGGGCGCCAACGGCGTCTCCGGGCGAGAGTTCCGCCGGTCGCTCGCCTTCCTTCAGCCGGCTCACCCCGCCGAAAAGGCACCGCGATGAAAGCCGAGGAGCTTCGCGGCCCCTGGACGATCCCCAATCTCATCACGCTGCTGCGTCTCGGGATCCTCCCCGTCTTCCTCTACTCGATCGCTTCGGAAAGGCCGGTCGCCGCGCTGTCGCTCTTCGTCGTCGCGGGGATTTCCGACGGCCTGGACGGTTTTCTGGCTCGCGCTCTGCATATGAAATCGGCGGTGGGGGCCGTGCTCGATCCCATCGCGGACAAACTCCTCATGATTTCTTCGTACATCATGCTCGCCGTCCCTTCGTACGGGGCGCGGGTGCACATTCCGGAGGGGCTCACGTTTCTCGTGATCTCGCGGGACGTGCTGATGATGCTCGTGGCTCTCGTCATCATCCTCACGACGGGGATGAAGGATTTCCCCGCGACGTTCTTCGGAAAGACCAATACCGTGATCCAGATCCTCGCGGTCCTCTCGGTTCTCTGCGCGGACGTCTGGCCGCTTCCGATGCCCGTGATCTGGGTGCCGTTCGGGGCGGTGGCCGCCTCCACGGTCATCTCCGGATTCCAGTACGCCTATCTCGTCTCGCGCCGCGTCGCCGAGCAGGAAAAGCGCCAGGGCGCCGCGTGATCGATCTCTCCCTCTACACGCGCAGGGGATGCTGTCTCTGTGAGGAGATGAAGACCGCGATCGACGATGCGATCGGGGGATTTCCGGTTCGTCTCGAGGAGATCGACGTCGACGCGAACCCGGATTTCACGGAGCGATTCGGGGCGGACGTCCCCGTGCTCTTCGTGGAGGGGCAGGAATTCGCGAGGCACCGTCTCGACCGGAAAGCCCTTCGGGAGCGGCTCCGCCGCGCCGGCGCCCCGAGCGAATTCCCGGGAGGCCGGCCATGAGGGCGCGCTCGATTCTGGCGTTGCTCCTGGCGTGTGCGGTGGCCGCGCGCCTGGGCGCCGCCGACTGGCCGCAGTTCAATGGCGACCCGCAGCACAGCGGGAGTAACACCGGCGAGACGGTCATCGCCCCGTCGAGCGTGGCGAGTCTCGTCCGCATCTTCCAGGCGACGTTGCCGGCCGTTTGCGACGGCGCGCCGATCGTCCTGACGGGCGTGGGGACGGCCTCCGGGGTGAGGAACCTCATCTTCGCGACGACCCGGGCCGGCGATCTCGTGGCGCTGGACGCGACGACGGGAGCGGCCGTCTGGTCGCGCTCGAATCCCGCGGGCGCGTGCAAGATCAACGGCGGTTCCAACGTTTGCTACACGACCGCGTCGCCGGCGGCGGATCCGAGTCGCGTTTTCGTGTACGCCTACGGTCTCGACGGCATGGTCCACCGCTACCGGACCGGCGACGGCAAGGAGGTCGGCGGCGAAGGGTGGCCGCAGCTCGCGACACGAAAGCCCTTCGACGAAAAGGGTTCGGCAAACCTCGCCACGGCCGTCGCCGCCAATCGCAACCCGTTTCTCTACGTCTGCAACGGCGGCTATCCGGGCGACGGGGGGGACTACCAGGGACACGTGACGGCGATCAGCCTCTCGAGCGGAAGCCAGAAAGTCTTCAACGGCGCGTGCAGCGACCAGACGACGCACTTCTTCGAGACGCCCGGTACGCCGGACTGCGCCCACGTCCAGACGGCCATCTGGGCGCGCAGCGGCGCCGTTTACGATCCGGTCACGAACCGGATCTTCGTCGCGACCGGCAACGGGGACTACGACGGCAATTCCGCCGGCCACGACTGGGGCGACAGCGTGCTCGCGATCCGGCCCGACGGCACGGGCGCCGCCGGAAATCCGCTCGACGCCTACACCCCGGCCAACTTCCAGCAGCTCCAGGACGTGGACGCGGATCTCGGGAGCACGGCTCCGGCGATCCTTCCCGCTCCCGGTTTCTCGGGACGACTCGGCCTCCAGTCGGGAAAGGACGGAATGCTCCGGTTGATCCGTCTCGACGACTTGAGCGGCCACGGCGCGCCGGGGTTCACCGGAGGAGCGCTCCAGACGATCGCCGTTCCGCAGGGAGGAGGGATCTACAGCGCGCCCGCGGTATGGATCGATCCGTCGGACGGAGCGACCTGGGTGTTCCTGGGTAACGGATCGGGCCTCTCGGCGCTCAAGCTCACCGCGTCGGGATCGAGCGCGTCGCTCGCCATGCAGTGGACGAAGGCGTCGGCCGCGTTCTCTCCTCTCGTCGCCAACGGCGTCCTCTTCGCCGCCTCGACGGGCGCGGTCCGGGCGTTCGCGCCGAAAACGGGGTCTCTCCTCTGGTCCGATGCCGCGTCCGTCGGCTCGATCCACTGGCAGAGCCCGGTCGTCGTCAACGGGATCCTCTATCTCACCGACGAGTCCCGGCATCTCACGGCCTGGGCGCCATCGCTCTCGCCGGCGGCGCTCGCGGCCGACGGCGCCGCCACGGCCGGCTCGTCCTCGAACATCAACGGTCTGCTCGAGCCCGGCGAAAGCGTGGAGCTCGCCCCCGCGTGGAAGAATTTCGGGGCTTCCCCCGCCTCTTTCTCGGGCGCCCTGTCGCTGTTCGGCGGGCCGGCCGGCGCCGGGTATTCGATCGACGACGCTTCCGCCGCGTATGCGATCGGCGCGGGGGCGACGGCCAACTGCCGCGGAAGCGCCAACGGCTGCTATCGGATTTCCGTGACCAATCCCCCGACCCGTCCGGCCGACCACTGGGACGCGACGGCGACGGAAACCCTGGCCTCGGGCACCCTGCGGCGGTTGACCGTCCACGTCGGGAAGAGCTTCAGCGACGTCCCTTCGACCGGAGCGTTCTATCCGATGATCGAAACGCTCCTGCATCGCGGCGTGACGCTGGGATGCGCGGCCGGGCGGTACTGCCCCGGCGCGACGGTCGTTCGCTCCCAGATCGCCGCCTTCGTCGCCCGGGCCGAGCTCGGAGGCGACGGCGCCGTGCCCTGGGCGGGGCTCGTGCCCGGCGTCGGCTCGTACGCCTGCGGGTCCGGCGGAAGGACCGTCTTCACCGATGTCGGCCCGCTGCATCCTTTCTGCCGCCAGATCCACTGGCTGGTGGCGGCGGGCCGGTCCTTCCGCTGCGACGAGCAGGCGGCGCCCGGTTCGACCTGGTGTCCCAACGCCGCGGTGACGCGGGGGAGCTTCGCGGAGATCCTGGCGCGAGGGCTCACCCCCGGCGACGACGCGGTGCCGAGCGCCTTCTCGAACCCCGCGAACGGACGCTCCTATGACTGCACGGACGGGCAGCCGAACGCGTTCCCCGACGTGACCGACGCCAGCGCGCTGTGTCGTTTCGTGTATTTCATCTGGGCGAAGGGAGTGGTCGACGGATTTGCCGACGGAACGTACGGCCCGGCGGTCGGGGTCAACCGGAGCCAGATGGCGAAGTTTCTCGTCAACGCGTACCGCCTGACGCTCGACTGATCCCTGTCCGGAAGGCCACCCGGCGCGCCCGGCCGGTTCAGCGCGATCCGGGTCCGGGAGCGAACAGGGCGTCGATCGACGACGCCATCTCCCGGTGGCGGGCGGCCCAGGTGTGGCGGCGGGCGAACTCCTTCCGCGCGTCCGTCCCTCCCGGGGCCTCCGCGAGCGCCGCGCGGATTTCTTTCTCGAAGCCGGACGCGTCCGACGCGAAACGCACCAATCCTTCGAACGTCTCGAGCTCGGGAAGAGGAACCGAGACCAGCGGTGATCCCGAGGCGAACACCTCGTACGCCTTGACGGGGTTCGTCGCCTCGGTCAGGTCCGTGCGCCGGAAAGGGATGATAGCCACGTCGAAGCGGCCCACCCAGCCGGGGATCTCCGAATACGGGCGTTCCCCCACGCATCGGACGTTTTCGAGACTCCCGAGACGTCGCACGTCCGCTCCGTAGGTCGAACCGACGAGCAGAAAATCGATATCGGGGCAGCGACGCGCGATTTCTTCCACGAGCGGCACGTCGAACCAGTCGGCGATGGCGCCGTGATATCCGACGACGGGTCGCGCGCGCCGGATGTGGGGCGCGGACGCGAACCGCTCGAAGTCCGCGGCGTTGCGGACGATCCGAACCCGGGGGTTGAGCTTCGCTGCCCGCACCCGGAGAGCCTCCGACGTGGCCGTGACGAGGTCGGCGCCCTCGAGGAGCGCGCGTTCGTGATCGACCATCGCGGCGACGTTGGTCGAGAACCCGCCGTGCAGATCGATGCAGTCGTAGACCAGGGGCCACGCGGCGTCCCGGGCCGCGCGGCGCGCGATCGGGCCCCAGAAGGGAAGCTGAACCAGGGCCGCGGCGGAGGAAAGCGACAGGTCCCGACGAAAACGATCGAGCGAGGCCAGGACGCTTCCGGTTGCGGCCGGGCCCGGTTCGTCGCGATAGACATTTCGCCGCGGGGCCCGGAGGGAAACCTCGAAGACGTTTTCCGCCCGCGGCGTGAGCTCCCAGGGCTCCCCGCGGGGCCGGAAACGGGGAGAAACGTAGAAAACCCGGTGGCCGTCGCGGGCGAATCGAGAGAGGAGCTGCTGGGGCCGCTGATAGCGAAAGGTCCATTCGATCGCCGGAAAGGCGACGAGGGAGTACGGGACGGGGCCCGAAACGGCCGACGGAATCGCCGCCCGGCGGAGCGACTCCTCCCTCGAGAGGAAGCGTTGACGCGCGGCGCCCGGCGCAGAGGACTCGTCCCGGCCTGGCCTCAGCCGGCGAACGATCCGACCGAGCAAGGATCGGCGGAAACGTTCGCGGCGGCTCAGCTTCTCCACGAGAGCGTCGAAGGCGCCGTCGCCGGTTTGATCCGCCGGTGTCATCGTTTCCCGGCCGGCGGCGCCGCGGCGTCGTTCCGGGAAGAGCCGGAGGCATGTGACATCCCGAGGACGCTACCACTCCTGTGGCGGGTCGCGAAGAGGCGGCTTCCCGCTCCTTGATCGCGCCGCGTTCTGCGGCCGTCTTCCCGGCCCCCCCGCCGGTCGTCGAGGAATCGCCGGCTCCGTGCGGGATGAAACAGTATGATTTCGCGGTGAAAGCGCTGTTGCTCGCGACCGCGTTGCTGGGGACAGCGTGCACGCGGCCCGACGCGACCGGCATCCAGGTCCTTCCGCTTCGCGCGTCGCGGCCGATCGTCCTCGGCGACGAGGCCCGCCCCGGCCGGACCGTGGATGCCGGCAATCGTCTCCGGTGGCCGATCCCGCCCTCGATGAGCGGCGTCCTCGAGATCGGTCTCGGACGCCTGAAGTCGTCGCCGGGCGAGATTCTCGTGACGGCGCGCCGTGGCGGCCTTCTTCGTCGCGTCGTCTCGACCACGATCCTGCCGGCCGGAGGCGGGAGCTGGACGACGTGGAACGTGCCCTGGAGCGAAAACCGCTGGACGGAGACGTTCGAGCTCGAGTTTCGCCGACGCCCCGGGGGGGGGGCCGTTGCAGCGGCTCCCGCGATCCTTGCCGAGCCTCTCCTCGTTCCCGAGCGCGCCGGCGGACCGCCGCCGCCCGGACCGAACGCCGTGGTGTTTCTGGTCGACACGCTCCGCGCCGACCGGCTGGGATGTTACGGAGACGCCGCGGCGAACACCCCGCAATTCGACCGCCTCGCCCGAGAGGGTTGGCTCGTGGAGCGCGCGCTGTCAACGGCGAACTGGACGCTCCCGGCGCACGCGTCCCTCTTCACGTCGACGGAAGTTGCCCGGCACGGAGTCAATCGCGTCAACCCCGCCCTCCCGAATCTCCTCCCGACGCTCGCCGAGAGACTCCGCCATGCCGGTTATCGGACGCTCGCGGTGACCAACGGCGGCTACCTCGACCCGCACTTCGGGCTCGCGCGGGGCTTCGAGCGGTATGTCGTGGCGGACATCGGGAAGGATCCCGTGGAGACCCTCGTGCGGCGGGCCGAAGGCGTCGTGCGGGAGTCGCGCGGCGCGCCGTGGTTCCTTTTTTTTCAGACCTACCAGGTCCACGAGTACGTGCACCACCTCTCGCCGGAGGAGGAGGCCGTCCGGCGAGCGACGGAACGATCCGGAATTCTCGAAGCGCGCTATCGCGCCGACGTGGCGATCACGGATAAGGCCTTCGGCGATTTTCGCGCCGCGCTCGGCCGCCTGGGCGTGGCGGACCACACGGCGATCATCCTGACTTCGGACCACGGCGAGATCCTCGGCGAAACGATCGACGGATGCCCGGCCCGCTTCGTTCATGGAACCCCGTGCCTCCACGACGACGAGAATCGGATTCCGTTCGTGGTGGCGGACCCGCGGGCGCCCGGGGGCGGCCGGCGAATCGACGCGCCGATGTCGATTCTGGACGTGGCGCCGACGGTTCTCGCGCTCCTCGGCGTTCCGCCCGCGCCCTCCTTCGAGGGGATCGCGGCGCCCTTCGCCTCGCGGGCTTTCGCGATCCCCCGGGACCGCCGGCGCGTGACGCAGGAGCCCCAATCCGACAGCCTGGCGGTCGAAAGGGACCGCCGGAAACTGATCGTGCGCCCGGACCGGATGTCGATCCTCGCGAAATGGTCCGGAAAGAGCTCCGCCGCGCGACTGGCGCCCGTCGCCGGGTATGACCTCTCCCGGCAGCCGGACGAAAATCAAGAATCGCCCCCGGGCTCGGAGAGAGATCGTTTTGCGATCCTGATGGCCGACGCGTCCGCGCTCGTGGGGGAGAGCTTTCCCGGATCTCTCCTCGTCCGCCTCCCTCCCTCTTCCGCCCCCATCCGCGTGACGGTCGACGTCGCGGACGGGCTTCGCCGCTTCGACAAGTTTGCGGGAGGAGAGCCCGAACGCGACCGGCTGGACACCCGTCCGGGCGGCATCTCCGCGACGATCGCGCCGGCCGCCGGCCCGAGCTGGCTCGTTTTCGAGCCCCGGCGCCGCCTCGCGGCTCTGGCAATCGATATTTCGGGAGCACGGAGCCTTCGGCTCGGCAACGGAACGATCGTCGCTCAAGGGGAGACGCGTTCGCGATGGGCTTCCCTCCTCGCCGCGCCCGGAGGCGTGTCCCGCGAAGACGACGTCCTGCTCTTCGCGTCGCGCCGGGCGCGCCCGGCGGAGGCCCTGTTCGATGCGCCCGCGGCGCCGTCGGCCGCGATCGCGCAGCTCCGATCTCTGGGTTATCTGAACTCCGCCGGTCAGACGGCGCCCGCGGCGGCGACCGCGCTGGGCGGTGAGGGAACGGGCCAGCTGAGGATCCGATGGAGCGATCGCCTGCCGTGAGAAGCGCGGTCATCCTGCGCCTCGTCGCCGTCGTCGCCGTCGTCGCTGCTTGCCGCCGGCCGCCGCGGCGGGAAATTCCGGCCGCCGAGCCGGAACCGCTCACCGGCGCCCGGACCCCCGCGGCCCGCCCCCGGGTCGCCGCGCTCTACCCGTCGGACGCCTACGCGGTGGTCGACTTCGGCCGCGGGCTCGCCGGATCGCTGCCCCTCGGAATCTCGGGAGGGAATTTCGCTCCGGGCTGCACGGTCGCCTTCGGCGAAGAGCCCCTGCTCGTCGCCTTCCAGTCGCCGACGACGCTGCACGCCTGGATTCCGAAGGCGCTCCTCGCCTTTCCCGGCGGCGTCGCGGTGACGGTGCGCAACCCCGACGGAACGTCGGCGGCGCCCGCGCGCTTTTCCATCGTGCCGCCCCGCCTCGCGGGCGCCTGTCCCGATATCCGGGAGATCTATCCCGGCCCGAAAGGGGAGTCGGCCGCGACGATCGGCGTGGCCGGTGCGAATTTTTCCGACAGAACCGTCGCGGTACTGGACGGGGAGAAGCTCCCGACGACGTTTCGCGGCCCCGGTTCTCTCGTCGCATCGATTCCGCGCGATCGCGCCCGCGGCCCTCGAAGGGTGCGGCTCGCGCTCGCCGATCCGGAGTGCCGGCTTCCTTCGGCGACGAGGGAATTCGACCTTCGCTGATTTCCGCGCGGCTATAATCCGCGCGTGAAAAAGGCGCTGTTGTTCACCGTTCTCGTCGGCGCCGCCTGCTCCCGCCCGACGTCTGCGCCCGGACCGATCCGGACGCTGCCGATTCGATTGGCGCGCCCGATCTCTCTCGGCGTCGAGTCGCGGCCCTCCCGGCTCGTGATGGCAGGGGAGCGTCTCGTCTGGACGGTGCCATCCTCTTCGGAGGCGACGATCGAGGTCGGTCTGGGAGAGCTCGCCGGCGGGCCCGGCACCCCGGAGACGATCGTCCGCGCTTTTCGGTCGGGAAGCGAAGCGCTCGGCCGGGTCTCCGTTCGGCCGGGGGACGGATGGAAGACCTGGAAAATCGCCTGGTCCGCGCACGCCCGCCCGGCGAAGCTGGAGATCGATGTCGAGCGATCCGGGGATGCTCTCCCCGGGAAAGTACCGGCGGCGGCGCTGATCGCGGAGCCGCTCCTGGTCCCGCGGAACCTCGACCGTTCGCCCCCGAACGTGGTCGTGTTCCTCGTGGACACGTTGAGAGCCGATCATCTCGGGTGCTATGGCGATCCGACGGCCCGGACGCCACGATTCGACCTGCTGGCCCGGGAGGGTGTCCTCGTCGAGCGCGCCCTTTCGACGGCGAACTGGACCCTTCCCGCCCATGCGTCGCTCTTTACCTCGACGGGTGTCTCCGTCCACGGAACGGGCGGCTCCCATTCGAGCCTTCCCGAGAGCCTTCCGACCCTCGCCGGCGTTCTTCAGCGGCGGGGCTATCGGACGCTCGCGATGACCAACGCCGGTTTCCTCGATCCCCGTTTCGGGCTGGCACGGGGCTTCGAGCGGTACCTGAGCGTCCCGGTCGACGTCGAGCCGGTCGAGGAATCGCTCAAGCGAGCGGTCGCCCTTCTGAAAGACGCGGGGCCCGGACCGTTCTTTCTCTTCTTCCATACCTACCAGGTGCACCAGTACTCGCGTCGCCCCGGGGACCCCGTTCACCGCGACGAGAGCGCGAGGGCAAAGGCCGTCCGCCTGAAGCGCCAGTACGACGAGGAGGTGGCCAGGACGGATTCCGCGTTCGGCGTGTTCCGTTCGCAGCTCGATCAACTCGGGCTCGCCTCGCGCACCGCGATCGTGCTGACTTCGGACCACGGCGAGATCCTGGACGACGGCCTGGCCGGCGAGTCGATGCAGTGGGGGCACGGAAGCCCCTACCTTCACGACAACGAGAATCGGATTCCGCTGATCCTCTTCGATCCGCGGAACCCCGGGAAGGGCAGCCGCCTCTCGGCGCCGGTGTCGATCACCGACGTCGCGCCGACGGTGCTCGCGGTTCTCGGGCTCGACGCGGAGCCGGCCTTTCGGGGGATGGACTTCTCCCGCAACGCCGCATCCATTCCGGCGGCGCGGCTGCGGGTGACCGAAGAGCCGCATTCCGAGTCCCTGGCGCTCGAGCGGGAGGGACGGAAACTGATCGTCCGGCCGGACCGCGCGACCCTGAAGTCGATGTGGACGTTCCACGCCCTCGGCGCCCTCGATCCGATGTCCGGCTACGACCGTGCCCGCGATCCCTCCGAGTCGAACGACCTGATTCCCGGTCCGCGCGAAGCCGAGTTCAACCGGCTCCTGGCGGACGCCTCCGCGGAAGTCGCGGAACGTTTCGTCGGCGATCTCGTCGTGCGCATTCCGGCGGGCGAAGTTCCGACCGAGCTCGCCGTCGGAATGACTTCGGGTGTTCGCGGTTGGCGCGTCTTTTCCGGAGGGGAGCCCGCGCGCCAGGAGATCGTCCAGAAGGAGAACCAGATCACGGCGAAGTTTCCTCCGAGCCGGGGCCCGGGATGGCTCGTGATCGAGCCTCGCCGCCGCCGCGACGCCTTCTCGGCCGTCGTGACGGGACCCCAACCGGTGCTGGGCGGCGGGGCGCGCGTGCCCGGGGGCGAGTCTCGGTGGAACTGGGCGTCCCTCGTGGGCGAAGGAACGCCGGCGGATGGTTCGGCGGTCCTGCTCTCGACGTCTTCCGCCTCCGCTCCTGCCGGGACGGAGCGGGGCGCCGAGCCGATTTCGTCCGAGAGCATCGCGCGGCTGAGGTCGCTCGGATACGTGAATTTCGCGCAGGATTCGACTCCCGTCGCGCGTCCCTCTCTCCTTCCGGGCGAAGGGAACGGCCAGTTCCGGATCCGCTGGCTGCCGGGGGAGAGATGACCGTGCTCTCTGTCCGGCAGGCGGTGGCGATCGTCGCCCTGGCTCTCGCGGCACGTCCGGCCGGCAAGGACGCGATCGCTCCCGCCGAGCCGGAGCCGATTCCGGGACGGAAAGTCGAGCGATTCGCCGAGAAGATCGACGCGCTCTTTCCCCCGAACGCCTACGCGGGCGTCCCGTTCGCGACGCGTTTCGACGGCGCCTCCGTCATGGGGGTCGCCGGCGAGGGCTTTTCGCCCGCTTCGACCGTCTACTTCGGCGACACGGCGCTGGCGACGGATTTCGGATCGTCGAGATCGATGAACGCCACGGTGCCGACGGAGTTGATCGCGCGACCCGGCGTCTTCGCGGTCACCGTCCACGATCCGGCGGGGGGGCGGTCGCCGGACTTCCGCTTCGTCGTTCTCCCCCCGCGGTCTCCGGGCGCGTGTCCCGGGATCCAGAAGCTCTTTCCTTCGGAAACCCCGGAAGGAGTGAGCTTCGGGGCGAGATCCGACGGGGGATCGAATCTCGGCGTTTCCGGCGGGAATTTCGGACCGGAAAGCCGCGTCTGTTTCGGCGCGACCGAGCTGAAGACGACCTACCAGGGCCCCGGTTCCCTCGTGGCCGCGGTTCCCCGGGGGATGCTCGCGAGAAAACGGAAATTCGCCGTGACCATTCGCGATCCCGGCTGCGGCCGGCCATCGGCGCCGGCCATCTTCGAAGTTCGGTGAGCGGGCGATTTCCGTTCCGGGAAGTTGCCTTCCACCGATCGAACGCGTAGATTTCAAAGGCCGTTGAATCCTTCATCGTCCGATGCCCCGGGCCTCCGCCGCCGGCGAGCGGCCTTTCTCCTGTTTTTCGGCGTCCTGCTGACCGACCTGGCGCTCTCGCCCTGGAGAATGGGAGATCGGGGCTACAACGGGCAGGACATTCGCGCCGCGGAGCAGCTTCTCCCGTCGGGAACGGCCGGAACGGGGCAGACGCCGGGCGGAGCCCGGGTCTGGTCGCGCCACGGGATGCTGGGTTTGACGCTCCATCTTCCCTTCATCGCGGCGAGTCGTCTCCTGTTCGGAACCGCTCCCGACCGGGAGGATCGGGTCGTTTCGATCGAACCGGTTCTCGAAACGGCCCTCCTGGTCCTTCTCCTCTTCCTCTGGGCGCGTCGGGCCGGCAGTCCCCGCCGCGCCGCGTTCGTGGCTCTCGGCGGCGCCTTCGCGACGATTCTCTGGCCCTATGCCTTCGTGGGGCTCGAGACGGCGCAGTCGCTCGCCCTGTTCCTCGCGGCCTTTCTCGCGCTGGGTTGCCGGGCGAAAGTCTCCGGCGCGCGGACGATGGGATTCGCGGCCGCCGCCATTCTCGCCGTGAGCCTCAAGTCGACCGGCGTCATGCTGATTCCCGCCGTCGGATTCCTGTGCGTTCTCTACTTTCGCGATCAGGCCGTTCTCGACCCCGCGGGATCCCGCCGGAGGATCGTCTGGACCGGCGTGGCGGCGATCGCGGTTTTCGGCGCCAACTCCTGGACGCGCGAGTTCTTCTGGAAGCCGTTCGGCGGCTCCTGGGAAAACCTCCGGCACGCGCTGATCCACGATCCCTTCGCCTACCTGTTCCACGCGACATCGCTCCTGTCCTCGCCGAACAAGGGGCTTCTCTTCTATGCCCCGCTCGCTTTCGCGGGCCTCCTGGCGCTGCCGCGAGCCTGCCGGGAACGGCCCCGGATCGGCGTGTTCGCGGCGCTCACGGCCGGCGGCCTCGTCGCGGGTTTCTCTCTCCTGAAGATCTGGGCGGATGAAACGTGGGGGCCGCGTTACCTGCACACCGCGATCGCGCCGCTCCTGATCGTCCTCGCCCTGACGCCGGTGTCGTTCCGGGGGGTCTGGCGTCGATCTCTCCTGGCCGCCGCCGCCGCATTCGGGGCGGGGGTGTCGCTTCTCGGAGTCCTGTTCTTCTATGGAGGTCCGTACCACGCGGCCGTGCAGGCCGGCCAGGGGACCCTCGAGGCGATCCAGGGGGATACGGTATGGAACCCGATCCGTTTCGATCTCCGACTCCTCGAGACGATGGCGCGAGGGGCGGGCCCGGGCGCGAAATGGACGGCCGCGCACTACTGGTGGTTCTTCAAGCCGCCGGGATCGCCGCCCGAGCCCGTCGTGGATCTCGCGCGATACGCCCACTTTCAGTCCTGGATCTTCGGCTCCGCAACGAAGCCGGGAGTCGTGCTTCTCCTCGCGGGATTCGGCGTGGCCGGGTTGGCCATGATCGCGCTGTTCATCGCCGGGTCGGGGGGGAGGCGTTTCTCGGTCCCGCTCGTGCGTCGCGGTCTCCCCCTGGCGGCCTTCCTCTTCCTGGCGATCGAGGGGCTCGCGTGGGCCTCCGGCGTTCGACGCGCGTGGCGCGGAGAGTTCCTCCTCCAGGCCCCGCAGACGAGGATCACGGCGGACACGGCGACGGACGTCCGCCGGATGCTCGCGTTTGCCGCCGGCGACGATCATCCGATCCTCTGCGTGACGCGCCGCCCCGGATCCCTCGATTTCTTCGTCTGGCAGCGGCTCTGCTATCCCCGTGCCCTCATCCCGGCTTTTCCGGAAGAGGTCGCGGGACCGGGCTTTGCCGCGATTAGGGACCGCTGGCAGTTCCGGTACGCGCTTTGTCTCGACCCGGTTCCTTTCGTTCCCCGTTTCCGGCGCTCCGCCTGGATCACGCCGGGAATCGTCGTGGGCGAGCTCGGGTCGTGACGCCGCTCCTGCGGTGCCTGCTCGTGGCGGCCGGGTATGCCGCCGCGGGCGAGCTCGCGCGCCGGCGTCCGTCCCGTTCCCTCGTCGCCTGGAACGAATCGTTCTGGATCGGGGCGGCGCTGTTCACGGCGGCGCTCGTTCTCGGGTCCTCGACGAAGCTTCCCGTTCTCGGCGTTCTTTTCCCGATTCTTCCGGCGGCGATCGTCGCCGTTGTCCTCCGCCGCGCCGCCGGCTTCTCCCGCCGATCCGGAGACCGTCCGCTCCGTTCCCCTGGCCGGGGCGCGCGCCTGCCCCTCGCCCTCGCCTTTCTTTCGGCCTCCGTGTTCGTCGCCCTCGACATGCGAACCGGTTTCGTGACCGACGGGTTCGGGATCTGGGCCTCGAAAGCCCGGGTTCTCGCGGTCGAAGGCCGGCTGGATCCCGCCGACGCGATGCCGCAGCGACTCGGCCGGGTCGTGAACTATCCGCCGCTCGTTCCCCTGACGGAAGCCCTGATCGGCAGACAGGGCCGGGAGCTCGACTTTCCGGCCGCGAAGCTCGCTTTTCCGGCATTCTTCCTTTCGCTCCTCGTCGGCACGTGGGGTCTCGCCCGCCGCGCGCTCGCAAGCGAGCGGGCGGCGGGCTGGACGGTCGCGATCGTCGCCCTCCTGCCGGCCGTCTCGACCGACTGGAATGCCGGTGGCTTCGCCGACCTCCCGATGGCGGCGGCCGTCGCGGCGATGGCCGGCGCCTGGCTGCATGCCCGGGAGATACGGGGGGAAGGCGCGGTTCCAGCCTGGGTCGCCGGGGCGGTGATCCTGGTCAAACCGGAAGGAATCGTGCTGGCGGCCTCCGCGGTTCTCGCGGCGAGCCTCGCCGGGCGGGCCGTTCCCCGGCGTCTGCGGCCCGCGCCATGGTGGGTCCTCGCCGGTTTTGCCCTGGTGGCGCTCTACTGGCGAAAGCGCTACGGCATGGAAGATGGCCAGTACGGACCGCTCGACGCGGCGCACTGGTCGGTGGCGGCGCAGCGCGTCGGCCTGGTCGCCGGGAAGGCGGCGGTCGAGATGGCCTCGGGCAAGAACTGGGGCCTCTTCTGGCTCGTCGCCCTGCCGAGCGCCGTCCTCGGATCGTTCGCCGCACGGGAGCCCGTCCGCTCGCTGGCGCGCTTCGTCCTGGTCTCGGCTTCGGCGCTGACGGCCATCTTCCTCTTCTCCAACTGGGGATTCCCCGGGTCGGGCGCGTACGGCGCGCAATCCCTTTCGTTTCACATCGCCGTCGCCCTGCCGCGGCTCCTCGAGCAGATCGCGGCTCCCGCGGCTCTGCTCGTCGTGGCGAGCTACCGGGCGATGGGCGCTCGCGGTTCGCCCGGTGCGGCGGAGAACGGAGCGGGATCGCTCGCGCTCTGACGCTCCGCTCCGGCGAGTCCGGGCTTGTCGGGCGGGGCCGGCGCCCCTTCCTCCGTTTCCCCCGGACGATCGGCGCGGAGGCTCTCGTACCCGCAGACCATCGCGATCACCGCGACGGGCAGGATCTGAAAGAGAAGGCGGGAGTAGGCCTGGTTCACGTGGAGCCGCACCGGCCAGCTCGTCTGCAGAAAGATCGCGGAGTAGGCCGCCGTGCCGAGAAGGGCGGCGAGCGCGACGACTCTCCCGCGTCCCGGCGCCCGAGCGACGGCGGCGAGCGCCAGCAGCAGGAAGGCCGGCCAGAGGAAGCCCCATTCCCGAAATCGCATCAGCTCGCTCCCGCAGAGCCGCGCGACCTCCGGAATCCGGACGAGGGCGCGCGCGAGACTCTGGTCGCTCGGCGGATCGATCGTGCGATCCTGGATCGCGGTCCATCGGAGATATCCGATTCGCCCCGCGAGCAGGGCGAGCGCGACCGCCGCGCCCGCCGCATGGGAGCGGACCTTCGCCCTGGAGAGCCGCCCCGCGGAAACGATCGCTCCCGCGGCGAGGGCCGCCCCGAAGAGGATCAACCCCTCCGACTTTGCGGCGAGGAGCGAACCGAGGAGCCAGGGCGTCGCCGAATTCCAGCGTCCCGCCCGCGGGTTCGGAGCGAGCCAGGCCGCCGCGAGCGCCGCCGCGCAGGCCGCGAGCGGGAGGTCGGCGTTGCCTCCCAACACCGGGCGGCTCGTCGCTACGGGAACGAACCCCATGACCAGAATGGCGGAGAGGCACAGGGCGCGGGAGGAAGCCGCGGCCCGGACTCCCCGGACGACCGAAAGGAGAAGCGAAAGGAAGAAGATCGGAAAGATCGGCTTCAGGTCCATGAAATCGAAGCGCCCGCGAACGCGCGCGGCGAGCGCCTCGAAGAGGGGAAGGAGAGCGGGATAGTTCACCGTTCTGCCGGACCGTCCCTCGTAGAGGCTCCCGGGCCACAGTTCCGGGCGGAGCCCTCCGTCGCGGAAGAGGAGCAGGGCTTTCGTTCCCCAGATCTGAAACGCGTCCCAGGCGAAGGCCGTTCGCAGGCAGAGAACGGTGAAGAGAAGGACACCCGGGACAATCGACAGAGTCAGCGCGAGAGGAAGCCGCAGAGGGGGGGAGGCTCCGGGCCCGGGCGGGCGGCGAAACGACCGCGCGATCCTCCAGGGGATGGCGACGGCCGAAAGCGAGACCGCCAGCGCGACGAGATCGAGCGCTTTCGTCGGCGCCACGAGCGAAAGGGGGAAGAGGACGGCCGCGCCGCCCGAGGCGCCGATCACGAATGACTCGTTCCATCCGAAGACGTCCGTCGACCGTCGGCAAAGGATCGTTTCGGCGAGCGAGGCGAATCCGGCGGCGACGAAGAGAGCCGCGGCGAAGGCGAGCAGGAGACTCACGGACCGATCTCGCCGACCCAGATCCGGGGAGAGACCGCCCTCCGCCGCACGATAACGAGATCGGAGGGGGGCTCCGCCGAACCGACCGCGAACCGGAGCGGAAACTCCCGGCGGATCCGAGCGAGCTCTCTTCGTGACTTCTCCCCGGGTCGGAGGCAGAAAACCGCGCGGGGCAGAAGCGCGCGCTGCCAGAGTCCGCAGCGCCAGGTGTTGGGGTCGTCCGTGACGTAGAGAACCGCCGCGTCGGGAGGCAGCGACGCCTCCACGGCCGGAACGGCGTCCTGAATCCAGCCGGGAACGAGCGATTCCGGCACTGCCCGCAGGGAGGAGGACAGCCGGCTCACCGCGGACATCGCTCCCACCAGCAGAACGCTTCCGAGGGTGGCCCCGCCGAAGGCGAGAGCGAGCGATTTCCGAAGCGGGGAGCTCAATGAATCGGGGCTCCGCGGGGACGAGAACGATTCCCGGGTGCCGTCATCTCTTCAAGGGATCGTACCACCCCGAACCGAAGCGCCGGACCTTCGGCCGCGGGGCGCCGCTGCCGGCTTCCCGCGCCGCCCATGGTCGTCGCGGACGAGGGGGAACACGGCCGCCGCGACGGTCGCCACCGCGAGCGGCGCCACCTGCGCGAGGAGCCGGGGATAGGCCTGGTCGAAATGCAGGCGGACATCGCCCCACCGGGTGAAGAGGAACATCCCCGCATCGGCGAGGACGACGCAAAGAGCGGTGGCCGCGATCGCCAGGGCGCCGGACCTCGGCGCGCGCATCGCCACCACGACGACGCCCGCGAGGAAAGCCGGCCAGAGGATGCCCCAGGACGGGAGAGAGAGCAGCCACCGACCCATGCGGGCAGCGATGATCGGCCCGCGCGTCGCGAGGAGAGAGAATCGGAACGACGTGATCGGCGAAAATTCGAGATACTCCGCGGGAATGAGCGTGCGCTGGGCGAAGCGCGCGAGAACGAAGAACGCCAGCGGCGCGGCAAACACCAGAATACGGCGTGCCCCGGTCGGGCGATGCGCGGCCGCCGCCGCCAGAGTCATCGCCACCGCCCCGATCGCGAGGAGCACCGTCCCCTCCGACTTGACCATTGCCAGCGTACCGAGAAGCCACGGGGCGGGCTTCCTCCAATCGGGAGGATGGCCGGCGCCGCGGAGCGCGGCGGCCGCGGCCGCCGCGCCCACGGCGGCGAGCGGCATGTCGGCGTTTCCCAGGACCGCCGTGCGCATCGTGAGGCCGGGCAGGAGCGAGGCCAGTCCCGCGGCGACATACGCGGTCCGGCGGTCGGTCAGGGTCTCGACGAGGCGGAACGTCCCGACGACGAGCGAAAGGGCGAAGACGGTGAAGATGCCCTTGACCGCCGCGAAGGGAAACGCGCGCCAGAAGGAAGCCACGAGGGCCTCGGCGAGCGGCACCGCCGGCGGATACGAAACGATGCGCGTCATGTAGCCGGGCGTGGGGACGTCGAGCGCGAGCTCCCCGGTCGCGTAGAACTCCTGCGCCTTCGTCATCCAGATCTGGAAGCCGTCCCAGCCGAATCCCGCGCACCCATTCGACCAGGCGAACAGGGCGAGACCGGCGACGGCGAGGGCCGCGGCCACCGGCGGCTTCGTTCGGAATGCGCCGGGAGCGGCGGCGAGCGCCCGGGCGAAATCGGACCGGCGAAGGAGCATGACGACGAGAAGCGCCGCCAGCAGGGCGAAGGCCGTCCCCGGCCGCCGGAGGAGCGAGAGCGGGATGACGGCGGCCGTCGCGATGCCGAGCCCCGCGAGGAACGCCTCGTTCCAGTCGGGCAGGGACCGGGGGCGCCACCCCAGAACGGCATTGGCGAGCGCGGCGCAACCGAGGGCGACGACGAAGGCCGCGGCGAGCCCGAGGAACGCCGTCGGCATCAGCGCCTCAGTCGTCCGAAGCGGTATTCCGGCGCGAAGCCCGGGATCGGCGCGAATCGCACCTGCCAGGCAAACCCCGGGTCGACCGGCGGCGACCCCGCGGAGAGCGCCCAGCGCACCGCGAGCCGCTTCCGGAACCGCGCCACCCGTCCGGGGAGGCGCGGATCCGACTCCACGATCACGACCGGTTGCGGGCTCAACGCTCTCTCCCAGAGGCGGGGGAGCCACCGATTGCGGGGATCGCCGACGTACAGGATGGGCTCGACATCCGGAATCCGGTTTCGAATCTCCCGAACGTCTCTCTGCATCTCGGCCGGAATGATCCAGGCGACCGGGCTGCGGAGGCGCAGCCGGATTTCCTGCATGACCGTCGGCGCGACCGCGGCGAGCTGGAGGACGATGGCGGCCGCGACCGCGAGGAGCGCCAGGCGCCCGCTGGCCGGGGGAGCTGGGCGCGCGGAGGAAGCATTGCCCGCAGCCATCAGCTTCCGATCTTCGACGACGCGGGCGCCGTTCCCCGGCGGGCCTGGTGGGGCTTCCACGCGACCCCCCATTTCTTCTCGAAGTAGGACTTGTTCCGGTTCCAGAGCTCCTCGTAGGCTTCGGCCGACAGCTTCCGGAATGAGCCCTGCCCGACGTGATGAACGTAGGCGTCCTCCGCGCATACGACGGAGTAACCGGCCTGGCGCACGCGCAACGAGAAATCGTCGTCCTCGAACATGCCGATCCGGAAGTTCTCGTCGAGAGGTCCCACTTCGTTCAGCACCTCCCGCCGCGCCGCCACGCAGTACATCGCCGCGACCTCGAGGGGAAAAGTCCTTCCCGCATGCTCCCGGGCCCGCCGGCTGCTCCAGGCGGGAAGGTCGTCGAGATCGGCGTATCCGGCGTCGATCTTGGCTTCGTTTCCGGCGAAGTTCGTCGTCGGGCAGACGAGCCCGATCGCCTGGTCGCGCCCGAGGTGCGCGACCAGGCGTCCCATCAATCCGGGCGGAACCACGGTGTCGTTGTTCAGGAGGACGATCACGTCGCCTTCGGCGATCGCGATGCCCGCATTGTTGGCCGCGGCGAAACCGCGGTTCTCGGAATTTCGAAGGACGCGCACGCGCGGATCCTCCGCCGCCACGCGGAGGAGGTAGGGGACCGTCGCGTCCGTGGAAGCGTTGTCCACGACGACGATATCCAGGCGGGGCCAGGTTTCGCGGCGCAGGCTGTCGAGACAGGCCCGCGTGAGCTCGAACCCCCCGAAGGTGACGACGACGACCGAGACGCTCGGGACGGTGGACGTCACCGCCTCGTCGATCGCCCGATAGCGCGCGCTCCAGTCGTTGGCTTCCGCGACCGCGCGGCGCGCCGGCCGCCGCGGGTCGTCGGGCCGTTCCGCGAGCGCTTCGTCGACGTGGCGGAGGAACTCGTCGTGGCCGCGCGCGAGGTAGCACAGCTCGGCGAAGGGCTTCAGCTCCGTGAGCTCGGGGGCGACGACCGGCTTCTCGCCGACGAGATACTCGTAGAACTTCACGGGATTCGTCGCCTCGGTGATCTCGTTGACGAGGAACGGAATGATGCAGACGTCGAAATTCCAAAGGAGCTTCGGCATCTCGTCGTAGGGGCGCTGGCCCAGGAGGCGGACGTTTTCGAGCGCCGCGAGCCGGGAAAGATCGACGTCGAAGTGTCCCCCGGCAAGCACGATCGTCGCGTCGGCGTGGCGTGCCGCGAGCTTCTCGAGCAGGGGGACGTCGACCCACGACGCGAGCGCGCCGTAGTAGCCGATGACGGGACGCCGGACGCCGCCCAGAACGTCATTGGGCCCGAAGAGGGACGCGTAGTGTTCGACATCCACGGCGTTGCGCGCGAGCACGAGGCGGCCGGCGGCCTGCTCGTGCTTTTCGACGAGGCGATCCGCGGAGACGACCGTCACGTCGGCTTTCCGGACGAGCTCGTCCTCTCGATCGAGCACCCGCTTGCCGAACCCCGGGAAGTTCGTCCACTCGTCCATGCAGTCGTACACCACCCTCGCCCCGAATTTCTCCCGCAGGCGAAACGCCAGAGGCGCCCAGAACGGGATGTCGACCTTGACGAGCAGATCGCCGGTGGCCGCCTCCGCGAAGAGGTCGGCGAGAGCGTCTTCCAGAGCGTCGACGTCTTTCTCCGATAGCTCGCCGGCATAGACATCGAGGGGGCGCGGCGACCGGAGACGGAGCTCCGCGACGTTGGGCGCCTTCGAGGCGATCGCGAAAGCGGGACCGCCCGGGGGGAGGAAGGCGCTCGTCGAGAGATAGAAGACCCGATGACCGGCGCGTCCGAACTGGGTCGCGAGCTGCTGGGGACGCTGGAAGCGGAAGTCCCAGTCGATGATCGAAAGAACCAGGACGTCGTAGCGTCCCTCCGGCCGGCGCAGGAATCCTTCGGGGAGCGACGGGGCTGACCGGGTTGAGGTCGAAGACGGTTCGGCGGGGGAGGGAGAGGCCGTACCCGGGCCCACGCCGGCCGAAGGCATCGGCTGGCCCTTGAGGGGGCCTCCCCGGGCGACCCAGCGAAGCCGGGCCAGGAACGTCCAGTAGGTCTGGCCGAGCCGCCAGATGCGCGACTGCTTCCACAGATCGAGCTCCGCGCGGAGGTCCTGTACGGCTCGCTGCCACGCGTCGATCGAGCGCTGCGCGTCCCGCAAGGCTTCCTCGTGGTGCCGCCGGGCGCGGGCGTGCTCCGTTTCGTGCGCGCGGTCACGGGCGTCCATCTCCGCGATGATCGCCCGGGCCTCGACGCGCTCCGCGATCGCTCTTCGGCGCATTTCGAGAATGCTCGTCTCGTGCTCGACGAGCTTCGAGCGACAGCGCGCGATTTCGGCGGCGGCCGGGGCCGACGGGACCGCGGAGTCCCGTTCGGCGGATGCCGGTTCGTCCATGGGAACCTCCTCGAGGCGGCGCCGGAGCGCCAGCCGGATGACGCGGCGAAGGGAGCGGGCAAAACCGGGGTCGGAAGGAGACGGCACGGCGTAGCCGGAAGGCGTGTCGAGCTCCGGCGAGCGACCGATGTGAACGGGAAGGGCGCCCGGCCACGGCGCCGGAACCGGGGCGGCATCCGTGCTTCCGAACACGAGAGGCCCCTGGAGCCAGAGCGTCTCGGAGGGGCGGACGCCGTGCAGCCGGCGATGTTTCGCGGGCGCTCTTCCGGACTCTTCGATCCAGAATGAATCCACTCCCGCGGCGGCAGTGGCCTGCGCGACGGCCGCGAGGTCGTCCCGGGAACCCCCGGCGCCCGGCGCGAAAACGGCGGTCAACGGGGTGCGACGGGCGCGCCGGACGGCGCGAGCGGAGCGCCTCGGAACGTAACGATCGAGCAGTCCGTCCCAGCGGGAACGCCAGCGCTCGATCGAAAATTGCGATGAGGACTCCCGGCCGCTTGCCCCCAGGCGCCGCCTTCGGTCGGGATCCGCGAGGAGGCTCTCGATCGCGCTCCGCAGCGCGCCCGGAGTGGGCTCGATCAGGAGACCGTTGACCTCGTCGATCACCAGATCGGGCAGACCGCCGACCCGTGTCGCGATCACGGCCCTGCCGGAAGCCTGCGCCTCGAGGCACGACAGGGACGTGCCTTCGCTGCTCAGGGTCGGAATCACGACGATGTCGGCATCCCGATACGCCTGCGGCATCTCTTCGGGGGAGAGGAAATACCAGCGCACCCGCCCGGGAAAGCGCTCGGCCAGCGAGCGGGCGGCCCGGCCCTCGCGCTCGTCGGCCTTGCCCACGAAATGGATTTCGAGATCGGCATGGCCGCGGAGGAGGGCGGGAACGATCTCTTCCATCAGCCAGAATCCGCGCTCGCGCGACAGGCGGCGGGGATAGAGGACCACCCGGCGATCCGGAGATGCGTCGGACGGACGGAATTGCTCCCGGTCCACGAAATTCGGCACGTAGACGAGCTTCCCGGCGAGAGCGGCGCGTTCGGTGCGGACCCAGTTGATCGTGTTGGTGTCGACCGACACGACCGCGTCGAGGTTCGCAATCGAGTCGAAGACCCGGGAGGTCCGGCGCCGGACCTCCTCCGGGTCCCCCTGGTAGGCAGGGCTGTCCCAGTAGATCCCGTGGCTGATGCCGATCGCATTCGGCGGCGGATCGGCGCCCGCCTGGTAGAACGCCAGGTACAGGGTGAGATCGGGCCGGCCCGCCGCGCGCGACCGGATCGCGCCGTTCAGCGAGAGCGCATTCCCGCCGGGCACGAGACCGACGACGCGGAGGTCCCGGTAGTAGCGGACCCAGGGACGGACGGCGGTCTGGACCACTTCCACCCGGTAGCCGCGATCCGCGAGCAGGCGGGCGATCTCGATGAGATACCGCTCGCCCCCGCCGTAGAAGATCTCGCGGCCCTCCGGGTCGAAGAACGTGTGGGCGACGATCCGGACGAGACCGGTGCGGGAAGGCGACGGCGTCGGACAACCGATGCGCGGCGCCACACCGCCGCGTACGCGCGAACGCTCGATCTCCGCCACCGCGTCGAATATCCTCCGCCCTTCGAGCGAAGGGACACGGGATGCGGCGCGGGAGAGGAGCTCGAGCGCCAGGCGGGAGTTCTCCGCGGCGCGTGCCCGCATGCGCTCGGCGAGGCGGAGACCGCCTCGCCGGAGCGATTCCCTCGAGACCCATGCCGCTTCCAGCGCGGCGAAGAGGCGTTCCCGATCCACGGTGTCGATCGAGACGACCGGAATCGGAGGCTCGGCGGCATGGGCCAGATGCTCGACTTTCGGGTCGTACGCCAGCGCCGCGGCAGGCACGCCCGCCACGCAGGCGAGAAGAACGGCGTGGAGGCGCATGCCGCAGACGATTTCGCACCCGCCGATGAGCGCCTCGATCTCCTCGGCGGTCGAAGCGCCGACCACCCGTGTTCGGCCTGCCGAGGAGCGTTCCGCCATTCGGCGCGCGAGGTCGTGATCGTCCTGGAGAGGCGTCTCGGCGCTCTGGAACGGGAGGAAGGCGATCCCGAGGTCATGCGCCGCCGCGAAGCGATCGAGGGCCGCGGAAACCTCTTCCTCCCAGCGGCGCGGCTCCGGTCCGGCGTTCCAGTTTCGGAGCGCCACCCCGATCCAGCGTCCGCCGTCGAGGCCCGCGTCTCCCCGCACGGCCCGCCGGCGTTCTTCCGGCAACGCTTCGATGGTCCAAACCGGATCGGCCGTGCACTCGGGCAGCGGCATCACTTCCCCGGCGAGATCGGAAAGAAGCGCGGCGGACGCCTCATCCCGCACCGTGACCACTTCGGCGGCCGCGGCGAGCTGGCGCACGAGCATTCGCCCTTCGGGAAAAGCAAGGGGTCCCACCCCGACCGCATAGAGCATGACGGGCTTGCCGATCTCGGCGGCGAGCCAGGGAATGCCGCAGTAGAACGTGAGACCCCAGTGCTCCGGAGTCAGGAGGGTGTCGTCCCGAGGATCCCAGATGTCGTGGAGCAGACCTCCGCCGCCGACCAGGACGAGATCGCATTCTTCGACGGCGCGCAGGAGCGCCGGCATGTCGGACCGGGGAAACGAGTCCACGCCGAATCGCTCGGCGATCGCTTCCGCGTCCTCTCCGGGGACCGTGAAGGCGAGATCGGGGCGCTCGGATCGGAGATCGCGGAGCATCGCGCCGAGAATGGCCTCGTCGCCGGCGTTGCCGGATCCGTAGTAACCGATGATCAGGACTCGCTGCGTCAAGCTCGCCTCATGAAGAACGCCGGCCGGGAACGCGGATCACCCGCGCCCTCCCCCGGGCCAGCGCAGTCGCATTCTTTCAAATGCCGGGAGCGCGCAGGAGAAAAAAAAGGGGCTCCTCTTTCGAGGAGCCCCGAGAAGCCGCCAGGGGAAGAGATCAGAACGTGAGCGGCCCGTAGAGCGGGAGCTTGACGAAGGCGTTCGTCAGGATCTTCGCCGTCTGATCGCGACGAATGTTCGTCAGGGGGTGGTAGCTGCCGTCGCCGAATCCGTCCACGATGTGGCGGACGTAGAGAAGTCCGGTCACCGGGCAGAGCGGCGAGGAGGGGGCGATATCCGTGAAGGGCGGGGTATTGGCCGGGATCGAGTGCGCCTGGTCGATCTGGGTCGAGCCGGTGCAGTTGTACTGGCGCGTGCCGCCCGTCTGGTCGTAGCTGAAGAGCGGGATGCTTCCGTCGGGGTCGGCCGTGTTGCCGTCGATCACTTCGAGAGCCCGGGCGATGAAAACGGCCATCGAGCCGCGCGTCACGTTGTTGTTCGGGCAGAACTCGGTCACCGTGCATCCGAAGGCGACCTTCTGGTCACGCAGGTAGTTCACGTGCTTGCAGAAGCCGCTCGTGGTCGGAACGTCGGTGAACTGGGAGGGCCCGTTGACGCAGTCGTAGTCGCCGCTCGAGAGCGGCACGGCGGCGTCGGTGCCGGCGAGAGACCGGGCGATGAAGGCGGCCATCTGGTTGCGCTGGGTCGGTGCCGCGGGGCAGAAGAGCGTTCCGTCGCCGCAGCCGACCGTGATGTGGTTGTGCAGAATCGTCTCGATGAAGCGGTAGAAGCCGTTGGCCCGCGGCACGTCGAGGAAGGTGTCCCCGAGGTGGAGCGACCAGGTCTTCGTCTCGCCGCTGCTCAGCGTCTCGAAGAACGTCGCGTCCCAGTGCCGCAGGTGGTCGGAAAGGTGCGGCCGGACGCTCGGGCTGGTCTGGAGGATCTGCATTTCGTAGCAGTCGCCCGTGGCCGTGTTGCAGTCCGAGGCGGTGTGAGCGGGGATTGCGCCGTAGTCCGCCGTCGCGTCGACGATGTTGTACGTCGCGGAGGTGCCGTCTCCGGGACCCGTCAGGAGGGTCGCGGCGCCCGTGATGTCCGGATCCGCGTTGTCCAGCGTGTTCAGCCACGAGGGATCGACGCGGGCGGTCTCGTTCGGCTCGAAGACGCGGTTGTGATCCGACACCGTGCCGGTGGCCGCCTCACGGTCCGCTTCGAGCGCGAAGGGCGTGTTGACGGTCGCGACCTGGACGGTCGCCGTCGAGCTGTTGTTGTTCGAGTCGGAGTCGCACTGGTCGGCGGCGACGCTCGCGGTGTTGTCGATCTGGCCCGAATCGTTGGCCGTGACGACGATGTCGAACTGGGCGCTCGCCGTGGCGTTGATCGTGCCGAGGTTGCAATCGTTCGTCGCGACCGAGCCGGACGAGCAGCTCGCCGTGTCGGAAACGTAGCTCACGCCCGAGGGCAGCGTGTCGGTGAACAGGACGTTCGTCGCGTTGATCGTCGCGTCGTTGTTCGTGACGGTGACGTGGTACGTGATGTTGTCCCCGCCCTTGAACGAGCAGACCGGGATGAAGCCCTTGGGGCCGGACACCAGGGCCTCGGGGAAGCACGTCACGACCTTCGAGACCGAGAGGTCGATCGTCTGGCAGATGAGCGTCGTGACGCTCGAGCTGTTGTTCGAGCTGTCGGAATCGGAGGTGTCGGACGAAGTCGTCGCCGTGTCGGTGATCGTCGTCGTGCCGTCGTTGGGAACCGTGACGACCAGATCGAAAGCCACGGACTGGCCGCTCGCGAGCGACGCGACGGTGCAGGAGTCGCCGAAGGCGAGGAAGGCCGAGCAGTCGAGGCCGTTCGTGTTCGGCGCCGTCGGGGTCGCCGAGACGAAGGTCGCGTTTCCGGTCGTGATCGTGTCGCCGACGGTCACGGTGTTCGCCGTCGAGGGGCCGTTGTTCGTGGCGACGATGTGGTATGTGACGTTCGTGCCGCCGTTGACGGCCGTCGCCGGATCGGTCGGCGTCGGAAACGTCTGGGTCTTGACGACCTGCATGTCGGCCTGCTCGACCACGCTGACACCCTGGCCGCAGGAGAACGGCGCCTGGTCGTTCGTGTGGTCGGGATCGAACGAGTTGCTCGAGAGCTCGAAGGCGCAGTTCGTGATCGTCGTTCCGGTCTCCGTGCTCCCCACCACGTCGGCGGTGAAGACGATCGTGTTGACGGAGCCGGAGGCTCCGAGCCCCTGCATGTTGCAGGTGATGACGTTGCTGAGGACCGTGCACTGGCTGGGCTGCGTGACGCTCGAGATCTGGATGTTCGTCAGCTCCGCCGGCACGTCGTCCTCAACGACGACCTGGCTCGCGCCGCTCGGGCCGAGGTTGGTCACCGTGATCGTGTAAGTGATCGTGCCCCCGGCCGCGATTTCGGTCACGTCGGAGCTCTTCGTAATTTCGATGTTCGCTTCCGCCGTTGCGAACGCGTTCGAAGCCGTGAGAAGAAGCACGGTACAAACACTCAAGAAGAAAGCGATCGGGACTCTCCAGGACCTTGTGGGTGTCATCTCCATTCCTTCCTTTCCACCAAATTGGCGGTTAATTAAGAAAACTCCGAAGAGAATGCTTTCGATGGGTTCGAGACCAGTTCCCCCCTCTTTGACATGGAAAGGGACCTTTCCACTTCGCGGTCGCTCCTCCTGAGAACGGATAGCAAGCGTCCTTCTCCCTCCGAGAGGCGACCGAGTGAATTTTTCTCTAACATGTCAAGACGTCTCGCGAACTTCGCAGGGACGACCTGGCACGTCGGATGAACTTTGTGGCTGAAGCGAAACTTAGCAAAACAGTTGCCGGGTTCGCAAGAGAAAAATCAGCGCGTCGAGCACGGGTCGTGGACGCTAATCATCCTGAATTCATCACCTTGCCGGCGACCTCCGAAATACGGTTTTTTGGACCAGGTGATCCGGGTCATAAAAACTTGCTCTTCCTCCGTCCGACCGTGACAAAAATTGCGCTCGCCTTCTGTGCGCGCCGCCGACAAGCGCGAGCGGAAACGTCTCGATCGAGTTCGATATTCAATCGACGGATGGAGCGGGCAATCGGGATCGAACCGACGACATTCAGCTTGGGAAGCTGACGTTCTACCGCTGAACTATGCCCGCGCGAGGGGGATTCTAGACGAGGTTGACGGGGCCGACAAGAGCCTGCGCCGTCTCGAACGTTCTCGCAGCAAATCGCGATGCCGAGCCTGCGAAGACAACCGCCACTCTCTTCGGAGCACGGTCCTGGGCGCGGGTGTCCGGGGCGCGCCCATCCCTGCCGATCGGGATATCCGGAATGACGCCCCGCGGACACCCGGGGGCGTGGCTCCATTTCCGCCCGGCTGTTAGACTAACCCTCTTATGGCTCTGTTCGGAAGCAAACCCCCGGAAAAACCGCGCACGCCGGCTCCCGCGCCGACGCCGGCCCCGCCGGCGAGCCCGGGAACGCCGCCGCGCCCCGCGCCGGCCGTCAAGGGAGGAAAAACCGTGATCGGAAACCAGATCAAGCTCGTCGGGGAGATGTCGGGCGACGAGGACGTGGAGATCCTCGGACGGGTCGAAGGGACGATCCTGCTGAAGAAAGACCTCGTCATCGCGAGCGCCGGGACCGTGGACGCGAAGATCCACGCGAAGAACGTCACGATCGCCGGGAAGGTGAAGGGAGACGTGACCGCGGACGAGCGGGTCGAGCTCCTCGCCTCCGGTTCGCTCGAAGGGAACATTCGCGCGCCGAAAATCGTGATTTCGGAGGGCGCCCACTTCCGGGGCAACGTCGACATGAGCTCACGGCCGGAGGGCGGCCGGCCTCCCGAACCGGGGAAACCGGCGGCTCCGCCCGCCTTCAACAGCGAGAGAAAATGACCGCGACGGAAAATTCGAACTTCATCGGGGGACGATGGGTCCCCTCCCACTCCGGAAAGACCTTCGAAAATCGAAATCCCGCCGACCGCGACGACCTGATCGGCGTCTATCCGAAATCGACCGCGAAGGACGTGGACGACGCCGTCGCGGCCGCGAAGAATGCGTATCGGAGATGGCGCCTGACGCCCGCTCCCCGCCGCGCCGAATACCTCTATGCCGCGGGCGACATCCTGAAACGCCGCAAGGAAGAAATCGCCCGGATCATGACCCGCGAGATGGGTAAGGTCCTCGCCGAAACGCGCGGAGACGTCCAGGAAGCGATCGACATGGCGTATCTCGCGGCGGGAGAAGGCCGGCGCCTCTTCGGTGTCACCGCGCCCTCGGAGCTCTCGAACAAATTCGCCATGGCCGTGCGCGACTCGATCGGGGTCTGCGGCTTCATCACCCCGTGGAACTTTCCGATCGCGATCCCCGCGTGGAAGTCCATGGCGGCGTTGATCTGCGGCAACACCATCGTCATCAAGCCGGCGACGGACACGCCCGCATCGGTGATCGAGCTCGCGAAGGTCTTCGTCGAAGCCGGCCTGCCCGAAGGCGTCTTCAACGTCGTGACGGGCGGGGGCTCCGAGGTCGGCGATCCACTCGTGCACC